>Ga0207679_10000387_pt1 | contig 31614 bp, 27 predicted proteins | sample KBSC73metaG_FD_184320 | JGI IMG/M metagenome (GOLD analysis project Ga0207679, IMG submission 184320) | Corn rhizosphere microbial communities from Kellogg Biological Station, Michigan, USA - KBS C7-3 metaG (SPAdes) (version 2) | ecosystem: Host-associated > Plants > Roots > Rhizosphere > Soil ... | reverse complement strand
CCGAACGGACATCGACCTGCACCTCGACCTGCACTACAGTGCCGGCGAGGTGCGGCAGGCGATGGCCAACCCGGTCCAATTGCACTACGCCGGCCGGGACAAGCCCTGGAACAGCCCGGCGTGCACCCGCAGCGAGGTGTGGTTCGCGGCCCTGGGCCGCACCGGCTTCCTCAGGGACCACCTGGTGCAACTCGGCGGCGTGCTGGATGCGCAGCGGAGGCAGAAGGTGGTCGCTTCGATGAAGCTGCCGTTCTCGCGCCGCCAGCTGGTGCTCAGCAAGACGAAGATCTGAGCCGGGCCGTCTTCAGGGGAAGTACTGCCTGCATTTCTCGGCAAACTGCCCCACGCTGGCGTTGGCCTCGCGCTCCTGGGCTTTCAGATGGGGCAGCAAGAGCGGAGCGGTGCGCCGCGCCCAATCCACGTCGTCGAAGCCCCAGGCCTGGCCGTAGCGGTCGCGTTCGTCAGGGTACCAGTCTTCCTTCGTCATGCCGGGCTGCGGCACCACCACCGACGTGCAGCCACACATCGCGGCGAACGCCGAGTACAAGGTGTAGGTGTCGTAGGAGATGCACATCTCCACCCGGTTGAAGACAGCCGCCAGTTCGCGGTGTGAGAGGTCGTCGACGAGCACCGAGTTCTCGAGCGGGTGCTCGATGGGCCGGCCCTTGCCCTTGCGCAGGATGTAGCACGTGCCTGAACGCGGGCCGGCATTCGTCTGCTGGTAGATGTCGTCACGGATGTAGACGGTCTTGAGCAGGTTGTCGGGGTGCGGGTTGAGCGCCGGGTCGTTGAAGGCGGCCTGGAAGAAGAAGAACTTGTCGTCAGGCCCGAAGTTGACCCGGCCCGTGTGGAACCCCGGCTTGTGCAGCAGCCAGCGGACCACGTGCGTGGCGTTGAGCGGGTTGTTGTCGATGACCTCGGGGTACACCACGATGGCGTCCCGCAAGTGGCGCGGCGACGCGACGGGCGTGAGGAACCCCGGGGCCCTGCGCAGGCGCTGGTCCTTGCGCCGCAGCCACCAGCGCAGGCGCTTGAGTGCACTGCTGACCGGACGCGCCGGGTCTTGCCTGGGCTTGCGGGACGGCCACAGGTACGCCTCGTACCCGCCCTCGTTCAACAGGTGGCACAGGCGGTGCAGCGCGATCTGGCCGCCGATGTTCTCGTTGAAGTCGTCGGCGTAGATGACGAAGGGGCGGGCTCCGGGCTTTGGCATCAGGCCGACCTCAGGTGCTCTGTGAGGGCCGGTCCCTGAGTCACCGCAAGCGCCAGCAGGTCGCACAGCGCGTTGATCTGGTCGACGGAGACACCGGTGCCCGTGGGCAGAATCATCAGCCGTTCGGTCACGGCCTCGGTATGCGGCAGCATCGCCCCGGCGTCGGGATAAAGCGTGCGGTACGGTTCCATCTTGTGGCAGCCGGGCCAGAAGTACTTGCGGGCCATCACGTTCTCCGCCCACAGCAGCCGGATCAGGTCGTCGCGGCTCGGTCCGTTGGGGGCCGGGGTGTACTCGACGACCACGTATTGGAAGTTGTTGCGCTCGGCCTCGTCGTAGCGGCACAGGCGCATGCCCGGGATCGCGGCGAGGCGGTTGGCGTAGACGACGGCGTTGCGGCGATTGGTGTCGACGAAGGTGTCGAGGGCGTCGAGCGACGTGAGGCCCATCGCCGCGCTCATCTCGTTCATCTTGCCGTTGGTGCCGATGTGCACGACGTTGTCGTAGCCCGCGAAACCGAAGTTCGTCATCAGCCGGATCTTCGCCGCGAGCGCGTCGTCGTTCGTGGTGATGGCGCCGCCCTCGAAGGTGTTGAAGAACTTCGTGGCATGGAAGCTGAACACTTCGGCTCGGCCGAAGTTGCCGACCATGCGCCCGCCGTGAGAACAGCCGAACGCGTGGGCGGCGTCGAACATCAGCTGCAGGCCATGTTCGTCGGCGATGGACTGCAGGGCCTCGATGTCACAGGGGCGGCCCCACAGGTGCACGCCGAGGATGCCGGTGGTGCGCGGCGTGATCAACCGCCTCACCTGGGCCGGGTCGATGTTGTGCGTGGCGGGGTCCACGTCGCAGAACACGGGCGAGATCTGTTGCCATTGCAGCGCGTGAGCCGTGGCCACGAACGTCATCGACGGCACGATGACCTCGCCTTCCATGGGCAGCGCCCGGATGGCAATCTCGAGCCCCACGGTGGCGTTGCAGACGGCGACCACATGCTTGACGCCCAGGTACTCGCCGATGCGCCGCTCGAGTTCCTGGACGGCCTCGCCGTTGTTGGTGAGCCACCGGGAATCAAGGATGCGGTTGACGCGTTCGAGGAAGGTGGCGCGGTCGCCGATGTTGGGCTGCCCCACATGGAGCTTGTGCTCGAACTGCGGTGGGCCCCCGAACAGGGCCAGTTGGCTGATCTGGGTCTTGGTCATGAGCTTGTCTTGATGGATGCGGGATTGCCGAAGGCGCGAGCGCCGTCGGGAAGGTCGCGCACGACGACGCTACCGAGCCCGATGAGGCAGCCGCGCCCGATGCGGACCTTGTCGCGCACCGCCGTGCCGGCGCCAATGAACGTGAAATCGCCCACCTGCACGTGGCCAGCGAGGCAGGCCCGGGGCGCGAGGTGCACGGCGGTGCCGACGGTGCAGTCGTGTTCCACGATGACCCCGGTGTTGACGATCGTGCAGGCCCCCACCCGGGCGTCGGCATTGACCACCGCCATGGGGCCTACGAAGCAGCCCGGTTCCAGCACGGCACCTTCGGCCACCACCGCGGAAGCGTCGACGATCGCGGGCAACACATGCCCGAGCGCGGCAAGTTCCTGGCCGAGCCGCCCCCGGGCCTCGCAATGTCCAAAGGCCAGGTGCACGGCCACGGTACCGGGCGCTGGCAGGGCGTCGCGGCCGCCGAGCACGTGCGCGCCGGCGAACGGCTCGCCGGCGCGGTCGAGGTCGCTGTCGTCGATGAAACCGGCGATGTGCCAGCCACCGAGTCGGCGCAGCGTGGCCGCGACGACCTTCGCATGCCCGCCGGCGCCCCAGATCACGATGCGGTCCATGGCAGCTTCCTCATGCGGCGCGAAAGCGGGACGTGACGAGGCGGCGCACTTCCGGATGGTCGGGGTGGCTCGCCATGACGCTCGCCTTGATGTACGGGAATCCGGCAGCGATGAGCTCTTGCCACAGGTCGTGGGTGTCGTTGGATTCGAGGGCGTGCGGAATGAGCGGCGGAAAGAGGGCCTCGCACACGAAGCCGTCCTGCCGCAGGCGCTGGGTCCAGCGCGTCTCGTAGACGTCGATGACCATGCCCTTGTCCGGCAGCGACAGCACGTTGCGGAAAAAGGGGCCGAGCGCCTCGTCGATGGCCCGCTGGTTGAAGACCAGGAAGAAGCTCTGCAGGTGAGGCCGCGGGGTCATGGACTCGGTGAGGCCGACCACGTCGGCCTTGGCAGCCTGCACCCGGGCCAGCAGCCGGTCGAAGTCGTGGTCGTTCAGCGGGCCGATGATGCTGTCGTTGACGAGGAACAGGCGCCGCGCGGAGAGCGTGGGCGCGACCAGGCCGTGTACGTGGGCCCAGCCGGCAAAGTCAAAACCGGTGTTCTCTCGCACGTACAGGCCGTCGAGCCGGGCGACCCACGCAGGATCGAACTGCAACTGCCCGGCGGGCAGGGCGGTGTTCACGATCAGCACCACGCGCACCCCGCGGTCGAGCAGGGCCGTCACGTGGGCCACGACATGCGGCTTGGGCGCCGGACCCGGCTGGTAGGTGAGGAAGAGGCACAGGTTGTCCGCAGTGCCGGATGGGGCCGGACGGACGACGGTGATGCCGGCATCGGCGGCATGAGGCACGTTGCCGCACAACACCGAGGCCAGGGCGTCGTACTTGGCGACGGCGCGCCGGTACATCCGGCGGCGCACGTACGGCATCGCGGCCTTGGCGGCGCGGCGCCAATGACGGAAGCGGTGGACCAACGATTGCCAGGGGCTGTGGACCGGGGCGGGTGGGGGTGAACTCATGTCGGCTAGGGGGCGGGTTGAGGCCAGTGTCCGTGCATTCGCCGGGTCAGTCCATCGGTTCAAAGCAATGCTTGCGCCCAAGGTGCCGCCAGGCGAGTGCAGCCGCTGCAACCCGCGACAGGTGACGCAGCGTGCGCTCCCTGCGGGGCAGCAGCAACTGGAACGGCAGCAGCAACAGGCTGCCCAAGCCCACACGCAGCACGAGGCGCACGCAACGGCCGAGGCCCGCATGCTTGCGGGTCAGATAGAACTTGGACAGGGTCATGCAGTAGAAGCGCCGCAGGGTGTTGCGCACCGATGAGGGGCTGGATTGCCTCGTATGGTGTTCGAGCGCGGCAGCGTGCGCCACGATGATCTGCCGTCCGCCCTGCCGCACCCGCAGGCACAGGTCATCATCCTCGAAATACAGGAAGAACCAAGGGTCGAAGTAGCCGATGCTGCGCATCGCCTCGATGTTGATCAGCATGGCCGCGCCGGTGACGAATTCGACGCAGAGGTCTCCGTCGGGCACCACGCGCTGGAGGCTGCGCGGCAGCGGGAACGGCCCGCGGAAAAAATCACCGACGACCCCCGGTGCGTCATAGAGGACCGGAGCCAGAATGGCTGCATCCGGGTAGCGCCGGGCCGCGGCGTGCAGTTCCTCCATTGCGCCGGGTTGCAACCGGCTGTCCGGGTTGAGGAGCAGCGCGTACGGGGTGGTGACCGCCGCAAGGCCGAGGTTGTTGGCGCGACCGAACCCGAGATTGCGGCCGGCCCGGATCACCTTCGTCTGGGGCAGCAGGGCGGTCGCGACAGCGGTCGTGTCGTCACCGCTCTGGTTGTCCACCACGATCACTTGCTCGAAGCCGGCCAGTGCTGGCAGAGACCAGGGCAGGATCTTCGCGCTGTTGTAGGTCACGAGGACCGGCGTGATCGCGGCGCCCGCATCGGTTGGGCTCATGGCAGTGACTCCCGGCGGCTCATTTCCTGAATTGAAGGGAGTGCAGATGGGCGAAAAGTCCGCCGTGCGCGATCAGTTCGGCGTGCGTGCCCTGCTCGATCACCCGGCCCTGGTCCAGCACGAGCACGCGGTCGGCGGCCTGGATGGTGGACAAGCGGTGCGCGATGACGATGCTGGTGCGTCCCTTCATCAGGGCATCCAGTGCTTCCTGGACGAGGCGTTCGGACTCCGAATCGAGCGCGGAAGTGGCTTCGTCGAGGATGAGGATGGTGGCGTTCTTGTAGACGGCGCGGGCGATGGCCAGGCGTTGCCGCTGGCCGCCGGAGAGCTGGTTGCCGTTGTGGCCGATCACGGTGTCGAGCCCCTGGGGCATGCCCTCGACGAACGTCAGCAGGTTGGCGGCTTTCAAGGCCGCACGGACGCCCTCACGGTCCACGGGCGCATCTGCCGGCGCGCCCAGCGCCACGTTGGCGGCCACGGTGTCGTTGAACAGCACCACGTCCTGGCTCACCAGCGCGAACTGCTTCCGCAGGGCGTCGGTGCGCCAGTCATCGATCGGGTGGCCGTCGAGCAGCACGGTGCCCGAGGTGGGCTGGATGAACCGGGGCAGCAAGTTCACCAGCGTGGTCTTGCCGGCGCCCGAGGGCCCCACGAGCGCGACCGTCTCGCCTGGGTGGATGACCAGATTCACCCCATCCAGCGCGGGTTGCTGGTCGGCCTTGTACTGCAGGCTGACGTCGCGCAGTTCGAGCGCACCGATGGCGCGGCCGGGATCATGCGTGCCGCCTTGTTCCACCGGAACGTCGTTGATCAGCGCGATGCCGCGCTCGAGCGATGCGAGGCCCCGCGTGATGGGACCAGCCACATCGGCGAGGTGCTTGATGGGTGCCAGCAGCATCAGCATGGCGGCGATGAACGACAGGAACGTGCCCTGGCTGCCGCCTTGCCACAGCGCCGCGACGACCACGGCCGACAGCGAGCACGCCGCGATCATCTGCGTGATGGGAGTCATCGTCGCAGCGGCCATCGCCGACTTCAGGGCCAGGCGCCGCATGGTGTTGCTGAGCTGCTCGAAGCGGGTGGCCTGCGTTTGCTCGGCGCCGTGCAACCGCACGATGCGCCAGGCGAGCACATTCTCCTCGACGACATACGCCAGCTGGTCGGTGGCCTTCTGGCCCTCGATCGTCAGACGGTGCAGGCGTTTGCTGAGCACTTGCATCACGCCGGCGGTGGCCGGGAACAAGATGGCGACGAACAGCGTGAGCTGCCAGTTCACGTAGACAAGGTAGAAGAGGAGCGCGATCACGGTGAAAGAGTCGCGGACCAGCGTCATCAGGGACCCGATCAGCAGAGAGGCTCCGCCCTGCACCTCATAAGTGAGCGTGTTGATCAGGCTGCTGGCCGTCTGGTGGCTGAACAGCGTGGGTTCGGCACGCATCAGGCGGCGGAACATCGCGGTGCGCATCTCCTGGGTGCCGCGGTTGGCTGCCCACGACAGCCCGTACTGGGCCACCAGTCCGGCCAGCCCGCGCACGCCGAACAGGCCGATGATGGCCACCGGCACGAGCCAGAGCGGGAAATTCGCGGCGCCGTCGAAACCGTGGTCGAACAGTTGCTTGAGCAGCGCCGGCACCGCCGGCTCCGTTGCAGCGCCGACGAGCGACCCGATGAACATCAGAACGAACCCGCGCCGGCTGTTGCGGATGTAGGGCCTGAGCCGCGCGATTCGGGTCTTGAGTGGGGGGAGAGGAGGGTTCATGCGTCCGGGATTATCGGATGGGCGCTCTTCGGAAAAGAGAATCGGTGGAACGGTGCTCAGGCGGATCTCGAAGTGGGCGAGCAGGCGGTGCGGTACGGATTATCCAACGCGCCAACGTGGGCCTTTGGCGAGGGCCGGGCGCCGTCCATGCCAAAGGCCGGCGCGGTTGCCTACAATCCGCGTTTTTGCAGTCGGCTTTTCCGTGCATGCCAGCCATTTCCCTTTCGGTCACCCTGATCACGCACAACGAAGGCGCGAACATCGTCGACTGCCTGCGGAGCGTGGCGTTCGCCGACGAATGGATCGTGGTGGACTCCGGCAGCACCGACAACACCCGTGAACTCGCCGAATCCTTCGGCGCACGGGTGGTGCGCACCGACAGCTGGCCGGGCTTCGGGCCGCAAAAGAACAAGGCCCTCGCACTCGCGCGGGGCGAATGGGTGCTCAGCCTGGATGCCGACGAACGCGTCAGCCCCGAACTGGCGGCGAGCATCCGCGCCGTGATCTCGGCCGAACACGGGGCCGGGCAGGGCGTGCGAGGCTACGAACTCTCCCGCCTCTCGCGCTTTTGCGGCCAGTGGATGCGCCACGGCGACTGGTATCCCGACCGGGTCCTGCGGCTTTTTCGCCGTGACAGCGGCCGATTCACCGACGACCAGGTGCACGAGCGCCTGGTGGTACAAGGTTCGACCGGCCGGCTCGCGGGGCATCTGTTGCACGAGACGATGCCCTCCCTCGACGATGCGATCGACAAGATGAACCGGTACAGTCGAGGCCGGGCCCTCGACAAGGTGCGCAGCGGAAAGCGCGGCGGCCTCCGGTCGGCGCTGCTGCATGGCGCATGGGCCTTCCTGCGCAGCTATGTGATCCGCCGCGGCTTCCTCGACGGAAAACTCGGCTTCGTGCTGGCCGTGTACATCGCCGAGGGCACGTACTACCGCTACCTGAAGATGGGTATGCTGAGCGGCCACCTCGGCCAATTCGATTGAACCAAGCTGACATAGAGAGGTCTGCAAGCTTCATGTTGTTGAACCGCCGCACTTTCTCCGCCGCCGCCGGACTGGGCCTGGCCATCGGCTCCGCACAGGCCCAGTTCCGCGTCGAAATCTCCGGCGTCGGCGCCACCCAGATTCCCATCGCCATCCCCAAGTTCCGTGATGAGGACAAGGTGCCTCATCCCGTGTCGGCCATCATCCGCGCCGACCTGGAGCGCATCGGCGTCTTCCGCGGCATCGACACCGTGGCGCTGCTCGACGAGACCTCGCAGCCGAACATGGCGGAATGGCGCTCCAAGACGGCCGACCTGCTGCTCGGCGGCTCGGTCATGCGCCTGGCCGACGGCCGCTTCGACGTGCGCGCCAAGCTCTGGGACGTGGTGCGCAACAAGGACTTGGGCGGCCAGTCGTTCGTGGTGGCTCCGGGCGACCTGCGCCAGGGCGCCCACCGTGTCGCCGACTTCGTGTACGAGACGATCACGGGTGAAAAGGGCGTGTTCGCCACCCGCATCGCGTACGTGACACGCAGCGGCAAGAGCCATTCGCTGCGCGTGGCCGATTCGGACGGCGAGAACGGCCAGGTGGTCATCACGAGCATGGACCCGATCATCTCGCCGGCATGGTCCCCGAACGGGCAGGAGCTGGCCTACGTGTCCTTCCACGAACGCCAGAAGGCCGTGGTGTGGGCACAAACCATCGCCACCGGTGCGCGCCGTGAAATCGCGGCCTTCCGCGGCTCCAACAGCGCACCGGCATGGGCGCCCGATGGTCAATCGCTTGCCGTCACGCTCACCCGCGACGGCACCTCGCAGGTCTACGTCGTGGGGCGCAATGGCGAGAACCCTCGCCGCGTCACCAACAGCCCCTCGATCGACACCGAGGCGGTGTTCACGCCCGACGGCAAGAGCCTGCTGTTCGTCAGCGACCGGGGGGGCGGCCCTCAGATCTACCGCACCCCCGTGAGCGGCGGGTCCGCCACGCGCGTGACCTACACCGGCAACTACAACATCAGCCCGGCCATCAGCCCGGACGGCCGCTACCTCGCCTACATTTCGAGGCAAGGCGGCGCGTTCCGCGTGTATCTGGCGGACCTGACCAACCCCGAACCGAATTCGGCGCGGGCGTTGACCGAATCGAGCGACGACGAAAGTCCGAGCTTCGCGCCGAACGGGCGGTTGATCATGTACGCCAGCCGCTCGCAAGGGCGTGACGTGCTGATGACCACCACCCTAGACGGCAAGATCAAATCCAAGCTGGTCTCCACCACCGCCGACGTGCGCGAACCGGTGTGGGGCCCGTTCGGCCGCTGATCCAACCGTCACTTTCCTCAGTACCTGGAGATTCCAACATCATGATCCACCCGAAACTTGCCGGCCTTGTCGCCATCGCCTCCCTCTTCATCGCCGGCTGCGCGTCGGACGTCAAGCTCGACGACAAGAACGCTCCCGTGGAAAACCGCTCGCCGGTCACGAGCGGCGCCGACGCTGGCAAGGGCGCGTCCGGCGGTGGCGTCACCACCGTTGACCTGACGAAGGGCAACAACGCCGACAACGCCGCCGCCCGCGTCGTCTACTTCGACTACGACAGCTATGCGGTGAAGGACGAGTACCGCCCGGTTCTCGAAGCCCAGGCCAAGGCGCTGGCGGCCAACCGCTCCAAGAAGATCACGATCGAAGGCCACACCGACGAACGTGGCGGCAGCGAGTACAACCTGGCGCTCGGCCAGAAGCGTGCGCAAGCCGTGCTGAAGTCGCTGACCCTGCTGGGTGCCAGCGATGCGCAGCTCGAAGCCGTGAGCTTCGGCAAGGAGCGCCCGGCCGTGCAAGGCAGCGACGAAGCCGCCTACGCGAAGAACCGCCGCGCTGAACTGGTCAGCCGCTGATCCTGACGCACTGGAACCAAGGACAGGGCCATGACCTTTCTGATTCGACACGGGGCCGTGGCCGTGGCCCTCGCTTTCGGTGCACTGTTGTCCGCGCCCGCGCACGCGGGCATGTTCAACGACGACGAGGCGCGCAAGGCCATCCTGGACTTGCGTGCCGCCATGGCACAGAACAAGGCCGCAGCCGATGCGAAGCTGGAGCAGCTGGCATCGGAATCCGCCCAGATGCGCCGCAACCTGCTCGACCTGAACGGGCAGCTCGAAGCCGCACGCGCCGAGATCGCGTCACTGCGCGGCCAGAACGAGCAGCTCAGCCGCGAGGTGGCCGACCTGCAGCGCGTGCAGAAGGACATTCGCCAAGGGGTCGATGACCGCATCCGCAAGCTCGAGCCGCAGACCGTCTCGGTCGATGGCCGGGAGTTCCTGGCCGAGCCCGAAGAGACCCGTCTGTTCGAAGAAGCGATGGGGGTGATCCGCAAGAGCGATTTCGCCCAGGCGGCCAATCTCCTGACCGCTTTCCAGCGGCGGTACCCGTCGAGTGGTTACGGCCCGTCGGTGCTCTACTGGTTGGGCAATGCCCAATATGGCAAGCGCGAATTCAAGGAAGCGATCACATCGTTCCGCACGCTCGTGAGCCGCACGCCGGATCACCCGCGCGCGCCCGAAGCGCTGTTGTCCATCGCCAGCTCGCAGACCGACCTGAAGGACACCAAGGGCGCACGCCGCACCCTTGAAGAACTGCTCAAGACCTACCCGAAATCCGAAGCTGCCGTGGCGGCCAAGGAGCGGCTGGCCACGCTGCCGCGCTGAACTCCACGGCATGGACGACGCAGACCTGGAGCGCCGGTTCGGAGGGCTTCGCCGCCTCTACGGCGAAGCCGCCTACACACGGTTGCGCGCCTTGCGCGTGGCCGTCGTCGGGCTTGGCGGCGTAGGCTCCTGGGCGGCTGAAGCGCTCGTGCGCAGCGGGGTGGCCGAACTGGTGTTGATCGACATGGACCATGTGGCCGAGTCGAACATCAACCGCCAGGTGCAGGCCGTGGGCGCGACGGTGGGGCAATCCAAGGGCGGTGCTCTGCAGCACCGGTTTGCCGACATCCATCCGGGCTGCCGGGTTCATCTGGTCGATGACTTCGTGTCGCCGGACAACTGGCCCGGGCTGCTGGCCCAAGAGGTCGACGTGCTGGTCGATGCGTGCGATCAGGTGCACGCCAAGGTCGCCATGGCGGCTTGGGCAAGGCACACCCGCACCGCCTTTGTCACCGTGGGGGCGGCCGGCGGCAAACGCAAGCCACAGGCCGTCGAAGTGGACGACCTTGCCGCCACCACGCACGACCCCCTTCTCGCATCCATGCGCCAGCGCTTGCGCAAGCAGCATGGTGCGGCGCGCGCCGGGTCCATGGGCGTGCGCTGCGTGTTCTCGCGCGAGCAGGTCACCTTGCCCGAGGCCTGTGCCACCCAAGGCGAGGACATCGACAGCAACCTGAACTGTCACGGCTACGGTTCGGCCGTCACCGTGACGGCCACATTCGGTTTGGTGGCAGCTTCAGAAGCGCTACAATGCGGACTTGCCAACAAGGCTTGACCAACAAGAATTTGCCACCGTATAATCGTGGGCTTGCGGGTTGTTAGCTCAGTTGGTAGAGCAGCGGACTTTTAATCCGTAGGTCGTGGGTTCGAGCCCCGCACAACCCACCACCTTCACGGGTGCTGCAAGAAAGAAGTTAGAACATAGAACAGTTTTCGGGCTCTTAGCTCAGTTGGTAGAGCAGCGGACTCTTAATCCGTAGGTCGAGTGTTCGAGTCACTCAGGGCCCACCAAAATTAAGAAACAAGGCCCCTGGCGTTTACGTCGGGGGCCTTTTGTTTTTTCTTTTCTTGTTTCGTGCTGCCCGTCACTGGCGTAAGTTGCTGTATGTGGAGGACTCCACTGCGGGGGGAAAGTGCGGGGGCGTTCAGGTCGTCGTCACCTTGTGGAATTTCATTCGCGTGCAGGCGGTCGAGCACCGCGGCGGCCTCTGCTTCGGTCGCATCGGGCACAGATGCCGCCCGGACGAGCCGGGAAGCGAAGCTGTCCCGGAATGGTGGGGCCGTTTCAAGTTCAGGCGCAACTTCCGCAACGCACAAATGTTCAAAATTCCGAGTCACAAGGGATTCCTTTCGGGTCTCAGGCACTTGCCGCGGCCGGTGAGAATCGCGGGCATTTCATGCGCCATATTGGGAGGCGCATGGGCCCTTGTGCCATATGCATGGGGCGTCTATTTGCGCGCTACCATGAACCCAACCCCAATCGAAATTGAATATTCGCCCAACGGAAAGTGGGCGATGGAGGTGTATCCATACCTCCCGCCAGGAAGCACACAGAGAGAGTCTCGATGGGGTGGGGTGCTGAGACTTTACGAAGTAGAAGGGCACCGCCTGCATGCTGAGGTGGAACTCAATGATTTCGTCTTGTACAGCGTTCCACAGACCATTGATGATCGTGGTGCTCTGTTTGGCGGCCCGGACGGTATTGACGGGGTGGATCTTCCCGCAAGTTGGTGGGTTCGATTGAAGGCCCACCTCCCATGAGGAAGATAACCAGGGTTTGGGCCTCTCGCGTCGAGAAGTTCATGCCGCGCAACTTGAAGACGATCTTCGCTGACAAACTCCTGCGCTTCCCTGTACCGCACGTCCGCCACATAGGCAATGAAACCCGCAGAAACTGAATCCTCACGTTGAACAGACGTAAGACCACGCCCCATTGCTTTGGAGTTCAGAGCGTGCGGCAATTTCGGTTTCATGTGGCAAGCGTTCTGGCGTTCCTTTTTGTTCCCGTTGCCCACGGGCAGGAATCTCCGCAATCCAGGTGCCTTCGCGGCTTGATGCCTTCCGCTTCGCCTACCCGCATCGGTTGTCAATGCAGGCATGGTGGACAGCCTGATCACGCATCGCCCGCCAAGCGCTCCAGCAGGAAATCCACGAAGGCACGCGTCTTCGGTGGCAGATGCCGCGTCGGCAGCCACACCAGATGTGCCGCCGAACCGAACAGCGGGCGCGGTTTCCATCGAGGCAGCAGGCGCACGAGGTGGCCGGCCTCGAGATCGTCGGCAACGACGAAGTCGGGCAGCAGTGCGATGCCCAACCCCTGGAGCACCGCGTCGCGCAGCAATTCGCTGTTGTTCACCAGCAAAGGGCCCCGCACGCGGATGCGGCGCATGGCCTTGGGGCCTGAGAATTGCCAGGTGGACGCCGCTTCGCCGTCGCCATACCGGAGGCAGTCCATCTGGGCCAGGGCGGCCGGCTCGCGCGGACGGCGGCTTGCGGGCCATGCGTTCGCCGCGCCGCACAGCACGTAGTCCACGTCCATCAGTTTGCGTGCGATCGCGCCGTCCGGCATCGCGCGGCCGATGCGAACGGCGGCATCAAAGCCTTCCTCTGCCAGGTCGGCCGGCCGGTCCATCAGCACGAGTTGCAACTGCAACTGCGGGTGCAGCTTCAGGAATTCCGGCAACAGCGGCGCGATGCAGCGACGACCGAAGGTGACCGGCGCCGTGACGCGCAGAAGGCCGCGCGGTTGCTCGTTCAGCCCTGCGAGCACGCCGTGCGCATCCTTGATCAGGTCGATCGCGGCGGCCACGCGGTCGTGGTACTCGCGACCAGCTTCGGTCAGACCCACGCTGCGGGTGGTTCGCCGCAGCAACTGCGTGCCCACCAGCATTTCCAGTCGGGCGACTTGCTTGCTGACCGCCGATTTGGTCATGCCAAGCGTGCGTGCAGCCGCGGAAAAACCACCGACTTCCACGACGCGTGAGAAGACCGCAGCACAGGCGAGTTGTTCGGGAATGCGGTGGTCGCCCATGGTCGATCGTTTCCCAATGGAAACAGTGAGTGGCAAACGGAGCGGATTGTGCCTTCTTCCTCTTGCTCGCAGGATGGGTGCATCGAAACTCCAGGAGACCGCTTCATGAAAGCCATCGAACTTGCTTGCTTTGGATGGCGCGGTTTGCAAGCGGTGGAGCGCCCTGATCCGTCGCCGGCGTCGGGCGAGGTGCTGCTGCGCCTGCAGGCGGCTTCGTTGAACTACCGTGACCTTGAAATTCTGGAAGGCCGCTACGGCGTGCCCGTGCCACTGCCCATCGTGCCGCTGTCCGATGCAGTGGGAGAGGTGGTCGGCGTCGGCTCACAAGTCGAGGGCCTGCGGGTGGGCGACCGGGTTTGCCCCGCGTTCTTCCCCGATTGGGTGGACGGGCCGTTTCACGAGCGCTTTTTCTCTCGGCAGCTCGGCGGCAACACAGACGGCGTGTTGCGCCAATTGATGGCGATACCGGCCAGCGCGGTGGTGAAGGTTCCAGCCCACCTGGGAGGGGAAGCGGCCACGTTGCCGGTTGCCGGGCTCACGGCCTGGTCAGCCTTGACCGACGCCGGGGTGGGGCCGGGTCAGCGGGTGCTGGTGATCGGCACGGGCGGGGTGTCGCTCTTTGCTCTTCAGTTGGCACTCCTCTTCGGCGCCGAGGTGCTCGTGGTCTCGTCCGCCGAAGCGGCGCTGGCTCGGGTCAGGGCCTTCGGTGCAGTGGCCACGGTGAACCGCAACGAACATCCGGAATGGGGCCTTCGAGTTCGCGACCTCACCGGGGGCAATGGTGCAGATGTGGTGGTCGACGTGGCCGGCGCGGCCACCTTCGTGCAGTTGCCGGCTGCCCTTCGAACCGGTGGCACCGTGGCCATGGTGGGCTATGCCAGTGGAGCCGCCGTGCACTTTGACATGCGCTCGCTCTTCATTGCGCGTCGCGCTCGGCTGCACGGTCATACCGTCGGCTCTCGTCGGCAGTTCGAGGCCATGTGCCACTTCATTGAGCGGCACAGGATGGTGCCGGTCGTCGACCGCTGCTTCGAGCTCGATGCGGTGGCCGCAGCCTACGAGCGGCTGGGGTCGGGCCGGGCCTTCGGCAAAATCATGGTGGAACTGTGACTGGCAGGCAACGACGCGACGCAGGCACGAATGGTCAATGACGCCTGGGAGGTGGGTTCGTCGTGGGGGCGCCGATGTCCGCGGGGGTGTACGGCTTGGTTTCGGTCGGCGGCGCGGCGACGCCCTGGCCGATGGCGATGAGGGTGCCGCGCGAGGGCACGCCTTCCGCATCGATGGCCACCACCTGGTAGTAGCCCGGCGGCACGAGGGTGGCACCCGGGATGGTCGTGGTCAGCCGGATCGTGTCTTGCATGAAAGTCAGCGGGATGCGCCGTTGGCCCGTGTTGAATGAATGGGTTCCGCTGCTCAGGCCGATGAGGACCAGCTTGGAGATGGGCGCGGCGCTCGACATGTCGAGCTGCATCTGCGCACCGTGGGCGTGGGACAGGCTGCTGATGCCCCGCATCACGGGCCGCGGCGCGAGTTGCGCGACGCCGCTGATGGTGCGGAACAACTGCGCCGGATAGTAGACCTCGGCATTCAGGTTGGTGACCGGGCCGGGGCTGCCTCCGCCGGTCGTCAGCACCGTGCCGTTGGGCAGCAGCACGCTGAAGCCGTGGTAGCCGCGATAGGTGGCGGCATCGGGCCCCATGGTCCAGGTGCCGGTGGCCGGGTTCCAGATCTCGGCGGCGTAGACGGCTTGCGAGCCGTTCTCGTTGCCGCGTTTGCTGCCGCCGGTGATGAGCACCTCGCCGTCAGGCAGCACGACCGCGTTGGGGTAGCGGCGCGGAAAGTTCATCGGGGGTTGCTCCGTCAGCACGGGGCTGTCGGTGTTCATGTCGATGACGGTGGCCTGTTTGCTGGCGGGCCAGCCGTCGCCATTGAACCCGCCGTTGCCGCCGGCAATCAGGACCTTGCCGACATCGAACATCACCGCCGTGTTGGTGGAGCCCACGTTGGGCGGGTCGGCCATGTTGCCGGGGGCCGTCTTGAAGGCGCCGTGGATCGTGATGGCGCCATTCCCTGACGGGTCGAGCGACCACATGCGCTCGGCCGACACGCCGAAGACCTGGCCGGAGGGCATCACCCAGGCGCGCGGGTAGGAGGCGCGCAGGAAGTCGGGACCGAAGGCCTCGCGGCTGTAGGCACCGAAGAGCGAGCGCCAGGTGCCGTTCTCATGGACCTCGGGGGTCATCGATGCCACGCCCTGGGCCACCGCCTGGTCCGGGTTGTCCTGCATGCTTTCGCCGTAAGGGCGCATGCCGCCCATGATCAGCGGCCTGCCGTCGGACAGGGTGAGCATGGTGGCGTACCACCGTTCGTCGGCGAGTTCCGCAGGCACGGTCACGGTGCTGTTGCTCGACGGCGTGTAGAAAGAACTCGTGATGCTGCCGTTGCCGCCCGTGATCAACAGCCGTCCGTCGACCAGAAAGGTGGCCGTCGAGCAAAAGCTGTCCTGGCGGTTGCGGTCGTATGTGGTGTTGTGGGCGCTTTGCGCGAAGCCCTGCGCCGGGTCCCACAGGTCGAGGTAGCGGCCGCTTTGGTAAGCGCCGTCCGGCGTCGTGCCGTAGGTCAGCAGCTTGCCGTTGGGGAGCACGGTGGCATGCAGTGCATTGAGGGGCCAGTGGTGGACGCTGGACCACATGCCGCGGGTGGGCGCATCGGCAGGGATGTCCAGGTTCAAGAGCAAGGGGTCGGCCGGCGCGGGCACCGTGACCCAGGCGCTCGGGCTGACGGCCAGGGTGCGTGCGCTGGCCCGGCCGGACCCGGGGGAGGCGGTCTGCGTGCTGTATTCGCTGCCATCCCCGCCGCAGCCAACCCAGCCTGTCAGCCAGGTGGCACATGCGATGGCGGCGAGGCGGACAGCGCCATTTCCGATGGAGGTACTGCCCTTGTTCGTGGTTTTCATTGGGGTGCCCCGAAGCGCGAATCTGTCAGCAAGTAGAGGATGGTGCCAACGGCCCTGGTACGGCGTCGGAACCAACAAACTGCGGGCGAATGCTAGCCATGCCGGTCAGGCGCGGCACCGCCCAGTTGCGGGGGATAGGGGGAGGGAATTCTGGATAGCCGGCCTGCGGTGGGCGGGCCGTGCATGAACCACCCCGAGGAACGCTTGACGGTGCTGTCGTTGCTCGCGGTGGGGCGCCTGAGGCGCCCCTCCTCATCGCGGCAGTGTCAAGGTCTGCAGCTGGGTCAGTTCGGAGATGAGCCGGGTGCGGTCAGGCGGATTTCCCGGGTAGCGCTGCATGAGCCGGCCTTCCCGGTCTGTCAGCCAGAGGCTGGTGGCATGGTCGTCCGGCCGGCGCCCGTCGGCCTTGAACAGGCGCAGTTGATCGGCCATGCGTTCGAGGTCGGCCGGCCGGCCCGTCACGAAGCTCCAATGCTTCAGGTTGGCGCCCATGCGCAGCGCGAATGCCTTCAGCACCTTCGGTGAGTCCGACAGGGGGTCCAGTGACACCGACACGAAGTGCACCTTGTCTTGCACCTCGGGCGCCAGGCCTCGCTGCACTTCGGCGAGCACATGGGTCTGGATCGGGCACACGGTGGAGCATCCGGTGTAGACGAAGTTGTAGAGGATCGACTTGCCCGCCAGCGCGGCGAACCGGAAAGGGCGCCCTTCCTGGTCCTGCAGGATGGCGCCGTCGAAGTTCGAGGTGAACGTGGTGGCCCTGCTGCCCACCGGCATGATGGGCAGGAGCAGGGATGCGATCCAATGTCGCCGTGTGATGGTCATGTTCAATCCTTGCCCGGCAAGGGCGGTCCGGAGAGGTGGCCGGCGTATGTCGATTGGCCGGGCTCCTCTCTGCCGATCTGCTGCAAGTAGGCGGTGAGGTAGGACAGTTGGGCTCCGCTGACGGTGTTGCCGGCGTGCGCCTGGATGGCTGCGCTCAAGGTGGGGGCGCTGCCGTCGTGCAGGTAGGGCGCCGTGGCCCATACGTCGCGCAAGGTGGGGACGTCGATGCCATTGAGCGTGCTCCCCAGCCGTTTGCCGCTGCTGGGTTTGAGGGTGCCGATGTTTTTCATCATCGTGGCGTCGGCGCTGATCGTGTAGGCCGCGCCGCCATGGCAATTGGTGCATCCGGCGGATCGGAACACGGCCTTGCCTGCCCAACCGGTCATGGTCAGCGTGCCGTCGGGCTGGCGGTAGGGTGACGGCTCGAACGATTGTTGGGAGGCCAGGTAGGCGGCGAGCGCATCCAGATCGGCGCTCTTGCCGGCCTTGGGCGTGCCCAGCGGCTCGCGGGTGGTGCCCTCATTGAACTGGGCATCGGTCAGCAGCCCGGTGCCGCCGGACAGGCTGCGGATCTGGGCTTCGAAATCCTGCACTTCATCGAAGTTGGCGCTCCAGTGCAGGAAGCCGTGGCTCATGCCGGCGCGGCCCTTGAGCGAGATGGTGTTGCGAAGACCTTCGCCGAAGCCGGTCATGTCCCACACCCGCCCGTCGTGGCCGGCGTCGTTGTGGCAGCTCGCGCAGCTCATGTAGCTGTCGCGCGCCAGGCGCGGATCGCGGGCATCGTAGAACAGCTTCTTGCCCTGCAGCACCTGGGCGGGCAGCCGTTCGATCTCCACGGTCTTGACCGTCGCGGCCACGGGGGCGCGCAGTTCGCCGTGCTGGACCAGCGGGCTCAGGTCGATCACGCTGACGGTCCGGTCCATGAAGTTCTGTGCGTAGAGGGTGCTGCCGTCCGTGGATACCGCGACACCTTGAGGGGCAAAGCCCACGTCCACACGGAACAGTTCGCCGCCACCGACGGCATTGACCACCGCGATCTGGCGGCTCGTTTCCAGCGCGACGAACAGGTACACGCCGCTTGGATGGAATGCCGCCGCGCTGGCGACGCTCGCATTGTCGTGGTCGATGCGGCGCTCGTAGTCTTCGGTCAACCTCGCGACATCGATGCGCGAGCTGATCGCCCGGACGGTGTTCTGGAAGTCGAGGTTCTGCCCGTTGCGCAAGGTGCCGCGCCGGATGTTGTCTTGCTTGCTCGGCACCCAGACGCTCTGGGCGTCGGGCGAAATGATCGGGGCTGCGAGGTAGTTCGGAACGCCTGCGCCCTGGGTTTCCGTGTCCGTCTTGTTGCTGTGGCGAAGCACGATGGTGCGGCTCACCGTCATCGTGCCGGTCTGCACGACGACCACCTCGGCACCGGCCGTGGTCACATTGACCATCGCCGTCGACTCGCCCGGCAGAGGCGGGGTGATGAAGCGCGAGACGAACACCACGCCGCCACCGGAACTCACTGACAGATGGCGCGGATTGGGGCCGATGCCTACCGCGCCCCGCTGCGCACCCGTGGTTGCATCGAGCTTGAGCAGTTGGCCCGTGGCTTCAAGCACGACGAAGGCGTTCGTTCCGAGCGGCGCGAAGGCCAGCCCGTGGGGTTGCGAGGCACGCGGCAGCGCCACGGTCTGCTCGATGGCAAGCGTGGTGGGGCTGATGATGCTGATGCTGGCGGTGCCCTTGTTGGCCACCCAGATGCGGCCGTCCGGGGCCACGGCCACGCTGCGCGGCGAGGTGCCCACGGCAATCTCCGCGATGCGTTCACGGGTGGCCGTGTCGATGACGGCCACCGAGTCACCGTCCGGGTTGACCACCCACAGGCGGGTCGATGCGCCCGCGCGGGTCTCCAGGGCCATGGCCGAAGACGCGTTCGGCTGGCGGGCCGTCCTGGTTGTGGCAACGGCCTGGACAATCGTGCGGCGCGAGATCGCGCCGTCCCGGGCGCGGGCAGTGAGGGTGACGGCGTAGAGGCCCGGTTGCGCGAACGCGTGCTGGATCGATGCCGTCGGGGCGAAGCTGGTGGCAGGTGTGCCGTCGCCGAATTCCCAGCTGTAGAGCGTGTCAGGGGCTGCGGTGAACGTGTATGACGCGGTGGCGCCCTGTGCGATGACCGGTGCGTCGATCGGCGCGCTGAGGTCGGGCGGGTTGTAGGGCGTGGTCGGGGTGGGAGGCGGCTTGACGTCCTGGCCGATGGAGATGATGGTGCCGCGCGATGGCACGCCTTGGGCATCGATGGCCACCACTTGGTAGTAGCCGGGCGGCGCCAGGTTGGCGCCCGGGATCTTCGTTGTCAGCCGTTGGGTGTCTTGCATGAAGGCCAGCGGGATGCGGCGCTGGCCCGTGTTGAATGAATGCGTGCCGCTGCTCAGGCCGATGAGCACCAGCTTGGATACGGGCGCGGTGCTCGTCATGTCGATCTGCATCGGCGCCCCGTGCGAGTAGCTCAGGCCGCTGATGCCTTGCATCACGGGCCGCGGCGCGAGTTGCGCGACGCCGTCGACCGTGCGGAACAACTGGGGAGGGTAGTACACCTCGGCGGTCTGGTTGTTGACCGGGCCGGGGAGGCCGCCGCCGGTCGACAGCACCGTGCCGTTGGGCAGCAGCACCGTGAAGCTGTGGTAGCCGCGATAGGTGGCTGCATTGGGGCCCAGGGTCCAGGTGCCCGTGACCGGGTTCCAGATTTCGGCCGCGTACACCGCATTCGCGCCGGCCTTGTCGCCTTCCATGCTGCCGCCGGTGATCACCACCTTGCCGTCGGGCAACACGACCGCATTCGGGAAGCGGCGTCGAAAGGTCATGGCGGGTTGTTCGGTCAGCACGGGGCTGCCGCTGTTCATGTCGATCACGGTCGCCTGGCTGCTGGCAGGAAGGCCGTCGCCGGTGTCGGTGCCGTGGCCGCCGGCGATCAGGACCTTGCCGATGTCGAACATCACCGCAGTGTTGGTGGAACCGACGTTGGGCAGGTCGGTGAGTGGGACGCCGGGCTTGGGTTGCTCGGGCGGCTTCTTGAAGGCGCCATGGACCGTGACCGTGCCGTTGCCGGACGGATCGAGGGACCACATGCGATCGGCAGACACGCCGAAGACCTGACCGGAGGGCATCACCCAGGCGCGCGGGTACGAGGCGCGCAGATAGTCCGGGCCAAAGGCATCGCGGCTGTAGGCCCCGAAGAGCGAGCGCCATGCACCGTTCTCGTAGACCTCGGGCGTCATCGATGCGCTGCCACTGGTGACCGCGCTTTCAGGATTCAGCCGCATCGGTTCGCCATAGGGAACCATGCCGCCCATGATCAGCGGCCTGCCATCGGGCAACGAGATCATGGTGGCGTACCAGCGCTGGTCGGCCAGGTTGGCGGGGGCGGTGACGCTGCTGTTGCTGGAGGGTGTGTAGAGAGTGCTGGTGATCGCGCCGTTGCCGCCCGTGATCAACAGCCGGCCGTCCGTCAGGAAGGCGGCTGTCGAGCAGAAGCTGTCCTGGCGGCTGGCGTCCCAGCTGGGGTTGTGCGCGGTGTCGGCGAAGCCGCGCTCCGGAGTCCACAGGTCGAATTCGCGACCTTCCTGGGCCCAGCCGTTCCGTCTGGAGCCATAGGTGAGCACCTTGCCGGTGGGCAGCACGGTGGCGTGCAGACCGTTGATGTGCCAGTCGTATACGCTCGACCACATGCCCCGTGCGGGCGCGTCCGCAGGGATGGTGAGATTCTTGAACAAGGGGTCGGCCGGCGTGGGCACCGTGACCCAGGCGTCCGGACGGATGGCGAGCGCGTGCTCGGTGCTTGTGGTGTTCGGAGTCGTTGATTGGGGTGTGCTGTCTTCCCCGCCATCACCGCCACAGCCGGCGAGCGCGATGAGCGAGATGGAACAGGCGACAGCCACGAGGCGGGTGGTGGCGTGCACAGTGAGAGTCTTGTCGTTGCTTATGGTTTTCATTGGAATTTGCCCTGCGTGATGCTCGAAGAACTTCAGCGCGTGCACGTCCGCGAGTACGGCCGGTGCGGGCAAACGACGGGCAAATCGTAGCGATGCGTTGGAGGGATGGCATCGCCGAATTGAGGGGGTGGAAACACGCGGCGTCGTGCAGCGAAGCGGTTCGGTTCGCAGGCACCCGCACCTGGCCCGCAAATGCCTTACTCCATATTGATGAGGGGCGTCGGCGCGGACCGATCCACGAGGTTCGGCACGGCCGAAAGGCATGCTGCACGGCGGGTGCCAGGCGCCGCGGGTGGCAACGTGCTTTTGCTGACCCCGATCTTCAGCAGCGATGCGGCACAGCCGATCAGAACCCTGGCGGTCGCTCCGTACCCAGCTCGATGAGCAGCCGCACTGTGGCCTCGTCGTGGTTGTGCAGGGCTTCCACCACCGGCAACTGCTGCCCGCGGCGCCGGTAGTTGGGATCTGCCCCGTGCTGCACCAGCAGGCGCAGCACGCCCGGACCTTCAGGACCCCAACCCATGGTGCGCGACGCGAGCGAGACGCCACGGGCGCTCGCACCCTTGTCAAACCACAGAGTCAGCGCATCGTGGCGGCGGGTGCATTGGAATCGCCCGCAATGGTCTCCAGCATGTGGGTCATGCGTGGATCGGTCACATCGACCCCTCATTCGAGCAGGAAGGCGAACATCTCCAGCCAGCGCTCGGGTGCTGCGCAATCCTGTCCGTGGTTTCCCACGGCCAGGGTGAGCAGCTTGATCGGGTCAGCGCCGGCCGGGTGGTTGTCCATCAGCAATTTTCAAGTCGGCCATGTTGCCGGCACCGCGCTGCATCCTCCATCCGCGTGGCCCACGATCGGGGTAAAGACCTCCACTCAGACGGTGACTTCCGAGCGGGTGGGTGGGGCAACGCGTCGGCGCGGCCATGGGTCTTTGAACGCCAAGGCCGCCAGTGCCCGGATCGACCTTAATTTTGACTTAAGCATTGAGCCTTTAGATATGGCGTTGTACCACCCGAAGGATGCGGCAATGATTCTCCTGCGCTCGAACAGCCTTCACTTCGAGACCTCGGACTGCGTTCCTGCAGCAGCTCCGTCCGCCGGCGAACGGCGCCAAACTCCAGTCTCCGAACGTCAACAGGCCCCAACAGTGTCCTGCGTGTTGCCTTGTCGAAACGAGGCGCGCAACCTTGAGGAACTGCTGCCTGCGCTGTGCGGCACCCTGGATCGATGTGCCCGTGCCTGGGAGGTCATCTTCGTCGATGACGGCAGCACCGATGACAGCTCGTCCGTGATGATGAGATGCGCTGAACGCCCGGGGTTCCAAGTCCTGCAGCTCTCGCGCAACTTTGGCAAGGAGGCTTCGGTGACGGCCGGCCTCAGCGCGGCAGCCGGGGATGTGATCGTCGTCATGGACGCAGACCTGCAACATCCTCCTGAGCTGATTCTTACCTTCGTGCAGACGTGGCAGGAGGGCGCAGATGTCGCCTATGCAGTGCGCGAGCATCGCGCCGATGAAGGCCCGATCAAGCGACTCGGCGTTCGCTGCTTCTATGCCATGCTCAATGGCCGCGGCCGCTTCGAAGTGCCGGCCGATGCCGGTGACTTCAGGCTGATGGACCGTGCGGTGGTGGACGCTCTCTTGTCCCTGCCTGAACGTAACCGGTTCATGAAGGGGCTTTATGCGTGGGTGGGCTACAACGCCGTACCTGTGCCCTATGTGCCGGCCCGGCGCGGGCATGGCCGCACCAATTTCAATCCGCTTCAGCTGGTCCAGCTTTCGCTCGATGGCTTGACGTCCTTCACGAACTGGCCCTTGCGTGCCGTGAGCGTGATCGGATTGGTGCTTGCCCTTTTGGCATTTCTCTACGGCGGCTATCTGACCATTGATTATTTTGTCAACGGCCAGAAGGTGAGCGGCTGGACCACCATTGTGGTGAGCCTCATGTTGTTTGCCGGGATCCAGATGATCTCGCTCGGCGTGGTCGGCGAGTACGTCGGACGCATCTTCGAGGAGGTCAAGGCGCGTCCCCTGTTCGTGGTCAAACGGACCTTCCGGTCGGGCATGAACGTGGTGCACCGGTGAGGTCGAACGCGTCGGGCAAGGCCCGTGACACGCTGGTCGTCATTGGCTTGGCGGTCGTCTGGCTGGGGGCCGCAGGCTGGGCCCGCCCGCTCATGTTGCCTGATGAAGGCCGGTATGTCGGCGTGGCCTGGGAGATGCTGCGCTCAGGCGAATGGACGACTCCGACACTCAACGGCTTGCCCTACTTTCACAAACCGCCGCTTTTCTACTGGCTCACCGCGCTCAGCCTGAGCGCCCTGGGTCTGAACGAATGGGCCGCACGCATCGCTCCCCTCATCGGTGGCACGGCAGGTGTTGCAGCGCTGTACCTGTTCAGCCGCAGATGGCTAGATGAACGATCGGCCCGAATCGCCGTCGCGGCATTGCTTTTTCAGCCGCTGTACTTTGTGGCCGCGCAGTTTGCCAACATGGACATGCTGGTCGCCGGAGGACTGACGGCCACGATCCTCTGGCTCGCTCACTGCGCGCTGGCGCTGGAAGCCGGGCTTTCCGTCCGATGGCACATTCGTGGTGCCTATGCGGTGGCGGCGATGACGATGCTCTCGAAGGGACTGATTGCCTTTGTGATTCCTGCGCTGGTGATCGGCTCCTGGCTGGTCACCCGGGGCAAATGGAAGGTCATGATGGGACTTTGGTCATGGAGCGGTGCGCTGGTGCTTCTTGCGATCGCCGCCCCCTGGTTCGTCGCCATGCAGCTCCGCTACCCGGAATTCCTCAACTACTTTTTCCTCGTACAGCATTTTCAGAGATTCACCGGCTCGGGCTTCAACAATGTCCGGCCATTCTGGTTCTATCCCGCGATCATGCTGGTCGTCATGCTCCCATGGTTGCCGTGGCTGATGGGTTTCGGTGTCAAGCAAGTCTTCGAGAAATCACAACGAGCCAGGATTGTCGGCCTGCTTTGGATCTGGGCATTTGTCGTGGTCATCTTCTTTTCGATTCCCAGATCCAAGCTGATCGGCTACATCCTCCCCGCGTTGCCACCGCTCGCGTTGATCGCTACCGTGGGGGTGACGACGCGCCTTGGCGCGGCGCAGGTACGCACACGTCTGTGGCATGCGTCGCTCGTGTTGGGCGCCTTCCTGGGCCTCAGCGCGGTTTCATACGTCATATTGCATCCACGGGATTCGTCCCGCGAACTCGGGCGCACGCTGGCCGCTTTCCATCGGGCGGATGAGCCGGTCTTCATGATCAGCGGCTACCGGTTCGATCTGCCCTTCTACGCGCGTTTGACGGTCCCCGTGGCGGTGGTCGATGATTGGTCGAGTGGCGAGGTGGCAAGACGCGATAACTGGCGCAAGGAATTGGCCGATGCAGCACACTTTGGGCAAGCGCAACAGGCCTCCGTCCTGATTGAGCCCAAAGACTTCCCGGCAGCCCTGTGCCGTTCGCCGGTCAACTGGGTGGTGGGCTCAGAGGGTTCGTTGAAGCAGATGCCGATGCAAGCCGATGCAACGGCCGTGTTCAACGTTCGAGGCCTGACCTTGTGGCGGGTGGTTGTCTCGAACGAGGGTCAGTGCTCGCAGGGAACGCCCAATGGCGGCTCAATGCATAAGTGATGACGGCGACGGCGGCGAGCACGATGGCCAGCGCCAGGTCGTAGTGAAGCGGTGTCCATGACAGAAGCAACACGTACGCCATTTCGTTGAGGGCAAAAGCGCTCGCAGAAATGCAGAGGAATCGAACTCCGGCGCTCGTTGCGGACGCGCCATGTCCCCTGAAGGTCAGTCGATGGTGACCCGCGAAGGAAATATTGAATGCCAGCAGCCATCCAAACACGTTGCTCAGTGCCGGATGCCAGCCGAACCACGTGACGAGCGCGACAACCATCAACCAATGGACCACTGCAGCCAAAGTGCCCACGGTGACGAACATGACAAGGCGGCGTGAAGACATGAATCGACTCGCGGACGGCGCCAAAGACAGCGCCCCTCGCACAGTATGCGTGTGCCTCGATGACTTTGGCTTGCACACGGGCGTGAACCAGGCCGCGATGACCCTGGTGGAAATGCACCGCGTGCAGGCGATCGGCTGTCTTGTAGGGGCGAGGGCATGGAACGGTTGGGATTCGCCGCTGCGGCGTGTCGCGGATCAAGGCGTCGATGTCGGCCTCCACCTGGACTTCACCGAGTGTCCCTTGTTGTCCACGAAGCCCTGCCCACTGCACTCACTCATTGTCAGGACCATGCTCAAGCGTGTCGACGTTGCCGGCATCCGTGACGAGATCCGTGCGCAGCTCGATCGGTTCGAACGGCTTGTCGGACGTGCCCCATCGTTCGTCGATGGCCATCAACATGTGCACCAGTTGCCGGTCATCAGAGATGAACTCGTGCGCGAGTTGTCACGTCGATACGCCGAGCAACACCCCTGGCTCCGCCAAACTCGATCGGTCTCGATTTCATGCGGTACGCCATTTTTCAAGCCCCGCCTGATCGAGCTTCTGGGAAGCCAGCGTTTGAGCAAGCTCTCAAAAGCGGCTGGCTTTGAGCAGAACCGACGATTGCTCGGTGTGTACGACTTTCACCGGGCTTCCGGCCGCTATCGCGATTGGCTGATCGAGTGGCTGCGCGCATCGCGGTCCGGAGACCTCCTGATGGTTCATCCGTCTACATCACACAGCACGGCAGACCGAATCGCCGTCGCAAGGCGATCGGAATTCGAAGCGTTATCAAGCGATGAATTTGACGGGCTGTTGCAGGCTTTCAACATCGAATTGGTTGCGATGAGCGCTCAATACCGGGCGACGCCGAGTGGTAGTCACCGGCCCATGCCGCCGGATTCATAAGAATGGGGATGGCTCATCGAACATCGGGCATACACACTGACAGGATGTTGATGGCGAGAGGGTTGGTGAAATGGAGCAGGAGACAGTCTTCGCGGTGTGCGCGTGCCTCGCGTTGATTCGAATCGCGCTGGACAACGGAGGGATCCCATTCAAGGCGCTCAGCATCGCAGTGTTCGGTGCGTGTGCCGGCGCCGCGTTTGAAACCGGCAAGGCTCTCACGGACTTGATTGACCTGCGGCAGCTCGGTCTTTCCGCGTACTGGGCGCGCGCACTGGAGCACTACACGCCGCCATTCCTTGCGGCGTGCATCGGGTGGGCGTTGGTTCCAGCAAATCGGCAGGACGATTCAAGGACTCCGCAGTGATTCGAAACCAAGCCGTCATGGCCATCGGTCTTACGCAGCACACCGTTTCAGCGGCGGAGCCTCAGGCGGCCGCGAGGGGCGCCGAAGCGACAGTGTGTGCAGGCCGAGCGCCGTCACCACCATGGCCACGCCGATGAGTTCATGGGCCTCCGGCCGCTTGCCGAGTGCCATGCCGAGCAGCAGGGCCGACACCGGCACGAAATTCAGGAAGGCCGTGCCAGCCACCATGCCGATCGACTGGATGCCCGCGTTGTACGCCAGCACCGCCATGACGGTGGGCACGACGCCGATGTACAGGAGCGCCTGCCACGATGAGACCAATGCATCCGCGGACGGGACGGTGGCCAGGTGCAATGCCGTGGCGGCGAAGGTCCCGAGCAGCAACAAGGGCCAGGAGGCCATGGCGGTCAACGCGCTGAATTCGAGCACATCGAGTTGACGAAAGCGGGTGCTGCCGCGTGTGTAGGCGATCCAGCACAGGGTGCCGGCGAATGCGATCGCGTCCCCGGCCAACGTCGAGCCGGCGCCCGCCGGGCCGGTGAGGACACCGGAGACCATCACGACGCCGGCGAGCGCGAGCATGGTCCCGACCGACGCGGCGCGGCTCGGCCTCACCCCATCGAGGGCCCACCGCACGAGCTGCGCAGTGATCGGCGCCGTGGCCATCACGACCGCTCCATGAGACGGCTGGGAATGGGCGAGCCCCGTCAGCACGAGCACGCTGAAGAGGCCGTAGCCCAGGGCGCCAAGGCCCGCGAGCTGCAGGCCATGGGCGCGCAGCTTGTCCCAGGGGAATGGGCCGCGCCAAAGCAGCAGAGCGGCCAGGCCGCACGATGCGATGGTGTAGCGCACCAGCGTGAACCAGACGGGATCGATGTGCCCGAGCACGGGCTTGACGACGAGGAAGAGACTTCCCCAGGCGGATGTGGCCGCGAGCAAAGCGGCAGCGCCGAGGGGACGGGACAGCGAAGGCATGGAGGCACTCCAGGAGAGGAAAGTGCGAGAGTCTCGGTTCGGCGAGGCGTGCGCGCCATTCGTCTGTTTGGATTGGGGGATCAGGTTTTCCGAACGGACAGAAGGACCCGGAGCCGCGACAATGCGTGCCCATGGAGCTGTATCAACTCAAGACCTTCGTGGCGATCGCCGAGGAGCGAAGCCTCACCCGTGCGGCCGAGCGCGTGTTCACCAGCCCGCCGGCCGTCAGCGCGCAGATCAAGGCGCTGGAAGACGAACTGGGAGTCAAGCTCTTCGACCGCACGTCGCGGGGCATGGTGTTGACCGAAGCCGGCGCCCGGCTGCTGGAGGAGGCCCAGCGCACCCTCGCTTCGGCCGGCCGCATGCGGTCCACGGCCGAGCAATTGCGAGGGGCGGCCAAGGGGGTCGTGCGCTTCGGAACGGTCGGTGACCCTGTGGCGCTGCGCCTGGGGCAAACCTTCCTGACCTTGGCCGAACGTCATCCGCAGATCACACTGCAGCTCCAGCAAGGCGTGTCCAACGACCTGCTGGGCGAGCTCCAGCGCAACGAACTCGACTGCGCCTACGTGTACACCGACCGTGCGGATATCGAGGGCCTGGAACTGCGCCGCCTCTGCGGCATCGAACTGGCCGTCGGCCTGCCCCTGCCGGCGGCCGGAACGAACCCGAGCCCATCGCGCGACGAGGTGCTTGCAATGCCCTGGGTGGGCACCCCCACGGGTTGCATGTTGCGCACCCATCTCGATGCCTTGTTCACATCCGCAGGGCGTGAATACCGGGAGGGGACCATGGCCAACTCCGAACGCGTGGTGCGCAGCCTCGTCGCAAGTGGCGCGGGCGCCGGCATCCTGTGCCTGGACAACGCCGTGCAGGCCGAGCGGTCGGGCGAACTCACGGTGTGGAACGGCTGGCGGGGCCACACCTGGCTTTGTTGGGTTGCCCCGCTGCAGCCCGGCGCGCCTGACGTGCTCGACGCGGTGCGCGGCGCGGTGCTCGAAGCCTGGGGTTGAACAACGGCCGGTCGGTCGATGGTCGACCACTGACGTCGCCATCCCACCCAAACGTGTGATCGTCAGTTCAAGGCAGGCTGCATACACTCGAGTCGCCCGATGAATCGGGGCGTTCCGGCATTTCCATTTCCTGCAATGAGCGAGATCACCCTTTACGGCATCCCGAACTGTGACACCGTCAAGAAGGCGCGCGCCTGGCTGACGACGCACCAAGTGCCGGCCAAGTTCCACGACTTCAAAAAGGCCGGCGTGCCGGAAAGTTTGCTGCCGGGCTGGATGCAGGCGGTGGGCTGGGAAAAGCTCGTCAACCGGCAGGGCACCACCTGGCGCAAGCTCGATGAGGCGACCCAGGCCGCCGTGGTCGACGGTGCATCTGCGGCACGCCTCATGTGTGCTCAGCCGAGCCTCATCCGCCGCCCTGTCGTCGTCTGGGGCGATGGCCGCATCACGGTGGGCTTCTCCGACGCCACATTCGCAGCCCACGCCTGAAGCGCAACATGAAACTGCGACGCGCCATCGGCTTGCTGCTGGCCACGCTGATCGGCATGGTGTCTGTGGCGGGGTCGGTGGCCGGTTACACGAAGTTCGATGAACAGCAGCGGCGCTGGGTGTTCCAGCTGGGGCAAAGTGCCTGGCAGGGTGCCGCCAAGCCCATCCCCGGCGCGCAGGACGTGTGGATCAATTTCAAGTCCGACGCCGACGGTTCTCCCGTCAAGTTGCACGGGGTGTGGGTACCGCAGGCCAGGCCCGGGGCGCCGAGTTTGCTGTACCTCCACGGTGCCCGCTGGGACGTGCGCGCCAGTTCCGCCCGCATCGGCCGCATGCACGCACTGGGCTTTTCGGTGCTTGCCAGCGACTACCGCGGCTTCGGCAAGAGCCAAGCGGGGCTCCCGTCCGAGGCGACGGCCGTCGAAGATGCACGCCAGGCCTGGGACTGGCTTCGCGCCCGCACACCCGAGGCGCAGCACTTCATCTTCGGCCATTCGCTCGGTGGCGCCATTGCCGTGCAAGTGGCCACCGACGGTCACGCCGACGATCTCGCCGGCCTGATGCTCGAAGGCACCTTCACGTCGGTGCCCGATGTGTTCGGCACCATGTCCTGGGGCTGGCTGCCTGTCCGTCCGCTGATCACCCAACGGTTCGATTCAGCCGCCCGCATTGCGCACCTGCGTGCCCCCTTGCTCGTCGTGCATGGCAGCGAAGACACGCTGATCCGGCCCGAACTTGGCCGTGCTCTCTACGAGCGAGCGCCCGAGCCGAAACGCTTCATCCTCGTCAAGGGCGGTGCTCACCACAACACCAATGCGGTCGCCGAAGCGCAGTACCGCAAGGCTGTTTCGGAGATGTTCGGCTTGCGGTGAGTTGGGCGCCCGGGGGCGCTGGGGGAACAGTGGGTACCGGCGTTCGCCGGTATGACAGGTGTGGCAACAACGATGTCACCCCGGCGAAGGCCGGGGCCCACTGCGGCCCAGTGGATGCGGCGTTCGCCGGCATGGCATGCGAGGGCAGCCGGCCGTGCGAGACTGCTCGCATGAATGCCGTCCAACGTCTCGTCCGCACCTTCGTCGCCGGCCTGCTGGCCGCACTGCCGCTCGCCGCCACCGCGCTGATCCTGATCTGGGTCGTGCAACTGCTGGTGCAATGGGTCGGGCCCGACAGCCGCATCGGCCATGTCTTGATCGCCTTGGGCATCGGCGCGGCGGGGTCCGAGTTCTTCGGCTACCTGATCGGCATCGGCATCGTGCTGGCCGGCATCTTCGCGCTCGGCGTGCTGGTGCGCAGTCGGGCCCGCAGGGTGGTGGGAGCCGTGGTCGATGGGATCATGCAGCGCATCCCCCTGGTGCGCAACATCTACGACCTGATCAAGAAATTCGTCGATCTGCTGTCACAGAAGGACGTGGACGGCGTCAAATCGATGAGCCCGGTATGGCTGCATTTCGGGGGGCCGGGCGGCTCGGCGGTGCTCGGCCTGCTGTCCACCGCCGAGCCGGTGACGGTCGGCGGCCTGCCGTATCTCGCGGTGCTCGTGCCCACGGCGCCGGTGCCCGTGGGCGGCGGGTTGCTCTATGTGCCACAGGATTGGGTGTCGCCGGCCGACATCGGCATCGAAGGCGTGACGAGCATCTACGTCTCGATGGGCATCACATCGAAGCAGTACCTGAAGGTGTTCGGGTCTGAACCAGGCGCAGAGGGGCGCTAAAGCCGGGACGAAGCCCCCGGGACACAGCTCGTCTTGACGGTCCCGAATTCAGCTCGTACATTAATTGGAATGATCGTTCCGAATCGAGAGCCGACCATGCGCACCAAGGAATTCGAACCTGACCAGATTGCCGATGCCGCGATGCGCGTGTTCTGGCAGCGCGGCTATGCAGCAACCTCCGTGCAGGACCTGGTCGAAGGCACGGGCCTGTCCCGCAGCAGCCTGTACAGCACCTTCGAAAGCAAGCAAGGCCTCTACCAGCAGGCTTTGCGCCGTTACGAGGCCGTCACCACCGCCAACGTCGAGTTGCTGTCAGGGCCCGGCCCGGTCAAGGAACTTGTTCGACAACTGCTGATGCGCATCGCCGAAGACGAGCTGAGTGACCCGCAGCGGCGCGGCTGCCTGGTGGCCAATGCGACGCTGGAACTTGCGGGTCAGGACCAGGCGGTCGCCGAGCTGGTGGCGCACAACTTCAGGCGGCTGCAGAAGGCGCTCGAAAAGCTGATCCTGCGCGGCCAGCAGGCAGGAGAGATCGCTGCGGACAAAGCCCCACGCGCACTCGCACGCTTCTTCGTCAACACCATGCAAGGCATGCGGGTGCTCGGCAAGGGCAGCACACCGCAACATCGCCGTTCTTGCCTGCTGGACGTGATCGACGTCGCCATGGCTGCCCTTTAACCGGCCGACAACCTGGCAGGTATCGCCAGGTTTTTATTTTTCCAAATCGGGAACGATCGTTCCTGTATTTCAACTCCAAAGGAATTTCCTGTGACCACCAACAAGCAACCCATCATCGCTGTCCTGGGCACCGGTCTCATCGGCGCGCCGGTCGCACGCAACCTGAGCCAGCGGGGATTCACGGTGCACGCCTGGAATCGCACCGTGACCAAGGCTCAAGCCCTGAGGCAAGACGGTGTGCGCGCGTTCGACACTCCCGCAGACGCAGTACGCGGCGCCGACATCATCGTCACGGTGCTCAAGGACGGCCCCGCCGTGCACGAGGCCATGCAAGCGGCCGCGGCA
>Ga0207679_10000384_pt1 | contig 31867 bp, 24 predicted proteins | sample KBSC73metaG_FD_184320 | JGI IMG/M metagenome (GOLD analysis project Ga0207679, IMG submission 184320) | Corn rhizosphere microbial communities from Kellogg Biological Station, Michigan, USA - KBS C7-3 metaG (SPAdes) (version 2) | ecosystem: Host-associated > Plants > Roots > Rhizosphere > Soil ... | reverse complement strand
ATCGCTCCGGCTCATCGAATCGGTCGTGCGCGGAACGACGCCGTCGCTCCTCGAGCTCGACGACCGTCCGCCCGCGTACGAGCGTGTCGGCTCGCTCTGCACGTGGGCGAACCTCTTTCCCGTGCGAGCGCTTCCGCGGTCGCGCTACGAGCGCGTGTTCATTCGCGCCATCTCCGGCCACAAACTGCGCCTCGGCCGAGAGAGCTACACGCCGACCGGGATGCGCGGCTGGGCGCACGTCGTGTTCGAGCGGGATCGCGACCACTCGAGACACGTCTTCTCGCTCGACTACCTGCTCCGCCATCTCGACCGCTGGGAGCTCGGCCCGCGCGCCGAGCGCCGCCTTCGACGGTCGCTGCGCAACCGACTTTCGCGCCGGAACGGGTCGACAGACGCCGGGCACGTCGCCCCCCACTAGCGCCGCGTGACCGCGACCGCCGGCCGCGGGGTCATTTCATCGCACGTCGTGCCCAAATCGCTTAATTGGGGTCAGACCCCATTTCGCTGGGTGGGGTCAGACCCTTAGGCTGGGATCGGGGTCAGACCCGTTCCGTTTCTCCAACTCCGACTCCATGTGGCACTCACTCTTTGTTCCCGGCATCGGCTTCGGCGAGAAGATCGTTCGCACGCTGGTCGTGTACGTGTTCCTGCTGATCGGCCTGCGGCTCTCGGGAAAGCGCGAGCTATCGCAGCTCAACCCGTTCGACCTCGTCGTGCTCCTGCTGCTGTCCAACACGGTGCAGAACGCGATCATCGGCAACGACGATTCGCTCGTCGGCGGCATCGCGGGGGCCGCGGCGTTGCTGGTCATGAACGCGGTGCTGGTCCGGGTGCTCTACCATTACGGGAAGCTCGAGACGATCGAGGGCAAACCCGACACGCTCGTCCGAAATGGTCGGCTGCTCCGCCACCACCTCGAGCGCGAGCTGATCACGGTGTCCGAGTTGGAGTCCGCGGCACGGCGACAGGGAATCGCGTCGCTGGCGCACGTGAAGGAATGCCGGCTCGAGACCGGCGGTGCGCTCACCTTCATTCAGAAAGAGCCGACGGATGAAGAGATCCGCCATCACGAGATGGTCGGGCTCATCGCGCAGCTCGACGCGCGTCAGCGTTCGATAACCGAGCAGCTCGCGTCGCTGGAGCGGAAGATCGCCGGAACAAGCGGAACCACGCCCTGAGCGCTCAACGCCATCGACAGGTCGTTCACCACCGACATCCGGAACGACGCCTCGAGCGCGTCCCCCAGCTCGTGGTTCCACGGCGCCAAGCCGATGACGCTGTTCACCCAATCGTAGCGCATGCTCGCCGGGTAGAACCTCGCCCGCCGCATCAACGCGCCGCGCGCGCGGGCATCCACCGCCAGCGCGAGGAGATGGCGTCGCGCTTTCGCCTCGTTCGAGCTGCCGAGTGAACACACAACCGGCTGCGGCGACGCTGGAAGCGTAGCGCGATTCGGACGCGTCCCCCCTCCCCCGAAGCGCCAGGCAACGGGCGTCTCGAGAACGCGGCGGACGAGAATCGTCGGGTCGAGCGTTTCGGGATCGGCCCACGCTGCGGCGAACGTAGCGCGCGCGGTGTCCGACACGTACGTCATCTGGTCGAGCGCGTCGAGCAGCGACGTAACGCCGACCGTCCCTACCGCGGCCGGGGCGCCAGCCGCGTAGCCGGCGAGCAGCGGATCCTCGACAGCGGTGAGGAACCCGTTCGACCGACCCTGCAACGCCAACATCGACGCGACGAACCAATCCGCGCTGCGCGCGAAGAGCTCGACGGGACGCTCGCTGGGCGGCGACGACGGGAGGCCGGTCAACGAGCGGACGACGCGCGCTTCACCCAGGCCGCGTACCGACGCCGCCAACGGACCGCGGCGATCGCGCACCGCGCGGTCCGTGCTATAGCCGCCACCATCCGCGTAGAGCCTGCGCGCGGTCTGCCAATCGAGATCGTGCGACAGCTCGTGGGCCAGCGTGCCGGAAGACGTGAACACCGACAGCTGAAGGGTCCGCGTGCTCGGATCGTGCATCGCCAGCGCCGAGTCGGGGAGCGGATCGGTGCTGAACCTGATGCGAAGGCCCTGGAACGACACCGCGGGAAGCGCCAACTGCATGTCCCGCAGCGCATTTCCCATCTCGCGGACATAGTAGCCGCGCCACGAACCCGGCACGGACCGGGCGAACGTGATGCCGGCGAGCCCGAACTCCGCGGTGACGTCCGTCGGACTCGGCCCGAGATCACCCTCGAACCACGGTGCTTCCTGCGCGAGCGAGCGCATCGACACGGCCGCCGAGAGGACGCTCAACGCCGCGACGCGGTGAGCCGAAGAATCCGACTGAGTGTCGAGCATCGCGTACGCGGCGGCCATCGTTTCGTCGTTCATCGCCCACGCGGGAATCGTTTTCTGCCCGCGGAGCGCAATCGCCACTTGGCCAATCGCCGGACGACGCATGCCGAGCGTCGCCGCGCGCGCGCCGAAGTCTTCGCCCAAGAGGGCGTATCCTGCCGTCGAGACGGGACGCGGATCAGGAATTCGATTCAACGTGTCGATGGCCCGCACGAGCGACGGGACGGCGTTCATGGCTTCGATGCGCACCGCTTCAGCGACCGGTGCGAGTGCCGGCTGCTCGACCCGCAGTGTCCGCGTTTCGCGGCGGCGGGCGAGAAGCTCCATGACGTCCGACCGGTTCCGCTCCGCGTCGCTCAACAGGTCGCGAACGTCGGCGATGGCGAGCTCACGATCGCGGACGAGCGCCGCGACCTCTGCCGCCACTGAGACACTCGACGATGCGATCGAGCCGCTGCTTGCCGCGATCATGTACGCGAGCCGCACGGCCAGCTCCCCTGCCCGCGGATCCGACGCCGATCGAATCGCTCGTTCGATGAGCTCGACGTGAGCGACTCCGGCAGTCCCATGGCCGTCGCTGGACCAAGGGCCGATTCCGTCGAGGACGACGGGATCGACTACGTACGCGTCGCCCCGGCGCAGCCGGCCAAGAAGTGCCCAACCGACGCGTTGCCGCGTCGATGCATCGAGGCGTGGATCATGGATCGCCAAGTCGACCAAACGGAACGGACTGCCAAGGCCAATTCGCGCGCGCTCGAGGTAGGTGATGCCGAGCGCGAGCGCGTCACCGCGCGGACCGCGTGGTGCCGCGTGCCGCGCGAGCACGATCGTCGAGTCGAAATACGCGGTCGCACGCGACAAGCGCGCTGCCGCGGCGTCGCTCATCACCGGCTTCGACCGGACCGAGCCGAGCAGCGCCACGAGGGCCAAGAGACTGGCCGTCGCCAAGAGAGAAAACCGTCGAACTACGTCCATCGATACTTTGTACCCGCTAAGGGATACGCGGTTGCCGAGGTTACCGACCTCTGATGTATCTTCGTGCCATGCAACATCGAATGCGAGGGGCATTCGCGTCCCTGCTTTTCATCTCGATTACACGCGCCGCCGTGGCGCAGCGACCCCGACTCCAAGTCGAGCCGCGACAGCCGGCGACGGGGTCCCTTACGCGATTGACGATCGATCGGCTGGCGGGCCACGCCGGCAACGGAAGCGACTCGATCGTACGCGTCACGGGCACGATGGCCGGCGAACCCCTCCACTTCCGTCTGCTGGATGGCGATCGAATGCAGGCGCTCGGCGCCATACCGATCGACGCCTCCGATTCCGTAGTCGCCCAGGTCGTCGTCGAGCGACAATCGGGCGCCCTCGACAGCATGAGACTGGCGCTCAAGTATCCGCATCAAGCGCCCCCGGCCGGGCAGTCGCGCGGGCGACCGGCTCGCGCAAGTCGCCTGAGAGTGGACCCGAAGTTCACGCGCCGTCTCGATTCGGCGACCGAGGCGCGCATCGAGCGGGAGAACGAGCTCGCTCGGACTGTCGGTCACCGAGCGCAGGACACGCCGCAACTCTGGACCGAGCCTTTCGCTCGCCCCCGTCAATCGCGCGTGACCAGCCGCTTCGGCACGGGGCGCGTCTTCAACGGCCGCGTGTCGAGTAGCCACCTCGGGATCGACTATCGCGGCTCCACCGGCGAACCGATCTACGCGGCTAACCGCGGCGTGGTGGCGCTGGTCGACAGCTTCTTCCTCGCCGGGAACGTGGTCTACATCGACCATGGCGACGGCATAGTGACCGGATACTTCCACATGAGCCTCCCCAAAGTGGCGGTGGGCGACACCGTTCAACGCGGCCAGGAGATCGGCCTCGTCGGCGCCACCGGCCGCGTCACCGCATCCCACCTGCATTGGAGCGCGCGCTTTGGAGCTTTGACAATCGATCCGGCTGATCTGTTGTCTCTGAAGCCGCCGTTTGTCGGTTCGGCGACCGCCGCCTCCGGCAGGCAGTAGCGGTCCTAGGCTACGACGGCGAGTCGAGATCGCTTCTCGACCTCGGCCCTTTCCACGCGATTCCGCCCAAGGGCCTTCGCGCGGTACATCGCCCGGTCCGCCTCGGCGATCACCACCGCCGGCGACGCACCACCGGTCGATCCGCTGACGCCGGCGCTGATCGTCACCACGTTCCCAGAGGGCGAGTCGGCGTGGGGAATGCGCAGGTCGAACACCGATTTGCGCATTCGCTCGGCGATCGTGTAAGCGTCCTCTAACGACGTCAGCGGAAGGAGAACGGCGAATTCCTCTCCGCCCATGCGGGCGATCCGGTCGCTCGTTCGCCGCAGCGACGCACGCAGCATCGCGGAAATGCGCCGGAGACAGTCATCGCCGATCTGATGACCATACCGGTCGTTGAACGCCTTGAAGGCGTCGACGTCGATCACGATCGCCGCGAACTGGTCCTCGCTCGAACAGAGCTCCTCGAGCTGTGTATCCAGCGCTCGGCGGTTCGCCAGACCGGTGAGCGGATCGCGCTGCGACAACTCCTGGAGCTGGCCGACGAGCGCCGCCAACCGGGCGCCCTGAATGCGACCAAGGACGCGCTGCAGATAGTGGCGGCGATACTCGCGCTCCAAGGTGTAGTTGGCCGTCAACGTGGCCGCCATCGTCACGATCGCCAGCGGCACGTTCCCCGGCACCGGCGTGTGCAACAGCGGTGGCGCTATCACTTGCACGGCGACGATCGCGAGACAAGCCGCCGTCGCGTACCAGAATCGAAGCCGAACGACGACGGTGATGAAGAGGAACACGATCGTCAGCGCCCCACGGCTTGCGCCGACCTCGCCCTGGTCCGCGACCACGATCAACAGGATGATGCTCGCCGGTGCGATGATGCTGGACAGCGTCATCAGCGTCTCTCTGATCGCCGGCCGGACGCCCCACCATATAGCGAACGTCACCGCCATGAGAATCGGGGTTACGACCCCGAGACGGATCACGTCTTCGCCGATCGCCCAAGGCGCCGCGGGACTCGGCGGCGCGATGAGCGCGTAGAACGCGCCGATGACTATCCAGAGCGTGCCGACGCCGACCAGGTGGCGACTCCGAGCGTTCTCAGTCTCGTACTCGAAGAGGCGCTCGAGACGGCTCGGGAAGTACATCCACGGGAAGCCGCCCGCAATCGTCGTCGTGACGTCTTCCTCGTATGCCTCGAGGTCGGCAACCGGGGCCGCTGCGGCACGGCGTGTCAAACGGAGCATATCAACTCAGACGGCGCCCGGTGTGTAGTGGTCACCGCAAAAACGAAAGCGCCCCGGGGTCGCCGGGGCGCTCCTTCCTTCTTGGTGCGTCAGATCACGCCTTACGATCGATACACTTCGTGTAGTTCGGATTGTTGGTCTCATCGACCGTCATCGGGAAGTTCACGTCACCCCCGTACGTCCCGCCCTTGAAGAACGTGCCGGCCGGGAATGTATCCGACCCGTCCTGGGCGCGGCCGTACAGGCGGATCAAGCGACGAAGGTCGCCGAGGCGCTGGCCGCGCGAGTAGGTCCAGAACGCCTTCTCGCGGAAGAAAAGGTTGACCGCATCCGCCTTGGTGGCCGGAGTGCCGAGCGTGCTCATGGCCGTCGTGTTGATCGCGCCAAGATTCTGCGGTGCCGTGCGAAGGGCGTTCAGGATCGTCATCATCCCCGCGAAATCACTCGCGTTGAGCTTCGCCTCCGCTTCGATCAAGCGTGCGTCGATGCCCGACCAGATCGGCGTCGGGTCCGTACGCGCCCACAGCGTCGTGAAGATGAAGTTGGTCGAGTTGTCGAAGCCGCGACCAGCCGGCGACGTGCCGAGCGTGGTTCCGGTAACCGGAATGCGCGGATCCTTCGCCGACGCGAACGGCAGCGAGTTCTTGATGATCCCGCTAACGTCGAAGCTGTCGCCGACCGTCCAGCGCTTGGCGCTCGTGTTCAACGACCAGATCTGATTGCTGCCCGACGTCAGTGAGAACGTCGCGAGCAACTGGAAGCTCGTCGGTACAGAGGCAACCGCCGCCGCCGCTTCGGTGAACTTGCCCTGCTCGATGAGGATCCGGCCTTTGAGTACGGCGGCCGCGTTGCGCACCGAGATGGAGAACGCGTCCGTCCCGCCACTCAGCGACACCGCCGAGTCGGCGTGTGCCGCGGCGACCGCGTAGACCTCGGCGTTCGTCGCCTGAGGCGGCGTTGGGTCCTCCGAGATCGGCGCGCCATTGCAGATCCACTCGGCGATGTACAGCTCCGCCGTCGCCATCACCATGTACATCTGACCGAGGTTGGCGGTCGGCGTCGGCGCGTAGGTCTTGAGCGCGTTGATCGCCTCGCGCGCGCTAGTGCGCGCGCGATACAGGTCGCGCACGATCGGCGTCCAGTTCGCATTGTTGTCCTGCACCTGGCGCTGATCGGTTTCGTTGCGCTGCGAGAAGGTGTCGCTCGACTTCCATTCATCGGTGATGAGGCCCGCGAACATCCACGGGCTGTCACCGGCGCCGGAGCCGGCCGTGATTTGACGGAGCCGGCTCAACGCACCGATCCGCAGCGCATCGGCGCCCGCCGCGGAGCTCGCGGCGGACGTGTCGATGATGGTGTTGATCGGTGCATCGAGCAGCGTTTGCTTCGGGTCGGTACACGCCGCGGCGACAATGGCAATGAGCGCGGCGGACCGTGCGTAATGATTATTGATTCTCATGACGTATGATCCTCGCGATCAAAAGCGGAGATTGAGGCGTACCGTGTAGTACTTCGCCGGCCCGGCCGTGAGCAGCGTGGACTGCGTGTCACCCTGACTGTAGTTCTGCTCCGGATCCGCCGCCGTCCACTTCGTCCAGACGTGGAGGTTACGAGCACCGAAGACGATCGACGCGTTCTGCGCGCGAGCTTTCGAGGCGATGCTCTGCGGCAGTGTGTACGTCGCCGTCAGCTCGCGGAAGCGCCAGAACCGGTAGTTCTCGAAGTAGCCGTATGTGGTAACGGGGTTCTTGTCACGCTCGGCCACCGCGCGCGCCTGCTTCCAGAGCTCAGGATGCAACGTCGAGGTCTCTGGGCACGACGTGGTCTGCTGGCAGAGGAAGCCCTCTTCGTTGTTCTGGAGGCTCGCCCCACCCTTGTAGTCGAAGAGCGCCGTGATGCGAAGCTTGCGACTGAATAGATCCCAGCCGCTCTGAACGGACGCCTCGTCGCGGGGCTGCGAGTATCCAATGAACTCGAAGCCGTCGCAAATGTTCGTGATGTTGTGGCCGGCGGCGTCCTTCATGAGACCCTTTGTCGAATCGACGCAGGCCGGACCACCGATCGACCGCACCGTGATTTCGTCGGGCGTGATGATGCCGTCGTTGTTCTTGTCGCCGTAGGTGTACGAGCGCTGCCAGTAGCCGTTGACCGGAAAGCCTTCGATCTGACGCGTGGTCGTGTTGATGATCGGCGGAATCGGATTGCCGCTTGCGTCAAGACCGAGCGACTTGAGCACGTTCGTGTTGTGCGAGCCGTTGAAGGTCAGGTCCCAGGCGAAGTTCCGGTTGTCGACGACCTGACCCGAAACCAGAAGCTCGTGGCCAGAGTTCTGCACTTTGCCAAGGTTCGCCTTTACCGTGCTCGAGGCCTGGCCCGTGCTCGGGGCAAGAACCTGATCGATCAGCGCGTCGCGGCTGACCTTGTTGTAGTAGGTGTACTCGACCGTCATCCGGCTTCCGAACCAGCGCGAATCGAAGCCGGTCTCGAGCTCCGTCGACTTCTCCGGCTTCAGGTTGGCGTTGCCCGGCAGGTTCGAGCGCTCACCGCTGATGTCCGAACCGCTGATGCTCGTCAACACCGTCGTCAGCGTGCGTAACGCGTCGGTCTGCCCCGGCTGCACGCCCGACGATCCCCAAGCCGTGCGGAAACGCAGGTTGTTCAGCATCGAGATCGCTGGGAAGAAGCTCTCGTCCGACACGACCCATGACATCTGTGCCTTCGGGTAGACGACGCGCTGGAAGTTCGTTCCGAACGCGCTGTTCTGGTCCGTGCGAGCGCCGACGGTGAAGAACATGCGATCGCGCCACGACGCCTGCTCTTCGGCGAAGAGACCGAGCGTCTTCGACAGGACGACAGCGTTCGTGATCGACGGCGTCGTGCCCTGCCCCGGCGTCTGTGCACCCGGTGGGAGAATCGAGCCGGTCGACGTCGTACGATCCAACTGATAGTTGTTGTACTGCGCGCCGACGCTCGTCTTGAACCCGAGCGAATTTCTTGCCTGCCACGTTCCATCTCCGCCAAGGCTCGCCGAGAAGTTCCGGGTGTTGGCACGGCTATCCTGAGCGGAGCCGAGACGGTTGGTTCCGAAGTCAGCGCACTGCTGGAATCGGCAAAGGTTTGTACCGACACGATCCGTCAGATCGAGGCCCAGATCGCCGCGGGCCGCAAGCCAGCTAAACGGACGCCAGTTGCCGTTACCGCTCCCAATGAAACGCTGGATGCCTTCTTGGGTCGTGTTCTGGAACATTTCAGCAGGCGTGAAGCCTGCCCACCCCATCAGGGACTGGCCGAGCGACCCGACACCAGTGTAGCCCGGTCCCTTCGTGTAGCCAGGGCCCGTCTCACCGTTGTACCAGAAGCTGTTGACGTTGTTATCGACCTGCGGCAGACGCTGATCCTGCTTGATGAAGCCCGTCTGTAGGGAGAGATCGAGCTGCGGAGTCGGCGTCGCGCTCAGGTTCAAGCGAGCGGTCGACTTCTGCAGCGCCTCGGGCCAGAGCCATTCGCCGCGCAGCGGAGTCTTGAGCGCCGCGAGCTGGTTCTGCGATGCCGTCGGCATGCGGATGGGGCCATTCTCGTTTTCGATGTTGCCGCTGGCGAAATAGCGGATCTGATCGATGCCGCCGCTCAACTGGCCGCCCCACTCGTTACGATAGCCGTCGTGGATCGGCGTCACGCTGTCCGTCGTCCACATGTTGAGGCTCGTGGCGCTATCCAGAATGCACAAGGCCCCGGTGCTGCTCGCGGCTACTGAGAGTTCTCTCAACACGCACTTGCGTTGCGTGGTCGAGCCGGGCGAGTGGCCGAGGATCGCGTACTGGGCGGGATAGTTGTTCTTATCCTGCACCAGACCCTGTTCGCCGAAGAAATTCCACTTCGGCGCGCCGGCGCGGCCCTTCTTCGTCGTGATCAGAATGACGCCGTTCGCGCCCGCCGTTCCGTACAGCGTGGCCGCCGACGGACCCTTCACGATCTCGATGTTCTCGATGTCCTCGGGATTGATATCGTTCACTCGGCTCGGACCCGTACCGCCGACGCTGATGCTGGTGTTCGCGCCGCCGGAGGCGTTGTCGCTCGTCATGCGAATGCCGTCGATGATGTAGATCGGATCATTCGACAACGACAGCGATGCGGTGCCGCGCACGCGAACGCGCGAGCCGGCGCCCGTCATGTTCGACGGAAGCACCTGTACGCCCGGCGCCTTCGCCACGAGCAGGTCACCCATGTTCATGACCGGCGAGTTGGCGAGCAGCTTGTTGGCGTCGAGGTTCGTTACGGAGTTTCCGAGCTCGGTGCGGCGCTGTTGGCCGGTCGCGGTCGTCACGACTTCCTCGAGCTGTACGATGCTCTGCGACATCGCGAAGTCGAGCGTCGCCGTTTCGCCGGAGACCGTGCGGACCGACTTCTTCTGCTCCTGGAATCCGACGCGGATCACGCGGATCTCCGCGGTTCCGGGCGGAACGTTACGAACCGTGTACTTGCCGTCTTGTCCTGACGTCGTGAAGAGAGACGTCCCGAGAACAATGATGCGGGCTTCTTGAATCGGTTGCCCTGCGCCGGTCTCGGTGACTCGTCCTGTTACGGTGGCCCCTTGGGCGGCGAGTGGAGCTGCCGCGAAAATGCTGAGGCCGGCGACGGAGAGGGTACGTGCCCAACGTGGAATCGGTACGCGTCGCATGATCAACTTCCTTTGCCGGAGGAGAATGGAAGGGAGCGACTACGGCGGACATGGCCGTAAAGCCATGTGTGTCAAACCGATGGATAAACCCGCGGTTGACGTGGGACGTCACATGACCGGTATGATCGGGCCCCAAACGTTTACCAGATCGTGAACCAGTCGAGTTTCGTCGCGCGAAAGCCTATACCCTGCGTCGAAACACCGCAAGAAGCGCCTGCCCGACAACCCGCCTGCTTCGAGCTGTCAGTCGCCGGCGAAATGCGAATCAGCGTCCGAAGCCGACTCCATCATCGCGGCCAGCTGCGCCACATCCACCATCGGCGCTGAGAGATCGAGGGTGAGTTGCTGTACGGGAATGAAGGACCGGCGGTGGTGCGGCGTCACGCCGTGGTCGGCGAGCCCCTGCATGTGCGCAAGCGTGCAGTATCCGACGTTCCTGTCCCAGCGGTAGTCCGGGTAGCGTCCGGCGAGCGATCGCATCACCCGATCGCGAGTCACTTTGGCGAGAATCGACGCGCAGGCGATGCTGTAACACAGGTCGTCGCCGTCGACGATCGCGGTGTGTGGCACCTCGAGCGTGCGAAACGGCTTGCCGTCGACGAGCACGTGATTCGGCGGCACGCGTAGACGGCCGAGTGCCCGGCGCATGGCGATCACCGTCGCCTGGTAGATGTTGACGCGATCGATCTCGCGAACAGAGGCGGCGCCGATGCCGTAGCACACGGCGCGCTCGCGAATCTTGGGCGCGAGCCGGTTGCGCTGATCGGCGCTCAGGCGCTTCGAGTCGTCGACGCCCGGAATCGCGCGTGCGTCGGGCGGCATGATGACCGCGCATGCGACAACGGGACCCGCCAGAGGGCCCCGTCCGACTTCGTCAACGCCAGCAATGAGGGGCCCGACCACTTTCCGAAGCTCACGCTCGATCGGCTTCCACCGATCTCGAGCCATCGCTCGGGCCTCGCCGCGCGACAGTTACTCGTTCGCGGTTCCGGTCTCGGGCACGGCGACCCGCGTCTTCTTCTCGCGGATGCGCGTGGCCTTACCGGTGAGGTTGCGCAGGTAGTAGAGCTTGGCGCGGCGAACGCGTCCGCGACGCACGACGACAACCTCGGCCAGCATCGGGCTGTGCACGGGGAAGATGCGCTCGACGCCGACACCGTTAGAGATCTTGCGGACGGTGAACGTCTCGCTGACGCCGGCACCACGACGGGCAATGCATACGCCCTCGAAGGCCTGGATACGCTCTTTCTCGCCTTCCTTCACCCGCACGTTCACTCGCAGCGTGTCGCCCGGACGGAATGGAGGAACGTTCCGGAGCCACTCTTTCTGCGTTTCGATGAAGGCATGCATATGACGCTCGGGGCTAAGGGCCCTGTTGATCGGTTCTGGTAGAGACTTGGGATACTAAGCTGTTGTGGCCGCGAAAGCTAGGGAACATCCCTTTTCCCGCTGAGCCGCCGCGCCTCGGCCTCTTTCCATTCGGCGACCTTCTTGTGATCGCCGGATAACAGCACTTCCGGCACGGTGAGCCCACGGAACTCCGGCGGCCTGGTATAGCTCGGAGCGCTCAGGCCGCGGTCGAAAAAAGAGTCGGTGCGGGCGCTCTCAAGGTCGGACATCGCGCCCGGAAGCAACCGCACAGTCGCGTCGATGACCGCGAGGGCGGCGGGTTCACCTCCCGTGAGCACGAAGTCGCCAAGCGACAACTCCTCGGTAGCGAGATGATCGGCGACCCGCTGGTCAACGTCCTTGTAGTGGCCGCAGAGCAGCGTGAGGTCGGCACCTTGGGCATATCGAATCGCGTCGCTCTGGGCAAAGCGCTTTCCACGCGCCGACATCAGCACGATCGGTCCGGTCGTGCTCAGCGACTCGACGGCCTCGAAAAACGGCCCCGGCTTCATCACCATGCCCGGACCGCCCCCGTACGGGTAGTCGTCGACGGTGCGATGCCGATCGTGCGTGAAGGCGCGGAGGTCCAACACGCGGTACTCGACCGCGCCGGCATCGCGAGAGCGGGCCGGAATGCTCAGGCCGAGCGGCGTCGTGAAAAAATCCGGAAAGATCGTGATGACGTTGATGCGGAGCGGCCGGGCGACCGGCGACTCCGATTCCGTGGGCGGCGCGTCAGTCATCGAGCAGTCCCGCCGGTGGATCGATGCGGATGACGCGGGCGTCGCGATCGACCGACGTGACGAAACGGTCGTACGGAACGAGCACGGTGCCTTGGCCGCGGCGCACGTCGAGGGTCAGACCCTGGGGAAGCTCGTACAGCTGTTCGACCGTGCCGACCGCCTCTCCCGACTCGAGCTCGACGCGCATGCCGAGCAGGTCGTGCACGTACACCTCGTCCTCGCCAAGCGGCTCGAGCTCAGAAGCGGGAACGAGCAGATATCGATCGCGCCAGGTATCGGCGATCGCGCGATCGTCGATCTCGCCGAAGTGGACGATGAAACCGCCCTTGAACGGCTGGGCCGACATGACGGTCAGTTCGCGACGGTCCTTCGCCGGATCGCCGCTCACCGTGCCGGCGACGAGCTTTCGTCCTCGCGCGAACACGCCATCGGGATCATCGGTCATTGCTTCGACGACGAGGTCGCCGCGTATGCCGTGCGACTTGCGCACCCGTCCAACAATGACCAGGTCGTCGTTAGCCACGGATATGAATCAAACGGCCGCCGTAATGACCAAAAGTGAAGTGGGGTCTGACCCTATTTCAAAAACTCTAAATGGGGTCTGACCCCATTTCGCTAGCGATCGCGGGTCCACAACAGCAACGTGCCGCAGCCCGTGCCGGTCGTGTTGAACTGCACCGGCAGGCTCGCACCACCGGGGTAGTACTCGATGCCGCCGTACTCGATGGCGCCCATGTGGCCGAAGTCCGGCGGCGGCGGGTGCTGGCGATCCGAAGGTCCGTCCCACGGGCCATTCCAGATCCGGACGCCATCCATGTAGACCGTGACGAAGCATTGATTGGGGCTGCCCGCAGGTTTCTTTCGAAAGACCGGTCCGCCGTCGCCAACGGTCCGCCCCGACGCGAGGTACACGGCCGATCCAATGAACACCTGCGACACACCAGGAATGCGACCGGAGATCACACCGGCCATCTGCCGCGCATCGCTGTCGCGGAGAATGTTCTCCGTGACGAAGTAGCCGCCCTGCCCCGCATGCCGTCGCTCTTCCATGCCGGCGAGTCCCGGCGACCGCCGACGCTCGCCGGCAGTCGTTGTCCTCACGGTGTCGAGGGCCACGACCACCGGAGCGAGAATGAATTCGCGCTCCGTCACCGCGTTCGCCTTGATCTCGATGGTGTCGGTGACCGGAGTAAATCCCACGGCCCGCAGCGTCACCGCGTACCGACCCGCGGGAATCGCCGAGATCCCGAACTCGCCGAGATAGTTGCTCGTGACGATCCGATTGATCTGGGGCAATCGAATTTCGACGCCGCCGATCATGTGGCCCGCGGAGTCGCGCGCGACCGTGCCCGCGAGTGAGCCGTTTTGCGCCCGAACGGAAGCGGCCGCCGCCAACGTGGCGACGGCCGCGAACACGCGCGCGGACGGAAATGCGGACCGGCCAATCGGCGCGAACCGCATCACGTCCTCATATCACGTTTCCGCGGAGCTCACCGGCACGGCCGTCGCCGTGAGCTTACGACCGAGGCGAGCCTCGTGCCGCGTCTTCAACACGCCGGCGCGACGAAGGAGCGACCGGACCGTATCGGTCGGCTGCGCGCCGCTGTCGAGCCAGTAGTTCACCCGCTCGGTCTCGAGGTTGAGCGCCTGCTCACCCTGACGAGGATTGTACTGCCCGATGACCTCGATGAACTTCCCGTCGCGCGGGCTACGCGAATCGGCGATGACGATACGGTACGACGGCTGCTTTTTCCGGCCGGTGCGCCGGAGACGAATCTTGACGGCCAATGGAGAATCCTCGATCAGGGTTGCCGAACCAACCCGGGCTCCTCGCGCACTAATCAACCGACTAGCCGCACCCGGTCTTTCTCGGTCTCAGGTCCCGGGTCTCCGGTCTCAGGTGCAACAGCGATTGCGCCGTTTCCACCTGAGACCTGGGACCAGAGACCCGAGACCTAAAGTCTCTCACCGCATACCAAACATATTAGGCCTGAACTTCCCCCCCCCACCACCCATCCCTGACGCCTTCTTCATCATCTTCTGCATCTCCCGGAACTGCTCGAGCAGCCGATTCACTTCGCTGATCGGGCGGCCGGAGCCTTTGGCGACGCGGGCGCGGCGTGAGCCGTTCATCATCTCCGGCTTCTTGCGCTCTTCGTGCGTCATCGAGAGCACGATCGCTTCGAGGTGACGTAGCCGCTTGGGGTCGGTCGCTTTTACCTGCTTGAGCATCTTCGTGTTCACGCCGGGAAGCATCTTGAGGATGCCTTCCAGCGGACCGAGACGCTCGATCTGCTTCATCGCGGCAAGGAAGTCGGTGAGATCCATCCCCTCCTTCCGCACTTTCTTCTCGAGGCGCTTTGCTTCCTCGGCGTCGAACGCGGTCTGCGCTTTCTCGACGAGGCTGACGATGTCGCCCTGCTGGAGAATGCGGCCGGCCATGCGCTCCGGATAGAACTCCTCGAGCGCGTCGACCTTCTCACCGACGCCGATGTACTTGATCGGCTTCTTCGTGACGCCGTAGATCGAGAGCGCGGCGCCGCCGCGTGCGTCGCCGTCCATCTTCGTGAGGACGACGCCCGTCACGTGAAGCCGCTGGTCGAAGCCCTGCGCGATTTTCACCGCGTCCTGACCGGTCATGCCGTCGGCGACCAACAGGATCTCGTCCGGATGGATCGCGGCCTTGAGATGCTCCAGCTCGGCCATCATCTCGTCGTCGATCTGGAGACGGCCGGCGGTATCGACGATGACGACGCGGTCGCGCGCACGCCGCGCCTGCTCGATGCCCGCCTTGGCGATGCGCACGACGTCCTGCGTCCCACGCTCGGCGTAGACGGGGATGTCGAGTTGCTGGCCAAGCGTCTCGAGCTGGTCGATCGCGGCAGGACGATAGACGTCTGCGGCAATGAGGCGCGTCGGGCGGCTCTCGCTCTTGAGCTTGCGAGCGAGCTTCGCGGCGGTCGTCGTCTTACCCGAACCTTGGAGGCCGACCATCATGACGATCGTCGGCGGAACCGAGCTGAGCTTGAGACCCTCACGCTGCTCGCCGAGCATCGCGGTGAGCTCGTCGTAGACGATCTTGACGAGCTGCTGGCCCGGCGAGACGGTGCGAAGCTGCGCGACGCCGACGGCTTTCTTCTCGACACGTTCGAGGAACTCACGCGTCAGCTGGAAGTTGACGTCGGCCTCGAGCAGAACGCGACGGACCTCGCGAAGCCCCTCTTTGATGTCGGCTTCGGTGAGGATGCCGCGGCCGCGGAGCCGCGCGAACGTTGCTTCGAGTTTCTCGGAAAGCTCGTCGAACATAGACCTGGAAAAATAGTCGGGTGCGTAGGCGGGAACAAGTTTCCGGTGGTTGGTAATCCGATATCGGTGTTATACTTACGCCCGAAGGTCTCCCGCCTAGACCTCAGACCAGCGACGTGAGAGCCGCCCGCATGGCAAAAGCGCAGCGCAAGGACGACATCCTAAAATCCGAGCTTCCTCCGACGCTGCCGCTCATGGCGTTGAGGTCGACGATCGTGTATCCACTCGGCACGATCGCCGTCCAGATGGGAGCTCCGGAGAACCTCTCACTCCTCAGGGCGAACGAGAACTCGGGATTGATCGTCGCGCTGGTCGTGGCGAGCGGCGATCACGATGAGCCGATCGACTCGCAGCGCTTCCGCGGACGCGTCGGCGTCGCGGCGAGGGTGCACGAGCGAATCAATCTGCCAGGGGACACTGTCCAGATCACGCTGCAGGGACTGCGACGCATCGTCATCGAAGACCTGACGCAGATCGATCCATTCCCGATCGCGAATATTCGCGCGGCGCGCGAGACGCCTCCCGAGCCGTCGGAGCTCGACGACCTCGTGGCGCGCGTCGTGGCGTCGGCCGAGACGCTCGCCGAGCTCGTCGATCGCATCCCGGACGAAGTGCCGGCGATCCTCAAGATGAACGTCTCCGACCCGGGCCGGTTCGCGGACCTGGCGGCGACGAACATGAATTTCAAGATCTCTGACAAGGACGAGGTCTTGCAGCGGCTCGACGTCGGCCAGCGTCTCCGCTTCATCTTGTCACGCCTCGAGCGCGAAGTTGCCCGCGCCCGCGTGATGGAGGACGTAAAGAAGCAGACCGAGATCAAGATCGAGCAGCATCAGCGCGAGTTCTATCTCCGCCAGCAGCTGCGCGCCATTCAGGCCGAGCTGGGCGAAGCCGATCCGGGCGAGAAGGAAGCAATCGACATCCTCAAGAAGATCGAGGATTGCAAGCTTCCCGACAAAGTGGCGCAGGAAGCCCGGCGTGAGACGGAGCGCATGCGCATGCTCTCACCGGCATCGAGCGAGTATCAAGTCGTCCGCACCTACCTCGACTGGATCTTGTCGCTGCCGTGGAACAAGCGATCGGGCGAATCGGAGATCGACCTCAAGAAGGTCGGGGACGCGCTCGACAGCCGGCACTACGGCCTCGACGAAGCGAAGGAGCGGATCATCGAATACCTCGCCGTGCGCAAATTGCGCGGCGGCGATCCGCACGGTCCGATTCTCTGCTTCGTCGGTCCCCCGGGCACCGGCAAGACGTCCCTCGGCGAAGCGATCGGCAAGTCGATCGGGCGAGAGTTCTATCGCATCTCCGTCGGCGGCTTGCGCGACGAGGCGGAAATTCGCGGCCATCGTCGAACGTACGTCGGCGCGATGCCGGGGTTGATCATCCAGGCGCTCCGGCGCGTGGCCGTGAAGGACCCCGTGTTGATGATCGACGAAATTGACAAGATGTCGGGAGGAGGCCCGTCGGGCGATCCCACGGCGGCGATGCTCGAGGTCCTCGATCCGAGCCAGAACAACTCCTTCGTCGATCACTACCTCAACCTGCCGTTCGATCTGTCGCAGTGTCTGTTCATCTGCACGGCGAACAATCTCTACGACATCCCGGCGCCGCTCCGCGACCGCATGGAGATCATCAAGATCGTCGGCTACACGGTCGAAGAGAAAGTCGAGATCGCGTGGCGCTATTTGCTGCCGCGGCTCCTCGAGGAACACGGCATCAGCGACAAGGATCTCCAGTTCACCGACGAGTCGCTGTCGTTCATCTCGAATCGATATTCACGCGAAGCTGGCTTGAGAAACTTCGAGCACAACCTTGCCGCGATCATGCGTAAGCGCGCGCGCGCCAAAGCCGAGGGTGAAGAAGGCGCGTGGGTCGTGGACATCGAGAAAGTGGAAGAATTCCTCGGCATTCCGCGCTACGCGTTCGAGGAGGCCGAGAAGGAACCGGAGGTCGGCGTCGTTACGGGTCTGGCATGGACCTCGACCGGCGGCGACATCATGCTGATCGAAGCGCTACGCATGCCCGGCCAGGGTCGAATGACGGTGACCGGGCAGTTGGGCGACGTCATGCGCGAATCCGTCGACGCCGCGTACTCCTACGTGCGCTCGCGCGCCACGGCGCTCGGCATCGACGAGTCGGTCTTCCGCGAGAACGATCTGCACATCCACTTGCCCGCCGGCGCGATCCCCAAGGACGGTCCGAGCGCGGGCATCACGCTCACGCTCGCGATTGCCAGCGCGCTGAGCGGACGCCCGGTGCGTCGCGACATCGCGATGACCGGCGAAGTGACGCTGCGCGGGAAGGTGCTGGAGATTGGCGGCGTAAAGGAGAAGGTGCTCGCCGCGTATCGCTCCGGCCTGCGTGAGATCATCATGCCGAAGTCGAACGAAAAGGACCTGCGCGATGTTCCGGACGAAGTGAAACGGAGCATGTCGTTCGTCTTCGTCGAGCGAATGGACGAAGTCCTGCGACTGGCGCTGCTCGAGCCGGTGTCGGACGAGCTCGCGGATCAGGTTCAACCCGAGCCGTCCCCGGGGCTCGCCGGGTCGACGACACCCGCCGATCGCGCCGAGGAAGCAGGGGTAGCGATCGGTGACTAGGGGAAGGCCTCGTGAAAAAGGTGACGGGCGCCGAGAGTCTCGGCGCCCGTTTCTTTTTTTCATTCCCTCATCTAACCGCAGTCACTCGTCACGCCGTCTCCGCACCGATCCGCGTTCATCCGTGCAGTTCATCCGCGTCAAAACCCTTCGCCATACAGTTCGTCGTGGATGATCTGGCGCTTAGAAATCTTGGGTCAACAGAAGTTGACACGGATAACAGCACGGATTGCACGGATTGGCACGGAGACGGCGTTGTCAGTCTACGGCAGTCGACTGCCGTGATAACATTTTCTTCAAACGCCGCTGGGAGAGCTCCCAGGCGCAACGATGCGTCGATCGGCGAGCTCGATGACGCGGTCCGCGTAACTGCGCGCGAAGTCCACGTCGTGCGTGGCGACGAGCAGTGCGCGGCCCTGTTTCACCAGATCGCGAAGGAGCTCGCCGAGCACGCCGCGCCGGGCCGGGTCGAGCGCCGCGGTCGGCTCGTCCATGAGCAGGACGGCGGGATCGGGGGCGAGAGCCCGCGCGATCGCCACGCGTTGCGCCTCGCCGCCCGAGAGCTCGCGCGGATACGCGCCGGAGCGGCCACCGACGCCGAGTGACTCGAGCAACTCCGCCGCGACGCGTTCGGATTTATCGCGCGGCCAGCGAAGCGCGTGGACGAGGGCGAGCATCACGTTGTCGAGCGCCGTCATGTGCTCGAACAGCGATGGCGCCTGAAAAACGAAGCCAACGTGGCGCCGAAGCTCTTTGAGTCGGGACTGCGGCGGCACCGGTCCGGGGACAAGCTTCGCTTCGTCCAACATGACCGTGCCCGCATCGAAGGGCTCGAGCGCCGCGATGGCGCGCAGGATCGTCGACTTGCCGGCGCCGGACGCGCCCATCAGCGCACACAGCTCGCCCGGCTCGACCTCGAACGTCACGCCGTCGAGAATGATCCGATCGCCGCGCTTGAGGCCGAGATCGCGAACAACGAGCGGATTGCTCACGCGCCGCTCCATCGCCGCTCGAGACGCCGTGCGAATCGCGCCAACGGAAGCGAGAACGCGAGATAGGCCAGCGCGCACAGCGCGCCCGGCACCACCCAGCTGCCGATGTTCGTCGCATAGATCGCCGTCTGCTTGGTGAGCTCGACGACGGTGATCACGGAAACCAGCGACGAGTCCTTGAGGAGCGCCACGAAATCGTTCGTCATCGGCGCCAGCGCCAGACGCAACGCCTGCGGGGCGCGTACGAGACGAAAGATCTGCCACTCGGAGAGTCCAAGCGTGCGCCCTGCCTCGAGCTGCGAGCGCTGAATCGCCTGCAAAGCGCCGCGATAGATCTCCGACTCGTACGCAGCGTAGTTGAGGCCGAGGCCGAGCACGGCGGCGAGGAAGGCAGGTAACCGCACGACACTGGAGAGGCCGTAGTAGAGCACGAACAGTTGGAGCAGCACCGGCGTCCCTCGAACGACCTCCACGTACGTCGCGAGCAGCGCGCGCGCCGGCGCCGAACCGTAGACGCGCCCCGCCGCGATCGCCGCGCCCGCGGCGACGGCGAGCGTCATCGCCAAACAGGAGAGGGCTAGCGTCACGAACGCCGCGCGAAGCAACGACGGCAGATAAGCGGCGGCTGACCGCGGATTCTGCGTCGGACTGCCGGCGTCGGATGGCGCGCGCGCCGATGCGGCGTCGATGTATCTCGCCTGAGCATCGTTCCACACGTTCCACGCGCGGAAAGTCTTCTCGAGCGATCCGTCTCGCATGCGGTCGCGCAGAAGCGCGTCGACCGAATCACGCAGCGCGCTGTCTGATCGGGCGAGCACCGCTACGTAGTGGCCCGTCGCTACTGGTTCGGGCTGAATGACGAAGCCTTTCCCCCCGCTTCGCCGCAGCGACCGCTCGGCGATGATGTTGTCGAGGAGCACGGCATCGACACGGCCGGCGACCAGATCGTCGTACGGGTGGACGTCGTCGTCGTACGAAATGGGAATAACTCCCAAGCTGTCCCGCGCGGCGATCAGAATCGCATAGGCTTGCGTCGAGCCGAGCGTGGCGACACGATGGCCCTTGAGGGCCCGCAACGTCGCGTAGCGCGCGGCATCCGCCGGGCGTACGGCGAGGACTTCGTGGAACTCGTAGTACGGAATGCTCACGGCGTGACGCGACCGTAGATCGGGACGATCCTCGACGCCCGACAACCCGACGTCGAAGTCGCCGCGTTCCACCGACGCCTCGATCGACGCCCACGCCACCTGCACGAACCGCGGCGATCGCCCGAGCCCACGCGCGATCATGCCCGCGATCTCGACGTCGAAGCCGCGGACCTTTGTCGGATCCGCGGGATCGGCCTCGACGAACGGCGCGCCGCCCTCGGCGTCACCGCCCCACCGCAGCTCGCGCGCGGAGCCGCTCGGCGGGGTCGCCGGCCTGCATGCACCAGCCAGCGCCGCGAGCAGCAGCGCGACGCGGACCGAGCGACGCGGCGTGGACACGCTCACGCGTCGAGCAGTTCGCGGGCGTTCGCTACTGCGTCGTTCGAACCGGCGAGCGCGAGCACGTCCCCCGCCCGCAGCCGATCCCTTCCTGTCGGCACAAGCTGCTCCTCGCCCGACGCCGACGGGCGCGAGATGGCGAGAATCGTCGCGCCGGTCAGCCCGCGGAGATTGAGCTCCGCGAGGGTGCGTCCGACCGCGTGGCTCGACTCGTGAAGCACCACCGGCGTGGGCTCGCCGAGGCCGGGCAGCGCCGCACTGACATGTTCCATGGTCTTCGAGAGCTCTTCGTCCGTGGAGAAGGTGTTTTGGGCAAGCGCCGACACGATGATCTGCGCGCCGGCCCGAACGTGGCCGTGAAGATTGCGCGCCGAGCGCCAGAACGCGACGGCGAAGATCCCCAGCGCGACGAGCGCCAACACAGAACCGGGCATCTCGGGAATCGCCAGCTGCGCCAGCACGAACAGCGGCACACCTACGGCGAGGAGTATCCCGATGTGCAGCGTCGTGACGAACGCCGTGCGAGGCGCCTGCGCGAAATCGACACCCTTCTCCGGCGTCGGTAGCGCGCGTATCGCGAGAACGAGCGCGAGTCTCCACGCTACGCGCACCAACCCGACCACGAGCGGGACGGCAATCGCCACCGTGCCGGCGAACACGAGGATCTGTGATACGTCTTCCGATACGTCGGTCCACGTACGCATCACGGTCGCGAAGCGGTCACGCTCGAGCGCACTGCCGATGATGAGAAGGGCGAGGAGTAATGCGTCGAGGATGACGAGGCGGACGAGGCGACGCACGCGCAGTTGACCGCCCGCCCCCTCGCGGGGAGCCGAGAGACGCGCCACCCAGGTGCCGTACAGCGCGACGAACGTCTGAATCGGCTTCGGCAGCTTGCGGTCGACGAACGACGCCGTCGGGCCGGCGGCCCGAATGAGCCACGGCGTGAACAACGTCGTGATCGCCGAGACGGCGACCGCCACCGGATACAAGAAACCTCGAATCGCGCCGGCCGACGTTCCGATCGCGGCGATGATGAACGAGAACTCGCCGATCTGCGCGAGGCTCATTCCGGCGAACACCGAGGCTCGCAGCCCATTCCCGGCCAGGAACGCACCCACCGTGACGGCAATGATCTTGCCGCCGATCACGACGAGCGAGAGCGTCGCGACGACCGGCCATTGCTCGACGAGGACCCGCGGGTCGATCAGCATGCCCGCCGACACGAAGAACATGGCGACGAAGAGATCCTTCAACGGCTGTACGAGGTGCTCGATCTTCTGGCCGTCGCCGGATTCCGCGACCAGCGATCCGGCGATGAACGCGCCAAGCGCGACCGAATAACCGAACGCCGCGGCGAGGAGCGCGGCGGCGAAGCAAATGCCTACGCTCCACAGGAGCGTCATCTCGTTGCGATTCGCCTCGACCACGCCGCGGATCGTCCTCGGCACGACCAGCAACCCGATCATGATGAGCCCGACCAGGAACATGACGAGCCGCACGACGGTCGTCGCGAATGCGGCGGGCGACAGGCCACCGCCCGCCGCAACCGCCGTGAGTGTCGCGACGAGCAGGATCGCGATGAGGTCTTCGATGATGAGAATCCCGAACACCGTGTCGCGCACGCGGCCGCGCACACCCCGCTCGGCGAACGCGTTGGCGATGATCGTCGTACTGGAGATGGCGACCATCGCGCCGGCAAAGACGCGCTCGAGCGGCTCGAGACCGAGCGCACCGGCGGCTACGTACCCGAGGCCGAACATCAAGCTCGTCTCGGCCAGTGCCCCGAGGCCGGACGTCGTGGCGAGCTTGGCGACGCGACGAATGCTGAACTCGAGGCCCAGCGAGAACATCAACAGGATCACGCCCAGCTCGGAGAGCGTGCGGATGATGTTCTCGTCCGCGGCGAGCGGAAGTGGCACGTACGGCCCGACGATCATGCCGGCAAGCAGGTAGCCGAACACCACCGGCTGCCGCAGCCGGTGGAACAACACCGTCGTCACGGCGGCGACGCACAGGACCAGCGCGAGATTCTGCAGGAAAGCGTGGGCGTCGTGCATCGCCCAAAGATGCCTCCGCCGCGGGCTGCGACAAAGGTCGTCGATACGTTGACGAGCCATCGACCACGCATAGCTTCTTCGGCGTCTCAATCATGGTGATTCATGGCCTGCCTCTCTCGGCGCATCGTCTTTGCCGCAGTCGCCGCGCTTCTTGTCTCGTCAGGTGCGGCCACGGCGCGGGCGCAGATCGATCAGTCGCTGCGCGGCAAGATCTCGCAGCTCTTTATCTTCGGGTCCGGCGAGGATCCGCTCTTTCTCGCCGGCACGGCCGATCCGAATAATCCGGCGTCGATCCGCGTCCACGGGACGCATTTCGTGCCGGCCGCGGTCTCGGAGAATGGCAGCCTGATCGCGTTCATCACCGGCGCCGTCGCGACCAGCGTCGGCAATCTGCCGATCGGCGCGACGTCCGGCGGCACGACCTTCCGATTCGAGGCGGGCGTGCCGGTCAAGACATCGACATCAGCGGGCCCCATCTTCGCCGAACGCGCGCAAACCCTGGGCAAGGGCCGAACGGTCGTTGGGATCAGTCGCAACAGCTTTCATTTCACATCGCTGCGCGGCGTCCCGTTGAACGACGTGGAGCTGATCTTCACCCACGAGAACGTCACCAACCAGAACACGCCAGGGTGCGACTCGATCGCCGCGGGCGATTGCTCGAAGATGGGGATTCCCAATCTCGAGAACGACATCATGCAGTTCCGCCTCAATCTCGACGTGAACGTGTCGGTGACGAATCTCTACGCGACGTACGGACTCACCGACCGTCTCGACGTCGGGCTCGTTGTTCCGCTCGTGTCGACGCACATGCACGGCCAAAGTGACGCGCAGATCATCCCGTTCGGCGGTCCGAGCGCCGCTCACTTCTTTGCCGGCACGCCGACCAATCCGGTGCTATCCGCTACGCGCGCCGTCGACGGCTCGGCGTTCGGCCTCGGCGACGTCGCCGTGCGATCGCAGCTCAAGATTCACGAATCCGATCGAAGCCGGGTGGCGCTGCTCGGAGAAGCCCGTTTCGCCACGGGCGCATCGGACGATCTCCTCGGTGCCGGAGTCTTCTCGGCGCGCGGCATGGCGGTGATCTCCGGCGAGATCAACGGCTTCTCACCGCACGCCAACATCGGATACGCCTTTCACGCGGCGAAGCACGATCTGCCATGGAACGACGCCGTAATCATCGTGGGCGGCTTCGACGACCTGATCGCGCCGAAGGTGACGCTTGCCGTCGATCTCGTGAGCGCGTTGCAGGTCGGACGCTCGAACCTGCGGATCCCGGGACCGGTGACATACGACGCGCCGTTTCATCGTGTGATCAACCCGACAACGATCCCGGATGAGCGGGATGATCTCGTGAACGGCTCATTCGGCGGGAAATACCAACTGCCGAATGGATTCACACTCGTCGCCAACGTCCTCGTCCCGCTCAACCGCGGCGGCATGCGGCCGAACATCAGCTACACGTCGTCCCTCGAGTTCAGCTTCTAGCTCGGCGGCTCGGCGGCTCGGCGGCTCGGCGGCTCGGCGGCTCGGCTCAACGAATCGCGCTGAGCTTCCAAGCTGCACCTTCCCGGCGCAGCTCCGCTTCGAACGAAACGGGTTGTTGTTGGCTGCGACCGGACGTTGTCGTGAATTCGTAGGTGCCTATAACGTGCGCCGTGACGCGGTTACCGTCGGTACGCGAGGATTTCACCGCGAGTGACGCACGAAGCGTCCGAGTGGATTTGAAGAAGTCGGCGAACGCCGATGCTTGGTCGTTTGTCATCGCTGGATACACCCGTCGAAGCTCGCCGAGATCGCGCGATTCGATCGCATGCGCGTAGGCGTCGATAACGGAGTTGATCTCGGCGGTCGCCGCGGCGGCGGTAGCCGCGGCGGCGGTAGCCGCGGCCGAAGCGCCCGACGGCTCCGTGGAACTGCTCGTCACGGGTGGAGTATTCGGCGGCGAATTTGGTATCGCGGTGGCGACCGGCGGCGGAGTCGTTATCACCGGCTGCGGATTGCCGGCCGGCGTGACATCGGCACGAGCGGCAGTCTGCGGTTGCGGCGAGCTCGGAATTGGCTTCGCCGTCGTTACGCCGGTGTCGGCGACGCCTGATTTGCCGCGAGCGACCCCCGATGCGGGAGCGGTCGGACGAGTCTTGGTAGCCGGTTGCGTCTCCGGCCGTTGCGCCTGGCGCGCCTGCTCCGGCGGTGGCGCGGGGGTCCGAGACACCGTGGCGCTCGCCGGAGCCGTAGCCGCCGAATCGGTGCGGCCGGGCGCGGCGACAGTTGCCGTTTGCGAGGAAGACGGCATGCCAGTTCGGCGCGCGAGCAGCCATCCGCTGAGCACGAGAACGACGGCGGCAACGACTCCACCGCCGCCCAACGCGAACCGCCGGCGACGCACACGTCTGAAGGTGCTCGTTCGCCGCTCGTCGAGCGCCGACTCGATCGTCGCGCGCAGAGACAGCGTGCCTGGCGATGACGAACGCTCATCGAGTGATGCGCGCACCGCGAGCAGATCGTTCGCCATGTCGAGCGCCGACATGTACCGGTGCGACGGCTCCTTGGCCAGCGCGCGGAGCACGATCTCGTTGAGCTGGGATGTCAGCCCGGGGACCATAGATCCCGGCGGAGCGGGCGTCTCGCTCAACACTCGGTACATCACCGCCTGCAGGGAGCCACCGGCAAACGGACTCGTTCCCGTGAGAAGCTCGTACAGGACCGCGCCGAGCGAAAAGACGTCGCCTTGCGGGCCGACGGAGCCGCCGGTGATCTGCTCCGGAGCCATGTAGCTGGGCGTGCCGATCATCACGCCGGTTCGCGTCATGTTCGACGACGCGAAATGCGCCACCCCGAAATCCATGATGCGTGCGTTGCCTTCCGCGTCCACACGAATATTCGCCGGCTTGATGTCGCGATGGACGATGCCGCGCCTGTGCGCGAACGCGAGTCCCTGGAGGACCCCGATAGCGATGTCGAGCTTGGCGACGAGGCTCAGCGGCGCCTGATGTGCCAGCAGCTCGGCGACGTCCTGCCCCTCGACGAACTCCATCGCGATGTAGAGGTGTCCGTCTACCTCGCCGAAGTCGTAGATCGTGATGACGTTGGGATGCTGGAGCGACCCGGCCGCCTGCGCCTCTCGCAGGAATCGTTCGCGCAAATCGTCGTTCTGCGCGAATGCCTCGCCCATGACCTTGATCGCGACGCGCCGCTTGAGCATTGGGTCGAGCGCGCGATAGACGACGCCCATCGCGCCTTCACCGATGCGCTCCTCGACGTCGTACTTTCCGATCTTGGTGGGGCTGCTGGTGGGCAAGAGCCGGTTCCCGCTGGAAGTCCCGTGAAATATCCGGTCGGCGAAGCGGCGCGCAACCGTGCCCTGCCGCTACGGCGCCAACTTCGACAGCAGATAGATGACCAGGCCCGCCAGCCCGCCGACGATCGTGCCGTTGATGCGGATGAACTGCAGGTCGCGCCCGATCGCCAGCTCGACGCGGCGCGAGGTGAGCTCGGGGTCCCAGCCCGCGACGGTCGAGGAGATCAGTTCCGCCACCTCGTCCTGATACCGCGCGACAAGGAACACGGCGACATCCACGGCAAAGTTATCCATCTTGGCGAGAAGCTCCGGATCGTCCATCGCTTTCTCGCCAAACGTGACGAGCGCCTTTTCGATCGCATTCGGCGTGGCGGCGCCGGGATTCGTCGCGTATCGCGCGAGGGCCTCCTTTACTTCCTCCCACATCGACTGCGAGAAGCGCCGCGCCGCCTCATTGTCGAGGAAATCTTCCTTCCAGCCGTCGACGCGTTCCGCAAGCTGCGGCGACGTGTTCAGCTGGTCGATGAACCGATGCAGCCCTTCATCGAAACGCTCACGCAGCGGGTGATCGCGATCGACACTCAGCTCCGAGAGCAGTCGCTGTATCGCGCCGAGCACGCGCTTGAAGATCTTGTCGTCGACCGCCGAAGGAATCCACCACGGCGTTTCCTTCTCGATGCGCTCGCGAATGAGGTCACTGTTCTCGTTCACCGTGCGAGACGCGAGCACGATGACCTCATCGAGCACTTCCTGATGCCGATCGTCCTCCGTCATCACGTTGAGCACTTTGCCGATGAGCGGAGCGAGGTGCATGGTCCGGACGCGCTTGGCGAGACTGCGGTCGAGCATCTCCTGGACGTCTTCGTCGCGCAGCATCTCCGCGGCCGAGCTGAGCGCCACGGCGACATTTCGCGAGATCGTCCGCGCATTCGCCGGATCGGCGAGCCACTCGGCGAGACGCCGGCCGACCTGTAGTGAACGCAGCCGGAACTCGATGACCTCTCTCGTCAGGAAGTTCCGCTGCACGAACGCGCCGAGCGTGCGACCAACGCGGTCTTTGCGCGACGGCACGATCGCCGTGTGCGGGATCGGAATGCCGAGCGGATGCCGGAAGAGCGCCGTCACCGCAAACCAGTCGGCGAGTCCGCCGACCATCGCCGCTTCCATCGTCGCACGAATGTAGCCGATCCACGGGTACCGCGACTCGAAGGCGCGCGTGATGACAAAAAGGACCGTCGCTCCGGCGAGAAGCAACGTCGCCCGTCGCTTCATCGTGTCGAGCCGCGCCTGCCGGACAGCCTCGTCGTGCGGGATCGCCATTGCCGGCATCGAACCCGGCTGTGGCGCGGGTACGACTCGTCCCGCCGACTCCGCGGGTTGGGTCACCGCGGCGTCACCTTCACCTTGGCGAAATCGACGAGCGACGACGGACTCACCGCCGTCGGGACGTCGACGTACAACACGACGGGGCGGCCGTCCACCTCGCGCACGTCGACCTCGACGACCCGCTTGTCGGTATCGAAGTGTCGCTGCTCACCCTTCACGCGCGGACGGACGTTGAACCGCTCGCGCATCACCTGGTCGATCGCCGACATGAACTCGGCGGCGTCGCCCGGCGTGTCCCACACCGTCGCCCACACGAGCGCGTAGCCGCTCGGCGTCTTCACCAGCGCGTAGCGGTCACCGTCCCAGCCATTCGATGCGCGAATCGACAGGTCCTGATTTTTCGTGTGCTGGTAGAGGTAGAGCCGCGTCCCGAACTCGCCGAACGCGTTCTGGTCCACCATGCCTGGAATCGACGGCAGCGTGACTTCGCTCGGCACATCACGAGCCTTCGTGAAGAACGCCGAATCATGCATCAGCTGCTTCGTCGAGATCGGCATATCGGTGAGAGGCAGCTTGCCCGGCTCGCGTGCCTTGAAGCGACGAATGAAGTCAGCGCCGTTGATGTACGGGAAGAGGAGCGTTTCCTGGATCACCGTCGGCGCCGAGGCGAACACGGGCTGTGTCGCCTGCATCTCGCGTATGGTCTGGCGCATCGACTCCCAACCGCCGGGAAGTTGCGCGGCGATGTTCCCCGCCCCGCCGGCCATGATGTACGCCTGCTCGTACGTCGCCTGCCCTTCGACGATCGCCTGCGCGGCGAGCGAGCGGTCGTCGTTGTCCGTCGGCTGCTCGAGCGAGTCGAGATTGACGTACTGATCCTGCAGCGCGTGCACGAGCTCGTGCATGATCGTGATGCCGACGTATTCCTCGGGCGCGCCATCGACGACGTACAACACCTTGGTCTTGGGATCGTAGAATCCCATGATCTGTTCGGTCAGCACCTTCACGTAGAAGTCGCCAAGGTGCATCGTGTCGCGAACCATGCCGAGCAGCTTGTAGATCGCCTCCTGATTCGCGAGCTGTTTTTGGACATCCGCCTCGCGGAGGCGCCGCAGCAGAAAATCGCGGACCTGGTCGCGCGATCGAACCTCGAGCTTGGGCGGCGTCTTGAACTTCACGCCGAGCGCTTGTTCGATCTTGGGGACGTCGGCTTCGACTTTGTCGGCGTAGGGGCCCTTTCCGGCGGCGTCACCGCCGCGACAGGCGGAGGCCGCGAGCAACAACAGCGCGATGGTTCGTCTCATGTATTGTCGGTTTCGCGCCACTCAACGTCGGTGCCGGCCATCAATCCGACCACGCGCGCGATGTCGTGCCCGCGAATGACCACGCCTTCCTCCATCAACTGCCGTCCCAGATCCGCTTCGAGCGGCGCAAGCATCGAGGGACGCGCGCGCTCGGGGACCGGGGCCGGTTGCGCCTCGGTTCCGTTCACCGGGGTCGTCGTCGCCGGCGCGCCGACGAACAACGCTTCCAGCTCGGCGCCGAAACGCTCGAACGCGCTCGGCGGCTCCCGCGACGTCCCTCCCCGGTCGGCCGGTTTTCGCTTCTCGTCCTCGCGCTCGATGCGCGCCAGCTCCTTGAGCAGCGACATGCGGCGCTGGATGAGCGTTTCAGTGCGTTCGGAATATTGAATCACCGCCTGCATGTGTGCGCAGGCTTCGTCGATGGCGTCGATTGCTTTGTCGGGCCGCATGCGATCGGTGACGTACGCGTCGGTCAACTTCACGGCGGCGCGGAGCGCCTCGTCGGAGATGAGCACGTTGTGGTGCCTCTCCAGTCGTTCCTTGCGCGCCTGCAGAATCTCCAGCGTCTCGAGCTCGCCGAGCTCGCGCACGACGACTTTCTGGAAGCGCCGCTCGAGCGCCGGATCGCCCTCGACCCACCGCTCGTATTCGTCGCTCGTCGTCGCGCCGATGACGCGGAAGTCGCCGCGCACCAACGCCGGCTTGAGCATGTTGGCCGCATCCATCGCCGCGCCGATCGCCGTGCCCTGACCGATGAGATTGTGCAGCTCGTCGATGAACAGGATGACGTCCGTGGCGGCCGTCGTCTCGGCGACGAGCGCCCGGATGCGCTCCTCGTACTGCCCGCGGTACGTCGTGCCGGCGAGCAGGGCGACGTGATCCAGCGAGAGCAGCCGAACGGACTTGAGGACGATCGGCACCGCCTCGGCGGCGATGCGCTGAGCCAATCCTTCGGCGATCGCCGTCTTGCCGACGCCGGCCGGCCCGACGAGGGTTGGATTGTTCTTGCCGTGACGAAGGAGGATGTCGATGACCCGCGAGACTTCCTGTTCGCGACAGCGGACGGGCTCGAGGCGGCCAGCCCGGGCATCGGCGGTAAGGTCGCGCGTGAAGCGGCCAAGCGCGCCACCGGAGGTTTCGTTTCTCAGATATTCACCGATCATGCGTTTTTCCCGTCATCCTGAGGGCGCGAAGCGCCCGAGGGATCTACTGTCCCGGTCCGATAATCAGGTAAGGACAATAGATCCCTCGCTCGCTACGCTCGCTCAGGATGACAACTACCCGCGAGTGAGCCACGCCAGCAGCGCGTCTCCAAAAAACAACGTGAGGAGCGCGGCAGGCGCAAGGAAGACACCGAATGGCACGAGCGGCATCTCGAACGGCGCTGATCCGAGCGCGAGCTCGGTTTGCTCGCGCGCATGTCCGCGCCGCATCAACGCTACCGGAATGACGAGGCCCACAAATGTGAGCGCGCCAAGCGTTGCGCCGAAGAACACCGTGATGAGCGCGCGCGCCGGCCCGAGCGCCGCACCGACGAACGCCATCAGCGTCACGTCGCCCAAGCCCATTGCTTCGCGCTTAGTGACGACTTCGCCGAGCCAGCCGACGATGGCGATCATCCCCGCGCCGGCGCACGCACCCACTAGTGCATCGTACGGAGTGGCGAACAGCTGAGTTTCGGTTTGGAAGAAGGCGATGACCGACGTGACCAGGGCGAAAACCAGTCCGAACAGAGTGAAGCCGTCGGGAATCAGATAGTGCTTCGCGTCGGTGACGGCGACGCCGAGGAGCGTGGTGCCGAAGACGGCGACGCGAAACGCCGTGAACGTGAACCCGAAATGCCATGCCGCGGCCATCCATCCGAGACCGACCGCGAGCTCGACCAACGGGTACATCACCGAGATGCGCTCGTCGCAGCACCGGCATTTTCCGCGCAGCAGAAGCCAGCTGACCACGGGAATGTTCTCGATCCAGCTCAGCTGATTCCCGCAACGCGGACACCGCGAGCGCGGCCGGAGGATCGACCGCTCCTCCGGCCAGCGGACGATGCAGACGTTGAGGAACGAGCCGATGCAGGCTCCGAGCACGAACGTGTAGACAAGCAGATAGGTCGACGCGCTCACGCTCTCAGCTCGTAGAGGAGGATTCCGGTCGCCACGGCGACGTTGAGTGACTCGACATTAGCCGAAATGGGCAGCGCGACCGTGTGATCGAGCCGGGTGCGGGATTCGGCCGACAAGCCCGCGCCTTCGTTGCCGACGATCAAGGCGAGACGATCGGGTACGGGAGCCGCCGACAGCGGCGTCCCGGACGCGTCAGCCCCCCAAACCGAAAAACCCCCTCCCCGGCTCGCCCGGAACGTGTCGAGCTCATCCCAGGTACCAAACAAACAGGGGTGTCTGAAGTGGGATCCCATCCCGCTACGGACGACCTTGGGGTTCCAGAGGTCAACCGTTCCGGGCAGGGCGTATGTCGCTGTGACGCCAAGCGCTTCCGCTGTTCGAATGATGGTGCCGACGTTCCCCGGATCCTGCAGCCCGTCCAGGACGAGGATGCGGACCTTTGCCGGGAGCTCGATGTCCGACAAGACCCAGCCCGGCGCTTCGGCGATTGCCAGGATACCTTGCGGGGAATCGGTCTCAGCCGCGGAGGCGAACTCTCGAAAGTCGACGCGCTGTTCGGGGACGGATCGCTTGGCAATCAGGTCGTGGATGGCCGCCGCGCGAGACTGATCCTCGAACTGAGGCCCGATGAGCACGCCGGACACTTTAAGCGAGGAGCGCAGGAGCTCATCCACCGCCCGCACGCCTTCGGCGACGAACAGGTGCTGCCGCTCTCGTGCTTTCCGCCGGCGCAGATCGCGAGCGACCGTTAGAAGCTTCATCGGGAATATGTTTTGCCTTTGGGACGACCGAACACTTCAGTCGGACAGGATACTAACGATGAGACGATTCGTTGCGGGGGCGGCAATGGCCGCCTTGGGGGGGATGTCGGCGGCGTGCGGCATCTCGCAACAGCAGGAAGTCGAGATCGGGGCGCAACAGGCGCAGCAGGTCAACGCGCAACTGCCGATCATCCAGGATTACTCGATCA
>Ga0207679_10000379_pt1 | contig 32153 bp, 31 predicted proteins | sample KBSC73metaG_FD_184320 | JGI IMG/M metagenome (GOLD analysis project Ga0207679, IMG submission 184320) | Corn rhizosphere microbial communities from Kellogg Biological Station, Michigan, USA - KBS C7-3 metaG (SPAdes) (version 2) | ecosystem: Host-associated > Plants > Roots > Rhizosphere > Soil ... | reverse complement strand
GCGGTATCGAGCGTCCTTCGCCAGCACCGCCAGGTTCCGCTGGGTCGCCGGGTTCTCCCACATCGCCGTGTTCATCGCTGGCGCCAGGAGCACCGTGCCGCGGTAGGCCAGGAGCGTCGCAGCGACCGCGTCGTTCCCCATGCCGGCGACGATGCGGGCGAGGAGGTCCGCGGTCGCCGGGGCCACCACCAACAGCTCGTTCCAGCGAGCGAACTCGATGTGGCCGAAGGCCGCCTCCTGCGAGGGATCGAGGATGTCGGTCAGCACCGGATGACCGCTCAGCGCCTGGAACGTGAGCGGCCCGACGAACTCGGTCGCGGCCGGGGTCATCGCCACCCGGACCTGGGCGCCCGAGCGCTGCAGCGCGCGCACCAGGTCGGCGGTCTTGTACGCCGCGATCCCGCCGCCGACGCCCAGCCCGATGCGCCGGCCCTGGAGCACGCTCCGGTCCATCACGCCAGAAGGCTTAGCCCCCGCCTCGCGCCCCGGCAACTTCAGGGCAGGATCACCCGCAGCGGGGCGACGCCGCCGTCGGACCCCTCCCAGCTCGCGGTGCCCCGTGCGCCGGTCGCGGGAAGGACCGCCTCGACCTCCAGCGGGCCCCCCGGCAGCCCGAGGAACCGAAGCCTGCCGGCCTCGTCGGTGGTCCGGTCGGCGTGGAACACTCCTGCGTCCGCGCCGGGCTGGCGAATCGTCACCTCTGCCCCCGGGACCGGGCGTCCACCGGACACCACCGTGACCGCCAGCCCGGACCGGGGCTGAAGCCGGAGCTGCACGCCGGCAACCGGCGCCCGGACCTCCGCGACTCCGAATCCCAGGTCGGAGTGGTGGGCCTCGAGCCGCAGCGGCGTCCCCTCCTCCACCTCGAGCCCGAACCGACCGTCGTCGCCGGTCCGGCCTTCCACCCCTGCCGGCTGCGCGACCACCGTCACCCCCGGCGCGGCCTTCCCGTCGCCGGTGAGAACGCGGCCCTCCACCCGGGCGCGGGCGGGCTCGGCACGGGCGCTCGCCGAGCCAGACGCGGGCTCTCCGACCTGAGCCGGACGATCTCTGCGGAGCACTCGCGCCTCCCACAGCCCGAGCAGGAGGAGAGTGCCGGCCGCGGCGATCCACGGCCACAGCCGTCGCCTGCGATAGGTGGGCCGTACCTCGAGGGAACGCGGGCTCAAAGGAGCGGTCACTCCTCCGCGAACGGCCGGACCGCCTGAGCGGCGGCGAGCTCCTGCCGGATCTCGGAGAGCTCGTTGTTGGTCGCGCGGAGTCGATCGGAGAGCACCTGGACGAAGCTCCACAGGAGCTTCACCGCGAGGATCGGCTCGCGCTTCATGAGCTGCATCAGCTCGGCGCGGGCGATGACCATCGCCCGGGTGGGCTCGAGGGCCCGCACCGTGGCGCTCCTCGGCGCGTGGTCCACCAGGCCCATCTCGCCGAAGTGGCCTCCGGCGCGCAGCTCGGCCACTCCCACACCCCCGGTCTCCACCCGGACTCGGCCCCGCACCACGATGAACAGCTCGTCGCCGGACTGTCCCTCGGTGAGGATCTCCGCGTCGACCGGGAAGCTCCGGGTCGAGGCGATGGAGAGGATCGCCGTCTGTTCCTTGTAGGTGAGGTGGCGGAAGATGGGGATGCTCTTGAGCACCTCCATCCGGCTGGTGGTCTCCTCCAGCTCCTCCAGCGGTGCGCCACCGTCGGAGATGCCCACCACCACGACGGTGATGTTGTCCTTCCCGCCCCGTTCGTTGGCCAGTGCGACGAGCCTCGCCGGGAGCTCGCCGAGCGGGATGTCGGCGGTGACTCCCGGCAGCTCCTCGTCGGGCAGATATCCGTGCAGCCCGTCCGAGCAGAGCAGGAACAGATCCCTCGGGAGGAGGTCCACCATCAGGGTGTCGACCTGGACCGACTCCTGGATGCCCACCGCGCGGGTGATGACGTTGCGGAGCTGCGAGGCCTGCGCCTGCTCGCGAGTCAGCGTTCCAGCCTTGAGCTGCGCGGCGATGAGGGTGTGATCCTCGGTGAGCCGGTGGGCCTGCCCGCCGCGGAGAAGGTACACCCGGCTGTCGCCGACGTGGCCCACGATGGCCTTGGTGCCAGCGAGCACCAGGCAGACGAAGGTGGTCCCCATGCCGCGCTTGGTGGGGTCCGACGACGCCAGCCGGTACACCTCGGCGCAGGCGCGCTGGATGGCCGTCTCCACCAGGGCCGCCGCAGCGGCTCGCGCCTCCGAGGTGCTGGCCTGGGCAAGGTCCTCGAGCACCTGGCGACCGGTGCCGAGCTGCTGACGGACCACCTCCACCGCGCGCTGGCTGGCCACCTCTCCGGCGGCGTGGCCGCCCATGCCGTCGGCGACGACGAAGAGGCCGAGCTCGGGGTCGACGGCGAAGGCGTCCTCGTTGTGCTGGCGCTTCCGACCGACGTCGGTCAGGCCATACGCCTCGGCGGTCAAAGCCACTGGCGTGCTCCGCTCATCCCTCGAACCGTGCGGCGGCGGAGGATACCTCAACGCCGAAACCGCTTGGATCGATCCTTCCCTCGCGTCCGGCGGGACCGGGCTAGCGCCAGTTGAAGAAGATGCCGCCGGCGAAGCCGCCGATGTCGTTCGGCGAGTAGCGCTGCGGGTCCTTGTTCCACGGCTGCAGCACGCCGAAGTTCACGCCGATCACCACGCGCCCGACCCGATATCCGCCCTCCAGGCGCCCTTCGACCGTGCCGGTGGTGGCGGTGGGCTCGTGAACGGGTCCCAGGATGGGATCGACGTAGTTGGCGCCGTAGAAGGTGGCCCCGATGGTGATGCGGCCACCCACGTGCCATCCCTGCGCCCAGTCCCCCTCGTAGGCCACGCCACCGTGGAGGTGCCACTGGTGGAGCTCGGTGACCGGCGGGTAGATGTTGTCCGCCACCGTGCTCCGCTTGCCGACCGCCCAGCCACCACCGCCCTCCACGATGAGGTTGAGGCTGTCGATGCGCTGCTGAACCACCGGGATGTGCCAGGCGATGCGGAGCTCGGGAGTGATGTTCCCGTTCTGGAAGAAGGTCAGGATCGCGACCTCCCGGGGCAGATACGCCGGCACCAGTGCGGGAGGTTTCTCTGCCACACGCTGAGCGAAAGCAGGGGCCCCGAGGAGGATGGCCGCCAGGAGGACGAGAGGGGGGACTCGGCGCATAAGTGGGCTGCCGGCTTGGCAGTTTTCCAAGGACATTGTCAACGGTCAGGGGCGTCGATTAGAGACCCTCCTTCGTGGTCGGCACATACCCCACGATGCCGGTGCGACCCACCCCTGCAGGGGCAACAGGGAGCCGGCGCGAGGAGTCTCACCAGGACATGGCTCTCAAGACCATCAAGGCCCGTGCGGCGCAGGCCGCCGAGCTGCTGGAGTCGTTGAAACGCATGGCGCGGGTCCGGCGGGAGGCATGCAGTTCCCCCGTGCTCGTCGTCTACGGGCAGAACGAGGCAGCCAGCATCTACTTCGAGGGGGAGGACGGGCCGCCGGGGAACGGCCGAACGCCCTGATCGAAGACGGGCGGGGACGGTTGGGTTGACTGCTCCTCGCGCTTCACTTTCCTTGAGTTCGCGGATCCTTGTGTGTAGAGCCCGGGGAGTTCCGAACCGACTCTCCTCTCAGAGGTTTGCGAGTTGCTGGTAGCGCTGTTGGCCCTCACCGTCGCGGCGCCCACCTGCGGCCCGCTGGATCTCCAGACAGCCCAGGCGCTCGCGCTCGCGCGAAGCGACGAGGTGGGAATCAAGCGCAGCGAGCTGGCGGCCGCCGAGGCCGACAAGGCCGTCGCGTTCGCCATCAAGTTCCTCCCCGAGTTCTACGCCAACATCCCCCTGGGCGTGGTTCCCGGCGCCCGCCTCAAGACGCAGCCCGACGGAACCAAGGACAGGAACGACATCACTGCCATCGAGAGCGGCAGCAACCGGGGCATCACCGACCTCGGCCCCTTCATCCGGGTGGAGGTGAACGCCCTCCAGCCTCTCTGGACCTGGGGAAAGCTCGAGGCGGCGAGTGACGCCGCGGCCGCCGGAGCGCAGGCCCGCCACCACCTCGTCGACGACACCGCCAACGCCATCCGCACCCGGGTGCTGCAGCTGGTCATGGGAATCCGGCTCACCACCCGCCTCCTCGCCATTGGCGCGGACGTCCAGAGCGCGCTGCGGCAGGCGGACGAGCGGGTGCAGAAGTCGCTCAAGGCCAACGACGGGGAGATCACTCCCGAGGACCGGTACCGGATCGAGATCTTCCGCAGCCAGCTCACGCAGCGGATCGCGGACGGGGAGCGCGCGCTTCGCATCGCCCGTGTGGGGCTGGCGGCGACTTTGGCGCTGGAGCCCGATCAGCTCCAGCTCCGGGACGACCCGCTCCCCGACACCGCCCAGATCAAGGCACCCGACCTGCCAGCGGCGCTGGCGGACTCCGAGCGGCAGCGTCCGGACCTCAAGGCGCTGGACAGCGGCATCGTGGCGAAGGAGGCCGATGTGAAGGCCAGCCGGGCCGACCTCTTCCCGCAGCTCGGAATCGTGGGGCAGTTCGCCTGGTCGCGGGCACCAGGCCGGGACACCATCACCAATCCCTACGTGGGCGACTACACCAATGCGCTCACCATCGGCGCCTTCCTCGGCATCCGGCAAAACCTCTCCTTCTGGACGGTCATCACCCAGGCCAACAAGAAGGAGGCGGAGCTGGCGACTCTCCGCAAGCAACGAGTGGGTGCGGTCCGGGCCATCCACGTCGAGGTCGAGACCGCGGTTGCCGAGCTGAACGCCGCCATCACCAAGCGCGAGGCGGCGGCGAAGGCCGTCGCCGCGGGCCGGAGCTGGTTCCGGAGCGCGACCCTGAACTTCGGGGTGGGCGTGGCCGACGCGCGTGACCTCATCGACGCGTACCGGGGCTACGCGGAGGCGCAGTTTGGCGATGCCCAGGCGACCTTCGACCTCCTGGCGGCGCAGGCGCGCCTGGCGCAGGTCACCGGCCGAGTGCCGCCGGCCCCCGACTTGAACTGCCAGATGCCCTGAGGCCTCAGCGGGGCTGCTCGGCCTCCGCCTCCTTCACCCCGGACGTACCGGGCGCAGGCGTCGCCACGCCCGCGTCCCCCAGCTGTCCCAGCGCCTTGATCTGCGCCTGGAGGATGTCCGGCTCGGGCCGGCGGTCGAAGAGCACGAAGTCCGCGTAGTCCGCCTCGCTCCGGGAGTTGGTCGCGTCTCCGTCGGTGAGCACGCCGAGGGCCACGAAATCGGGAACGTCCTCCAGCTTCCCCCCGAAGTAGCGGACGAAGTCACGCCGGGGGTCCACCGTCTCGATCTGCCAGCTGTCGGCCTCTCCCCCGCTGCGGAGCACCACCTCGCGCTTGGCGAAGAACAGGTTGTTGGCGAGCTCGCAGGTCTTGTGCACCGGGCCGACCGAGTTCCAGACGTACTTGATGACCATGAGCTTCATCCCGGCCTTGAAGGTCGCGAAGACGCCGGCCGCGGCGTCACCGACGTCGGGATTGCAGTCGTCCCCGCCCCTGGGGAAGGCCCTGACCCGCCAGCGCCAGCGGACGCCGGCGAGCGTGCGGCGGAATTTCTCCGGCGCCTCGATCCCCCGGACCATGGTGTCGAAGGGGGGACGGTACCGGGCGGCGAGGTAGGGGCCATCGGGCCCGGACTCGACCCGGTAGTAGTCGTCGTTGCCGGAGCTCTGCTTGACCACCTGGAAGGTGCGGATGTCGAGCGGGGTCCCGCCGCTCGGGGAGGCGGAGAGCAGGAGGCTGACCAGGACCGGTATCACGTGAGCTTCCTCGAAGACGCCCCGGCCCGCGGGCTCGCGCCCGAGACTACAACCACGGAGCCGACCCGGAGAGTTCCGGGCAGGGCTTGGCGAGCGCGCCTCGGCCGTGGTAGCCCGGCGCCCTCGCAGCCCTGGACCGGCTAGGTAGCTCAACTGGTTAGAGCGACGGTCTCATAATCCGTAGGTTCCCGGTTCGATTCCGGGCCTAGCCACTACCTCTGCCCGCCTGGTGAGAGCGACGGTCCCGTTAATTGACATCCCGTCCAGACGGGCGAACCTCACGGCAACGTCGCGACAGACCTGTCGCACGTCGGAGGAGTTCGCCTGCATGGAACCCAGCCCCAGCTCCGGCGTCCCCGAGACGGCGGCTCCGGCCGAGCAGTCCGGGGAACCGGACGCGAGCTTCACCGTCAGCACGCACGTGCTCGTCCCCGAGGAGGACGTCCGGCGGCTGAGGGCGCTCTCCGCACGGACCCGGGTGGCCCAGAGCGACTATCTCCGCGAAGCAGTCGAGGATCTCCTGAAGAAGTACGGGGTGGAGCCGTGAACCCCGCGCCGGGCGAGCGCCTCGACACGCAGGTCTTGCCGCGGCCCGGCCCGAAAGGCCACCCCCTGCGCCCTGACCGCCGCCCTCGCACCCGTGCCGAGGGCATCGTGGAAGCGATCCAGGCATGGCTCGACGCGCAGCTCTGATCGCCCTTGCCTTCGGACTGCTGTCCTGCGGTGGCCACGGCAGCAGCGACAGCTGGTCCTGTACCTGGCAGTGCCACTCGAACGAGACGTCTTAGGCCGCGGTCGAGGGCGCGTTCTCCTCGCGCTCCAGCCGCCCAGCAATATCGCGGAACGAGAGCTGGTCGATGGAGAGGAAGAGCAGCCCCAGGCAGATCTGCTGCGCCGCCTGGCAAAGCCAGAGGACGTTCGCGTAGGCGAGCCCGGGGCCGTTCACCACCGACGCGGGAAGGAAGATGGACAGGCCGAGCTTCACCGCGGCCTGGAAGGTGCCGACCATCCCCGGCGCGGCGGGAATCATCACCCCGACCACCACCAGGCACATGCAGACGTAGGACTGGAAGAGCGAGACCTGGAACGGGAACGCCCGCATCAGCACCCACATCCCGAACCCGTTCAGCCCCCAGTAGAGGAACGTCCAGCCGATGAAGGCGGCCAGCTCGGCCGGGCGGTGCGGCTGCTTCAGCGCACCGACGAAGCTGTCCACGATGCCCGAGGCACGCTCGCCCAGCGTCGGCGACAGCCGCCCGAGGGTTGCCCGCACCAGCGCCACCGCGCGGTCATGATGCCAGGCTGCGAAGAGCAGGAAGAGAAAGCCTCCGAAGAAGATGAGGAACATCGCGTTGGCCCCGTAGCGGGCCAGGCGAATCGGCGTGGCATCCCCGTGCACGAAGAAGAGCAGCCCCCGGAGGAGCAGCGCCACGAATACCCCGTCGGCGATGCGCTCCAGCACCACGCTGGTCATCGCCGCGCTGCGCCGGATGGTGCTCCGCTGGGCGATGAGGAAGGGCCGGGCGAACTCGCCCAGCCGGAACGGGAGGACCAGCAGCATCATGAAGCCGATGGCGCTCGCGTCATTGAGTGCCCGGAATCGCACCCTCTCCTGAGAGGCCAGGAGCGCGCCCCAGCGGGCCGTCCGGCAGAGGTGGATGAGCAGCAGGATGACCAGATAGGGCAGCACCCACACGTAGTTCGCCGAGCGGAGGCTCGCCCACTGCTCGGCCCAGTGGGTGTCACGGAACGCCCACCAGCCGAAGACCAGGGTGACGGCCAGGCTGGCCAGGAGCTTGAGGAAACGCTTCACGAGGTGCCGCCGTCTACCCCACCCGCGTCCGGCATTTCCACCGTCTCTCCCGCCAGGACGCGCGCCGGTGCAACCCGGAAGAGCCGTTCGACGGCCGACTCCCCCGCGCTGGCCCGCAGCTCCGACAGGGCCCGCTCCAGCCAGCGCCGCGCGCCCGCCGGCGCGTGGAGATCGGTCGCCGCCACCGCGTAGAGCCCGGCGTCGAGCAAGGCTCGAGCGGTGCGTCGGGCCACCGGCCCGTACCTGCCGCTCAAGGCGCCCAGGTCCAGCTGCAGCCGCGCGCCGAGCGCCACCACCTCCGCGGCGCGCCCCGGACGCTGCAGCTCCAGGCAGCGCTCCGGATGGGCGAGGAGCGGGACGACGCCCTTGCGCATCATCTGGAAGACGAGGCTGGGCAAGGCCGGAACCGGCGCGGAGTACGGCAGCTCCACCAGCACGTATGGGCCGCGGTGAACCGGCCGCGCCGCGGGGGTCCCCAGCCCCTCGAGGAACCCGTCCTCCACCAGCGCGTTCTCCGCGCCCAGCTCGAGGGTGAGCGGCACGCCCGCCTCGGCCAGGGTGCCGCGAAGGGCCGCGAGACGCTCGACACACACCTCGACCGGGGCGCACCCGGCCCGGGCGTGCGGGCTCACCGCGACGGTGGACACGCCGATCTCCACCAGCGAACGGGCCATCTCCAGCGCATCGGCGGGCGTGCGGGCGCCGTCGTCCACTCCGGGAAGGAGGTGGCAATGCAGGTCGACGTAGCCGCTCATCGTTCGGAGGGGTCGTCCGGAAAGGGCGGCTGCTCCTCACCCTCGACCGGCTTCGACGGAACCCGGTATTCCTCCCCGAACCATCGGCCGAGGTCGATCTGGCGGCAGCGGTCCGAGCAGAACGGAAAGGCAGGGTTCCGGCTGCGCGGCTCCGCCGGCTTCTTGCACACGGGACAGGGGGCGCGTTTCACGGACCCCATCGTTCTATGACCGGGGGCGTCCGGGTTCCAGCACCGGGTCCCGCCGCTCCCTCCGGAGGCGGGCTGCCCGGCGGCGGGGCACCAGCGAGCGGCCCTGGAGGACCACCAGGCCCACGCCGGCCACCAGCATCGGACCGAGGAGGCTCAGGTGGTAGAGGAGCACGAAGGCGAACGCGGTGTGATGGGGCACGCCCACCATCGCCAGCGCGAAGGCCCCGGCAGCCTCGAAGGAGCCCGCCCCACCCGGCACCGGGACCACCGTTCCGAGGTTCGCCGCCGTGAGCAGCGCGAAGGCCACCATCGGCGTGAGCGACAGCTCGAGGGCGTGCCCGGCCACCATGATGACCGGCACCTCCCACAGCCAGGGGAGTGGCGACAGCCCGCCCACCACGGTGACCAGGCTTCTTCCGTCGTGCGCCCTGAACCCCGAGCGCAGCTTCTGGAGCCAGCGAGGTCCCGGGTCCAGCCGGGGCGGGAGGCGCCGCAGCACCGGGAGACGGGCGATCCCCACCAGCGCCCCGGATCCGAGCACCAGCAGCGCCAGCACCCCGATGGCGCGGAGCAGCCACGACTGCGGAGATTCCTTCCAGCCGACGAGGCTCACCACCCAGGTGATGACGAAGGCCAGGAGCCACCCCGCCTTGTCACTCCAGTAGTCGAGCAACTCGGTGCCGAACAGCGTCACCCGGCTGGTGCCGGTCCGCTTGCCGAGGTACTGGATCCGGAGGACGTCGCCTCCCCGCGCGGGGATGAGCACGTTGAAGGCGGAGGCCACCAGCATCGCAGAGAAGGCCTCGCGGTAGCGGAGGGGAAGCACCGGCCGCACCACCCGCCACCAGCGGAGCGCCTGGAGCGCGAGCAGGACGAACGTGCCACCCACCGCGGCGAGCAGCGGCCACAGGTGCGCGCCGCGCACCGAGGCGACCAGGTCCGCGAAGCGGACCCCCATGAGCCTCGCCACGAGCACGGCGCTCCCGACGCCCAGGACGACGCTTCCCAGGGTCCTGAGCACGGTGAGCCAGCGAGGGCGAGCCTTCCGTTCGGTCTCGAGGTCCTCCATGGAGCGAGGGAAGGTGGGGCCCGCGGCCCGCCCTTGCAATCCGGCCGGAAGCAGGGCAGGCGGGTCGGCCCGAGGAGAACCACATGCGTGCGGTCCGCATCGAAGAGCCCGGAAGCGCCCGGGGGCTGCGCCTGGTGGAGCTGCCAGACCCGGTCCCGGGGCCAGGGGAGATCCAGGTCGACGTCCACGCCACCGCGCTGAACCGGGCGGACTGGCTGCAGATCCTGGGCAAGTACCCGGTGCCCCCGGGCACCCCGACGGACCTCCCCGGCCTCGAGTACGCGGGGACCGTGCGCACCACGGGCGCACGAACCCTCCGCTTCCGGCCGGGTGAGCGGGTCATGGGGCTGGTCCCGGGGGCGGCCTTCGCCGAGCGGCTCGTCACCCACGAGCGGGAGGCAGTGCCGGTCCCCGAGCCCGTGTCCCTCGACGAGGCGGCGGCGATTCCGGAGGCATTCTTCACCGCGTTCGATGCGCTGATGCTCCAGGGCCGGCTCGGCGCCGGCGAGCGGGTGCTGATCCACGCGGTGGCGAGCGGGGTAGGCACCGCCGCGGCGCAGGTCGTCCACGCCGCGGGCGCGACCACCATCGGGACCAGCCGGAACGCGGCCAAGCTCGAGCGTGCGGAGGCGCTGGTGCCCTTCACCCCGCTCCTCGTGGGCGGGGACACTCCGCGCTTCGCCGAGAGGGTGCTGGAGCTCACCGGTGGGGCGGGCGTGGACCTGGTCCTGGACCTCGTCGGTGGCCGCTACACGGCCGAATCGCTGGCCTGCCTCTCGCCGCGAGGCCGGATGATGCTGGTGGGCACCGTGGACGGGGTCAAGAGCGAGCTGGATCTCCGGCTGGTGCTGGGCAAGCGCGCGCAGATCACCGGCACCGTGCTGCGGGCCCGGCCTCTCGAGGAGAGGATGGCGCTCGCCCGGGCCGTGGAGCGGCACGTGCTCCCGCTCTTCGCTCGCCGCGCCTACCGGCCGGTGGTGGACCGGGTCCTTCCGGTGGACCAGGTGACCGAGGCCTTCGAGCATCTGGTGGCGGACCGGAACGTGGGAAAGATCGTCCTGGCATGGAGCGGCCGATGAGCTTCGACCCCGGTGCACCCGGACTTCCGGGGAAGGCCTACGGCCTCCCCCACTCCGTCGACGAGGCGCGGGTGGTACTGGTGCCCGTGCCGTTCGAGGCCACGACCTCCTATGGAGGCGGCGCGGCCGAGGGCCCGTCGGCGGTGCTGCGGGCGTCGGCGCAGGTGGACCTCTTCGATCTGGAGACCGGCCGTCCCTACGTCGACGGGATCGCGATGCTCCCGGAGGACCCACGGGTGCGGGTCTGGAACTCCGAGGCCAAGAAGCTCGCCGAGCCCATCCGGGACACCGGCGGTGCCCCGGCCGGGGACGCGGGCCTGGCCAGGGTGAATGCGATCTGCGAGGAGCTCAACGGCTGGCTCGAGCGAACCGTGGCCCGGCTCATCGCCGACGGGAAGCTGGTCGCCACCGTGGGCGGTGACCACGGGAGCATCTACGGGGCAATCGCTGCCCACGCGCACGCGTACCCAGGGATGGGCATCCTCCACCTGGACGCGCACGCCGACCTCCGGGATGCCTACGAGGGCTTCATCTGGTCGCACGCCTCGATCTTCCACAACGTCGTCCGGCGGCTGCCGGAGCTGTCGCGCCTGGTCCAGGTGGGCCTGCGCGACGTCTCCGAGGCCGAGTTCCGTGTGGTCGACTCGTCGGCCGGCCGGGTGATCATCCACACCGACCCGGAGCTGAAGCGACGGGCGTTCGACGGCGAGCCCTGGGCCAGACAGGTGGACCGCATCGTCCAGACGCTCCCGGAGCAGGTCTACCTGTCCTTCGACATCGACGGGCTCGACCCCACCCTGTGCCCGCACACCGGGACCCCGGTGCCCGGGGGGCTCTCCTTCCCCGAGGCCACTGCGCTGGTGGCGGGGGTGGTGCGCTCGGGCCGGAGGATCATCGGGATGGACCTGGACGAGGTGGCCCCGGGACCGGAGGGCGACGAGTGGGACGGGAACGTGGGGGCCCGGCTGCTCTACAAGATGATCGGCTGGGCGCTGCGCTCCCAGCGCGGAGGTGAAGGACGCTGATGCGGCCTCTCTCGGTGTCAACGCCGAAACCACCTGGATCGATCCGTCCCTCGCTGGCGATCATCCGGTCGATCCAAGTGGTCTCGGCGTTAGCGCTCGGGCTGCTGGTGCCTCCGGCGGCCGGCGCGGACAGAACGCCGAAACCACCTGGATCGATCCGGCCCTCGCTCGCGAACATCCGTTCGACCCAGGTGATCTCGGCGTTGGCCCAGCGACGCTCTCCGGTGACGGACGTGGTCCAGAAGGTCGGACCGGCGGTGGTGTTCATCGGGACCGAGCAGGTGGTGGACCGGAGGATGCGCGGCTCGCCGCTCGAGGAGCTTCTGCTCGGCGACGGCCGGCGGCCCCGCCGCCAGACGGTTCAGTCGCTGGGCTCGGGCGTGATCATCGACCCCTCGGGGACCATCGTCACCAACGATCACGTCATCCGCGGGGCCTCTGCAGTACACGTGGTCCTGGCGGACGGGCGGCAGATCGAGGCCGAGGTGGTCGGAGCCGACGCCCAGAACGATCTGGCGGTGCTCCGGGTCCAGTCGAAGACGCCGCTTCCGGCGGCGAAGCTCGGGACCTCGAGCGATCTGATGATCGGTGAGACGGTGGTGGCCATCGGCAGCCCCTTCGGGCTCACCAAGACCGTCACCTCCGGCGTGCTCTCCGCCGTGGGCCGGAGCTTCAAGGCCAATGATCAGCTCTACATCGACTTCTTGCAGACGGACGCGGCCATCAACCCGGGCAACTCGGGCGGGCCGTTGATGAACGTGGATGGCGAGGTCATCGGCATCAACACCGCCATCTTCAGCGGAGCGCAGGGCATCGGCTTCGCCATCCCGGTGGACAAGGTTCGGCGCATCGTCGAGGAGCTGAAGAGCTTCGGGAAGGTCAGGCCTGCCTGGGTTGGCATCAACGCGATGGATCTGACGGCCCCCATCGCCCAGAAGCTCGGCTGGGAGCGGAGCGACGGGGTGGTGGTGGAGTCGGTGGATGCGGGCAGCCCCGCGGCCGCGGCCGCAATCCGTCCCGGGGACGTGGTGGCGGAGCTGGGCGGCACCCCGGTGCGGGACACGGACGAGCTCCAGGCCAGGCTCCGCGGCTACCCGGCCCGCGCGGCGATACCGCTCGTGCTCTGGCGCGACGGGCACCGGGTGGAGGCCACCATCACCGCCACCGAGTTCCCTTCGGGCCGGGCCGATGCCCTCGCCTGGGATCGCCTGGGTCTGCGTCTGGCCCCCTCGCGCGGAACCCTCGCCGTCTCGGCCGTGCGCCCCGAGAGCCAGGCCGAGTCCTTCGGGATCGACAGGGGTGACCTGATCGTCCGGCTGAACAACGTCGCCCTCGATTCCCTGGAATCGTTCCGCGAGGCGCTGATCTCCGCGCGTCACGCGCGGTCGCTCTTGCTCGTGGTGAGACGTGCGGGTCGCAACTACCTCGTCACGTTCAGACTGTAAGGGTCGCAGCAGACCCTGAACCGCCAGGTACGACTCCTGGGCACAACCCGGGTAGGCATGCACCCGGTCGATTTCTCGGTGCCCGAGCAGGCGCTAGAGTGCCGCTCCAGCGTGACCCGAATCGTCCCGACCTATCGCACCGCGGGGCCGCTGCTGGCGGGCACCCGGTCGAGCGCCATGCTGGGGCTCGAGGAGCGTGAGGCCTCCGCGCGGCCCGTGGTCCTGGTCTGGGCACCGCCGGATCTGCCGAAGGACGAGGACCGCTTCTCCCAGCTGCAGCGCGACACGCGGCGCGCGGTCACGCTCGAGCATCCGCACATCGTGAAGGTGCACGGCCTGGCCACGCTCGACCACGGGCTGGCCCGGGTCGTGGAGTACGTCGATGGGGAGTCGCTCCGCGACGTGCTGGAGCACACCGGCAAGCTCTCTCCGGGCCTCGCCGGGCGCATCGCGGTCGACTGCGCGCTGGGCATCCACTACGCGCACGTGGCCGGCAACGACGACGGCACTCCGCTGATCCACGGCGATCTCCGACCCGAGACGGTGATGCTCGCCTTCTCCGGGCGGGCGAAGGTCGGAGGCTACGGAGCGCTGGCGGTCGCCCCCAAGGAGACCAACGGGCAGCGGGTGGTGAATCGCCGCCGCTACTGCGCGCCGGAGCAGATCATCGGCGGCCGCGCCGCACAGACGCCGGCGACCGACGTCTTCCTCCTGGGGCTGGTCCTCTACGAGTGCCTGACCGGACGGATGCCCTGGGACAAGGAGTCGGATTTCGACCAGGCGGTGATGACCTCGCCGCTGCCCCTCGATGGGTTGTCTCCTCCGGTCGAGGAGCTTCTGCGGAAGGCGACGGCCAAGCGGGCGTCGGAGCGATACAAGACCGCCCTCGCCTTCCGCGATGCGGTGGACCAGGTGCTCGCGCCGCTCTCGACGCCGGCGCAGCTCTCCGAGCTGCTCGAGCATCACTTCCCCGCACAGGACTCACCGCGCGCGGCGCGGAAGCAGGTGCTCGAAGCGGCCCTGGAGGCGCACGCCCGTGCCTGGGCGGCGCAGCCCCCCAAGGCGTCGGAGTCTCCCACCATCCCCATCTCGCAGCGCGAGCTGGCGGAGCTGGAGGCCCCGAAGTTCGACTGGCGATCGAAGGTGCCCCTGATTTTCGGAGTGGTGGTGGCGAGCGCCCTCGGCGTCGCGTTCGTGCTGCAGAGCCGGCACGCGGTGCCCAGGCCGATGATCGTGGTCCCTCCAGGCCAGGAACAGCCCGCGCGTGCGCCGGCGCCCGTAGCCCGGCCCGCCTCGGCGGTGGCCACCAGCACGGCCCCGGCCGCGGTGCCCGCCGTGGACCAGGGTCCGGCGCCCGCGGCCGCTCCCGCGCCGGCGGCTGCTCCGCCCCCCGCCGTGGCCGCAAAGCCCGCGGTCGTGGACAGCCGCCCCCAGGGGAGCTTCATGACCACCGGACTGGATCTGGTGACGGATCCGCCGGTGGAGGTGTCGCTGGACAAGAAGCCATTCGGGCGGACGCCCATCGTCATCGCGGCCACCCCTGGGCGCCACGTGCTGACCCTCACCGATCCGGCGAAGGGCATCAGCCAGTCGCGGGCGGTGACGGTGAAGAAGGATGGGGTCACCCCGCTCCACCTGACCCTCGGTCGAGGCACGCTCTCGGTCCGAGCGCCGCAGGGGGCGCGGGTCATCGTGGATGGCCGCATGGTCGGCTCGAGCCCGGTGGACGACCTGCACCTCTTCGAGGGCACGCACCACCTCAAGGTGACGCTCGGCGATGCGGTGTGGCAGCAGTCCTTCCAGCTCCGCAACGAGCAGAGCCTCCGCTACGACGTGGAGCTGAAGCCCACCAACGGCGGCTGAGCGGCCTGATTGGACCGCAGGGCGCGGCGGAGCTCTCCCGCCCGGGCAGCGCCCCGAATCTCCGGCTGAAGCATGACTGCCGGTGGGTGCGCCAGCGCGGTTCCCGGGCGGCCTCGCGACCGCGTGTCCGGCGCCATCGCCATCAAGCCGCGCGCCGAGCCTCCCTGCCGTCCACCAACAGCGTCCAGATCGGGACGACGATTCCCCTTTCGAACGAGGCGGACGTCGACCAGGTGGCTCTTGTGGCATCCCTCCACCGAAGGAGGGTCGAGTGACAAACGGAAACGCATGTCACTCTTGATCTCGCATCCCGCAGGTGCCTCAAGCGCCAGTCTTCCTGCAGCGCGTCGCCTGACGACCGAGAAGGTCTGTCAAAGCGCGTCGCGTCGCACCTGGGCCGTGCGCCCGCCAGCTCTCCGCCCGTCCGTCGCGCCAGCGTCGACTGCTTTAGGACATCCACGGGTCACGGTGCGGCACGGGCAGCGGCGAGGGCGCCTACTCGCGCGCCCGGGTTCGGGCACGGAGGGCCGCGCCCCGCCCGGGCGACAGGAGGAGGGAAGCCTTGCATCCACAGCGTCGATCGTCGCGCGTCACACCCGCCTTGGTGCTCACGGCCGTCTTCTTCGGGGGACTCGCCGCGGTGCCGAGCGGCAGCTCATGCTCCACCCGGAACCTCGTCTTCCACGAGGGCACCAACATCGCCGCCACCGTCTCTCCCGACGGGGAGACGGTGATCATGGACCTGCAGAACAATCTCTGGTCGCTCAAGATGTCGGGGGGCAGGGCGGAGAAGATCACCGATGACTTCCAGGAGCCCTCACGCCCGCACTGGTCGCCCACCGGCGATCTGGTGGCGTTCCAGTCCTATGCCACGGGCACCTTCCACATCTGGGTGATGAAGCCGGACGGGAGCGGCCTCCATCAGCTCACCGACGGCCACGGCGATGATCGCGAGCCCCGCTTCTCCCCGGACGGCAAGCGGGTCGCCTTCTCCTCGGACCGCGCCTTCACCGGCACTTACGACATCTGGGTGGTGGACGTGGCCACCGGCGAGCTGACCCAGTGGACCAAGGCCACGACCGACGAGTTCGAGCCCAGCTGGACTCCGGATGGCAAGGAGATCGTGTTCGTCAGTGGGACCGGCAACGTGGGGACCAGCATCCTGGCGCAGGACGCCGCCGAGAACACCCGCACGCTCCTGACCGCTCCAGCCGGATTCCGGCTCAACTCGCCGGTCCTGTCGCCCGACGGGACGCACCTGGCCTACGAGCAGTTCGCGGCCAACAAGAGCACCTTGATGGTCGACGGGCAGCAGGTCGGCACCAGCACCGACGTCTTTCCCTTCCACGCCAACTGGCTCTCCAACGACCGGCTGCTCTACACGGCCGACGGGAAGATCCGGGTGACGACGCTCGGCGGGGGGAGCACCGACGAGATCGCCTTCTCCGCCGCCTACCGGATGCAGCGCGCGAAGTACAACCGCAAGCACTTCGACTTCGATTCCAGCGACTCGCGACAGGCGAAGGGCATCGTGGGCCCGGCGCTCTCGCCCGATGGCACGCGGGTCGTCTTCCAGGCGCTCAACCAGCTCTGGCTGATGAAGATCGGTCAGGCGCCGCAGCAGCTGACCGGTGACAGCTACTACAAGTGCGATCCTTCCTGGTCGCCCGACGGCAAGCGCATCGCCTATTCCTCGGACAAGGGAGGAACCGAGGACCTGTACGTGCTCGACCTCGAGACCGGGGACGAGACGCGGGTGACGTCGATCGTCGGCGCGGAGGTCTCGTCTGCCTGGTCGCCGGACGGCTCGCAGCTGGCCTTCCAGGACCACACCGGGGCCACCTTCGTCGTCGACCTGGCCAGCGGGAACGTCCGGCAGGTGATCGCCTCGCTGTTCGCCCCCAGCAAGCCCAGCTGGTTCAAGGACGGCAAGACGATCGCGGTGGGCGCGCTCAAGCCCTACACCCGCCGCTTCCGCGAGGGAACGAGCCAGATCCTCACCGTGGACGTGGCCTCGGGGGCGCTGACGTACACCGAGCCGGCGCCGTTCAGGTCGATCAGCACCCGGGGCGAGGACGGGCCGGTCTACGCTCCGGACGGATCGGCGGTGGCGTTCGTCGTGGAGAGCACCCTCTGGGTCCGTCCGGTGGACGAGCACGGCGTGCCCACCGGGGAGGCGAAGCGGATCAACTTCGAGGTCACCGACGCACCCACCTGGAGCGGCGACTCGAAGAGCCTTCTCTACCTGTCAAACGGCGAGCTACGGATGATCCCCCGCGAGGGCGGCAGTCCCACCACCGTGGCGCTCGACCTGTCCTGGAAGCCGCAGAGCTCGCATGGCCGAGTCATCGTCCACGCCGGGAAGCTCTGGGACGGCCGCGGCCCCAACGTCCGGGAGGACGTGGACATCGTCATCGAGGGCAACCGGATCCAGAAGATCCGGCCGCACCAGGCCACCGGCGGAGACCCGGGCGACAAGACCGCCCGCTTCATCGACGCCTCGCAGCTGACCGTCATCCCCGGGCTCTGGGAGTCCCACACCCACGAGTGGATCTCCGGGAAGTTCTACGGCGCCCGGCTGGGGCGTCTGTGGATGGTTTACGGGGTCACCTCGACCAACTCGGTCGGCGATCCCGTCTACCGGGCCGCGGAGACCCGCGAGGGTTACGGCTCGGGACAGCGAGTGGGCCCCCGGCACTTCGCCACCGGCGAGGCCATCGATGGCGAACGCATCTTCTACAACTTCATGCGGCCCACCAACGGCACCGACGAGCAGTTCGAGCGTGAGATCTCCCGGGCCGAGGCGCTGGAGTACGACATGGTGAAGACCTACGTCCGGCTCCGGCACGAGGACAACGCGCGGATCACGCAGCGGGTCCATGACCGGATGCACGTCTGGACCGCCTCGCACTACATGCTCTCGCCCATGGCCTACGGCGAGGACGCGCAGACTCACGTGAGCGCCACCACCCGGACCGGTTTCGCCTACACGCGGTCCTCGGCGGGCATCAGCTACGAGGACATGCGCTCGGTGTTCAAGCGGACCGACGCCTTCGTCATCAGCACCACCTTCAGCTCCACCCTCTATGCCGACGACCCGACCATGGTGGAGGATGCACGGCTCACCACCCTGAACACGCCCTGGGATCAGGCGCTGCTGGTGGCCAAGCGGGACGCGGCGGTCAGCACCGACCAGACGGTCGCCCGCGACAGCCTGCAGAAGGAGGAGAACACCGTCGCCGACGTGCGCCGCAACGGAGGGGTGGTCCTCGCCGGCACCGACTCGCCGCTGGACAACGTGGCCACCGCGCTCCACCTGAACCTCCGGGCCCAGGTGCGACTGGGCGGTCTCGCGCCCTGGGAGGCGCTCCAGTCGGCGACCCTGCTCACCGCGACGGAGGTGGGTGTGGGCAAGGACCTGGGGACGGTGGAGCCGGGGAAGCTGGCGGACCTGGCCTTCATCGCCGGTGACCCGCTCACCACGATCGAGGACCTGGCCAACGTGCAGGGCGTGATGAAGAACGGCCGGCTCTACACCGTGCCCGAGCTCATGCTGCCCTTCGTATCTCCGGGCGGCCTGCAGAACACCCTCCGGTCGCGGCAGGCGGTTCCGGCAGCTCCAGGGGTCGAGCGCTCGCGGGCAACGCACTGGTGGCACAACCCCGAGCTGATGGAAGACCAGCACTAGGGGCATCGACGGACCGGGGCGCTCAGCCGTCAGGATGGTGGCTGAGCGCCACCCGGTTTCCCTCCGGGTCCCGGACGTAGAGCGTCCAGCGCGTCTCGTGGACCAGCGGGATGCCGCGCCGGTCGAGCTCGGCGCGGATGCGGGCCCGGTCGGCTCGAGGAACTCGCAGCGCCACCAGGAACAGCCCCGGCCGGCCGTCCCGGAACGCCGGGTCGGGCGACGGCGCGGTCTCCACCCGCTCCAGGGCGAGGAACCCTCCGCCGCCCACGTCGAGCCAGACGCTCCGGAGCCGGCCGTCGTCCCCATGGTGGCGCTCGATCTCCCGGAGCCCGAGCACCTCGCGGTAGAAGCCCACGACATCTTCCAGGGCGTTCACCTGGATGGCGAGGTGATGGAAGCCCTGCAGGTTCATCGAGGGGGTCCTCCGCTCCATGGCGAGACTGGACCCACCGGGAGCGCCTCGATGACCTCCGTCGGCGGCACGAGGGTGGCCACCGGGATCGGTTCCGCCCGTGGGGCCGGGGGCGGCCCTGGCAGCACCCCCATCCGATCGAGCACCAGCGCCGCCAGCGCATCGAGCCGGACCAGGGTCGCCAGGGCCTCGATCAGCGCCCCGAGAATCAAGGCGACCCCGCCGGCAGCCGCCGCGGCCCGGCCCGGCCCGGGAGCTCCGGCCTGCATGACTTGAATCCCCGCGGCGAGGAAGCCCGCCGGCACCGCGGTCAGGAACCACAGGGCCACGACCGCTCCGGGGCGAGCGAGCAACGTCTCCAGCGAGGTCCGAGCGGCCTCGCCCAGGCTGGCCGGCCTCACCACCGAGGCGACCAGCCCCAGCTCCAGCCACAGCGCCGCCGCAGGCCCGAGGAACAGGCCGAGGGTGAGCACCAGGGCAACCCCGGTGATCCCCAGGAGCGAGATGAGCGGCCCGCCGAGGAAGGTCGCCACGCCGCTCGCCAGCAGCACGCCCCAGAACCAGAGCCCGAGCAGCTGCTCGACGACCACCGCGACGGCGGCCCAGGCGATGCCTCGGAGGCCCGCGCGCGCGGCGGAGATGGACGAAGGCGCTGCCGGGGCGCGCACCCGCGCCACCCCGGAGTGCACCGCGACCGCGAGCAGGACCGCGCGGACCAGGGAGGCAAGCAGGAGCAACGCCACGCCCGACACCAGCAGCGTCTCCTCCAGCCGCAGCGCCGGGTCGACGAGGAGGAGACTGCCCGGAAGCGTGCGCCACACCACCTGGGAGGTGGCGATCGCCCCCGCCAGCGCCAGCACGGCGAGGATCGAGGACACGGCGGCGCGGGCTCCGATCCGGAGCATCCACCCCACGGACGCGCCCGCGGGGACTGCAGGCTCCGCCCCGGTCATCGCGTGGCGTCCGAGCGCGGGGCCGTGGACTGCGGGGGCGGGGCCGGCGGCGGCTCGGAGACCGTGCTCAGCGGACGGCCGTCGGTGGGGCGCCCGACCTGTTCCATGCCGCCCCGGTTGCTCACCGTGATGCGCACCAGCTCCTGGAGGGCCCGGTTCCGCTTCACGTTGCCGAGCACGGTCCGGAGGTCGTCGTAGACGCTCGGGTCCACCACCAGTGCCCCCAGGGTCCCTTCCCCCGCCCGGATCTTCCCGGTGATGACCCGGAGGTCCTCGGACAGGGCGCCCAGGTTCTTGAAGAGGTCCTTCGCGTCGCCGTAGACCAGCTGGTGAATGGCGCCGTTCTCGGTGGTGCGTGCGTCGTGGAGAAGGGTGGCGATCTCTCCGGCCGCATCACCCAGCTGCCCCACCGCCTTGCCCGCTTTCGGGTCGTAGAGCAGCGCGTGCAGCGCGCCCTCTCCCTTCCGTGCGTCCTCGAGGATCCGGGTCACCTGCTCGAGGGCGCGCTCGGCCTGTCCCGATGCCCCGGCGAGCCTGGTCAGCAGCTCGCGGGTCTGGGCCGCGCCCTTCTGGTCGTAGATCAGGGCGTGGAGAGCACCGTTCCCCTTCTCGATGCCCTGGAGGATGCTCCGGACGCTGGCCAGCGACGCGGTGATGTCCCGGGCCACCTCCGGCTGGCCGAAGGCATCGGTGATCCTCCGAACGTTCTCGCTGGCCGCGATGAGGTTGTCCATCAGCGCGCCGCTGGACTTGAGAAGCGCGGCCAGGTCTCCCGACGATCCGCTGGGGATGGTGCCCTCGAGCGGGATCAGGTCCCCCTCGGACGTGCCGAGCGAGATGTCGATCGCCTTGTCCCCCAGAACCCCGCGCCCGCCCACCCGGGCGACGCAGTCGGTGCGCACCCGCGCGGCGAACGTCTTGGACATCTCGATGACCACGTCGATCTTCTTGTCCCCCAGGTCCGGGGAAAAGGAGATCGACACCACCCGCCCCACCTCCAGACCGCCCAGCCACACCGGCGAGTCACGCTTGAGGCCCTCCACGTTCTCGAAGAAGGCGTGGTAGCGAACCTGCCGGTCGAAAAGACGGTTCTCCTTGCCGATGAGGAGCACCACCACCCCGAACAGGACCAGGGCGATGCCCACGAAGAGGCCGGCCCGGACGACGAGCCGGCGTTCTCGCTGGGTGGCGGTCTCGGAGGCCATCGTCAGTCCAGCCGGGCCTCGCCCTTGCGGGCGTCGAGGAAGGCCCGGACCTCCTTCACCGTGCTGGTCCGCATCTCGGCCACGGTGCCGACCTGGACGATGCGGTGGTTGGCGAGCATGGCGATGCGGTCCGACACGGAGAACGCGCTCTGCATGTCGTGCGTGACCACGATCGAGGTGCAGCGGAGCTTGGCCCGCATGCCCCTGATGAGGTCGTCGATGATGCGGGTGCTGATCGGATCCAGCCCGGTGGTGGGCTCGTCCCAGAGGATGACCTCCGGCTCGGTGGCGATGCCACGGGCGAGCCCCACCCGGCGGCGCATGCCTCCGGAGAGGTCCGAGGGACGCATCGCCTCGATGCCGGGCAGGTTGACGAGGGAGAGCACCCTCGACACGCGCCGGGCTCGCTCCTCGTCGGGCATCTCCGGATAGTGGACCCGGAGGGGGTACTCGATGTTCTCGCCCACCGAGATGCTGTCGAAAAGGGCCGAGGCCTGGAACACCATGGCGACTCGCTTGCGGACGGGGAGGAACTCCTTCTCCCCGAATCCGGTGAGATCCTGCCGGTCGAAGATGATGCGCCCGTCGTCCGGGTCCATCAGCCCGATGAGGCACTTGAGGAGCACGCTCTTCCCGGCGCCCGAGCCGCCGATGACCGCGAGGGTCTCGCCCCGGCGCACCTCGAGCGAGAGGTCGTCGAACACGACCTTCAGGCCGAAGGCCTTGCGGAGGCCCTCGAAGCGGATCAGCACCTCGGGCGAGGCGGGCGTGGCTGCGGGCGCGGTCACGTGATGGTGAGGAGGAGCTTGGTCAGGAAGAAATCGGCGAGCAAGACGGCGACCGAGGAGACGGCCACGGTCTGGGTGGTGGCTCGCCCTACCCCTTCCGTCCCACCCTCGACGTGAAGGCCCTTGTAGCAGCCCACCACCGCGATGATCAGGCCAAAGACCACGGACTTGCCCACCCCGGAGAGGAAGTCGGCCTCGTCCACCGTGTCCAGGGCCGAGGTGAAGAACTGGGCGAAGGAGATGTCGTACTCGAACTTGGTGACCCAGGCCCCGGCCAGGAAGCCGGTCACGTCGGCGAGCACGGTGAGCATGGGCATCACCACCAGGCAGGCGTAGACCCGGGGCACGACCAGTCGCTTGATCGGATCGGCTCCGAGCGCGCGGACCGCGTCCACCTGCTCGGTGACGGTCATCGAGCCGAGCTCGGCGGCGATGCCGCTGCCGATGCGGGCCCCCACGGTGAGCGCGGTGAGCACCGGTGCCAGCTCCCGGAACAGGGTGAGGACCACCACCTTGCCCACGGTGTGCTGGACGCCGAAGCGGGCCAGGAAGAACCCGAACTGGATGGCGATGACCAGACCGGCGAACGCCGCGGTCAGCGTGCCGATGGCGACGGAGCGGGCACCAAGCGACTCCACCTGGTAGACGATCGCGCCGAAGCTGGACGGCGGCTGGACTCCCCGGGCGAGAGCCCGTGCGGCGAGGACGAACATCCCGCCCAGCTGGGCCATGCCGCGGCGGAACTTGTCCCGGAAAGGGAGGAGGCTCTCCAGCTCCTGACCGACGATGGCGGCGAGCGACTCGCGGTCCGAATCCTCGGAGCTGTACTCGTCGTCCGGGGCCGTCACTTCACTCGCTCCGTGGCAAAGCCCTGGACGAGCCGGGTGAGCGCCTGGGACTGCTCGTCGTAGGCGCCGCGCGGGCTGGTGTAGGTGAAGTCGTAGATGCAGCCGTCCTTCTTCAGGGTCACGAGCCCCAGCTCCACCGGGACGCCGTCGAGCTTGGCTCCCCAGCGGGAGAACAGCGCCGCGCGTCCATCCACCATCTCCTCACGCTCCTCCACCCGCTCGGCTGCGGTGAATCCGACCAGCTGCTGCCGGCGCAGCGCCGTGAGAGAGGCCTCGGTGTAATCCGCGCACGTCGAGCTCACCGCCAGGGTGTGACCGCTGGAGTCTCGCACCCAGGAGACGTCCACGTCTCCCAGCGACACCCGCCGCCAGTCGGACCCCGGCTCCCCGAACCGGTAGCGGGTCCGCTCGGTGACGACCTCCCCTCCCTGGGGTCCCTGTCGAACCTTCACTTCGGAGCACGCCGCGAGGGCCGAGGCGCCGAGCAGCAGAGCAGCCACGAAACGGGTGGGCACAGGTGGATCGAGACCTTCCCACAGCACCCCGAGCGGTGCAGGTTTTCCCCTGCGGCGAAAGTGTTGACTCTGCACGCCCGTTCAGGCAGGGTGGAACTCGCTTGGAGAGCGTCCAGCGGAGGCCACGATGGAAGAGCTGACGGGCAGACAGCGCGAGATCCTCCACTTCATCGTCCGGCAGACCGAGGAGCGCGGCTTCCCTCCCACCATCCGCGAGATCGGGGAGGAGATGGACATCCGCTCCACCAACGGCGTGAACGACCATCTCAAGGCCCTGGAGCGCAAGGGCTACCTCCTGCGGGGTGAGCAGCAGTCCCGGGCCCTGGTGCCCACCAAGCGTGCCCGCCTCGTCCTGGGGATGGGCGCTCCCCGGCGCGATTCGGGGATGGTCGAGGTGCCGCTGCTCGGGAAGGTGGCGGCCGGCGCCCCGCTGCTCGCGGTGGAGAACGTCGAGGACTCGGTCCGGATCGACAGCTTCCTGCTGGGTGGCAACGGCAAGGAGGTCTTCGCCCTCCGGGTGAAGGGTGACTCGATGGTCGATGACGGCATCCACGACGGGGACTACCTCTTCGTGCGCAAGACGGCGTCGGCCCACGAGGGGGAGATCGTCGTCGCCCTCATCGAGGACGAGGCCACCTGCAAGCGTTACTACCCCGAGGGCGACCGGATCCGGTTCCAGCCGGCGAACAAGGGAATGGCGCCGATCTACGTCCACCGGTCGCAGTTCCGGTCCACGATGATCCTCGGGCAGGTCGTGGGCGTGTACCGCAAGGTCCACTGAAGGCTGAGGCGTCCCGCAGCTCGCAGGGCTCCTCGCCGTGGGAGCGGACCCACTCAGTCCTCGCTGGCGATCGGCCGGATGACCCGGCAGGGATTTCCCGCGGCGAACACGTCCTCGGGCACGTCGCGAGTGACCACGCTCCCCGCGCCGATGACGCACCGGGAGCCGATGCGCACTCCGGGGAGGATCAGCGCCCCTCCGCCCACCCAGACATCGGACCCGATCTCCACCGGCTTTCCGAACTCCTGACGCCGCCGCAGCTCGGCGTCCAGCGGGTGCATCGGGGTGAGGATCTGCACCGCGGGTCCGAAGAGGGTGAAATCGCCGATGCGTACCCGGCAGACGTCGAGCACGACGCAGTTGAAGTTGAAGAAGACCCGCTCGCCCAGCTCGATGTTCGAGCCGTAATCGCAGAAGAACGGTGGCTGCATCCACACGCTCTCGCCCCCTCGACCGAAGAGCTCGCGGAGGATCTGCCTGCGCGCCTCGCTCTCGGCCTCGCGGGTGGCATTCAGCGCCTGGCAGAGGTCGCGCGCGCGGGTCCGGGCGGCGACCAGCTCCGCCTCCATGGGGTCGTACAGCTCGCCGGCCAGCATCTTCTCGCGCTCGGAGCCCATCCGCGGATGCGTATCAGAGACGGGGCTGCTGCCGCACCGAGTGTGCCGGGCGAGGCGTCGAGCCGTGCCCCAGGTCAGGAGCTCGGCGGCGGGCCGAGGAAGTCCAGCGGATCGACCGGCGCCCCGTCCTGCCGGACCTCGAAGTGCAGATGCGGACCGCTGGTCTTCCCCGACTCGCCGACGGTGGCGATGACCTGCCCCTCGCGCACCTGCTGCCCGGTCCGGACACGCAGGTCGCGGTTGTGCGCGTACACCGTCACCAGCCCGTGCGCGTGCTCGACGATCACCAGCAGGCCGTAGCCGCGCTGCGGTCCGGCGAACAGCACCGAGCCCTCGCCCGCGGTCCGCACCGGGGTGCCGGCCGGGGCGGCCAGGTCGATTCCGTCGTGCGGGGCCTTCCCCTTGCGCCCGAAGCGCGCGTACAGCACTCCGCGAAGCGGCCACTGGAGCTGCCCCGAGCCGCGCCGCATCGAGACCGGCGACTTGCCCCCCTGCGCCTGTGGAAGCGCGCCGAGCACGCTGGACTCGATCCGTCCGGGGACGCGGCCGTCCCGCCCGGCAGCAGCGGCCACCCGCGCCGACGGAGCGCTCCCGTCCGGGCCGTGAGCAAGCGACGGGCCGGCACCCGAAGCGTCGCGGGAAGCAGACGGCCCCCTCGCATCGAACGCCGCCGCGAGCGCCGGCGGAAGCACGCCGGGAGCGTCTTCCTCGTTCGCCCCCCGCGACTCCTCCGGCCGGAGCGGCGTCAGCGAGTCAGCAGGCGCGCCGCCCTTCCCCGCCGGCGCGGGGACGACCAGCACCTGCCCGACCGCGAGCGGGGTCGACACCGAGATGCCGTTCATCTCCGCGAGCGCTCCGGGAGTGATGCCGAGCCCACGGGCGATCCGGTACAGCGTCTCCCCCGCCGCGACCCGATGGGTGCCAGGCGCCGGCGAGTCAGCTTGCGGCGGCGGCGCGGGGGGTCGCTCGTCCACCAGGTCCGGCTCGCCATGGGCGGGCGCGAGCACCACCCGAGGCCCGTCGGGCGTCATGCGTCGGGGTGCCGGAAGGTCATCGGTGCGGAGCGAGGTGCGCCGTCCCGGGCGCTCGCCGCTGGCGGGTGTCCCGCACCCCGAGAGCAGCGTCAGCAGACCGAGGCCGGCGAGCACACCGCTCCCCTTCCGCCGAACGGCCGCGACCGCCAGGGTCCGGATGGGGGCCCGAGGGACCAGGGAACACGCCTCCAGCGTCCAGGTGTACCCCGGAACCCGGGGGACATCAGATTTTCGCCGGACCCTGGCGCTCGAAGCCAACCAGCGGCCAGCGCATCAGCTCCTCCGCGCGCTGCAGGTCGGTCATGTCGAGCAGCACCGGGGTGACCGAGATCAGCTGCTCCTCGAGCACCGCGTTGCAGTCGCTGCCGGGCAGGTCCTCGTGGGAGTAGTCCGTCCCGCCGATCCAGTAGTACCGGCGGCCGCGGGGATCCCGGTTCTCCACGACCTGATTCCCATAGGTGTGCCGGCCGAGCCGGGTCACCGCCCAGCCGCGCGGCTCGACGACCCCCGGCACGTTGACGTTGAGAAGGAGCCGGCGTGGGAGAGTCTGGGACAGCGCGGCCCCCACCAGCGAGCGGGCGAACCGCGTGGCGTGGGTGAAATCGGGCGAGCGCCCGCGGGCCACCAGGCTGAAGGCGATGGCGGGGACACCGAGCAGCGTCGCCTCCATCGCCGCGGCCACCGTCCCGGAGTAGATGACGTCGTCCGCCATGTTCGGGCCGTGGTTGATGCCCGAGACCGCGAGCGCCGGGGGCTCGTCCTTCATCAGGTGATGGATGGCCAGGTACGCGCAATCGGTGGGTGTCCCGTCCACCGAGAACCACCGCTCCCTCACCTTCCGGATGCGCAGAGGGCGCGTGAGCGAGATGGCGTGCGAGGCGGCGCTCTGCTCGTGCTCGGGCGCCACCACCCACACCTCGCCGAGCGGCTGGACAGCCTCGGCCAGCGCGGCGATTCCGGCGGACCCGATGCCGTCGTCGTTGAGGACCAGGAGACGGATGATCAGCCCCGTCCGCGCCCGAAGGCGCTCCGGCCCGGATAGCGAGCGCCGGCGCCGAGCGCCTCCTCGATCCGGAGCAGCTGGTTGTACTTGGCGACGCGGTCGCTCCGGGACAGCGAGCCGGTCTTGATCTGCCCGCAGTCCAGCGCTACCGCCAGGTCGGCGATGGTGACGTCCTCGGTCTCCCCCGAGCGATGGCTCATCACCGAGCGGTACCCGGCCCGGTGCGCCATCCGGACCGCGGCGACGGTCTCGGTGAGCGTGCCGATCTGGTTCACCTTGATCAGGATGGCGTTGGCCACCCCGGCGTCGATGCCCCGGGTCAGCCGTTCCACGTTGGTGACGAAGACGTCGTCTCCCACGAGCTGCACCCCACCGCCCAGGGTGCGGGTCAGCGCCGCCCACCCTTCCCAGTCGTCCTCGGCCATCCCGTCCTCGATGGAGACGATGGGGTACTTGCGAACCAGCTGCTCGTAGAAGCCCACCAGTCCGGGGGAGTCGTACGACTTGCCCTCCCCCTTGAGCGTGTAGCGCTTGCTCTTCCCGTCGAAGAACTCGGTCGCCGCCACGTCGAGGGCCAGGGCGACGTCCTTGCCCGGCGCGTACCCGGCCCCGGAGATGGCCTCGGTCACGAGCACCAGCGCTTCCTCGTTGGTGGGAAGGTCGGGAGCGTAGCCGCCCTCGTCTCCCACCCCGGTGGCGAGCTTTCGGGACTTCAGCCCCTTCTTCAGCGCGTGGAAGACCTCGGCTCCCATCCGCAGCGCCTCGGCGAAGGTGGGCGCGCCGACCGGGACGATCATGAACTCCTGGAAGTCCACGCGGGTGTCGGCGTGCGCGCCGCCGTTGAGGATGTTCATCAGCGGGACCGGCAACGTGCGCGCCTGGGTCCCGCCCACGTAGCGCCAGAGGGGCAGGCCGGTGGCGTGCGCCGCCGCGTGAGCCGTGGCCAGGGACACTCCCAGGATGGCGTTGGCGCCGAGCTTTCCCTTGTTCGGCGTACCGTCGAGCTCGAGCATCCGCGCATCGACGGCGGCCTGGTCGAGGGCGTCCATCCCCAGCACCACGGGCGCGATGACATCGCGGACGTTGGCCACGGCCTTCCGGACACCCTTGCCGCCGTAGCGCGCGGGATCGCCGTCGCGCAGCTCGACCGCCTCGTGCGCACCGGTGGACGCCCCCGACGGGACGGCCGCTCGGCCGACGTGACCCCCGTCCAGCGTGACCTCGACCTCCACGGTGGGATTGCCGCGGGAGTCGAGGATCTCCCGGGCGACGATGTCGATGATCTCCGTCATGGCCGGGTCTTGTACGCACCCTGCGGGAGCGCGGGCAAGGACGGCGACGACACTCCGGTGTCGGTGGCCGAGGCCTAGTGCCTCGACCGGGGTGTGCTGAGCGCTACGATGGCCGATCCTCTCGCTGCGACGCGCAGACTCGGCCCTGCGCTAGTGCAGCTGGCGGAGGTCGATGACGACGACGCCGCGCTTCGGCTTCTCGTCTCGCCCGTCCTCGTCGCTGCGCCGCACGGGGCGCTCGCGGTCGTCGGGAGCCGGAAGGGGCAGCTCCACCGCCGGTCGCTCGCGCTCGTCGCCATCCCGCCGATCCCGGCGGCCGACCTGGTCGATGACGAAGCTGTCGAGCATTCCAGCGTCTCCCACGAGGCCTGCGACGCGCCGGCCTTGAACCCTCATTGTAATGCCTGAGGTCCCCCCAGCAAGCGTCGTTCCTGGACACCTCGGGGCTACTGCGCCTCCGCTCGTTTCTTGAATGCTTCCAGGAGCTTGGGGAGGGATTGGTCGACCAGCACGTTCACGATGGACCGCGGTACCAGGGGACCCACTCCCACCTCGATCGTGTACGTCGCACGCGTCTTTCCGTCGGGCGTCGGCTCGAGCGTCCAGTGGCCGTGGTTGTCCTTCATCAGCTCGCCCTTCACGAACGTCCAGCGCACCGAACGCGGCCGGTCCTCGACGTGGTGGAGCGTGTAATGGATGCGCTTCACCAGGTCGATGCCGTAGTCCACGTCGACCTCGTTCCCCTTCCGGTTCCGGCTCCGGGCCTCCTTCACCTCGGGGAGGAACTCGGCGTAGCGGTCGTAGTCGACGATGATGTCGAACACCCGCTCGGGCGGCGTGTCGATGACGATGCTCCGGCTGGCCGCGGGCATGTTCAGCGTCCTCCTGCCTGCCTGGAGAAGTACTCGGGTTTCTTCTCGAACCGGTGCTGCGCCTGGACGTAGCGAATCGTTCCGGTCTTGCTCCGCATGACCACCGACCAGGTTTCCGCGCCACCACCGAAGAAGCGGACGCCACGGAGGAAGTCGCTGGAGGTGACACCGGTGGCGGCGAACATCACCTCGCCCTGCGCCAGCTCCTCGGCGGTGTAGACCCGGTTCAGGTCGCTGATCCCCATTCGCCGGGCCCGGGCGATCTCGTCGTCGTTGCGCGGCTTGAGCCGGCCCTGCATGTCGCCTCCGACGGACTTGACCGCCGCGGCGGTGATGACCCCCTCCGGTGCGCCGCCGATGCCCATCAGCACGTCCACGCCCGTCTCCGGGAAACAGGTGGCCACGCCGCCCGCCACATCGCCGTCCTCGATGAGCCGGATGCGAGCGCCGGCGGAGCGGACCTCGCGGATCAGCTCCTCGTGCCGTGGACGGTCGAGGATGACCACCGTCAGGTCTCCGGGATCGCGCTCGAGCGCCCGGGCGATGGAGCGCAGGTTCTCGGTGGGCGTCTTCCGCATGTCGATCGCACCGCGCGCCTGCGGCCCGACGGCGAGCTTCTCCATGTAGGTGTCCGGGGCGTTGAGCAGCTTGCCGCGCTCGGCGAGCGCCACGACCGCGATCGCCCCCGGCCGCCCGTAGGCGCAGAGGTTGGTTCCCTCCAGAGGGTCGAGGGCGATGTCGATGCCCGGGTCGTCCGTTCCCCACCGGCCGACCTTCTCGCCAATGTAGAGCATCGGGGCCTCGTCGCGCTCTCCCTCGCCGATGACCACCGTGCCCTGGATGAGCAGCGTGTCGAAGGCGCGGCGCATGGCGTCGACGGCCGCCTGATCGGACAGGTTCTTCTCCCCTCTCCCCATCAGCCGGGCCGCGGCGATCGCCGCCAGCTCGGTGACGCGCACCACCTCCAGCGCCAGGTTGCGATCCATCGACGTCCTCCTCCCCGTGGTGCGGCGGACCGTACTCCGCCCGGTGGAGGGAGGCGACGGTTCGATGGAGCTCCGGTCAGGCGGTGGACGGGGATACGAGCGCGGCCACCCAGTCCGGGAGCCGCGCTGGTCGCCCGCTCCTTCCCAGGCAGGCGTGGATGGTGCTGCCGGTGCAGAGCAGCTCGGACTCTCCCTCCCGGGTGACCTGGTAGCGGAAGGTCAGCGTCACCCGGCTGACCGCCGGAACCTCCACGCCCACCGATAGGAGATCCTCGTAGCGCGCCGGCGCCAGGTAGCGGCAGGTGGCCTCCACCACCGGCAAGCTGAACCCCTCGACTTCCATCTCGCGGTAGCTCTTGCCGTGGGCGCGAAGCAGCTCGCTCCGGGCGAGCTCGAAGTAGCGGAGGTAGTTCGCGTAGTACACGACCCCCATCTGGTCGGTGTCGCCGTAGATGACACGCACCCGCGCCTGGAACATCCGTGCCCTCCTGTCGGACACGGTAGGCGTCGGGATGCAGGCGCGACAAGCGTCACGAAGCGCCTCCCGCCCGGCGTACACTTCGCTGCTCCCCGATGACCCGCGCATTCGCTCTCGCATTCGTCCTGCTGGCCACGCCCGCGCTCGCCAAGCCTCCCCGGCTCACGCTGTTCATCGCCGTGGACGCGCTGGGAACCGACCTGCTCCTCCGCTCGCGGCCGCAGCTCAAGGCCGGGCTCGCCCAGCTCATCGAGCGGGGCGCCTTCTACCCGGACGTGCGCTACCAGCAGGCGCTGGCGGCCACCGCCCCGGGGCACAGCGTGCTCTCCACCGGCGCCTACCCCTGGCGGACGGGCGTGGTGGGCAACCGCCTGATGAACCGGACCACCGGGAAGGAGGAGCCGGCGTTCTGGGATGCCAGCCACCCGACGCTCGATGCACCGGTGGGCGTGGAGGACGTCTCGCCGGAGCCGATGCTCGCCGAGACCCTCGCCGACCACCTGCGACTGTTCACCGCGGGGAGGGGCAAGGCCATCGCCCTCTCGGGAAAGGCGCGTGCGGCGATCGCCCTGGCAGGCCGCCTGGGACAGGCGTTCTGGTTCAACGAGCAGGTAGGGCGGCTGGTCTCCGGGACCGCGTACATGAAGGAGCTTCCGGCGTGGCTCCGGAACTTCAACGACCGGCGTCTACCCGACGCGGCCTTCGGCACCGAGTGGAGCCTCGCGCTGCCCGTCACCCAGTACGTGGGCGACGACGACCGGCCGTTCGAGGCCCCGTCCTACGGAATGGGCCGGACCTTCCCGCACTCGCTCAAGGGCGGAGCACCGTCGCCCGGTCCTCCCTCCTACGCCGCCTTCGCCTCCTCCCCCTTGGCGAACGATCTGCTGCTCCAGGCGGCGAAGGCCGCCATCGTGGGAGAGGGCCTGGGCAAGGACGACGTGCCGGACCTGCTCGCGGTGAGCTTCAGCGCGACCGACCTCGTGTACCACCAGTACGGCCCCTACTCCTGGGAGATGCAGGACGCGCTGGTACGGCTCGACCGGCAGCTGGCCGACCTCGTCGCCGCGGCGGAGAAGGCAGCGGGCGGCCGGCAGAACCTCCTGGTGGTTCTTTCCTCGGACCACGGTGGCGCGGCGCTGCCCGAGGAGTGGATCGCCGCTGGCATCAATGCCACGCGACTGAAGCCCTCGGCGCTGAAGCAGGGCCTCGCGCAGGAGCTGCAGACCCGCTTCGGCGGGCCGGTGCTCCTGGGGCTGATGGACCGGGACATCTTCCTGAACGGCAAGGTGGTGGCGGAGAAGAAGCTGGATCCGGCGGTGGTGCGCCGGGCGGCGGCGGACTGGCTGGCCCGCCAGCCGGGGGTGGCGCTCGTCGCCACGCAGGAGGATCTGGAGTCCGGCCAGGAGCTGAGCGGATTCCTCCCCGCCCTCCGCCGCAGCCGCTACCCGGGCCGGAGCGGAGACGTGACGTTCCTGCTGAGGCCCTACGTCGTCTTCATGGACTCCGACACCGGCACCACCCATGGAGAGCCGTACTCCTACGACAACCAGGTTCCGCTGGTGCTCTACGGGAAAGGAGTGAAGCCCGGCCTCTACCGCATGCAGGTGCACGCCAGCGACGTGGCGCCAACTGCGGCGATGCTGATGGAGATGGGCGCGCCGGCCTCGGCGGAGGGT
>Ga0207679_10000375_pt1 | contig 32435 bp, 13 predicted proteins | sample KBSC73metaG_FD_184320 | JGI IMG/M metagenome (GOLD analysis project Ga0207679, IMG submission 184320) | Corn rhizosphere microbial communities from Kellogg Biological Station, Michigan, USA - KBS C7-3 metaG (SPAdes) (version 2) | ecosystem: Host-associated > Plants > Roots > Rhizosphere > Soil ... | reverse complement strand
GCTCTTCCGATCTCCTGATGAGCTTCGAACAATGGCGCAAAAAAAATGATTGGGCTAAAGAATGGGGTAATAATGGTCCGCGGTGCTATGTGATGCTCGCTCCAAATGCCTCTATTGAAAAGGTCAACGCCAAAATAAAAAACTATCTAAAAACCAAGAATAAAGACAGCAACGTAGAATTATTTCTCCAAAACTATGGAGAGTCTTACCTGTATTCAGATTGGGAAAACGGAAAACAAAATGGAGGACGGATAGAATATGTAAAGATATTCTCCATCGTCGCCATCATCATTCTCGTCATCGCGTGCATCAATTTCATGAACCTCGCTACTGCGCGTTCTTTGCGCAGAGCCAGGGAGATCGGTGTCCGCAAAGTAGTGGGTGCTGGCAAAGGTCAATTGATCGGGCAATTCATCGGAGAATCATTATTTGTTTCTTTCATCGCTATATGTTTTTCCTTGTTGATCGTTATACTCTTGCTGCCTTCGTTCAATACTCTCACCGAAAAACATTTGTCAATTGATTTTACAGATCCTTCATTCCTTCTCATACTTCTTGGCCTTGCGCTGGTGACAGGAATTATTTCTGGCTCTTACCCCGCATTGTTCATGTCTTCGTTAAAACCGATCATTGTTTTGAAAGGTCTTCTCAAGTTCAGGCCGGGAGCTACTTACTTCAGAAAGGCTCTTGTTGTATTTCAATTTTCCCTTTCAATTATTTTGATCCTGGGAATGATAATCATTTACCGGCAGATCGATTTTATTCATAATAAGAACCTGGGCTTCGCCAAAGAAGATCTTTTATACATGCCGTTGGAAGGAGAACTGCAAAAGACATATCCCACATTTAAAGACCAATTGCTCAAGCAGCCTGGAATCAAAAATGTCACCAGCGCACAAAGTAGCCCTCTCGAAGTGGGCAGCTCCACATATGGAGTACGCTGGCCCGGCAAGGACACTACCAAATTGATCCTGTTCAGCAGCAATCCTGTTACGTACGACTATATAAAAACAATGGGTATACAAATGGCGGCAGGAAGAGATTTCAGCAATGAGTATGGCCTTGATACAATGAATTACCTGGTGAATGAAGCAGCCGCAAAGAAAATTGGTTACAAAGATCCGGTAGGTAAAGAATTAACCATGTGGGGCGACAAGGGAATGATCGTTGGTGTAATGAAAGATTATCATCACAATTCATTGCACGTTCCCATTGAGCCGCTGATACTGCGTCTGCATAAAATGAGCTGGGGAGGTACCTATTGGGGAAATGTGATTGTCAGAACAGAAAAGGGAAAAACAAAACAGGCAATTGCAAGTATGGAAAAACTGTACAAGCAATTCAATCCTGGTTTTCCATTTAAATATTATTTCACCGATGATGAGATAGCGAACAGGTATAAAGCTGAGTATACTGTGAGTAAGCTTTCACGCTACTTCGCCTTTCTCGCCATATTCATTTCCTGTCTCGGTTTGTTTGGCCTGGTAACATTTACCGCTGAACAAAAAACAAAAGAAATTGGAATTCGTAAAGTGCTTGGCGCATCTGTGACGGGAATCGTAGGTATGCTTTCAAAAGATTTTTTAAAACTGGTGATCATTGCAGCAGTGATCGCATTCCCCGTTTCCTGGTGGGCCATGCATAGATGGTTGAATGATTTTGCGTACCGTGTCAATATCGGCTGGTGGGTATTTGTCGTAGCAGGGATTGTAGCACTAATGATCGCTTTACTGACGATAAGTTTTCAATCCATTAAAGCCGCTGTCGCAAACCCTGTGAAATCACTGCGAACGGAATGACTAATGAGTGATCAGTGATGAGTGGCTCAACTCATTACTCATTACTCATCACTGATCATTCATAAACTAGAAAATTATGATCAGAAACTATCTCAAGATCGCTTTACGCAACCTGACAAAGTACAAGTTCATTTCCTTCATTAACCTGTTTGGATTAACAATAGGATTGACTTGTTGCCTGCTCATTTGTACATTCATCTTCCATGAATTAAGTTACGACAAGTATCAACCAAATGCAGATAGGGTATACCGGGTCACCAGGACATTTTATAACCTCCAAAATAATTCGGTGTCTCTTCATCTCAGCACCGTATCACCTCCTTTTGGATATTACTTACCAAACGACTTTAAAGAGATCGAAGAGCTGACGAGGTTTGTGGACTATAGTCCTGCGCCTGTTAAGGTTGGTGAAAAAATGATCAATGAGAAAAATCTCTTCTTTGCAGATGAGAATTTTTTCGATTTTTTCAAGGTCGATATTCTAGCGGGCAATCCTAAAAAAGCATTGAGTGATCCGTACAGCATCATGCTGACAGATGAGATGGCAAAAAAATATTTTGGCAATGAAGACCCGATGAATAAGACGATCCGGGTAAATTATGGAAGATATTTTGACTTTAAAGTGACAGGCGTTTATAAACCTTTCCCTTCAAACACACATTTCCATCCCAACATGCTGATGTCATTCGCCACAATGAATGACACACTTATTTATGGAGCAGAAGGCCTGAGAACCAACTGGGGTAATAATGACTTTTTTACTTTTGTTCGTTTGCCGCAGGGATATGATCCCAAAAAACTCGAGAGACAATTTCCGGCATTTCTTGATCGGCGCATGGCGGGCCAATATACTACCGTCAAACCATCACAGGGTACTTCAGTTGATCTGCAAAAGATAACCGATATCCATCTTCGTTCACACACAGACTATGAAGCTGAAGAAAATGGAGATATTAAAAGAGTTAAAATCTTCTCTGCCATCGCACTTTTTATTTTACTGATCGCTTGTATCAATTACATGAATCTTTCTACGGCAAGATCAACGTTACGGGCAAGAGAGATCGGCATCAGGAAAGCGGTGGGTGCACAACGAAAAGAGGTCAGGGCACAGTTTCTCTGTGAATCGGTATTGGTTTCATGGATCGCTTTAGTATTTGCTTTTGCGCTGACCTGGTTGATACTTCCGTGGTTGAATAAAGTGTCCGGGCAAAATCTTGACATTAATATTTTATTAAAGTGGCAGATCATTATCCCCATCATACTCGTTCCATTTGTTGTTGGAACGATGTCCGGAATTTATCCTGCCATCTTTATGTCTTCGTTCCAACCGGTGAAAGTGCTGAAGGGTTTTCTGAAAACGGGCGGTGGAAATATTTTATTCAGAAAAGTACTTGTGGCTTTACAATTTGCCATTTCGATCATTCTGATCATCTGCACCGCCATCGTATTTAGCCAGATGAGATATATACAAAACAAATCACTTGGTTATGATAGGGACCACATCGTCACTCTTTCTTATCCATCCGAATTAAATGATAAATGGGAAGCCTTCCACACGGACTTACTGGCTAACTCGAATGTAAAAAATGCCGCGTGGTCAACACGCATACCGACAGGAAGATTGCTTGACAATATGGGTGCAAGTATGATGAAGGGAGATACAATGTCTCCTATCAATGTTGACATAAAATTCGTTTCTGCGGACCAGGATTTTATTCCCACTTATGATATAAAAATGGCGGCAGGGCGCAATTTTTCAAGAGAATTTAGCACGGATACTTCTTCGTTCCTGATCAATGAGGCCGCAGTACAGGTTTTGGGGTTTAAGAAAGATGAAGATGTAATCGGAAAAGACTTTGGATATGGCGGCCGTAACGGAAAGTTAACCGGCGTGTTTCATGATTTTCATTTCGAATCCATGCACCAGAAGATCGCGCCCATGGTGTTATTTATGCCGAGAAATGCAAGGAACTATGGCAGGATTTCGATTAAAGTTTCAGGTGCAAATCTTCCGGGAGCTATATCACATATCGAAAATACATGGAGAAAGTTTTTACCGGAAACACCTTTTGAGTACACATTTCTTGACGAGAACTTCGATCGTCTTTATAAAACGGAAGACAAGCAGAAAACATTATTCACCACGTTTGCATGCATAGCCATTTTTATTGCTTGTCTGGGCTTATTTGGTCTTTCAGCATTTGCCATCAGTCAAAGAATAAAAGAGATCGGGATAAGAAAAGTGTTAGGCGCTAATGTGAGTACGATCGTTACCCTTCTTTCAAAGGATTTTTTGATACTGGTTGCTATTGCATTCGTGTTCGCATTCCCTGTTGCATTGTGGGCGATGCATAAATGGTTAAATGATTTTGCTTATCGTATCAGCATGCCTTATTGGATATTTTTTGCTGCAGGAATTGTAGCTGCGCTCATAGCCTTAATCACTATCAGCTTCCAGGCGATCAAAGCCGCGGTAGCGAACCCTGTGAAGAGCTTGAGAACTGAATGATTGGGAAAAGGTGAATTGGGAAATTTAGAAATTTCGCAATTCCAAAATTTCAAAATTGAATCTATGTTTAGAAACTATTTAAAGATCGCGTGGAGAAATCTTGTCAAGAGTAAGTTTTATTCGATCATAAATATTCTTGGACTTGCCGCAGGTATGGCCGTTGCTATGCTGATCGCTTTTTGGATCTGGGACGAAGTGACCTATGACAGGTATCACGCAAAACACGATCAGCTTGCGCAGGTGATGACAACTTTTTTTGACGATAAAGGCAAAATGGAAACAGGCCAGGCAGTTTGCATGCCCATAGGAGATGAATTGCGCACCAAGTTTGGAAGTGATTTTAAAAATGTATCGATGGCCTCATGGAATTTTGGTCATGTGATTGCTGTTGACGATAAAAAAATTACTGCCAGCGGCATGTGGGTCGAACCGAACTTTCCATCAATGTTCACCTTGAGAATGCTGAAGGGAAACATCAAGGCTTTATCTGATCCTTCTACTATCTTGACAAATGCTTCACTTGCTAAAACATTATTCGGTGATGCCGACCCGATCAACAAATTGATCAGGCTTGATAACAAGGATAGCTACAAGGTAGCAGGTGTATTTGAAGATTTTCCCCACAACACTAGTCTACGTGATTCAAAACTCTTTTTGCCCTGGAAAAAATATATCACCACGGAAGAGTGGTTAAAAAATGCGGCAACGCAATGGAACAATCATTCATGGCAGGCTTTTGTAGAGGTCGCCGACAACATAAATATGGATAAAGAAACACAGAAGATAAAGGATGTTGTAATGGCACACAAAAATGAAAAAACCGATGGTAAGGAGCAGGCGGTTTTATTTCCCATGAATAAATGGCGTCTGTATAGTGACTTCAAAGATGGAAAGGCAGCAGGCGGACGCATACAATTTATTTGGTTATTTTCGATCATCGGTGTTTTTGTGTTGATGCTTGCATGTATCAACTTCATGAATCTCTCAACGGCACGCAGTGAGAAAAGAGCAAAAGAGGTCGGTATTCGCAAAACAGTTGGCTCAGTCAGAGGTCAATTGATCAGGCAATTTTTAAGCGAATCTGGGTTAGTAGCGTTCATCTCGTTTTTGTTTTCCATTGGTGCAGTGCTCCTTTTATTACCCATGTTTAATAAGCTTGCTGATAAAACCATCCACTTGCCATGGAACAATGTTTATTTTTGGTTAATTGCATTGGCATTTACTTTTCTCACCGGGTTGGTCTCAGGTAGCTACCCGGCTTTGTACTTGTCAAAATTTGATCCGATAAAAGTTTTAAAAGGAACTTTTCGGGTTGGCAGGTTTGCTTCATTGCCACGTAAAATTTTAGTAGTTATCCAATTTACTTTCTCAATTGCCCTGATCATCGGTACTATCATTGTCTTTAAACAGATCCAATACGCCAAGAACAGGCCAGTGAATTACAGAAGTGAAGGACTAATAACGGTGAATATGTCGACGCCGGACCTTTATGGACATTACGACGCGCTAAGATCTGACTTGCTTGCAACAGGCGTTGTAGATAACATGGCGGAATCTTCGAGCCCTACAACGGGCGTGTGGTCAAACCAAATCGGTTTTAAGTGGCAGGGAATGGATCCCAATTCCTTACCTGTTTTCGGAACTATTGCAGTTACTGAAGACTTCGGTAAAACGGTCGGCTGGAGAATCAAAGGAGGAAGGGACTTCTCTAAAGAGTTTGCAACAGACAGCACAGCAATGATCTTAAATGAATCTGCTGTAAAACAGGTCGGCATGAAGCAGGATATTGTTGGGCAAACGATCCAGTTCAATGACAAAAATTATACAGTCATCGGCGTGATAAAGGATATGATCATGCAATCGCCTTATCAACCCGTAACACCTACTGTTTTTTTATATGATCGCAATTGGGCCAATGTGGTGACAGTGGCTATAAAACAAGGAACTCCTGTAAAAACAGCCCTGGCTAAAATAGAAGGAGTCTTTAAAAAATATAATCCCAGTTCACCATTCGACTATACATTTAATGACGAGGACTACGCAAGAAAATTCGCCGATGAAGAGCGTGTAGGTAACCTGGCAACATTCTTTACCATACTTGCCATATTTATCTCATGCCTCGGGTTATTCGGCCTTGCATCGTTTGTTGCTGAACAGCGCAAAAAAGAAATTGGTGTGCGAAAAGTTCTCGGGGCATCAATCTTCAATCTATGGCAAATGCTTTCAAAAGAATTTGCCCTGCTTGTGATCATATCCTGCCTGATCGCCATTCCATTAGCATGGTACTACTTACACGGCTGGCTTAAACAATATGAATACAGAACACCAATATCGCTTTGGATATTTATCGTTTCAGGAATAGGAGCGCTTGTAATAACACTGATCACAGTGAGTTTCCAGGCCATAAAGGCAGCAATCGCGAACCCGGTGAAATCGTTAAGAACAGAATAGTGAGTGGTCAATGGTGAGTGGTGAATGGATTTACTATTGACGAAATTTTTTTTGACAATTGACCATTCACGATCGACAAAAAATAGGAACAATGTTAAGAAACTATCTAAAGATCGCCGTAAGGAACTTATGGAAGAACAAAACGTTTTCTTTCATAAATATTGCCGGGCTTGCAATTGGCCTCGGCTGTTTCCTTTTAATTGCCTTGTATGTATTGGATGAGTTAAGCTTCGATAAATACAATGCCAATGCAGATCGCATTTATCGCATCAACTCTGATATCCGTTTCGGCGGCGCTGACCTGCACATGCCGGTTACGTCTGATATGATGGGGCAACTATTGAAAAAGGATTATCCGCAGGTTGAACAATATACCCGCCTTTATTCTTTCAATGGTGATAAACTCGTCAAAAAAGGAAATGAGTACATTAATGAGGAACGCGTAGCTCATGCTGATTCCACCTTCTTTGATGTATTTACCCTTCCGGCCATAGAAGGTGATACCAGGACTGCTCTCGACGCGCCGAACACGGTAGTGGTCAGCGAATCGATGGCAAAAAAATATTTTAACTCTGTTGATGTCCTCGGAAAAACTCTAGAAGTAAAAGACGAAAAAAACCCACTATACAAGGTAACAGCAGTCATTAAAGACATCCCGGAGAATTCTCATTTTCATTTTGATTTCCTTTTCTCGATGAAAAATGTTGATTATAACTGGGGTCAGCTTACCAGTCATAATTTTTACACATATATCCGTCTCAAAAAAGGAACAGATCCCAAAGCTTTTGAAAAAAATTTTGATCAATACATCGACAAATATGTTCTTCCCGAAGCAAAGCAATTCATGAACATTAACAGCATGGATGAGTTTAAGAAAGCAGGAAATAGCCTTGTCTACTCATTAATACCAATAACAAAGATCCATTTGCATTCTGATCGCCAGTTTGAATTAAGTCCAAACGGTAATATTCAATACGTGTACATTTTTTCGGCAGTAGCACTATTCATTCTTATCATTGCCTGTATCAATTTCATGAATCTTACTACGGCAAGATCTGCCAACAGAGCGAGAGAAGTAGGCATAAGAAAAGTATTAGGCACAGAAAAAACACAGCTGGTAAAACAATTCCTCTTTGAATCAACCACAATGGTCATCATAGCCTTGCTGATAGCCATCCCAGCGGTCTGGCTTGTTCTCCCACTCTTTAATGACATGGCTGCAAAGCAAATGGTCGCTACCAGCTTATTTAGCCCTTACATATTGCCATTGCTGATCGCGCTTCCATTCGTAGTTGGTTTATTGGCCGGCAGTTATCCTGCTTTTTTCCTTTCTGCATTTCGCCCCATCGAAGTATTGAAAGGAAAATTAAAACTAGGAACCAACAGTGGTGGGCTGAGAAGTGTCTTGGTTGTGTTTCAATTTGCCACATCGATCATCCTTATTATCGGAACGGTAGTTGTCTATCGGCAACTTCATTACATCCAAACCAGGAATCTCGGATTTAACAAAGACCAGGTACTAGTTGTGTACGGCGCCAATTCCTTAAACAATAACATGATCCCATTCAAGAATGATGTATTGCAGCTCCCCGGTGTTTCAAGTGCTACGTTGAGCGGCTATCTACCCGTTGCTAACTCCTTCCGAAGTGATAACACGTGGTCTACTGAGGCCGTGATGACCACCAAGAATGGATTTGATATGCAGAACTGGGCGATCGATTATGATTACATCAAAACAATGGGAATGCAGATCATAAAAGGAAGAAATTTTTCAAAAGAGTTTGGGAGCGATTCCAGCGCTATTATAATTAATGAAAGCACGGCAAAGATCATTGGGTTTAAAGATCCAATCGGCAAACAGTTATTCAGAGCGGTCGATCAGCAGGGACATATAGGAGCCTATACGATCATTGGTGTCGTCAGGAATTTCAATTTCGAAACACTCCATCACGAAATTGGCCCTCTTGCTTTTGAGCTAAGCCAGGGCAATGGTTTTGCTTCGTTTAAAGTGGGTACTGGTAACATTAGTCAATTGATCTCACAGATACAAAGTAAATGGAAGACAATGTCCCTGGGCCTGCCCTTCAGGTATCGCTTTTTGGATGATTCTTTTGACGAGATGTATCGCAGCGAACAACGGGTGGGGAAAATTGCATTGGTTTTTTCTGCACTTGCAATTTTTATTGCTTGTCTCGGGTTGTTTGGTCTTGCAACGTTTATAGCAGAGCAGCGCACAAAAGAAATCGGAATAAGAAAAGTATTGGGAGCAAGTGTGCAGGGTATTGTTCAAATGCTTTCAAAGGATTTCATGAGGCTGGTTGCTATTTCGTTTGTGATTGCAGTACCCGTAGCCTGGTATTTCATGCATAAATGGCTGCAGGATTTTGCGTATCGAGTAAATATTAGTTGGTGGATTTTTGTAGCAGCTGGTCTGGCTGCATTGCTCATTGCGTTGGTCACCGTAAGCTTCCAGGCAATAAGAGCAGCGATCACGAATCCTGTTAAGAGTTTGAGAACGGAATAAACGAGCCGCAAGCTGCAAGCCATAAGCTTATAGCTTGCAGCATATAGCTAAAAGCCTCTGAAAAATGTTTAAGAATTATTTCAAGATCACTTTCCGCAATCTTCGGAAAAACAAAACATACAGCCTGCTGAATATCCTTGGTCTGGCAATCGGCATTGCATGTGCAGGCATTATCTTTTTGTGGGTGGAAAACGAGATGAATTGGGATAGAGTGCATCAAAAGAAAGACCATCTATATTATGTACGGGAAAACCAGAAGTATGATACCTACACGGCCACATTCAGTTCTACACCTGGTGTTATGGCGCCTGCAATGCAATCAGAGATACCCGGTATTGCTAATACCTGCCGCAGCAATGAAGGCGAGATGCAGTTGCTTTTTACAATTGACAATAAGCCTGTATATGCATCAGGAAAATATGCAGAACCCTCCTTGTTCACAATGTTCACCCTACCCTTTGTACAGGGCAATGCGAAAACAGCATTCTCGCAGTTGTATTCACTGGTGATAACAGAAAAAACGGCGAAGAAATTTTTCGGTAATGATAAGAATGTAATTGGGAGAACGGTGCGTGTTGATAATAAACAGGATTATGTGATATCAGGGGTTATAAAAAATATTCCGGAAAACTCTTCTATACAGTTTGAATGGGTGGCACCCTTCCAAATATATTTTGATCAAAGTCCATGGCTCAAGAGCTGGGGCAATAATTCGCTGGCCACGTACGTAGAATTGAAGCCAGGCGTGAACGCTGCAACGGTAAACAAACTTCTGTACAATTTTATCCAGAAAAGAGAACCGCAATCCATCGCCCGTCCATTTTTGTTTCGAATGAGCGACTGGCATTTATACGACCAGTTTGATAATGGCGTGCAGACAGGAGGAGGTCAAATAGAATATGTGCGTTTATTCTCGATCATCGCGTGGATCATTTTATTCATAGCCTGTATCAACTTTATGAATCTTGCCACGGCGAGAAGTGAAAAACGTGCAAGAGAAGTCGGGGTAAGAAAAGTATTAGGAGCGGGTAAGAAAAGACTTGCTTTCCAGTTTATTGGTGAAGCGGTTTTTATGGCAATGATCGCCGCTGTAGTTGCTCTCATGATCATCGTATTGACCCTGCCCGCGTTCAATACACTTGTACAAAAAAACCTTACTACCGGTTTTGACAATCCGGTACACATCATCGTTTTGCTCGGCATAACGCTGGTATGTGGGCTTGTGGCGGGGAGCTATCCTTCATTATATTTATCTTCCTTCAATCCAGTATTCGTCTTAAAAGGTTTAAAACTTAAGGACGGAAGTGCCGCATTTGTACGCAAGGCGCTTGTGGTAATTCAATTCAGTGTTTCTATTATTCTTATTGTAAGCACAATTATCGTTTATCAGCAAATACAGCATGTGAAAGACAGGAACCTCGGTTTCAATAAAAATAATTTGCTCTCAACCGACGTAGTGGGCGATGTCGCAAAAAATTATTCGGTAATAAAGCAGGAATTACTGACGTCGGGTATTGCAGAAAATGTTGCGCTGTCAGACCACGCAACCATTTATGGAGGAAATAATACTGATGGGTTGACGTGGGACGGTAAAGCACCCGGCGCCAAGATACTTATCTCCACACGTTATGTTACCCCGGAGTTCATGAATACGACGGGACTCAAAGTTTTAGAAGGAAGAAATTTCGAAGAAACTGATTCTGCCATCGTTAAAAAGAATATAAACGTTATCATTACCCAATCGCTTGCAAAGATGATGGGTAAAGAAAGCGCTATCGGTAAAAAAATCCATTACGAAGGCGACACGACATTGATAGCAACCGTGATAGGGGTTATCAATGATTATGTATACGGCTACATGTACGGCAAACCCGATCCTGTTTTGTTTGTATGCACGGCACCACAAAATACAGTTGTGATGTATGTGCGTATCAAACAACAAGCGGACCCACGAACAGCTATATCAAAGATCGAAGCTATAATGCGACGGTATAATCCGGCCTATCCCTTTGATTACATTTTCGTCGATGACCAGTTCAACAAAATGTTTTTGAGTGAAGCGCTGATCAGCAAGCTGTCGCAGGTGTTTGCGGCGTTGGCTATTATCATTTCGTGTCTCGGGCTGTTTGGTCTTGCTGCCTATACAGCTGAACGCAGAACAAAAGAGATCGGTATCCGAAAGGTACTTGGGGCAAGCGCCCAGGGGCTTGCCGGTTTATTATCAAAAGATTTTATAAAACTTGTTTTTATCTCCTGCCTGGTGGCATTTCCTGTTGCATGGTGGGCGATGCATAACTGGTTACAGAATTATCAATACAGGATACAGATAGATTGGTGGGTATTTGTAATGGCAGGCTTGGTTGCTATTCTTATTTCCCTGGCAACAATAAGTGTGCATGCAATAAGAGCGGCGGTTGCGAATCCTGTAAAGAGTTTACGAACTGAATAATCGAGCTGCAAGCTGCAAGCCATAAGCTTATAGCTTGCAGCATATAGCTAAAAGCTTTGAAAGATGTTTAAAAACTATTTCAAGATCGCCTGGAGAAATTTGTTTAGAAATAAAGGTTTCTCGTTGACCAATCTTCTTGGATTGACGATCGGCATGACCTGCACCATCTTAATTTTTCTTTGGGTGCAGGACGAGCTGACCTATAATAAGTTTCACGCCAATTACAATAGCATCTATAAGATAAAAGCCAATCGTGATTTTAATAACCAGGTTTTCACCGATGATAATATGGTGCTGCCCCTGGCAAAAACAGTGAAGGAAAAACTTCCTCAAATAAAAAATGCAGTTGTTACAACACACCAGGGTTCGCATGTACTTGCCTTTGGTGAGGCAAAATTGAAAAAACGGGGTTATACTGTCAGTGATCGTTTCTTTGATATGTTCACATGGAGGCTTACCAGGGGAAATGCTGCTTCTGCACTGCCGGATGCGTATGCAATGGTTCTAACTGAATCCACGGCAACCGCTTTATTTGGAAATGCTGACCCCATTAACAAAATAATTAAAGTCGACAATGAATATGACGCGAAGGTCACAGCCGTTGTAGCCGACGTTCCAGGCAACTCGTCCTTCCAGTTTGATTTCATTAACACGTTCAATTATTCCAATGAATCTTTAAAGCAGGCGATGACCAACTGGCAAAATTCTTCATGGGATGTGTATGTACAACCGAATCCCGGAACAAATATGAGCTTGCTTGAAAAGAATATCAACGAAATAAAATACCAGCACGACCCCGATGATAAAAAGATCAGCACCTATTTCGCATTCCCAATGAGTAAGTGGAGACTTTATAGTGACTTCAAGAATGGGAAAAATACCGGCGGCATGATCGCGTATGTAAAACTCTTCACCATTATTGCCTTGATCATTCTTCTCATTGCATGTGTCAATTTCATGAACCTTTCTACCGCACGTTCAGAGAAAAGAGCAAAAGAAGTCGGTGTGAGAAAAACTCTTGGCTCAGGAAAAAGGCAACTCATTCTGCAGTTCTTTTTCGAATCAATGATATTGGCATTTATCGCTTTCATTCTTTCTATTGCTCTCGTTTACCTGGTCCTGCCTTCTTTCAATACTCTTGTGAATAAACATTTATCACTGGACCTCGCGCAATCCATTTTCTGGGTTGGTGCAATAGCTGTTATTCTGATCACAGGAGTTGTGGCAGGCAGTTACCCTGCGTTGTATCTTTCATCATTCAACCCGGTGAAGGTTTTGAAAGGAACATTTCTTCCCGGGAAAGGTGCGGCGTTTCCAAGACGTGTGCTCGTGGTTGCACAATTTGTTATCTCTATCCTGTTGATCTCCGCTACTGTCATCGTCTACAAGCAGATCCAACATATCAAGGATCGGGACATTGGTTACAACCCGAACAATCTCATCATGATCGGTGCGACACCGGATACACAGAAAAACTTTACTGTAATAAAACAGGAATTGTTGAATACCGGGATGATAAGTGCTGTAACAAGAACTCTCTCTCCCATCACCGACATATGGTGGAGGCAACCCGGTCCGGATTACGCGGGGAAACCTGCAGATCAAAGCATAATCATCTCCGGTGAAACTGCCGACATCGATTTCACAAAAACCATGGGAATAAAAATTTTACAGGGAAAGGATTTTTCGGGAACGCCTTCAGATTCGTCTGCCATGTTACTCAACAAGGCTGCTGTAGAAGCGATGGGATTAAAAAACCCGATTGGTATGCAGATGAGGAATGGGGGCTCCTATGCACATACAGTTATCGGCGTCACCGATAATGTGGTGATGGGATCACCGTTTGAACCTGTTGACCCGATGATGATATATTTTAGTCCAGATGCTGCAAATTCCATAAGCATCAGGCTTAAAACGTCATCGGTAAAAAAAGCATTGGGATCGATTGAAACAATTTTCAACAAATACAACCCTGCTTATCCTTTCGAATACCAATTTGTTGATGAAGAATTTGGAAAGAAATTCATTGCTGAAGAACTTGTTAATAAGCTGACGAATATATTTGCGGGCCTTGCCATTTTCATTTGTTGCATCGGTCTTGCAGGTCTCGCCTCATTCACAATTGAAAAACGTATTCGTGAAATTGGTATCCGGAAAGTATTGGGGGCAACTGTTCAGCAATTGCTGCTATTGATCTCAAAAGAATTCTTAAAGCTGGTGCTCATCGCCTTTGTCATTGCTGTTCCATTGACGTGGTGGTTCATGAACAACTGGCTCGATAAATACACTTACCGCGTTAATATAAGTATATGGCTTTTTGGAATTGTAGGCTTTCTTGTGCTGTTGCTGACATTGATAGTCGTGAGCCTGAACACAGTGAGAGCGGCAGTTGCAAATCCCGTGAAGAGTTTGAGAACCGAATAGTCGAGCTGCAAGCTGCAAGCCATAAGCTTATAGGGTGCAGCATATAGCTAAAAGCTTTTAAAATGTTTAAAAACCATTTCAAGATCGCCTGGCGGAACCTGCTTCGAAACAAAGGTTTCGCTTTCACCAATCTTCTTGGATTGACGATCGGCATCACCTGTACCATTTTAATTTTTCTTTGGGTGCAGGACGAGCTGACCTATAATAAGTTTCACGCCAATTACAATAGCATTTACAAAATAAAGGCAAACCGTGACTTTAACAACAAGGTGTTTACGGCCGATAACATGGTGCTGCCTTTGGCAAAGACACTAAAAGAAAAACTCCCTCAAATAAAAAATGCAGTTGTTACGACGCACCAGGAGTCGCATATACTTGCTTATGGTGAGGCAAAATTGAAAAAGCAGGGTTATACCGTAAGCGATCATTTTTTTGATATGTTCACGTGGAAGTTTACCAGAGGAAATGCTGCTTCTGCTCTGCCCGATGCCTACTCGATTGTATTGACACAATCTGCAGCGACGGCCTTGTTTGGAAGTGCCGACCCGATCAATAAAATCATCAAAGTAGACAACAACTATGATGCAAGAGTTACGGCAATTGTCGCCGATGTACCGCGCAACTCCACTCTTCAGTTTGATTTCATCAATGCTTTCAATTACTCCAATGATTATCTGAAAGAGATGATGAACAATTGGCAAAATTCCGCATGGGACGTGTACGTACAACCCAACCCGGGAGCAAATATGACCCGGTTGCAAAAGGACATCAATGAAATCAAATACCAGCACGATCCGAAGGATAAAAAAATAAGTACCTATTTCACTTTTCCGATGAATAAATGGAGGCTTTACAGCGATTTTAAGAACGGAAAAAATACCGGCGGCATGATCGAATATGTAAAACTCTTCACGGTCATCGCACTGATCATTCTCCTGATCGCTTGCGTCAATTTCATGAACCTGTCTACAGCCCGTTCAGAAAAAAGAGCGAAAGAGGTAGGTGTAAGGAAAACACTGGGTTCAGGCAAAAAGCAACTTATCCTGCAGTTTTTTTCTGAATCAATGATACTGGCATTTGCCGCTTTTCTTCTTTCGATCTGCATTGTCTATTTGCTTTTGCCTTCGTTCAATACCCTCGTGAATAAACATTTATCGCTGAACGTTTCACAGCCCGTTTTCTTGTTAGGTGCTGTGGCAATCATTTTGATCACCGGAATTGTGGCAGGAAGTTATCCCGCGTTGTATCTCTCGTCCTTCAATCCTGTAAATGTTTTAAAGGGAACCTTTCTTGCTGGGAAAGGGGCTGCGATGCCAAGACGCGTTTTAGTGGTTGCACAATTCGTTATGTCCATTTTGTTGATTTCAGCCACTATCATCGTTTACCGTGAAATACAGCATATAAAACATCGTGACATTGGTTACGATCCGAATAATCTTATTATGATCGATGCCACAGCCGATACTCAAAAAAACTTTTCTGTAATAAAACAGGAATTGCTGAACACAGGACTGATCAGTTCCGTAACCAGAACGTTGTCTCCCATTACAGATATATGGTGGAAATCACCTGGTCCGGATTATGATGGCAAACCGGCCGACCAGAGTATCATTTTTTCCGGCGAAAGCAGTGATATCGATTTCACAAAAACAATGGGCATAAAAATTCTGCAGGGAAGGGATTTTTCCGGAACTCCCGCTGATTCTAGATCCATGCTATTAAATAAAGCTGCGGTGGAAGCAATGGGCTTGAAAAACCCGGTCGGAATGCGGATGAAATATGGAGGGGTGTTCACGGTTATTGGTGTCACTGATAATGTCATTATGGGATCCCCGTTTGAGCCGGTGGACCCTATGATGGTTTTTTTTGATCCAGGCGGAGCCAGTTCAATCAGTATCCGCCTAACGAGCGCAGTTCATCCACAAAACGCATTGGCCTCTATTGAAACAGTTTTCAAAAAACACAACCCAGCTTATCCTTTCGAATACCAGTTCGCTGATGAAGAGTTTGGGAAAAAATTTATTGCCGAAGAACTTATTAATAAGCTGACGAACATATTTGCGGGCCTTGCTATTTTCATTTGTTGTATCGGTCTCGCGGGTCTCGCGTCATTCACAATCGAAAAACGTATTCGTGAAATTGGTATCCGGAAAGTATTGGGGGCAACTGTTCAGCAATTGCTGCTATTGATCTCAAAAGAATTCTTAAAGCTGGTGCTCATCGCCTTTGTCATTGCTGTTCCATTGACGTGGTGGTTCATGAACAACTGGCTCGATAAATACACTTACCGCGTCAATATAAGTATATGGCTATTTGGACTTGTCGGAGTGCTGGTGCTGTTGCTGACATTGATAGTGGTGAGCCTGAACACGGTGAAGGCGGCGTTTGCCAACCCTGTGAAATCGTTACGAACGGAATGAATAAAAACCTTCCTACTGGTCGGGAGGGTCAATTGTGGATCAGTTAAGAATATTTGAATCAAAGAAATTAATTCAAACATCAAAAATCATTTTTATGTTTAAGAATTATATCAAAACCGCATTCCGGTTTTTGCTGAAAAACAAAAGTTTCAGCTTTATTAACGTCGTAGGTCTTGCCATCGGAACGCTGTGTTGTTTATACATTCTCTTGTATGTAGAAGACCAGTACAGCTACGACAAACATCAAAACAATGCAAAGGACATCTATCGTATCACGGCGTCGTTAACAGTGCCTGGCGATAAGCATATTATTCCGCATGCTTCGCCTCCGATCGCGCCCGCCATGAAACGCGATTTTCCGGAAGTACTGCAATTCAGCCGCGTAGTCACCGATTTTAATGCCGGAAAACATTTGCTTCGTTATAAAGAAAAATTGGTTTATGAAGACAAACCGGTCTATGTAGATTCGACCTTCTTTGATGTTTTTACCTATCATTTCACCAACGGAAGTGCTAAAAACGTATTATCGGAACCCTTTTCCCTCGTATTATTAAAAACTACGGCGGAAAAACTGTTTGGAAGCGAAGATCCTGTCGGTAAAGTGATTGAGATCGATGATAACGACGGCAAAAATGAATACAAAATAACAGGTGTTGTCGACGAAAGCCTTGGAAAGTCTCACCTCCACGCAAATATGTTCATCACGTTGAATAGCGGCGGTTTAGGCCAATTCATTCGTCAAAATGAGTCGTGGGCAGGGAATAATCTCACGTATTCATTTGTTAAGCTGCGCCCGGATGCCGATGCCGCTGCGCTTGAAAAAAAGTTGCCCGCCTTTCTGAACAAGTATGGCGGTGAGCAACTAAAAGCCGTTGGCATGGAAAAAATATTGCATCTCCAACCTCTTAGCTCCATACACACTACTACAGATTACGAGAAAGAATTGTCAAAAAGTGTTGAGCCTTCCTTCCTGTATATTTTATTACTGATAGCGATACTGATACAAGTAATTGCTTGCATCAACTTCATGAACCTTTCTACTGCACGTGCATCTAAAAGGGCAAAAGAGGTCGGCATAAGAAAGGTGGTTGGAGCAGAGAGATCGGACCTCATGAAGCAGTTTATGAGTGAATCGTTTTTAATGTCACTTATCAGCGTATTAATAGCATTACCGTTATTGTTACTGACCCTTCCCGTGCTCAACCAAATTACACAGGCAGGCATTCGTGTATCTATGTTTACCAATTACCACTTATGGTTGTTACTCGGGGCAATAATTGCGATTACGGGGCTGGTTGCAGGCAGTTACCCGGCTTTCTATTTGTCGGCGTTCGAGGCCATCAAAGTGATCAAGGGAAATTTTACCAGCCATATTTCCGCCACGGGTATGCGCCGCTCGCTGGTGGTGTTCCAGTTCACGCTGTCAATCGTCCTTATCGCCGGGATCATCGTTATCTATAGTCAACTAAATTACATTCAGCGCAAAGACCTCGGCTTTGACAGAAATCAGAAAGTCGTATTTAGTTTTTACACGCAGGATACCAGGAACAAAATGGATGCATTTTCCAATGATCTGCGGCAATTGTCAGAAGTAAAAGCCGTGGGCCGCGCAAATAATTACCTCAGCCAGGTTGTTTTCAATGATTACCCTGTTTATCTCGCTGGAGAAAATCCTGCTAATGCCACTGACGTGCAAAATATGAGTACAGATGAAAATTTTGTAAAGGCAAATGGCATCAAAATAATCAGCGGCAGGGATTTTCATTTATATGACACAGGAAAATTGCTGGTGAATGAAACAGTACTACGGCGCGTGGGACTAAAACCCGAGCAGGCTCCGGGAACAAGATTGTATACACAGTTTCCAGGGGTGCCGGAATTCAGTCGTGAGATAGTCGGAGTAATGAAAGATTTCAATTTCAATTCTCTTCATGATGAAGTAAAACCATTAATGTTTGTGTACAGCGACCCGCAGCCGTTTATGTCAAATCTAACCGTTGCTACAGAGAGCAAAAATTACAAAGAGTTACTTTCGAAAATTGAAGCATTGTGGCACAAAGATTTTCCGTCTGCTCCATTTGATTACAAATTCCTCGACCAGGAAGTACAGAAACAGTATGAAACTGAGATCACCTTATCTAAGATCATTAACTCATTTACAATAATGGCGATCCTTATATCCTGTCTTGGTTTATTCGGGCTCGCTGCGTTCAGTGCAGAACAACGGAAAAAAGAAATAGGGGTGCGAAAGGTCCTGGGTGCAAGTGTATCCGGACTTGTTGGCTTGTTGTCAAAAGACTTCTTAAAACTTGTAGGCATCGCGATACTGATAGCTACACCCGTTGCATGGTGGGCAATGAACAAATGGCTGCAGGCATTTGCTTACAGGGTGGACATTAGCTGGTGGATGTTCGCGCTGGCCGGTTGTGTCGCAGTTATTATTGCAATGATCACGGTAAGTTTCCAGGCGATAAGAGCGGCGATCGCTAACCCTGTGAAGAGTTTGAGAACGGAATAATTGGGAAAAGTCCAATTGGGAAATTTCGAAATTTCCCAATTTAAAAATTTCAAAACTGAATGTATGTTCAAAAATTATCTAAAAATCGCATGGAGAAGCCTGATGAAAAACAAGACTTTTTCTTTCATCAACATTTTTGGATTATCTGTTGGCCTAATATGTTGTATGCTTATCACGATCTACCTGTATCATGAGGTAAGCTATGATAAGTATCATAAAAACATTGACCAATTATATCAACTGTCAACCACTTTTACCGGCAATGGCAAGGAATCAAAAACTCCAAACACTCCGGCGCCAATGGCAGCGGCCATGCAAAAAGAGTATCCTGAAATAATCGCGACAGCAAGGCTAATGGCCTTGTTTGCGGAAGATAAAACGCTATTGCAGTACCGTCCTGCGAATGAAGCACCCCGCTCATTTTATGAAAAAAAAGGATACCTGGCGGATTCCTCATTTTTTACACTCTTCAATTATCACTTTATTGAAGGCAACCCGGTTAGTGCATTGCTGGAACCTAACAGTCTTGTATTAAGCGAAGACATCGCAAAAAAATTTTTTGGCAACGGGCCCGCCTTGAACAAGATCATTCATATAAATAGTAATACCAACGGTGAAAATGATTTCAGAGTGACTGGTGTTTTCCGCCCTTTTGATAAACCCACACAAATTGATGCAAGATTTTTTGTTTCCGTAGCCGGCGGCGATATGGAACAATTCATAAAAGAGCAAACGGACATGGTTAGCAATAACATGTTTAACACCTTCCTTTTACTAAAACCAGGCTCCGATGCAAAAAAACTGGAAGCAAAATTCCCGGCGTTCGTTGACAAGTATTTGGGTAAAGGTTTAAAAGCAGCCGGTTTTAGCAAAAAGCAATTCCTGGTCGCGGTAAAGGATCTGCATCTCTATTCCGGCATGAGTAACGATATGAACTCTGTCGGAACAGTGAGCAAAACATATCTGTATATTCTTGGTTCCACTGCTCTGTTCACTTTACTGATCGCCTGTATTAATTTCATGAATTTATCCACGGCGCGTTCTTCAAAGCGCTCTGCAGAAGTTGGCGTTCGCAAAGTATTAGGTGCAAGAAGACAATCATTGATCAACCAGTTTATGGGGGAATCACTGCTAATGAGCATGATCGCCTTTGTTATTGCGCTTGGCATCACGGCTCTTTTGCTGCCAGCCTTTTCAAGCGTATCCGGGAGAAATCTGTCTCTGGATTTTTCTCAACAATGGTTCATTATTCTTGGCTTCTTTGCTTTATCCCTTATTACTGGCCTGCTGGCAGGAAGCTACCCAGCATTTTATCTTTCATCATTCCAACCGGTTAAAGTTTTAAAAGGACGATTCACCAATTCTTTGTCGGCGATCGCGCTAAGAAAAGGCTTGGTAATATTTCAATTTATCATTTCAGTAGTGCTGATCATTGCTTCTGTTGTGATCATAAATCAAATGAACTATTTGCGCTCGACTGACCTTGGGTTCGCGAAAGACCAGCAAATAGTGATCCCGTTAAGAAGCACGACCGCAAAAAGTATTTATGCATCGTTAAAGAACGAGATCAGCAATAATCCTAAGGTGCAAAATGTCGGTGCGACCTTATATTATCCGGGCATTGTGAACCCGAGCGATATGGGGCTATACAAGGAAGGAAAAACGGTAAATGATAATGCCGATGTACATACCAATTGGGTGGATGAGTCGCTGCTTCAGACGCTTGGTATTACCCCTGTTGCTGGAAGGCTCTTTTCAAAAGAATTTCCTGGCGATACGAACAATCGAATGATCCTTAACGAAGCGGCGATAAAAAAATTGGGATTCTCTTCACCGCAGGAGGCAGTTGGAGGGAAAGTAAAATTTGACTGGCGCGGTGAATCGTATTCATGGACCATCATCGGGGTTGTAAAAGATTTTCATTACCAGGACCTGCATGTTCCAATCGAGCCTTACGCTTTTCAATTAAACAACCGGCCAAACTTCAACTACCTTGTTATTCATGCAAAGGCCAGTGATATTGCTTCTTTGCTAAGTTCCGTCACTGCAAGCTGGCATAGATTAAATCCCAATGAACCATTTGAATACAGCTTTCTTGATGAAGACTTTCAAAAAAATTATGAGGCGGAAAACCGTTTGGCTTCAATAGTTGGTTATTTCACTGTTATCGCTATTCTTATTTCCTGTCTTGGTTTGTTTGGTTTAGCAACTTTCAGTGCAGAGCAACGCACAAAAGAAATTGGCGTGAGAAAAGTGCTGGGTGCAAGCGTTACAGGCATCGTATCGCTGCTTTCAAAAGATTTTTTAAAGCTGGTAGCCATTTCTATTATCATCGCCTCGCCGATAGCCTGGTGGGTAATGCATAAATGGTTACAGGACTTCGCTTATCGTGTAAATATAAGTTGGATGGTTTTCGCGGTAACAACAGTGCTTGCATTGGCGATTGCCCTGATCACGATAAGTTTCCAGGCTATAAGAGCGGCGATCGCTAACCCTGTGAAGAGTTTGAGAACTGAGTAATTGAGCTGCAAGCCGCAAGCCATAAGCTTATAGCTTGCAGCATGTAGCTAAAAGCTTTTTTATGATCAAAAACTATTTGAAAACCGCATTCCGCAACTTGCTTCGATATAAAGGCTTTGCCTTGATCAACATTGCGAGTCTTACCATCGGGATGATCGGTTGTTTTGTGATCGGATTATTTGTTTGGGACGAATGGCAATATGATAAGAACATCCCCGGAGGCGAAACAGTCTATCGCATTTATGACCAGCGAAATAATAATGGCAACCTAACATTGATGGCACCCACGCCGCCCGCCTTCGCCACTTTCCTGGAGCAACAATATCCTGAAGTCGATACAACGCTGCGTATCCTGATGGCAGAAGATAAATTTTTGATGGAAGTCGGGGACAGAAAGTCTTATGAAGATAAAGGCTGGTTTGTCGAATCTTCTTTCTTCAAAATTTTCCCTTTGAAATTAACAAGAGGCGATGCAACAAAAGCTTTGGCAGCACCATCCACGATTGTCATTTCGGAAGAGATCGCTAAAAAATATTTCGCAAATGACAATCCCATTGGGAAAACACTCAGGGTTGACAAGACTGATTACAATGTCACGGCTGTGTTTGCGAAATTGCCTCAACACTTCCACTTGGACTTTCATTATTTGATGTCTCTGTCTACACTGAATATGCCAAAGGAAAGAATGGAAAGATGGACATGGAATCAATTCTACACATATATAAAGCTAAAACCCGGAGCTGACATCAACCAGCTTCAAAATAAATTTCAGGCTCATGTAAAAAAAGAGATCTATCCTACATTAAAACAAGCCAACACGAGTTTTCTTCCTTTTTTTCAGCCGTTAAGAAATATTCATCTCCGGTCTTCAGAATTTATATACGATAATGCTAAACGGGGAAATGAAACTTATGTAAAAGCTTTGACCATCATTGCTATTTTCGTTCTCGTTATAGCTTGTTTCAATTTTATCAATCTCGCAACGGCGAGGTCTTTACGGAGAGCGAAAGAGATCGGCGTCAGAAAAGTTGTAGGTGCAGAGCGCAAACAACTCATTTTCCAGTTCATTAGCGAAACGGTTTTGCTTTCTGTTTTTTCCATGGTCATCGCTGTAATCGCTACATTACTTATCATTCCGCTACTCAACCGGTTCACAGGTAAATCGATTGAATTTAATCTTTTTACCAACCCTTTGCTTGCGTTAATTATTTTAATGTCAGGAATTGTTATTGGCATTATTGCCGGGACTTATCCTGCTCTTGTGCTTTCAGGTTTTCAACCGATAAAAGTGTTAAAAAGCTCGAAGTCTTCTGCGAATGGAACTAGTGGTAGCTGGTTAAGGCAAGCGCTTGTAGTAGTACAATTTTCACTCTCTGTATTGCTCATCATATCTACAACAATTGTTTACCGGCAAACAAAGTATTTGAACAACAAAGACCTTGGTTTTAACAGGGAGCAGGTTGTTTACTTCCAGGTAAGAGACAGTCTTGCATCCAATCCAAGGACTCTTGAGACATTTAAATCGGAACTCAAAAGGTCCTCGAATGTTGTGGCTGTTACATCGGGATACGGTTTGCCCGGCGATCGATACGCAGGAGATGGGATCAATATAGGCTCCCAAGAAAAAGAGCACCCAGCCAATGTCTTTATCGGCGATGAGGATTATGTAAAAACACTTGGCTTGCGAATTATTGCCGGACGGGATTTTTCCAGGGAAATGTCAACGGATGTAAAAGAAGCATTCATTATAAATGAAACAGCGGTAAAAGAATTCGGCTATGGCACACCCGAAAAAGCAATCGGCCAACCGATGAGCTGGAATGAATGGGCACCCATTGATTCGCTCCATCCTGTGAAAAAAGGAAAGGTGATCGGCGTTGTACAGGACTTCCATTATAAAAGCCTCCATGAAAAAGTAACTGCCTCGGTCATTCAACTCTATCCCCAGGTAACCTATACTGTCGCAGCGAAATTAAAGACGGCAGATATAAAAGGCACCATCGCTTTTATTAATAGTATATGGAACAAATACATTTTGTCTTTTCCACTCGATTATAAATTCATAGATGAGAGCTATGGTACAATGTATAATAGTGAAGAAAAATTAAGTGAGTTGCTGTGGATCTTCACCATAATGGCAATCGTTGTTGGATGCATGGGTTTATTTGGCCTCGCTGCATTTAGCGCCGAACAAAGGACAAAAGAAATAGGAATAAGAAAAGTATTGGGAGCAAACGTGCTCAATATTGTTGGCCTGCTTTCAAGAAGCTTTGTTGTTCTCATCGTCATCGCTTCATTGATCGCATTTCCCATTGCGTGGTGGGCAATGAATAACTGGTTAAAAGATTTCCCTTACAGGATAATGATCGGCTGGTGGACGTTTGCCGTGGCCATCGTTGCAGCATTAGCCATTGCCTTGTTAACTGTAAGCTTCCAATCGATAAAAGCGGCTTTGACGAATCCTGTGAAATCATTACGGACGGAATAATCAAGCTGCAAGCTGTAAGCCATAAGCTTATAGCTTGCAGCTAAAAGTTTTTTTTATGGTAAAAAACTTTTTTCTCATTGCATTGCGCAATCTAAAAAAGGACTTTTGGTATAGCTTGTTGAATATACTGGGTCTTACTATTGGGATCACATTCAGTTTGTTTTTGATCTTCTATATAAAGGACGAACTGAATTATGACAGGCAAAATAAAAATGCGGACCGCATTTACCGGGTCAATACGTATGTCCATGAAAAAGACAAAAACACAGATATCGCGATCACCCAGTTGCCCCTCGGCCCCCAGATGAAAAAAGATTACCCGGAAGTGGAAGAAATGGTGAGACTTAACGGCCGGGAACGAACTCTATTTAAAAACGGTGAAAATAGCTTTTATGAAACAAAGGTCTATTATGCCGACAGCACCTTGTTCAAGGTTTTCACGGTTAAGTTTGTTGAAGGTAATGCGACGACTGCCCTGGGCGCACCTTTTGATATAGTGATCTCAAAATCGCTGGCAAAAAAATATTTTGGTAATGTCTCAGCCATCGGTAAAACACTCAGAACAGTGTATGACGTATACAAAGTAACTGGAGTGTTCGAAGATGTTCCGAAAAATTCCCATATCCGTTATGATATGTTGATCTCCATGTCGACCCTGTTAAGAAATAACCAGGGCCAGGACAACTGGGGCAGCTTTAACAATTTTACATATTTATTGCTCAAGCCTGGAGCTGATCCAAAGGAATTAAATAAAAAGCTGGCAGATGTTTATAAAAAATATGTTGACCCGATCTTCAAACAGTTCAACATCACCATGCGATATGACCTGCAGAACATCACGGCCATACACCTGCATTCCAATTTGCAATTTGAACCGGAAGAGCTGGGCAGTATGTCGTATATCTGGATCTTTTCTGCGGTCGCCTTTTTCATGTTGCTGATCGCATGTATCAATTACATGAATCTTACCACGGCAAGATCAGCACGCCGTGCTAAAGAAATAGGCATACGCAAAGTGACGGGATCATCAAAAAGACAATTGGTAACGCAATTCCTAGGAGAAAGCTTATTCACTTCGTTCGTTGCTGTTTTGTTGAGTGTTTTGTTGGTGTTACTGTTGTTGTCAACCTTTAATTCCCTCTCGGGTAAGACATTTACTGTCGCTAATGTATTACAGTCTTCAAATATTATGTTGTTGTTGGGAATCGTATTGTTCACCGGACTGGTCGGAGGAAGTTACCCTGCATTCTATTTATCAGGATTTAAACCGGTGGGAATATTAAAGGGTGCCCTGTCAAAAGCATCGGGGAACATCAATCTTCGCCGCACCCTGGTTGTAGTGCAGTTTTCCATTTCGATGATCATGCTTATTTGTACCTGGGTCGTTTATTCACAGCTTTCTTATGTACGCAAAAAAGATCTTGGGTTCAACAAAGACCAGGTAATGACTGTAACTATCAATACCGGTGAAGACGAACGCAGTAAGATTTTCGCCATGAACAATGACTTCAGGGATCTGCCAGGTGTTCAATCTGTCGGTGCAGCTAATTCTTATCCTGGTTCACCAAACATCAACCTCAATTTATTCAGTGTCCAAACCAATACGGGCTATGTAGATAAAGCCATCGAGAGTTACAATATTGACGAACATTACATGGATGCACTTGGAATTAAACTCGTCAAAGGGCGAAACTTTTCCGGTCCGCCCGATACATCACACAGCATCCTGGTGAATGAAGCACTCGTAAAACATTTTGGCTGGGATGAAGCGATCGGCAAACGCATGAAATTCCCGGGTGATACATCGAACAATTATTTAGAAGTAGTAGGAGTATTCCATGATTTCAACCAAAAATCATTGTATAACCCTATTGCACCATTGATACTCTTCTATTATCCCAATGGCAACGTCATTCAACTGAAGATGAATACATCCAACATGAAATCATCGATTGGAAAAATAGAGTCAACATGGAAAAAATATTTCCCTCAGTTGCCTTTTGAATACAAATTTCTAGATGAAAATTTCGATTCGCAGTATGCCGCTGACCAGAAAAGAGGAAAAATATTTGCGGCATTTTCAATACTCACTATTATTATCACTTGTCTCGGTTTGCTGGGTCTCACAGCATTTACGACACAGCAACGTCAAAAAGAAATAAGCATCCGGCGTGTATTGGGCGCCTCCACAACAGAAGTGGTTACGCTGATCACGAAAAATTACCTGTGGCTGGCGTTAATCGCTGCAGTCATTGCATTCCCGGTTGCGTGGTATTTTATGAACAAATGGTTACAGATCTTTCCATATAACGCTGGTTTATCGGTGCTACCTTTTGCGATGTCCGCACTGGTGATTTTGGTCACGGCCATCGGTACTGCAAGTTTTCATTCAGCAAGGGCGGCCCTGTCAAAACCAGCAAAGAATTTACGAACGGAATGAGGTTGTGAATGGTCAATGGTGAATGGTGAATAGGTTAGCTACTAACGAAGTTTTCTCATTGATAATTGACAATTCACAATTGACAAAAAAATAAAGTCATGTTCAAAAATCATTTAAAGATCGCGTGGCGAAATCTTTTGAAAGACCGCCAATTCACTTTGCTGAATATGCTTGGACTTTCTGCGGGTCTTGCATGTGCACTATTCATTTTTTTGTGGGTGAATGATGAACGGAGCTACGATAAATTCTTCGCCAATGACGACCAGCTTTACCAGGTGATGGAGCACAGGAATTCGGATGGCGACATAAAAGTTTCCGACGAATCATCAGGACTTGTTAGCGAGATATTAAAGGCTCAAATGCCGCAAGTAGAATATGCCGCCTCGCTGGCTCCTCCCGAATGGTTTCAACAATTTACTCTCTCCGTAGGCGATAAAAATATAAAGGCGAAGGGTCAATATGCAGGAAAAGACTATTTCAATATTTTCTCGTTTAACCTACTTGAAGGAGATAAAAATAAAGTGCTTGCCGACAATAACTCGATTGTGATCTCCGCTGAACTTGCAAAAAAACTTTTTGGAACAACCGAAAACATCATAGGGAAGCCAATCGAATTTCAACACGACACAACTTTTTTTGTCTCGGGGATCTTTGAAAACATACCTTCTCATTCTTCCCAGCAATTTGATTTTGTTTTATCGTTTGATTACTACTTCAGTATACGAAACTGGGTAAAAACCTGGGGCAACACAGGGCCGCACAATTTTGTTTTGTTAAAAAAAGGAACCGATATCAAGGCCTTCAATAAGAAAATTTCGGGGGTGATCGCCGCCAACTATGACGATACAACACGAAGTTTATTTGCCGCTAAATTTTCAGACAATTACCTGCTCAATTCCTTTGATCACGGTTCACAGGTTGGAAGCAAGCTCATATATGTAAGGTTGTTTACACTGATCGCAATTTTCATCCTGGTTATTGCTTGTATCAACTTCATGAATCTTTCTACGGCAAAAGCTTCAAGACGGATGAAAGAAGTCGGAATAAAAAAAGTGGTTGGAGCGAACAGGAAACAACTCATCTTTCAATTTCTTTCAGAATCCATCATGCTTACATTGATGGCGATGTTTTTTGCTGTACTGATCGTATGGCTCTTGCTTCCACCATTTAATCAACTTACAGGAAAGCAGATCGCGCTGACCCCTGATCCAAAGCTCATCAGTTCATTTCTTGCGATCGCTTTGATAGCAGGATTACTCGCGGGAAGCTATCCTGCGTTATACCTCTCGAAATTTAATCCATTGGCCGTATTAAAAGGGAAGCTCAACACTTCCCTTGCCGAGGCGTTGTCGAGAAAGGGGTTGGTCGTTTTTCAATTTGCCATGTCCTCCGTGTTGATTGTTGCGGTGATTATCATTTATCAGCAGGTACAGTTTATTCAATCAACCAATCCAGGTTACAATAAGGACAATATCGTCCGCTTTGATTCCGAAGGAAGCATCCAGGGAAAAGAAGATGAATTTATCGCAGAGCTCAAGAAAATACCCGGTGTCGTTAATGCCAGTTTTACATTTAATAATATGATCGGCCGCAACTTCGGTGTCTGGGGAATAGACTGGGAAGGAAAAAATCCGAATACAGATATTTATGTTGAAGGATTTGGGGCCGGTTACGATTTTATTGAAACGATGGATATGAAGATGAAAGAAGGCAGGAGTTTTTCCAGGAATTATGGAGACGAATACTCCAAAGTACTGTTGAATGAAGCCGCTATAAAGGCTATGCATTTAAAAAATCCAATAGGAAAGAACATTACACTTTTTGGAAATAAAAAACAGATCATCGGGATCGTTAAAGATTTTCATTTCGAATCTTTGCATGAAGCAGTGAAGCCTGCCTATTTTTCATTACAGCCACCTGCAAAAAATCCATGGTATAAGATCATGGTAAGAATAAGGGCAGATCATCAGCAGCAAACGATTGCAGCCATCCGGAATTTGTTTGAAAAAGATAATCCTGGTTTTCCTTTCACCTTCAATTTTTTAAGTGAAGCTTATCAAAAGCAATATGATACTGAAACAAGAATCGCAACACTTTCAAAATATTTTGCCGGGCTCGCGATCATCATCTCGTGCCTGGGATTGTTTGGCCTGGCTGCATTTACGGCGCAAAAAAGAAGAAAAGAGATTGGAGTTAGGAAAGCGATTGGTGCGTCTGTTACCGATATTATAAACATGTTGTCAAAGGATTTTTTGCGGCTTGTTATGATCGCGCTGTGTATTGCTTTTCCGGCGTCATGGTGGCTAATGAATAACTGGTTGCAGGGTTTTGCTTACCGGATCAATATAAGCGCGGGTGTCTTCCTGGTTGCAGGTGCTTCGATCATAATGCTTACGTTGCTGACCATCGGTTACCAGTCGATAAAAGCAGCCATTGCAAATCCTGTGAAATCGTTACGAACAGAATAAATAAGCTGCGAGCTGTAAGCCATAAGCTTATAGCTTGCAGCATACAGCTTAAAGCCTTTTTATGTTTAAAAACTATTTAAAGACCACATGGCGGAACCTGACAAGAAATAAGATCTACGCCTTGATCAACATTTTAGGTTTAAGTATCGGCCTTGCATGTGCGATGCTGATCATTTTATATGTAAAAGATGAGGTAAGTTATGATCGCTTCCATGCCAATGTGGGAAATATTTATCGCATCGTAACGCAGGGACTAGACAAGAATGGCGGCAAGGGGCGGAAAGACCCCAACAGCGGTTATTTGCAGGGACCTCGCTTTGCAGAAAACATTCCTGACATAAAATCCTTTGTACGTGTACAAAGCGGGGAGAGAAATGTCAAAATGGGAACAGAGGTAAAAGACCAGGAACTATTGTATGTTGATTCCGTTTTCTTTGATGTGTTCTCCTTTCCATTGATAAGTGGCAATCGTCACACTTGCTTAAAAGATCCATCTTCGGTTGTGATCTCTGAAGATGCCGCAAAAAAACAGTTCGGAACAACTGATGCCATTGGAAAAATAATCATGATGAAGGATGACAGTGTCTTCGTTCCGCACACCGTAACAGCTATTGCTAAAAAATGTCCGCAGAATTCCTCGATAAAATTTGAAATGCTTTTGCCAATAAAGGAGTCGAAAGAAGATGCGCTAAACAGTGAGAATTGGTTCAATTTTTTTCTAAACACATTCGTCGTACTTGACCCACATGCGAACATCCAGGTCGTTTCTACAAAAATGAATAAGTTCTATGACGAGGATACAAAGGAAGCCATAAAATCGTTAACGGCGAAGTTCGGCCCCGAGGCAGCAACCTGGAAAAGCCAATATTTATTACAGCCTTTTCTGGATATGCATATGAGCACCGAATTACCGGCACAAAATGGGCTTTCTGATGCCAGCAATCCAATGTACGCATACATACTTTCAGGTATCGCTTTATTTGTGCTGCTCATTGCATGTATCAATTTTGTCAACCTAACTGTTGCCCGCTCCGTAAAACGCGCAAAAGAAATTGGTATAAGAAAAGTGGTGGGCGGCGACAGGAAACAACTCATCCTGCAATTCCTGGGGGAATCATTCCTGCTTTGCATTATTGCCTTTGTGCTTGCGGTAGGATTGGTGCAACTTGTCCTGGCCGTTTTCAACAACCTTTCAAACAAGGCACTCGCCCTTTCTTATCTATTCGATGTAAAACTTGTTGCCGGTTATATTCTTCTCTTTATACTCACGGCTTTGCTTGCAGGTTTTTACCCTGCAATGGTATTATCTGGTTATAGCCCAGTACAAACTTTATACAGTCGTTTCAATCTTGCAGGGAAGAACTACCTGCAAAAGTCGCTTGTGGTTTTGCAATTTGCGCTGGCCTCGTTCCTTATTATTGCCACCCTGATCATTTACAAACAATTCAATTTTCTAACCACGGAGAAATTAGGTTATGATGACACAAATATTATCCGAGTTAATAAAGATTTTAAAACACATGATGAGGCGTGGCTTTTTAAAAATGAATTGATGAAAGATCCGAATATTATCAGTGTGTCGCCTCGCAATGGCGGACGCTGGGGAACTGTTGCAAAATTGAGTACTGATTCTACTATAGAGTTCACCTATGAAACGGTTGATGAGTCTTATTTGCCGGCATTGAGAATTCCTTTAGTACAGGGAAGAAACTTCTCGCCTGACTTTCCTTCAGATTCGGCAAATTCTGTTTTAGTGAATGAATCATTTGTGAAAAAGGCAGATTGGAAAAATCCGATCGGGCAAACTGTAAACTTTTGGTACAACAATAATAAAAGATATACGGTGATTGGTGTAGTAAAGGATTATCATTATGGATCGCTGACTGAGAAGATCGGCCCGCAATTATTCACTATGAAAAAAGATAATCCATATGGCCTGGTTTTTATAAAAATTAAACCAAACACTGCTGCATCAAGTTTGAGCACCATTCAAAAAGCATTTAAGCAATTATTTTCACTGAGTCCATACGGGTACACTTTCATGAATGAAGAAAATAGAAAAAACTACGAAGCGGAAGCGAAGTGGAAACAGATCATGTTGTTTGGAGCTATCCTGACAATCTTTATTTCATGTATTGGTTTATTTGGATTATCCGTTTTATCTGCCGAAAAGCGAACCAAAGAGATCGGGATTCGGAAGGTACTTGGCGCGTCTGTAAACAGGGTGGTCACAATCCTTTCAAAAGATTTCTTAAAGCTCGTTTCCATTTCATTGATCATTGCAATCCCTGCTGCATGGCTGGTTGCGCACAAATGGCTGGATAATTATCCTTATCGCATTTCACTTAGCTGGAAATTATTTGCAGCGGGAGGGATATTGGTGGTGTTGATCGCACTGGTGACGGTGAGCTTCCAGGCAATAAAGGCGGCGATTGCGAACCCGGTGAAGTCGCTGCGAACCGAGTAACGAGGCTACAAGCTGCAAGCCATAAGCTTATAGCTTGTAGCGTATAGCTAATAGCTTTTCTATGGTAAAAAACTATTTCAATATCGCGTGGCGAAACGTAAGACGGAATAAAGTTTACGCTGTCATCAACATCAGCGGCCTTGCTGTCGGCATAGCTGCTTGTCTTGTCTTGTTTATCGTGGTAAAGTATGAGCTGAGCTATGATAAGTTTCAGCCGAGCTATGATCGTATTTACCATGTAGCAGCTAAAATAAAAAGCGCCGAAGGGGATGGTTATGGTGAAGGTGTTCCGTTTCCTGCATACGATGCGTTGCGGGTGCAATTCCCAGATCTGATCACAGGAGCTATGTTTCAAAACTATAACGGCCAGGTCACTGTTCTCAACAGCGATGACGTGAACAGTACTTCCAATAAAAAATTCCTTGAAGAAACAGGTGTATTTTTTTCCGATCCTAATTTCTTTTCCATTTTCCAATATAAATGGCTGGCGGGTTCTGCACAGGTTTTAAAAAATCCTAACACGGTCGTGATCACAAGAAAAATAGCTGAAAAATATTTTGGATCCTGGCAAAATGCGATGAATAAAATTTTAAAACTCGACAATGCGGCAACTGTGCAGGTGAGCGGTGTTTTGGACAATCTCCCGCAGAACACAGACTTTCCGCTTGCCGTGATCGCCTCATATGAAACAATGAAAGCGCACCCGGATACTTATGGATATACAGACCGGTGGGGCAATGTTACCAGCAGTTTCCAGGCATTTATGTTGTTGCCCTCAAACGTTTCCGCCGCAGCCGTCAATAAACGGTTACTCGCTTTCAGCAATGAACATTACAATGCCGATAAGAAAGATATTTTTAAAACATACCAGTTTCTACAGCCTTTAAGTGACATACATTTCAATAAACAGATCGGCAATTTCGGTGACCACATTACAAGCCGTACAACTCTATGGACG
>Ga0207679_10000374_pt1 | contig 32451 bp, 27 predicted proteins | sample KBSC73metaG_FD_184320 | JGI IMG/M metagenome (GOLD analysis project Ga0207679, IMG submission 184320) | Corn rhizosphere microbial communities from Kellogg Biological Station, Michigan, USA - KBS C7-3 metaG (SPAdes) (version 2) | ecosystem: Host-associated > Plants > Roots > Rhizosphere > Soil ... | reverse complement strand
GAGCCGCAGTGTCTCGGCCACGCCGCGCTCGTCGCCGAAGTTCGGCAGTGTGACGATGATGCCGTCGATGTTGTCGCGATTCGAGCGGAACAGCGCGGCACACGCCTTGGCCTCGTCGCGGCTCTCGACGGCCCCGTAATTGGTGTCGTCGGCGCCGAGGATGACTGCGTCGTATCCCTCCTCGGCAAGCGCGCGCAGAATCTCGTCGCGACCCGTGCGGGCGAGATGGCCGGGGAAGAAGCCGCGATTGCCGACGAGAACGCCGAATGTCACGCGGCGCGTTGGCGTCTGACGAGCGGGCTTCGGGGACGGACGAGTCGCCGAGCGTTTCGCAGCGGCCTTACCGCCGGCGTTGGATTCGAGTTTGTGGAGACGCATGAACTGATCGGTAATCGGGTTTTTTGCGAGAGCGTCTAGTCTATCCCATGACACAGACCGTTGTAAGCATCCTCCGACTCGTCACGTTGTCTCCGTGCCGTTCCGCGTAATCCGTGTCCGACGCTTTGCGCTTGACCGTTCGAGTGGCCGGCCTGCCTGCCAGAACACTTAGGGTCCGTCAACTGCATTAGACACGGAAGAACTGCACGGACGTCGCGGAAAGGCACGGAGACGGCGTTACGAAGGTGAACCCCGTGTCAGGTTTCCCGGCGCAGTGCTTCGACGATCGCCTCGTACACCTCGTCGATGTCCGCGTCGGTCATGCGGTGAACCTGAGTGCAAAGGCGGAGCGAGAATCTGCCGCGGAGCTTCGTGGAGGAGATGAGGAAGCGGCCGGTCGCGTTGACGCGGGTGTTGATGCGCTCATTGAGTTCATCGAGCTCCGCCGCATCGTCGACGCCGGGTGGGTGCGCGCGGAAGCAGACGACCCCGAATTGCGCCGGCGAGAGAATCTCGAAATCGCGATGCGCGGCGAACAGCCGTTCCGCGTATTCGGCTCGGTGAATCCCGCGGGCGATCGCCTCGCGAATCTGTGAGACGCCGAAGTACTGCAGCGAGAGCCAGATTTTCAACGCGTGCGACGAGCGCGTCAGCTGCTCGCCGTGGTCGGCGAAGTTCACGTCCTGGTCGCGCGCGCGAACGTCGGTGAGATACTCCGGGTGAACGCTGAACGCTTCCTCGAGCTTCCGCGGCTCGCGCGCCAGCAGACAACCGCACTCGAAGGGCACGAACAGCCATTTGTGCGGATCGAGCGTCACCGAGTCGGCGCGGCCGAGCCCGTCGAGCGCAGCCGCGCCGTGCGGAGTCAAGGCGGCGAAGCCGGCGTAGGCAGCATCGACGTGCATCCACAGTCGCTCGCCGGCGCAAATATCGGCGATCGCGTTGAGTGGATCCACCGCGCCCGTGTTCGTCGTCCCGGCGCTCGCGACAACGAGGAAGGGAATGAAACCGGCGGCCCGGTCGTCGGAGATCGCGGTCCGTAGCAGCTCGTCGCGAAGTCGGTAGCTGTCGTCGGTGGCTACGGAGCGAACGTTGATCCGCGGGATTCCCGCGATCCATGCCGCGCGCTGCACTGACGAGTGCGCTTGCTCCGAGGTATAGAGGGTGAGTCGGTGCGTGTTTTCGCCGGCGGGATCGGCGGCATGCCGCGCCGCGACGACGCCGGTAAGCGTCGCCGTGGAGCCGCCGGACGTGAGAAGGCCACCAGTGCCGGCCGGCATGCCGAGCCAGGAACGAAACCAGTCGAGCACGGTGAGCTCGATCTGATTGGGGCCGGACGCGACGCTCCATACGCCGGCGAAGAAGTTGTAGCCGGCGGCCAACCAGTCGCCGACGACAGCGGGGAAGGTCGGTGAGCTGGGGATATACCCCATGAAATGCGGGTGCGGCTCGCGGGCGTGATACGGAAAGACACGCTCCTGGAGGAACGCGATCAAATTCTCGAAGTCGCGTCCGTCCATAGATGGAGGACCGGCGATGAGGGATTCGGTGTCGTGTCGCGAAAGAGACTGTTGGGCTGGCTGGTCGCGCAGTGAGCCCAGATGATCGACGACGAGATCCGCGACGCGACGCGCCATGTGCCGCATCGTCGCGTCGTCCAGCTCGAGGTTCGAGCGAAGAGGTACGTCTGGCATGGCGTGGAACCTACCCGCCCGGTCGGGCGGTGCGCGACCAACGGCCAATGGAACCCTTGACGTTGAGCGGCATTTTAGTGAATTACCAAGCGGAGAATTCTGTCCTCGATCGTCGTCCGGGCCCCCGCCCCCGCAACGATCGGCGCACGCTCTTCGTCTCGTGCTACGGCAAGAGCGCGCAACGTGATGCTATGATGGCCCCTTGCAGAGCAGTGAGAAGCCGATGACCCACGTGCAGTTGCGTCCCCTGCAACCGATGACGGTGCTGGGTGGAGGCCGATACCGGCTCGAGCGTGAAATCGGGCGCGGTGGGATGGCCACGGTCTTTCTCGCGACTGACATGAAGTTGAACCGCGAAGTCGCCATCAAAGTCCTTCTCGGCGACCTGGCGTTCGCCATGGGGCCGGAACGCTTCAAGCGTGAGATCGACGTTGTCTCCCGGCTCTCCCATCCGTACATCCTGCCGATCGACGACTACGGCGAGCACGAAGGGCAACTGTACTATGTGATGCCCTTCATCGCGGGCGAGACGATCCACAAGCGGCTCGAGCGCGAGAAGCAACTCCCGGTACAGGACGCGATTCGCATCGCCCATCAGGTCGCGATGGCGCTCGACTTCGCGCACCAGCAGGGAATCGTTCACCGCGACATCAAGCCGGAGAACATTCTCCTTCAGAATGGCGAAGCGCTCGTCGCCGACTTCGGCATCGCCCGCGCGATCACGGATGGTGGCGGCGCGAAGCTGACGAGCACAGGCGTCACGCTCGGCACGCCGACGTACATGAGTCCCGAGCAGGCGATGGCCGATCCGTCGCTCGACGGACGGAGCGACATCTATAGTCTCGGCTGCGTGCTGTACGAGATGCTCGCCGGCCAACCGCCGTTTACAGGTCCGACCGCGCAGGCGATCATCGCCCGGCACCAGCTCGACGAAGCGCCGTCGCTCGGGATCGTGCGTGGGACGATTCCGGAGGAAGTCGAGGACATCGTCGCGCAGGCGATGGCGAAGCTGCCGGCGGATCGATACGCCACCGCCGGAGAAATGGCGGAAGATCTGCGGAAGATCGCGACGACGACCGGCTCCCGGTCGGCGCGTGTGTCGCAGAGCCGGCGGCCGCGCACGACGCAGAAGCGCCGGGCGCAGCAGCAGAAGCAGAAGCGGACGATGATCATCGCCGCGGCGGTCGCGGTGCCGGTGTTGGCGGTGGGCGCGTGGGCGGGCGTGCATTTCCTTGGCAAAGGCGCGCAGAAGAGCCGGATTGGGACCGATTCTGATCCGAACCACATCGCGGTTACGTATTTCGATGATCAGTCGAACGGTTCGCTCAGGGCTTTGGCCGATGGGCTTACCGAGTCGCTGATCGATGAGCTCGGAACGGTAAAACAACTCAAGATCATCTCTCGAAACGGCGTCGCGCCGTTCAAAGGCAAGAACGTGGCGCCGGACAGCATTCAGAAGGCGCTCAAGGTCGGCACCATCGTGAGTGGTAGCGTCGCGCAGTCTGGCGACAAACTGCGAGTCAAAGTCCAGCTCGTGGATGCGCAGGACGGCAGTCAGCTCGCCTCGAAAACGTTCGAGAAGTCGAGATCGGACTTGTTCGCGCTGCAGGACACGCTCGCGAAAGAGGTAGCGCTCGCACTACGGAAACAGCTCGGCAACGAAGTCGACAACGTGACCGCGCGGCCGGGTACGTCGAACGCACAGGCGTGGGAAGCCCTTCAGCAAGTGAAACAGGCGATTTCCGGAGTGGACAGCGTCGCCAGGTCCGGCGGAGCGCAGCCGGCTCTAGAGGCGCTCGCATCGGCTGATGCGGAGCTTACTCGAATCGCGGAGATGGATAAGAAATGGGCGGCGCCTCTTGTCCTTAGAGGGATGAATTCCGTGAAGCGACTCGGGTCGTTCGCGAACGCCGAACAGCAACAAATTCCCAAGTGGCTCGAGCAAGGGTCGAAGGATGCTGATAAGGCGCTCCAGATCTCGCCGACCGATCCCCAGGCGCTCGAGTTGCGCGGCGATATCAACTATTTCCGGTGGGGTTTCAACCAGACCCCAGACCCGACCAATTCGCGAAAGCTTCTCGATCAAGCCGAGGCGGATTTGCGCGCCTCCACGACCGCGAGTCCGCTACAGGCATCGGCGTGGAATGCCTTGAGCTATGTCCTCAACTCAAAAAACAAGTTTTCCGACGCAAAATTGGCTGCGCAAAGGGCGTACGAATCTGACCCTTACCTGAAGGACGCCGACCGCACTATTTGGCGGCTTTTCCAAAACTCGCTGTACATGGGCAATCGCACCGAGTCAGAGAAATGGTGCGGCTTTGGCCGGCAGCGCTTCCCGGCAAGCTTCCGCTTCAGCGAATGTCGCCTGTGGCTCTATCAATTGCCTGGACAGAAGATCAGCGCCGACTCGGTTTGGGCAGCCTACAAAGAGTTCATCGATCGCGTGCCAGCGAGCGCAAAGACCTACAGCCAACTCAAGGGCGGCATGATCGTGTCGCTCGCACTATTACGTGCCGGCGTGTCTCCAGACAGCGCCCGAGCTGTTGCCGTTAAGTCTCGTGGCGATTCGCGGCTCGATCCGTCGTCCTCGCTCCTGCTCTACGAGGCGTACTTCCGGGCGCAGGTGGGAGATAAGAGTGACGCGATCCGGTTGCTTTCACGCTTCTTCGCGAACAACCCGCCGCAGCAAGCCTTCGCGAAGGAAGACGACTCGTGGTGGTGGGACCCAATCCGCGACGACCCGCAATACAAAGCGTTGGTCGGATCCACTGGCTCGGGCGGGTAGCGTTAGGCCGGCGATCTCCCGTCCTGGAACTCCTACTTCCCTAACGTCGTTTTGAGAGCGATACTAGCCGTTCGCTCGGTACCAAGATTGCCTCGGTTATAGCGTTTTGGTCGCCGGTAGACACAAAAGCGATCGGTAAGTATCGCGGTTTTGAGACCTATCTCCTTTCCTCAAAGCGACTTACCGATTTTATGAGTTTGCCGCAGTTGTGGCCGGGCAACGGCAATAAGTGGTGTACCCGCGCTACAGAGCGCTTTCTAATAGATCGTCCCTCCACTCTCCAAGCTCCCTTACCACAGAGGAAGACATGCGTCGGTTAACCGTCGCAACGGCCTCCGTTGCAGCGTCCCTAGCTTTGGCCGCGTGCGCCGAGCGGGATACCACTTCACCACGCCAGCTCTCACCGAGCGAGGCATCACGGCAGCTTATCGCAGCATGGCCTGTCTGTGACTCGGGCTTTAAGTCGATCAATGACGCCGCCGCTGCTTTCTTCTCCGCGCGGAGAGACCCGGCGTTTTCCTTGATCAGCGACATGCAGAGGGCCTTCAAAGCCGGCGATCAAACCGGGGCCACGTCCAAAGGCTTGGACATCCTCACCCGCGTCGCCGCGGCGCGACTCACGAGTGCTCAGAAAGCCGGCAGCGATGGTGGCCCGTTGGTTACAGGCGTCATCGCCTGCACCGACCTCCGGAACACGCAGCCCACCAATTTCGACGCGTCCGCCGCGCTTGCCGGCGGCATTTTCGAAATCCGCCAAGGCGGGTCCACGGTTCCGGCGTTCGCGTACAAAGCGGCACGAGACGAAACGGCTCCGATCGACCCATATCAGGGTGGCGCGGCGCCTCTCTGGGGCATCGAAGGCACGTGGAACAACGGCCCGGGTGGCGCCACCGACCGGTACTTGGTCTACGGGTATCCGCTTTACGGCGACGGTATTCCGGTGAGCACGGATGTCCGGCAAACTGGGTTTGAGCTAGGACGGTTGCCAACCACAGTCAGTGTCGCCGGCCTCGCCGTAGCCGTCTGCGCTTCCGCTGTCGACGCAGGTCTCACGACCGCAAACCTGCTGCAGCACAACGACAGCGAGGTCCTGCTCACACATAACGCCAGCTTCTGCACTGGACACATGTACGCGAATGCTGCCCGGGCCAATCCCGTGATCCAGCGTCTCGTCGACCTCATCACGCCTAAGGTCGCGATCGCCCAGTCACGAGATGAGTTTATCGGCGGTCTTCCGGATGGCTGGAGCCCGTTCAAGGTGAAAAACTTCTCCAACTCGGGCACTAGTCTCACCTTCAGTCAGCAGCCAGGGAACACGAACGTCTACACCCCTGTGCATGTAGAAGTGACGGCAGGCGGAACGGGGGCGCCCGTTGTCGTGACGCTGACTATTGCGGGAAACAACGGCGATCCGACGACATTGGTCCTTCCGGATGGCCATAACGGCTGGAACCCGGTGCCGTTTATAACCGCTATTACGGACGGCGGCGTCGCGAAGTTCGACTACGCGTACTCGAAGGCCGGTGGGTACACGCTGACCGCGACGGGAAGCATCGGTGGAACGTTTGTCGCGACGGGCAGCACCATCTCGAACCTGTTCCAGATCAAGAACAAGTAGGGCGACTCTAGGTCTCAAAACGCCCGAGCGCGGATTGCCGCGCTCGGGCGTTTTGTCTTCGCTGGCCTTGCGCCGTGGGACAGCCTCTGACCTGCCAAATGCCTCATGGGGCAGACTCCCACCGTCGATCGGGTCTAGGTCTTATGGCTACAGTCTTAATCAGATCGTCGAGGAGTTCGACTGCCGCTACATAGCGAGGTCCAGGACGCGCAAAAATAGGTGTTCGCATGACGGGCCTTCCGCCCTTTTTTCTCTTGCAAGTCCTCGGCGGTGGTGTCGAATGCCTGGCTTAGCTAATGCTCACGTCGCCGAAATCATGTGCAGATCTCGACGTCCGGTCGAACCAAGTCCAGCGGATCAGAAGGGTGAACCGACAGGGCTCAACGCCAAGCCTGAGCGCGTCAGCCTGTCGCACCGGAGTCTCCGCGGTGGACTAGCCCAAACCAGAATTCCGGTTTGAGACCGATCACTCATGCCGCAATCACTAGTTTATTAGAGGGGTCTAATTATTTAGTGCAGACTACAGTCTGAATATGAAAAAGTAAAATGATAACCAGTGAGTCTTAGTAATTGACGGTTCTCCTATCGGTGTGTTACAGTCTTCCGGACTTGGTTCGGGTGCCGGTATTCGCGTTGAAGTTTTGACCTAGATGTATTTTGCGAAGGTTCGAAAGTGACACCACCGATTTCCCTTGCAAGGAGGCAGTGATGGATCAACAAGAGCTGCGAGAGGTTCCACCCCTCGAAAAGAAGGTGTACCAAGCTCCGCAGATTGTGGATCTGGGCGACGCCGTCGCCACCACACTCGGAGGAGGCGGCGGTCAATACACTGAAGTTTTGGGCGGCCTGCCGTCGGGTTGGGATTGATCGACGGTTCTAACTCCCGCTCAATGTATTTTGCGCCGGAGTTGAGTTAGGAGCAATGAACGCGGAACCGCCACCCGAGCCGACTGCTCTCCGCACAGCACCATCAACGGCATCCAAGCTGAGTAAGATGCTCACACTGAAGTCGGGCATCCGCACGGTTCCGCCCGAAGTCACTCTTGAACTCGCGAGGGTGACTGCCCGGAGTCTCGGGGTAAGCCGGGTGACCGACACGACCCGCCTTGATAGGATTGGGATTCCCGTGTTCGCTAGCGTTCGACCGAACGCTATCGACGGCTCTCTCTGCGTGAATGCCGGGAAGGGCACCCGGCCGATCGAGGCCCAAGTAGGCGCATACATGGAGGCCATCGAGTTCGCCATGGCGGAGCCCGGAGCCGCCGGAGTTGAAGTTGAGAAAGTCGATTGGCGCGAAATACTCGATGCGCGTAGGAGACCCGAGGCCATTGCCGAACTCTGTCCGATGCCCCGAAAGGGGGTGGACCCCAGAGTCGAGATGGAGTGCGTCGTTGCTGAGGAGATCACTGAGCGACGCAACACCATTCTGCCGGCTGAATTGGTGTTCTCGCCGTTCATCCCCTCCAGCGGTCAGCGGATATTCGGTTGCAGCACGAACGGCCTCGCATCAGGAAATACGGTCACTGAGGCGACACTGCACGGCTTGCTCGAGGTCATTGAGCGTGACGTCATCTCATTTCACCATGTACGAGACAGTTCGCGGCTCGTGATTCCCGAATCGCTACCCCCGTTTGCTCTTCACTCCCTTGACCAATTCAAGGAGGCGGGATGCGCGATTTGTATTCGCGCGTTGCCAAACTGCTTTGGCATCCCCGTGTTCGAGACTGACATCTGGGACCCAGCTTCAACCGGGCTCCTGTCTTTGACGGGCGGGACTGGATGCCACCTATTGCCAGAGATTGCTCTGATGCGGGCGATAACAGAAGCAGCACAGAGTCGCCTGACTGTAATTCATGGTGGGCGGGATGACCTAGCCAAGCGCGCCGAACGATTCGACGATCGCGGCGATCGGGCAGCATTAGCCGCGAAGCGCTTTCATTCGCTCTCGAGTAACGAGACGCGTGTTCGGTACGAAGAAGTTCGCGCGCCTCTGGCTGAGCCACACTCCATACAGGACGCCTTAAACGGGATCATAGCGTTGTTGCTCGAGGCGGGCATAACGCAAGTCTGCCGCGTCGCGCTCGCTCCGCCAACGAAGGATCTTCACGTCGTTCGCGTGGTTGTCCCGCGCCTTGAATACTTCGAGCGAGACATGCCACGCGTCGGTCCGCGCCTCTATCAGTATATCTATGAGAGAACCTCATAACATAGCGTTTGTCGGTCCAACGCTGGGCCCGATCGCCGATTCCGAGCTGCTGGGCCGTGCCGGCTTCGAGGTTTTCCCGCCGGTCCGTCGCGGGGACATCGATTCATTATTGGAAAATGTGCCGGGGATAATCGTAATAGTCGACGGACGGTTCAACGAGACGATCGCCGTTGGACATGCTGAGATTCGACGAGCTCTTCGTGCAGGATGGGAGGTGTGGGGCCTGAGCTCCATGGGTGCGATTCGAGCCTACGAGATGCGTGACCTGGGCATGCGCGGATTCGGTCGCGTGTTCGAGCACTTTTTGGCGACGGATGATTTTCAGGATGATGAGGTGGCGCTACTCCATCTGCCTGCGGCGCCGTATGAGGCACTCAGCGAGCCACTTATTCACGTACGTAACTGCCTCGCCGCAATGCAATTCGATGGTGAGATCGGGGAATCGGAGGCTCGCGCCGTCGTTAGCACCCTCAAGTCGGCCTGGTTCGGCGCACGAACACTTGAGGCCTTCATTGAAGCCGTAGGCCGTTACGGAGGGCCGGAAGCTCGTGAAGCCGCGGTTCGTCGCGGCGATGACTTCGATCGATTCCGATCAAAGAGCCAGGACCTGATGGATTTCTTCGCCAACGAAGTGTGGCTCGGAGGCGCTTTGGCAGCTAGACCCGCTCGAGCGCCATACATGTGAGATCGAAAGCCCGAAGACGACACCGCTATCGTCTACCGCTATAAATCGAGGAAACAGTAATGATGAGGGACGAAGAAACACATCCACGCGATCCTAGTCGACTGGGGCCGTCGGTTGATGGCCTGCTTGCCTTGGAGGTTGATCCGTCCATACTGGCGGCCTATCAAGGCGATCGCGGCGTTCTTCTCGACTACACAAATGGCGAATACTTCGGACTAAACGAAATCGCCGCCTTCTCGTGGAAGATGCTTTCATCTGGCTACCAGTTCGAAGCGATCGTTAATGCGATTATCGCGAATTATCAGGTGGCAGAGCCGACTGCGCGCGCGGACTTAGCAGCGTTTTTGTCGGATATGCTTAGGCGAGGCCTCGTCCGTCCAGTCAATTAGTCGCTCGAGTGATGCCTCCTATTTTGCGGCTCCGATGCCTTCTCGCTCTGGCGGCATGTCGGATTCATCTGAGGCTCTTCGGTCTTAGACGGACCGTTTTCGTGGCGCGGCACCTCGCGGCGACGCGTGCGACAAATACCAGCCAATCATTGGAAAACGGCCGAGCGGTTGCTTCCTGCATCGAGCGCGTCGCGGCGCTCTTCCCTGGGCGAGCGCGCTGCCTAGAGCAATCTCTAACACTATTTCTGATTCTACGGCGGATGGGTTTGCCCGCGGAGTTAAAACTTGGTGCTCAAGCGCTGCCGTTCACCGCCCATGCGTGGGTCGAGCTGTTCGGTGAGCCTCTCAACGGCAATGCTGAGGAAATTCGTTTGCTCGCGCCATTTCCAGAGCTACCCGCGTGACGCAATTCGCTTGCGGCTGTTGGTTGGGTGAGTCCCGGCCTGATGAGGTCCATCTAACAGATCTTGCACGCCTCCGTGATGAATCGGCGTCGGCCGCGCGTCACTCACATGGTAGATTCGCGGCTGTTTGTGGAGCCGGTCGGAATTCACGCAGGTCCCTAATTGTGACGAGGGACCATATCTCCGCCGTCGGAGATGTTCGACTCGACAATCGATCGAGTGTTGCACGTGGGTCCGGCATCGCCGATAATGCCCAGACGGATCTGGAGCTTGTGGTGGCGGGCTACCTAGCCATTGGTCGAGCTCTGATTCCAACGCTCCAGGGCGACTTCGCTTTCGTGCTTTGGGACGAGCGGACAAGCGAAGCGACGGCTGTCCGAGATGCGATCGGAGTGAAACGGCTCTTTTATGAGGCGGCAGCCGACTTCGTGCGCTTCAGCTCATCACTTTCTTCTCTCGCCACCGCGCGTAAGGTCAATCAGGAGTTTGTAGCATCCTACCTCGTCGGTGGGCTCCGAAAGGACGCCGGATCGACAATCTGGACCGGCTACCGATCAGTCCCGCCCGGGAGCTACGAAATTTGGTCCCCTGTCCGTCACGAGCGTATCCGGTACTGGTCGGCGGATGTGGCTCAAAGTTCTGTGCCCGCGCACCCGAGAGAGCAATGCCAGGCCTTTCTCGGCCACCTCGATGATGCTGTTCGGCTGAGGCTTAACGGAGTTCAATCCGCCTGGTCCGAACTCTCGGGCGGTCTGGACTCGGCATCGGTGTTGGCTGTCTCAGAACGGCTCTATCGTGACGGCAAAATCGAGCAGCGCGTGGCGGGAACCTACAGTTTTGTCGATGAAATGGCGGGCGCGGACGAGTTGCCGTTTCTGAGATCGCTAAAGAAGCAGTTCGCAATCCCGAACGTGCCGATCGCCAATTCGTTCCCATGGGAGAACGATGGTGTCCCACCGCCACTCACAGACGAGCCGCGCATCTATTATCCGTTTTGGGCGCGAGATCGCCGCGCCGATGCGATGGTGCGGAATGCCGGCGCGACTGTCGTCTTGAGTGGTGGGGGATCCGACTACTACCTCACAGGAACTCCACATTTCCTAGCCGACATGTTGCGAGCAGTTCGTTTGCGCGAAGCGTTCGCTCAGGCGCACCGTCTGGCAAGCAACGCCCGCGGTTCCGCCTGGAAAACGTTGTGGAAGTACGGCATCACTCCGTTATTGCCACGGACTGTGCGCAACTGGTCGCATGCCTCGTCCAGCGTGCCAGCATGGATTGAGCCCCGGTTCGCAATGCAGTACGGTGTCAGGGAGCGAATCTCAAGTGCGTTTCCGGTTGGCGGATCCAACAGGAGCCGGTTCTTGGCGGCAACGCTTTTTCAATTGGACGCCGCTCCCGACCTCTTCGAACTGCCCCTCTCGGCCGAAAGCACGGAGAAAAGGTATCCATTCTTCCACCGACCGCTTGTCGAGTTCTCGCTTTCGCTTCCTCGCGACATGACGTTTCGTGACGGAACGACAAAATGGATTTTGCGCGAAGCCGGACGAGGCTTAGTTCCGGATGAGGTTCGAATGCGAAAATCGAAGGGCTGGATCGACGGACGAACGTGTTGGGCTCTTTCGCATCGGTACCAGCTCCTATCCAAGCTGCTCAAAGACCCATTGGTCGTTCAGGCTGGCTGGGTGCAACTGGAACCGCTTCGCGCCGCATTTGAGAATGCACGATTTGGACTAGGCGGGGGCGTCGCACCGCTGATGCGAACTCTCTCGCTAGAAACCTGGTTGGCCGTCCAACATCACGTTTGGCCGGAGGCCGCTTCTGAGCATGCAGCCACAGGCATGACGCGACCTTGTGAGTTAGCGACAACGTGACCAACAAAGGCTCAGATCCTTGGGCGCCGACGCACCAAAGTGCCGCTAACCCGTGACACGCGAGTCCGCAAATGCCAATTACCGTGAATCTTCCCACTCTGTTTGCAGGCGTAGCAACGGCTCACCTCCTGAATTCCAACCCCCGCACGGTCCGAGAAGCGGTCGAAGAGATTGTTGCTCAATTTCCTCAAGCGAAGCACAAGCTGCGCGATCTCGATGGGAAACCGTACCCATATGTCGCCTACTTTCTCAACACACATAACATCAGGCTCATCGGTGGCCTTGATGCCGAGCTCAAAGACGGTGACGAGTTGACAATAATCTCGGCTGTCGCGGGAGGGTGAGGGGATGGAGCGCGTTCATCTTAATCGGGAAACAACTCGGCAAGGAACGCGAATGTTCTCGGATGCTTCGGCGCTTTGCCTCTGCGTTCAGTTGCCCCCCCGGCGTCGCACCCCATGATCTTTCTCCTCGACGACGCCCGCGCCGCGGCCCGATCGCTCGCTCGCTCTCCGCGGTTTCTGATCCTCGCCTCAACCTGTCTCGCCCTTGGCCTGGGTGCCAACGCCGTGATGTTCGGTGTCGTCGACACGCTCTTCTTGCGACCACCGGCGGGCGTCCGAGAACCGGCTCGCGTCGTACGTTTCTACTTCTATCGAACGCTGCGCGGACCCGGTCTCGTTATCACCGATCTCCTATCCTTCCCGATTTTCCACGACATCGAAAAGAACACCAGCGCGTTCGAGCGTGTCGCCGCATACTACCGCACAACCATCAGCGAAGGCCGCGGAGCGTCTGCATCGAAGCTCAATGCATCTCTTGTTACCGCTGGCTACTTCGATCTCGTCGGCGCTATTCCGGAGCGTGGGAGGTTGCTGCAACCGCTGGACGCGAATCCATCGGCCGCCCCCGCCGCTGTCATCAGCGATGATCTTTGGCGCGCCCGATACGGCGCTAGCCCGTCGGTCATCGGAAGCATGCTCCTTATCGCCAGCCGCGCGTATTCCATTGTTGGAGTTGCGCCGCGCGGCTTCGTCGGCGTGGACCTCGATCGCACTGACGTCTGGCTGCCCGGCGAGATCGCCGCGAACGATCTCATCATGCCGGGGTACATGGCCTCACGCGGTGCCTGGGCTATTACGATGGTTGCTCGACTAAAACCGGGAGTGACAGAGCGCCAAGGTGAGGCCGACGCCACTCGGGCTTTTAGAACTGGCATGCGAGGATCGCCGAGTTTCGACTCGACCGATCACATTAAATTCGCCCCTTTGCTGCATGAGCTCGGGCCGAAGCCCACCGATCAGGCAACTATCTCGAGATGGCTGAGTGGAGTCGCGGTCGCGGTGCTCCTCATCGCGGGCATCAACGCGGCCGGCCTCATGCTGGTCCGAACCATCCAACGCCGGCGAGACCTCGCCCTTCGAAGTGCTCTTGGCGCATCTCGCCTCAGGCTCATCCGAGTGCTCGCCTTGGAAGCGTTGGGACTCTCCGTCGTAGCCGCGGGAGCAGCAACCGTTATTGACATTGCCGGTACGCGCGCCTTTGGGACACTACTACTGCCCGAAAAAGCGTCGCTCCAAGCGATTTCATTCGGCCGGGTGTTTCTGTTCACCGTGGGGCTCGCACTCGCGCTTGGACTTGCGGCGGTGATGCCCGCGATCCGAATCCTTTGGCGGCAGGACCTCGTGGACTCACTGAAGGATGGCCCCCGCTCCGGGGCACGTCGCTCGGCCGGACAGGCGGTAATGCTCATGGGGCAGATCGGTCTCACTACAGTTCTCCTCGTCGGCGCGAGTCTCTTTCTAAGAAGTCTCATGAACCTCCGGACTCGGGACATGGGCTTCGACACGGCTGGTGTTCTGGCGATCAATCTCGACTTCTCAGGGATGATGGCGCGCACGCAGTCAAACGGAGCGGCGGTCGAAGACCAGTATCGCCGCCTCGAGGAAGCAGTTCGGGCCGTGCCGGGAATTAGGGCGACCGGCGTTGCGACCTCTATCCCTTTCCAGAACATCTCGGTTAGTCCAATCACCGTGCCCGGAAGAGATTCCGCGACGCCCCCTCGACCTCCAGCGTACGCGAGCGTTGCGAGCAGTGGCTACCGAAAGGCGATCGGGCTTCGTCTCCTTGCTGGCCGCTGGTTTGAGGCGAGCGACTATGGCGCGGGCGGCAAGAATGCGGTGATCAACGAGACCTTCGCGCGACTTTACTGGCCGGGCGAGAGCGCGCTTGGGAAGTGCTTCACCGCCGGAACGCCCGAATGCCGCTACGTGGTGGGCATCGTCCAAGATACACGCCAGCGCAATGTTCGCGAAGAGGCGAGGGCGCAGCTCTACCTGCCCGACATTCCTCAGCGGGAGTACAGCGACCGTCTACCGCGCACCATTATAGTTCGCGCCGACCATCCCGCCGCAGTCATGGCGCCGCTCAGGCGTGCGATTCAGACCGTCGAGCCGGCCGCGCCATATATCACGATTCAGCCCTTGTCTGCACTCATGGAGCCCAAGGTTCGGCCGTGGACCCTCGGCGCATCGATGTTTACCCTCTTCGGAGCCCTGGCACTCGTACTTGCGACGGTGGGTTTGTACGGTTCAATCAGTTCCGCCGTGACCCAACGGTCCCACGAGATCGGCGTTCGCATCGCTCTCGGTGCAACCTCTCTGCAGGTGACGCGCACCGTCCTGAGACAGGCGATTGTCGTTACCGCGACGGGCACTGTCCTGGGAGCTGTTATTGCGTTTCTGGCCGAGCCGAAGGTCGAAGGACTGCTTTTCGAAATGCACGCCAGACAAACCATGCTTTTCATGGCGGCAATCGCTGCAGTCGTGACCGCGTCACTTCTTGCATCCCTGCTGCCGGCGCGACGCATATCGCGTGTGAACGTGCTTCAGGTGCTCACCAAGATCTAACGTCCGAAAGGACGCGCCACTGGACCGGCGGATTTCCTACGGCGGTTGATGGTTCAGCAGGTGTCCGAGCACCCCAACCCCCTCGCTGTAACGCGGACCCGGGCGCGCGAAAAACGCGTTGGCATCGACGGGGCAGACAGCGGCCCCGCCGATAGCGGGGAGTTCGCGCGCCAAACGCTCGGCCTCCGGCAAGCCGAACCCGCACGGCGCTACGACGACGATCTCAGGTTCGAATGCCCGCACCGCTTCCAGATCGATTCGCACCGAATCACCACCCGCCCGCCCGAACGGATCCTCCCCGCCCGCGATCTCGATCATCTCCGGCACCCAGTGCCCCGCGCAGTACAACGGATCGGTCCACTCCAAGAACACGACGCGCCGTCGCGGTCGACCACGTGTCGCCGCGCGCACCGCCTCTAACCGCGCACGATTCGAGGCCACTAGCGCCAAAGCCTCCCGCTCTCGCCCGATCGCCCGCCCCACCGCGAGAATGTTCTCATCGATCTCCGCCAACGTCCGCGGCGTGAGATACAACACCTGCGGCTTCGTCGGCAGCGTCGTGATCGCACGCGACAGCTCATTCCCCGACGGCGCGCACACCTGACAGAGATCCTGCGTCAGGATCACGTCCGGTTCGAGCCCCCGGAGCAACTCTTCGTCCACCAGATACAGGCTCTCTGCGCTCCGCATTCGTGCGGCGACAACGCTGTCGATCTCGGCCTGCGTCAGCCCACCCAACTCGAAAGCCGGCCGGCTGACAACGGGCAGCTCCTTCGCCGAGGTGGGGTAGTCGCACTCGTGCGAACGCCCAACCAATTGATCGCCCGCGCCAAGCGCGGCGACGATCTCAGTTCCCGCCGGCAGAAATGATACAATCCGAGGCATAGGCGAAGGGCAATCTAGCCCGGTGTTACCTTATGTCCGACAGCAGCGACTTCCTGCCGAATCTGTACGAAACCGGGCCAATCGACTCCGTGAGCGGTTCGGCGTGCACCTAACAAAGTTCGTTGCGCGGCCGTCCAAGTTTCGGGCTACGGCGACACAGCGGGCTCGCAGCGCCAACGATCCGCAGCGGTCGGCGCTCCTGGTCGGGCTACAAGCAATCTCCGTCGAGGCCGTCCCCGAACCCGGCTGCTCGGTCGCGACCGCCGTACGGGTGAGTCACCCGCAGCGGTGAACGTGGCACGGACTGCTTCGGACCGACACCGATCGCGCGCCCAGATGATTCCGCCAATGTCGACCCGAAACCCGACCTCCGGCATCCGAACACGATTGATTTTCTCGTTGATCGCTATCGGTTTCCAGCCCACTCCGAACGAAATGCGCGCTCTAACTGACGCAGCCGCGAGCCCTAAAACCCTAGGTCGGACCGATCCCTAACCAAAATCACTCAACGCCAATCAATCGCCGATGACCTGTTCCCGGCCGACGTCCCCCGCCGATCGTGTCGACACCGCGTAACGGCCGTGAGACGCCGTGCGCGAACCACGTCGCCGCGATCACGAACCGATGTTGTCCTCCGTCCACCACGCCGTACCCGATCTGCATCCTTCCGACTCTGACGAAACACGGTAGACCATAGGCGAAGTCCAACCCTGCCTCCTAGCTTCCCACATATCCAACGCTGCTCCAGCACCCTCCGCCGTGACCGACACACAACCCCACCTCGCCGACCCCGACCACAACCCGTCGTTCATCAAGTCGCTCTTTCTCGGCGAGATCCGCGAAGATCTGATCTTCCCCTTCCCCGAGCTCAGCGCCGAAGAGCGTGAATCGCTGGGGATGATTCTCGACTCGATTCGCGCATACGCCGCCGAGCACGTCGATTCATCCAAGTTCGATCACGACGGCAAGTTTCCGGACGGTGTGCGGCAAGGGCTGCACGAGCTCGGCGTCATGGGCCTGAGTATCCCCGAGGCGCACGGCGGGTTCGGGGCGTCGGCCAAAGTCTACAATCGCGTCTTTGCTGAAATCGGCGCGACTGATCCGGCGCTCTGCGTCTACTTCGGCGCACACCAGTCGATCGGTTGCAAAGGGATAGTGCTTTTCGGCACCGACGACCAAAAGCAGCGCTACCTGCCGCGCTGCGCGACGGGCGAGTTGGTCGCGGCATTCTGCCTGACGGAGCCAGGCTCCGGTTCCGACGCTCAAGCGATGAAGACGAGCGCCGTGCTGAGCGACGACGGCACGCACTACCTCCTCAGCGGCACCAAGATCTGGATCTCCAACGCCGGCTACGCGGATCTCTTCACCGTATTCGCGAAAGTCAGCGTCGAGGTCGACGGCAAACGAAAGGATCGCGTGACGGCGTTCATCGTCGACGCCCACGCACCGGGGATCTCGCTCGGCAAGGTCGAAGAGAAGATGGGCATCAAGGCCTCCGACACACGCGCTGTCTTTTTCGACAAAGTGCGCGTGCCGGTCGACGACAGACTCGGCGACGTTGGACAGGGATTTCGCATCGCGCTCGAGGTGCTGAACTCGGGACGTCTCGGTCTCGCGACGGCGTCCGCGCGCGGCGCGCGGCGGGTCATGCGCGAAGCGCTCGCCTACGCGAAACAGCGTGAGCAGTTCGGGCGGCCGATCGGATCGTTCGAGATCATTCAGCGCAAATTCGCGGTCGCCGCGGTCGAGTGTTACGCCGCCGATTCCGGCGCCATGCTCGCCGCGGGGATGGTGGATCACGGGGCGATCGACTTCTCGCTCGAAACCGCGGCGTGCAAGGTGTTCGCCTCGGAGCTTGCCTTCCGCGCGTCGAACGAAGCGCTACAGATCGCGGGCGGCATCGGCTACTCGAAAGAGTTTCCGTACGAGCAAGCGGTTCGCGATTCGCGCATCAACCTCATCTTCGAAGGCACGAACGAGATCCTGCGCGCGCTCATCGCGCTGATGGGACTTCAGCAGGCCGGCGAACGCCTGAAAGCACTCGGCGACGCGTTCAAGGACCCGATCCGTTCTCTGGGCGCGATCGGGAGCTACCTCGCCGGACGAGCGAAGCGCCAAGTCACCCGCCACGAGTTCACCAAGGTCGACCCGGCGTTCGAGCAGGAGGCGGAGACCGTCTCGAAGCTCGTCCACGACTTCAGCCTTGCCGTAGAAACGCTCGTCCTGAAATACGGCAAGAACATCATCGAGAAACAGTTTCTCCAGGAACGCATGGCGAACGCGGCGATCGACCTCTTCCTCGCCTGCGCCGTGCTTTCGCGCGCCACGTGGGAGATCGCGCGCCTCGGCGGCGTCGATGCGGCGCAGGACCACGTGGACTGCGTCCGTGTATTCGTGCCGATGGCCGCGCGCCGCGCGCGACGCAACATTCGTGGGCTGCGCCGGCATCAGGATGCGAGGCTCAAGGCGATTGCCGAGCGATCGTTGGAAAGCGGCGAGCTTGGTCCCGAGCCGCCAACCGACGAGTAGCGGTCGCGCATGGGGAAGCTCGTCGTCCTGATGTTCGTCGCGTTCGTCGACACGATCGGATCGTCGATGATCGTGCCGCTCGTTCCGTACTACGCGACACAGATGGGTGCGACCGGCCTCGCGGTGGGGATCATTGTGGCCGGCTTCTCGCTCGGGCAGCTCATCAGCGCACCGGGCTGGGGGCGGCTCTCCGATCGGTACGGCCGCCGGCCGGCGATCCTGCTCGGCCTCGGATTGTCCGTCGTCGCGTATGTCGCGTTCGCGTTCAGCAATACCGTCGGTCTTCTGCTCGCGGCGAGACTTCTCCAGGGTGCTGGCGGGGGAACCGTCGGTGTGCTCCACGCGTACGTGACTGATTCCGCTGACCAGGAGGATCGCGCGAAGAGCCTGGGCTGGCTGACCGCGGCGACGAGCCTGGGTGTGGTCATCGGGCCGGCGTTCGGTTCCTTTCTGACGATCGCGTGGGGTCACCGAGCGCCGGGGCTCGCCGCGGCGCTGCTATGTGTCGCGATCAGCGTTTTCGCATGGCGTTACCTCGCCGAGTCTCGCGACGAAGCCGCGCGCCTCGCCTCAGCCGCGAGACGCCCCCGCGCCGGGCGCGAAGCGCTCGCTCGCGTTCTGCGCGACGCAGGCGCGCCGGCATCGCGGCTGATTTGGATCTACGCGATCGGCATCGGCGCGTTCTATGGCACAACGCAGCTCCTCCCGCTGATCCTTTCGAATCGATTCGGCGTCACCGAGCGAACGGTCGGATGGTTCTTCATGTACTTCGGGCTCATGGGCGTCCTCATCCGAACGCTACTCCTTGGCCCGGTCGTGCGTCGCTTCAAGGAAGCGCGCGTCGCTCGCCTCGGATTGCTCCTTTTGGGCGTGGGATTGGCGCTCACGGCGGCGAGCAACAACTATGCGTTGTTGTTCACGTCCTTCACGCTCATGCCGCTCGGAACGGCGTTCCTGTTTCCGTGCGTGACGTCCCTGCTGTCTCGCGTGGTGGCGAAGAACGAACGCGGGCTGCAAATGGGCGTGCAGCAGACGTACGGCGGTATCTCTCGCGTCGCCGTGCCCATCGCGGCCGGCGCGCTGGTGGACCAGTTCGGAGCCGGCGTGCCGTTCGTCGTCGCCGGGCTGTTCGTGTTGCTCACGCTGACCATGACGTCGTCGCTCGAGACGTCGCTCGGCGCCGCGCCGGCGTAACGATGGTGCGGGCCGCGCCCCCCGGCGGCCCGCAATTCCGCGGAATCTGCTATCCCCTCTTGTGCACGACCGTCCGCATCCATGGATGGATGCAGCACTGATAGAGCTCAGTGCCTTCATCGTCCGCGACGTCCAGGTCGCTGCTCTGACCCGGAGCGAGGAAGTCGGCACCCGTGAGATTCTTGCACTCCTCCGCCTCGACGGGATTGCCGGAGAGCACGTTCAAGCCTGGAATGATGCCGCCGCCAAAGTGCTCGACTTCGGTGAAGGTGTGCGTCTCGCCGCCGCGATTCAGCGCGAAGAATCCCTCGCCGACTTTGACGGTCAGTTCGGCCGGCGCGAAGTGCCATCCGCCTGCCTTCTGATTCTGCGTAACCTGGGCAATGAACTGGTCGAACGTGACGCCGCCCGAGCGTGTGCAAGAAACGTTGTTCTGACCGAACGTGGTCGGATCGCAGGCGTCGAAGATGCCGACGACTTTTCCGGACTGGCCGTTGGTCGTGCGATCCGCGTTGGCGACGCCGCTCGACGCGCGCGCATCAGTCGGTGTCCGGGAATCGGCACAACCGGCTTGGATCAATGCCAAACCGAATACCGCGATGAGTGGTGTAAGACGCATGCGACTCCTCCTTGCTCGTGTGGTTCGTGGCCGCGCCACGCCGGCGACTCGCTGGCCAGTCACGAAGCCGCATCACGACAAGAAGGTTCGCGCGGATGACGCCGGCTGATGAACCGGCCTGAAGCGGTTACTGGTGCTTCCAGCGCAACGTGTGACGTCCGCGAAGCACGTGATACGCACCGACCAGAACGGCCGCGTTGATCATGCAGAAGTAATACGGCAAACGAAGAATCTTCGGCCGCAACTGCACGAATCCCCCGAGTGCTACGAGCGCGTAAAAGGCGAGCTGTAGGACAGCCAGCGCGCGGTACACGGGGCGGTCGAGAAGAGCGAGGTTGGCGATGGCAGCGACGACGAGCGCCGCGGGAACGACGAGCCTCGCGGCTTTGTGGGAGAGAAAGAAGAACAACATCAGCGGGCGCGGCGGCCAGACGAGCGGGCCGATCTCCCGCAGCTGCTCTACGTTGCCGGCCATGATGCGCACGCGGCGGCCGAAGCCGCCCATCTCGTGTGCTTCCTCGTGCGCCACCGCGCCGGGCTCGTACGCGACGCGAAATCCGCGCTGCACGATGCGGAGCGGAATCACGTAGTCGTCGTTGATCGTGTCCGGGCGAGGGAAGGGGTACAGATCGCGGCGAATCGCGTACAGCGACCCGTGCGCGCCAAGGATGGAGCCGATCGCCGCCTCTTGCTTCTTTAGGAAAGTCTCATACCTCCAGTAGAAGTCTTCCTGGCGGCCGAGCTGCGCCGCGTCTTTTTTCTGGACGCGGTACACGCCGCTCGCGGCGCCGACGCGCTCATCGGCAAAGTTGGCGACGAGCCGCCGAATCGCTTCCGGCTCGAGCATGCTCGACGCGTCGGAGAACGCGACGATCTCGCCGCGCAGCCGCGGCACGACGTCGTTCAGGACGTGCAGCTTGCCGCGGTTCTGCTCGAAGATGAACGCGCGAACGCGGGCGCCGTCCGCCATGCTTCGGACTATGTCGGACGTCCCATCAGACGGCCCGTCGCACGCGACGACGAGCTCGTACTTGTCCGCGGGATAATCGATCGACAGGACGTTTCGGATCTTCTCGGCGATGACGCGCGATTCGTTGTACGCCGGGACGAGAATCGATACGAACGGTTCGATCGGCCGGCGCTCGACGGGCCGGCGGAAGATCGCGCGCATCGCGGCGAGCAACAGCGGATAGCCCGCGTACGTGTACGCGACTATTCCCGCCGCGATCCAGAAGAGAACTTCCGCGCGCACGCGTCTAGATCGCCGTGGCCGACGCGCAGTGCAGCTGGCCGATCGTCTCGCAGGAGTCGACCCGGAACCCGGCGGCCGAGAGGTATTTGTAGACCTCGTCGCGACTGAAGAAATAGACCGGGCAGCCGAGCGCCGTCAGCCGGACTTTGCGAATCGGGGCGCGCATCGTACCGGACCGCGGCCACGCCGACAGGAAGCGGCCTTTGGTGATGCTGCGGATCTTGGCGAGGCGCGAGTGCGGCTCCTGGATGTAGTCCCAGAACCCGATCGCGATCGTCAGGTCGAACGTGTCGCTGGTCTTCCAGTCGATCACGTCGCTGTTGAAGAACGAGCACTTGTCCGCGACACCGTCGTTCGCCGTGAGCTCGCGGGCGATCTTGAGCATCTCGGGCGCGATGTCGACGCCGGTCACGTGCGCCGCACCGCGTTTCGCGAGCGCGGTCACGAAGCGTCCCGACCCGCATCCGACGTCGCAGACCGTCTTGCCCTTGATGTCGCCCGACTCGCGCATCACCCAGTCGAAGCGCTGATAGATGTCTTTGCGAAGCCACTTGTCGAGCGCGCGGGCGACCGGGCCCTTGTTTCCGGTGTAGATGGCGTCGAACTGATGGGCCACATCGTTCCAGAATTGCTTGACCTGCGGCATGTTGTCTTGCTTCGTCGTCATCGGGCGTCTCTCATCAGAGTGTTGACTACTGGCGCGGCGTCACCGATGCCGCTCTTCGCAAAGCTCGAAAACTCGCCCAGCTCCAGCAGCGCCACGAGCCGGTCGTGCGTGCGAGAGAGGTTGGTGTAGTGCCGGAGTCGTGAGCGCGCTCGACCCGGCAGTCGCGGTTGGTCCGGATCGACCTCCCATGGGTGGATGTACGCGATCAGCGGAAGCTCCTGACGACGTGCGCGCGCGTAGCCGTATTTGGTGTACCAGAATGGAAGCAGGCGAAGATATCCGCCGCCGCCCACGGGAAAGTTGGTGCTTCCGCCGAGCCGGAACGTGGTGATCGGATATTCGAGCAGCGGCCCGGACGCGGTCTCCACGCGGAAGGGACCGCGCGGCGCGTCAGGAATGCCGTAGACGTCGTGGCGAATCGGGAAGATGCTCGAGTCGTACTCGAAGCCGGCGTCGGCGAGGACGTCGAGCGCCCACAGCGACGACCGCGTGATCGAATAGCTCGGTGCCCGGTATCCAACCACGGCTCGGCCGGCGGCCTGCTCGATGACGTCCTTGGCCCGCCGCGTGTCGTCCGCGAACTCCTGAGGCGTGAGCTTATAGATCAGGCGGTGCCAGTATGAGTGACAGGCGATCTCGTGACCGCGATCGGCGATCTCGCGTACGAGCGCCGGACGCTTCTCGGCGACCCAGCCGAGAACGAAGAACGTTGCCTCGACCTCCTGGTCGTCCAGCAGGTCGAGGATGCGTCGGGTGTTGTCTTCCACCCGCAACGGGTAGCTGTCCCACCGTTCGCGGGGGACGATGTCCGAGAACGCCTCGACGTGGAAGTAGTCCTCCACGTCGACGCTGAAGACGTTGGTCACTCGCGTCTCAAGTTCCTGCACTTCATTGAGTTGCGCTCCCATGTCGAAATCAGACGCTCGTTACGGGCGACTGGCAACTGGCATCTTAGCGTGGGGGACTGGCGGGCGGCATACGAAAGTGGGCGCACCCTGGTTACGCAGCATCCGTTCCGGGATATTGCGTTGAATCGTCTCTGAGCCGAGCGCCCGGTCCGGCGCCTATGTCCCTCCAGGAACGCGACTTTCACGCATGAAGCTTCTGCACGTCGTTGGCGCGCGCCCCAACTTCCCCAAAGTGGCGCCCGTTTTCCGGGCCGGGGTCGCGGCTGGGCTGCAGCAGGCCGTTGTTCACACGGGCCAACACTACGACGACGCCCTGTCGGCGTCCTTTTTTCGTGACTTGGGCCTCCGGGAACCCGAGATCAACCTCGAGGTCGGTTCGCTGTCACATGCGGCGCAGACCGCGCGAATCATGGAGCGTATCGAGCCGGTCCTGATCCACCAGGCTCCCGATTGGGTCGTCGTCTACGGTGACGTGAACTCGACGGCTGCCGCGGCGCTCGTGGCGGCCAAGCTGTCCGTCCGCATCGCCCACGTCGAAGCGGGACTCCGCAGCCACGATCGGTCCATGCCCGAGGAAATCAACCGCTTGGTGACCGATCGGTTGGCGAATCTGTTGCTCGCCCCGTCGCGCGACGCCATCGACAATCTGAAGGCTGAAGGAGAGCCCGACGACGAGATCGCATTTGTAGGCAACGTGATGATCGACACCCTTTGCCACAGTCTCGAGGAGGCACGCAAAACGGGTTTCCGCGACTCACTCGGCGTCGGACGGGATGCGGTCGTCGTGACGCTTCACCGGCCGTCGAACGTGGACGAGCCGGATCGGCTTTCGGCGATCGCCGCCGCGTTGCGCGAAATCGCCACCGCGAGGCCCGTGATTTTCGCGGTGCATCCTCGAACGACACAACGCCTCAAGTCGGCCGGAATTACGCTCGGTGACGTTCGCGTCCTGCCGCCGGTCCGCTACGTCGAAATGCTGGACCTCATCGACGGGGCCTTCGCCGTCGTAACGGATTCCGGAGGCTTGCAGGAAGAAACCACGGCGCTCGGGATTCCGTGCTTCACCGTCCGGGAAAACACCGAGCGGCCGGTGACGATCACCGAAGGAACCAACCGCCTCGTGCCTAACCCTGAGGATCTGCCCGGCGTGGTTCGCGATGCCGAAAGGCCAGCGAATCCGAAGCGACCCGAGGGGTGGGACGGTCGTGCCGGGGAGCGAGTGATATCGGCACTTCGCGATCGGTGATCGTGGTGGCGACGGTAGCGGCACCGTGCGGCCGGACGTGGTCGCGAATCGGAATCACCTTCGCATCGCGCGGCGTATCCCTCGTCCAGACCTCAGTACCCAGCTCGAGGTCGGAGTGTCGGCGGTAGCGTCGACGCGGCAGCAGACGCGCGAAACCAGTGATCCAGGCGCGGAACTCTACGTCAGTCACCGCCATCGTGTCGACGACGCGAGGCAGATTGAGGCGTGGCGTCGCGCGCGTCACGTAGGCGGGCTCGCACGTCGTCGCACTCTCGATTCCCATCGCTTCGAGCCATGGGAAGAACGCGGGATCGGCGTCGCCGCTTGGATAACAGAAGTGGCGGCGCCCGGAGGGTGGGAAGCCCATCGCCGCGAGCGCGTCGATGTTGTCCTTGACCTCTCGCGCGAACATCGCCTCACTCCGCGGGGTGCGGTGGCGATGGGTGTGGAGCTGAACATCGACCAGCTTCGTATCGAGCGAAGACAGCTCGGCCGGCGACATGAGCTGCAGCGAGCGGCTGGCGAGGAATTCGTCCCAATCCACACCAACCTGCTCGGCCAGCTCGGCGAGTATCTGGTCCTTCTCGACCGCGCTGAAACCGAGTGTGTAGACGTGCGCTCGCATCCGGAGGTGCATCTCGCTGCGCGGGCCGGCCGACAACGGAATGCGCACCCGCGGCGATCCTGTAAATAGACGGCCGGATTCGATCATACGGCCGCGACCGCGCCACAAGAAATAGGAGCACGCCAGATCGAAAATTGGACGCTGGAAGTTCGAATAGTACGTCGGCACGTACAGCGTCGAGGGGATGTCAGAGGCCTTGAGCAGCGGGTACGCCTTCGAGTAGAAGTCGTACAGTCCTTCGTCAAAGGTGACGACGACGCTCGGTCCCTCCAGCTCTCCGACCTTCAGCCGTTCGATGGCCTCACCGAGGGGAAGCAGCGGGCATCCGAGGTCGCGTAGCGTCTCGAGCCGGCGTGTCAGCCGTTGTTCGGTGATGTGGACGTCCGACCACTCATGTTCGTCGCTGAGCGACACGCCGTGATAGCAGAGAATGAGGAGCCGATTATGACGCCAGCGGCTGTTCGCGGTCAAAGCGAACAGGCCGGCGTTGTCGGCCGCACTCAGCGTCAGAAGCTTCAGTCGTCTCAGCAACGGCGGTCGATGGCTCGGTCCTGACGCGCCGGAACCTGCACGTGGGTTCGCGGCGCCCGCCGAGCGGCAAGTCCGGGTGGTGACCTGTCGAACGTGCGATTGGAATTCAGAGAACGTCAGAAGGTAAGACGCGGCCGTTACTGGGGCGAGAGGCGCAAAACCGAGACAAAACCGTTGCGTCCACGCCGCAGCAAAACGCAAAAACCGGTGATGCAAGTCACTTATGGCCCCGGCTGCCGGCTCATCCTTGTCGTTCGGGACATAGTGCGTGCAAATTGAGCGCCGTCTCCTCCCCCCCAAAAATTTGGGCGAAACACTCTTCCCGCACGCACCATTCATCTCGGACCGCCGGATTCGGTTTGCCCTGGTCGGATGCGGGCGAATATCCGGCAACCACATCGAGGCGCTGGAGCGGCACCGCGAGCGCGCGGAGCTCGTAGCGGTCTGCGACGTGGACCCGCAACGATTGGCCGCGGCAGCGGCACGGACCGGCGCGGCGCCATACGAATCGATCGAACGGCTACTGGCCGAGTCCAACGTCGACGCCGTCGTCCTGGCGACGCCCAGCGGACTGCATCCGAGTCAGGCAATTCTCTGTGCCGAGGCCGGACGCCATGTCGTGACCGAGAAGCCGATGGCCACCCGATGGGAGGATGGGAAAGACATGGTCGCGGCCTGCGACCGGGCCGGGGTCCTTCTCTTCGTCGTCAAGCAGAACCGCCGCAACTCGACGCTCCAGCTCGTGAAGCGCGCGATCGAAAAAAAGCGCTTTGGCCGCATCTACATGGTCAACGTGAACGTCTTTTGGACGCGTCCTCAGTCCTACTACAACAGCGCGGCGTGGCGCGGCACCTGGGAGTTCGACGGCGGCGCTTTCATGAACCAGGCGAGCCATTACGTCGATTTGCTCGATTGGCTCATCGGCCCGGTCGAAAGCCTACAGGCCTACACGGCGACGCTGGCGCGCAACATCGAGGTCGAGGATACGGGTGTCGTCTCGATCCGATGGCGTACCGGCGCACTAGGGTCGATGAACGTGACAATGCTCACGTACCCGAAGAATCTCGAGGGTTCGATCACGATTCTCGGGGAGAAGGGGACCGTGAAGCTCGGCGGCGTCGCCGTGAACCAGTTCGAGCAATGGGAGTTTGCCGAGCCGGATCCGGACGACGAGCTGGTCAAGCAGGCGAGCTATGAGACCTCGTCGGTCTACGGATTCGGCCACCCACTGTACTATGACAACGTCATCAGCTCCCTGCGAGGGGAAGCCGTTCCGGAGACTGATGGGCGGGAAGGACTCAAGTCGCTCGAGATACTCATCGCCATCTATCTTTCGGCGCGCGACTCGCGACGCGTGGCGCTGCCCCTGGAATACTGAGGCGTCCTGAGTCTCACAGGCTGCGCGCCGTCTCCACGGTGCGTCCCGTCCGAAGTGCAGCATCCAGTTTTGCGCGCAGGTCCGAATGCATGGTGAAGTACTGACGCCCTTCGCCGCCGCGCTGAACGCGCCGCGGTGGAAGTGTACGAGCGTCGAGGATCCAGCGAAGCGTCCGGCCCAGCGCGTTCACTTGTTCGACGTCGATTTGGTCGCGGAGCTCGTCGATGCTCCGCACGGTATCGGTCGAGACCGGAGCGAACAGCAGAATGTCGCCGGTGTCGATACCCGTGTCGATGAGGTGAACCGTGGCGCCGGTCTGAACGCCGAGCATCGCGCTCCATTCGGCGACATTCATTCCGCGCATTGGCGGCAGCAAGCCCATGTGCGCGTTCAACGTTCCCAGGCGCGGCAGGGCCAAGACCTGCGCGCGCAAGATACCGCAGCCCGCGTAGACGAATACGTCGGCGCGTAGCGCCGCGACGCGCGCCAAGTCGTCAGCGTCGGCGAGTGACGCAACGAGCTCGGTCGGAATCCCCGCCGATTCGCAGTATTCCGCCGGCGATTTCCATTGCGCCTCGGGCGGTGCACTCGAGTTCCCCGTGGAACCAGACGCTCGACGTCGACGTCCTCCCCCCATCACCCGCTTCGCAAGCATCGCCGGGCCGTAATCTCGCGCATACTGACCCAGCCGAGCGAGTGCGGACGGCTGAGAGGAACGCTGAATGACTACGGCATCCGGCCGGAACGCCCATGACGCCCAAGCGTCACAGAACTGATGCACCTTCGGACTGGATTCGCCCGCCAGGAACACGACGCGTGGCCGCGGCGCGTCGATGGCCGGCGACGCGTCGGGAAGCGTCGTTGGAACGTCATGAACGACCACCGGCCCGCCCCGCGAGCGTGTCGCGAGCACATCGAGTGACGCGAGGGCGCGAGCCTTGGCGAGCAACGCGTCGATGAAGAACTTCGCCGCCCAGTTTGGAAAGGCGAGCGTGATATAGTCGCCCCAGACAGGATCCGATCCGGCGATGCCGCCGCGAATGCCCGGATCGTTCGACGTTATCGACTGTGCCTGCTTGACGAGATCGATCGCCTTGCACGCCGCGCTGACGAGCGTCGGATCAGCGTCGAGCTCGTGCAGCTTGAGCCAGATGAGCGCCATTTGGGCATTGCCCGTCAGGCACGCATAACGCGCGGCCGGTTTCCAATTCGCGTCGAGTTTTCCCGGCAGCCAACGCGAGATCTCCAGTCGCCGCGCGATGGCGCGAGCGGCTTGCCTCGCGACGTCGAGACCGGCCTCGTGCCCAATCGTGTCGGCGATGAAGAGGATACCCCAGATCGTGTATGCGATCGTGTGCGTCACGGCTCGCCGCAGACGTTGATCTTCCTCGCCAAAACCGCAGTCGTCGATCCACCCCGTCGCCGGATCGACATGTCGGAGAACCCACGCGAGATGGCGGCGTGCCGCGTCGAGATGACGCTCTTCTCCAACGTGGGCGCCGAATTCCGCGAGCCAACAGGCCGCGTGTGCCATGTACGTGTACGTGCGACCCGAACCATAAAGATGGACACGCCAAGCGCCGTCAGCGTCCTGCGTCTCCGACAGCCAATCAGCGGCGCGTCGCGCCGCTTCGAGTGTCGGTTCATCCCCCTCGGCGCGATGCCAGGCGGTGAGTCCGTTGAGGATCTGCGCCGTGTTGAAGATCGACGGCTGCTCACGATTGTCGGCGATCTCGAGACCCGGGAACGCACCCGACGGCAGTTGAACGCTCAGCAAAAACTCCACGCACCGACGTGCCCGTTCGCGGAATCCGGCGAACCTGCCCGCCGGTTCTGCATCGAGCGCAAGAAACGTCGGAATGATGTATCCGGTCGTCTCGGGGTAGGAGGACGACCAACCGCGGCCGAGAGTGTATCGTCCGGCCACCCCGCCGTCGCCAGTCGCATCCTGCGCGCGCGACAGCCACGCGGCGGCTTCGCGCAAATGGTCGGTGTCTCGCCGCTCGAGCAACTCGCCACGTCGCCGCCCGATCAGGTTGTGATACACCAGCGACGCCGCCGATGGACGCCATACCCGTGCATCACGCGCGATCCGCAACGCGGCGCGCGGTTGGAAGGAGGCGACGTTACGCGGCAATCGGGGGGGGACAGTCATCCGGCATCTGCGAGGAGGCGTCGGTAAAGTTCGGTCGTGCAATCAACGTAGCGCTCGGCGGAGAATTCGTCGCGCGCGGTGCGCGCGGCGGACAAGCGCAAGCGGTCGCGCAATTGTGCATCGGCCACGACGCGCCGCAGCGCCGTCGAAAACTGGTCTACGTCGTTGGGAGGGCAGAGGAGTCCGTTTTGGCCATCCGTGATCAACTCGGGTACCCCGCCGACGGCTGAGGCGATCGGGCAACACCCGCAGGCCATGGCTTCCAACAGCGCGTTCGGGAAGCTCTCCGACTCCGAGCTTAGTACAAAAATGTCGATTTGGCGCATCCAATCGGCCACGCGAGACGATGCCGGCTCGAAGCGAACGGCATCCCCGAGTCCGAACTCGCGTGCTTGTGCCCGCAACGACTCCAGCATCGGACCGCTGCCGACGATGAGCAGCTTCGCCGAATATGCGTTTCGATCGAGCGCGGCGAACGCGGCAATCAACGTATCGAGGCGCTTTTCCGGTCTGAGCGCGCAGACGGCACCGACGACGACGTCGCTCCGAGGCGCGGACCGGAGATCGTTCATTCCGGGGTTGAAGATGCTCGTCTCGACGCCATTGTAGCACAGATTCATGCGATCATCCGGCACATCCCACCGCGCGGCCAAGTCGCGGCGAACCGCGTTGGAGTTGACGATGATTGCATCGGCCATGCGGTCGGTCATCGCCATGATCCGGTGGTGGCCGACCATGTGTCGATACCACAAGTGCGACTTGACGACCGCTGACGTTCGGCAGGCCCACGCGACCGGAATCGCGAAGATGTCCATTGGCGCGTCGAAGCTGTGGACCACACGAATGTGATGGCGCCGAATATACCGGGCCAACCTCAAGGTCCCGGAGGCCCAGGTGGGCGAAAGCAAGCCGCGCACCGGAAGATGGAGGATGGGTACTCCAGCCGCGCGAATCTCGGCATGGCGGATACCCTCCGGCCGAAAGCAACCCACATGGGGTTCGAATCGTCCTCGGTCGAGGCCTTTGGCTATCTTGGTCAGGTCGGCCTCGCAACCGCCGATTCCGAGCTCGCGAACCATCAGCAATACAGGTACGGGACGCTCGACGGCATCGGCCGCACGAGGTCCGTGGTCCGAGGGAGCTATCTCCGGCTCAGCCGTCGTGCTCGATACGGCTGCTGGCCTTTCCGACGATATCTGTCGCACGCTTGAGTAGACGACCGATGATAGTGGAAGCATCCACGCAGGAATCCGCCCACTTTCCCGCCGCCCGATGGCCGGAATGGCATTGCCCTGAGCATGGCGGGGCATTGACCGTCCAGCCCGAGGGAAACGAGAGTGGGCTGGCATGTGCCGCCGGTCACGTGATCCCCTGCGTGCGCGGAATCCCGCGATTCGTATCCGGCGAAACTTACGCTGACTTGTTCGGCGCGCAGTGGAACCGCTTCCCGAAAACGCAGCTCGATTCGTACACGGGCAAGCCGATCACACGTGATCGCGTGCGACGCTGCCTCGGCGAAACGCTGTGGCGCTCGCTCGCCGGCCAGCAGGTTCTCGAATGTGGATGCGGCGCCGGCCGGTTCACGGAGATCTTGTTGGCCGAAGGCGCCCACGTGACGTCGATCGATCTGAGCTCGGCGGTGGACGCGAACGCGCGGAATTTCCCGATTGGTCCGCGCCACCGAATTGCTCAAGCGGACATCATGAAGTTGCCGTTCGCCCGAGAATCCTTCGATATCGTGTTCTGCCTCGGGGTCATCCAGCATACCCCGAGCTCGGAGGCGACGATCGAGGCGTTATCGCGATTCGTCGCGCCGGGCGGATGGTTGATCATCGATCATTACACCTACACGGTGGGATGGTACACGAAGACGGCGCCGCTCTTCAGGGCGTGGCTCAAGCGCCTGCCCGCCGAGCGTGCGGCGCGAATCACCGAGCGTCTCGTGGACGTTCTCCTTCCGTGGCACAAGCGAGTCGCGAACGTTCCCATCGCTCGGTCGATCGTGCATCGGCTTTCGCCGGTTCTCTCGTTCTACGTCTTGTATCCAGAGCTCGATGATCGACTTCAGCACGAATGGGCGCTGCTCGACACCCACGATTCGTTGACGGACTGGTATAAGCACTTTCGCACGGTGGGACAGATTCGGGGCACGCTGGAGCAACTTGGATTTGCCGACGTCTGGTGTGAGCGAGGGGGCAACGGCGTCGAGGCGAGAGGGCGTCGCCCGACATCGACCTGACGGCGGCAGACGACACGCGAGTCATGCATCTCCGCGAACGGCTCTACGATTGGTCCGGCAAGCTGCAGCACCGCATCACGCCAGGATTGCCGTACTCGCAGACCGTCTTCGAGCAACGGCTCTTCACGCACGTAGCTCGGTCGCGGTCGTGGCTCGATCTCGGATGTGGGCATCGCGTTCTCCCGGAATGGCGCGGCGAATCGGAGGAACGACTCGTCGCCCAGTCGCCGTTCGTCGTCGGGCTGGACGCCGACGCGCAGGCGCTCCAACGCCATCGTTCGATTCGGAACCTGTGTTTGGGCGATATCACCCGTCTTCCGTTTCGCGACGGAAGCTTCGACCTGGTCACCGCGAACATGGTGGTCGAGCATCTGCCCGAACCCGGTCATCAATTCGCCGAAGTGGCTCGCGTTCTCGCTCCCGGGGGCACGTTCGTGTTTCATACTCCGAACGCGCGCTCCTACGTCATCGCGCTTGCCAGGATGGTACCGGAGCCGGTGAAGAAGATCCTGGTCAGGATCATGGAGGGACGGGAGGCGGTGGATGTCTACCCGACCTTCTACCGGGCGAATGAAGCGACGACTATCTCCGCCGTCGCGAAGCGATCGGGGCTCGACCTCGCTGAATTGGAGTTCGTTCCATCCACGCCGGCGTTCCATGTCGTTCCGCCACTACTGATCCCGGAGCTCCTCTGGATTCGCCAGCTGCAACGTCGGCCGGCATTGGCCCGGTATCGTCATACGCTCATTTGCGCCCTTAGGCGTCCGGCATGAGCGTCGCCGGCAAATCATTGCGACCCGTCTACACGAGCGGCGACGGTCCCGCCGCCGCGACGAAGCATATGCTCCTCGTCAGCTACTTCTTTCCGCCGGTCAACGTCGTCGGGTCGATGCGCTGGCTTCGCATCGCGCAGTACGCCGCCGAGCGTGGTTGGTCGTTCGACGTCGTGATGGTGCATCCCACGGGCGACTCGTCGGTCGATCCGGCGAGCACAATGGCGGTCGACCTGGAGAAGCTCGCCGAGCTTCCGCGCGGCGTGAACATCTATCAAGTCTCCGATCGCACGTCTTGGCTTTATGAAGCACAACGATCGATCTGGCAAATGCTCCGCCCAATCATTCGCTGGCGCAGTGACCCTTCGACCGACGGCCGCCCGACACGGCCGTCCGGCCCGCAGCAGAAGAGCGAGCGGGCGGGGGCAGCCGAGGGGGAAGGGGAAGGGGAAGGGGAAGGTCGGAGCCCGCGTCGTGCCGCATACCTCACACGACTGCATTACGGAGAGTT
>Ga0207679_10000371_pt1 | contig 32584 bp, 25 predicted proteins | sample KBSC73metaG_FD_184320 | JGI IMG/M metagenome (GOLD analysis project Ga0207679, IMG submission 184320) | Corn rhizosphere microbial communities from Kellogg Biological Station, Michigan, USA - KBS C7-3 metaG (SPAdes) (version 2) | ecosystem: Host-associated > Plants > Roots > Rhizosphere > Soil ... | reverse complement strand
CGCGCCCCGGGGCAGCTTCCGGCCGGCGGTCAGCGCTCGGACCCGGTCGGCAGCTGCACGGAGAAGCCGCGGGCGAGGTCGGAGGCTCGCTTCGCCTCGGGTGTGCCGGGGAACTCGCGGCTCACCGTCGAGCAGGTGAGGACGGCATCGGGCCCCAGCTGGAGCGAGGCCTCGATCTCGCACCTTTCCAGGAGAAGGGCCTTCCGCTGGTCGCCCCGGGCGGTCTCGAGCTGGCGCCGGATCTCCGACAGGCGGGCCTGCTTCTCGGGCGAGCCCGTCCCCACCCGCACCGACTGCATCGGAGGAACCGGCTTCGACGCCTTCGCCGGAGGGCTGGCCGCCTGGGCGGAGACGGCGTCCGCGACCGCGGCTGCCTTGTCCTCGCTGGCGCTCGTCTCGGCGCGAGGAGCCGCAGCGACCTTCCCCGCCGCCTGGAGACGTACGAGGTCGTCGCCGGAGTGCGCGGCAGGCGGCCTCATCGCGACGGACGCGGGCGGGCTGGACGGAGCCTTCGCCTCGGCATCGAGGGCTCCGTCCTCGGGGCGCGCGCCGGCCGAACGCTTCTTCTCCGCTCCGGCCGCGGACTTCACCCCGGCGGCGCTCCCGAGCCCACCGGACAGCTCGCCTTCGCGGCCCGCGGGGAGCGGAGCGGGGGTCTCGGCCAGCTTGGGCTGCTCCTTGGGCGCATCGAGCTTCTTCTGGCTTGCCTTCTGCTTGGAGAGCGGCTCCGGGGCGGACTGCCGCGCCGGCGAGGACCGCTCCTCGCCGAACTGCTCCGTCCGCTCGGCCGGCTCGGCCTTCGGACTGCCGAGACGCCGGAGCGCCGTCGCCTCGTTCTCCTTCGTGTCCTTGGCCCGGTCCGCCTCGTCACGCGCGCGGCCGCCCTGCACCGCCTCGCCAGGCACCTCGGCCTGCGCCAGGACGTCGGGAGGCTTCGCCGCCGGCGCCTGCACCAGGGCGTCCGACCGCCGCGACGGCCCGGGCAGCATCACCCACACCACCGCAAAGGCCGTCGCTGCCGAGAGCAGCGCCAGGATGCGGAGCCCGCCGCGGCGGGACCGGGCGCGAGCCGCGGCCTGCTCGCCGTAGGCCAGGAGCGATTCCAGCCCCTTCTCCGGCGCCGGCTCGTCCGGGATGGAGCGGAAGGCGGTGCGGACCTCGGCGATGCCCTCGAGCACCTTCCGGCACCGAGCGCACCCGTCGACGTGCTGCCTGAGCGCGCGCGCCTCCGACGCCGGGATCTCGCCGTAGGCCAGCTCGAGCAGCCGGTCGTCGTCGGGATGGGTGGGCACCGGAGGCCTCATGCCACCTGTCCTCCGGCGGGCGCGTCGATGCCCGCCGCCGTGAGCCGGGTCCGCAGCGCTTCCAGCGCGTAGCGCATCCGGCTCTTCACCGTGGGCTCGGGAGCGCCGGTCATGCGGGCGATCTCGTGGAAGGGGATTCCGGCCATCTCGCGGAGGAGGAACACCTCGCGCTGCGGGTCGGGGAGCGCGGCGATGGCGGCCTCGAGCACCGGACGGAGCTCGGACGCCGCGGCGGCGCGCTCCGGGTCGTGGGACTCGGTCGACACCGGCTCGGCCTCCAGCGGCTCCGCGGCGCGGGCCCGCTCTCGTCGTGCTGCATCCACGCAGGCATTCCTCGCGATGGTGTAAAGCCAGGTCGTGAAGCGCGCACGGGGACTCCAGTCGCTCGAGGCGCGCACCACCTTCAGCCACGTTTCTTGAAGGATGTCCTCCGCTCGCGCCCGGTCCTGCGTCCACCGCAGGACGAAGGCGAACACCGCCGCCCGGTGCCGCCGCACCAGCTCCGGGAAGGCCCGGGCATCACCCCGCTGGAACCTCCGCATCAGGACCTCGTCGGGGGTCGTGTCTGGGGGCGAGTCGATGCGGCCTCCGCCGGTGCTCCGTCCATGCCCCTACGAACGCCAGGCCGGGCGGATGGATCTACGGGTCGGACGAAGTCTGACAGCCCGGCTGCTCGGCTGTCATGGAAGGGAGGGGATCTGCTCCACGGGCACACCCGGGGGCGCTTCGGGAGTGAAGAGCGCTGCGTCCGGCTGCTCGCCGAGCCGGAGGTCCGTGTACTGGAACGCCACCCTGCCCGCTCCGGCGAAGGTGATGGCGCGGGGGAAGGGAGCCCCCCGGACGTCCTCGAAGTCGGCAAAGGTCAGGGTATAGGCCCCGGGCCCGTCCACCTGGCTGCGAACGACTCGCTTGTGGGTCGGGTCGACCCACAGCTCCTGCGTCCGGCCGGAGGCGCGCAGGGTGACGCGGAACACGTTCTCCGCCGGATCGACCAGCAGCGTGGGCGCGGGGTCGGACAGGCGCGGAGCGCGGCCGAGGAGCATCGCCACCAGCTCCTCGGGCGGGAGCGAGACCGGAAGCACGCGTGAGACGTTCTCGGCGCTCGCGGCGCCGCGGTACCAGGTCCCGGTATCGGACGCGAGCATCACGAATCGCTTGCCATCGGAGACGAGAATTCCGCTCGGCTTGCCGAAGAAGTCGAGCACCTCGAGGTGCACCGAGGCGGGGGCGGCGGCAGCGACGAACATCTGCACGTTGCCCTTCTTGCCCCGGGCGTCTAGATGAGCCTTCGCCTGGCTCTGCAGCGCGGCGACCCGGGCATCCGTGGCGTCCACCTCGGCGAGCAACGCGGTGGCGTCCGGGGAAGGGACGCTGCGCACGTCCACCCTGGGAGGACAGCCAGCGAGCAGGAGCAGGAACAACGGCCAGGGACGCCTGTTCATGGGCAGCGAAAAGCACGTAACCTCGGTAAGACTCAAGGATTTGAGGGCTGAATGACCTTCGAAGAGCTGTCCCATTACCTGCGCCTCGGTGGCGCCACGCTGGCGGTCATCCTGGCCGCCTCGGTGCTCGCGATCGGCGTGGCCGTGGAGCGGTGGATCGCCCTCTGGAACATCTCGGCCAACTCCCGGGCCCTGACCGATGCGGTGGGGCGGCACCTCCTGCGGGGGGACATCTCGGCGGCGAAGGGCACGGTGGACAGGTCCGACACCCTCCTCTCGGACGTGTACCGGGTGGCCTTCGAGCGACTGGAGCGGTCACGGACGGTGACACCCGGGGTCGAGGCTGCGGTGGAGCGCGAGCGGGCGCAGCTCGGCCTCCGGATGAAGAAGAACCTTTGGATCCTCGGCACCATCGGCGCGACCACGCCCTTCGTCGGCCTCTTCGGCACGGTGGCCGGCATCATGCGGAGCTTCCGCGAGCTCGGTCTGGACGTGGAGGCCGGCGGGACGGGCGGGACTGCGGCGGTGATGACCGGCATCTCCGAGGCGCTGGTGGCGACGGCCGCCGGCATCCTGGTGGCAGTGGAGGCGGTCATCCTCTTCAACTACTTCCAGTCCCGCATCGCGCGGCTGAACGTGGAGATGCGGCTGCAGATCGAGGAGTTCATGGAGCTGCTCCGTGAACGCCCGAGCGGCCCTGCCCATCCCGAGCCGGCGCAGGCGTCGATGGCCCCCACCCCGCTCCCTGCCGTGACCACGGCCGGGGCGAGCTAGGACGTCCGAGCGATGGCGATCGGACACGTCCCGGGGACCCAGGAAGACGAGGGGGACGAGGCGGTCTTCTCGGAGATCAACATCACTCCGTTGACCGACATCTTCCTGGTGCTGCTCATCATCTTCATGGTGACCAGCTCGGTGATCGTGAACCAGGGGGCGGGGGCGGCGAAGGCGGGCCTCAAGGTGAACCTCCCGAAGGGCAGCGCCGCGGACGTGATGCCGGCCTCGACCGACCTCTCGGTGGCGGTGCTCCAGGATGGCCGGGTGGTGCTCTCCGGGAACGTGGTCAGCAACGACGAGCTGAAGAAGGCGCTGGACGAGGCGCGGCAGAAGAATCCGAACACGCTGGTCGTCATCCAGGCCGACGAGGGCGTGCCGCACGGCCGGGTGGTCGAGGTGATGGAGACGGCGAAGGGCGCCGGCCTCGCGCAGCTGGCCATCGGCGTCCGAGAGGCGCCGGGGGCGCCCAAGTAGGGCCTCGTCACCGGTTCGGTGCGGCCCAGGCTGCCCCCTCGACGAGAGCCGGCTCGCCGCTGGCCGAGCCTCGCTTCCGCCCTCCATAGGCCATGGCGTAGAGCACCGGAACCGCCATCCGGCTGATGAGCAGGGAGGCCACCTCCCCCGCGGCGAGGGCGATCGCCAGCCCCTGGAAGATGGGGTCGAAGAGGATCACCGCCGCGCCCACGGCCACTGCCATCGCGGTGAGGAGCATGGGCCGGAAGCGCACCGCCCCTGCCTCCACCACCGCTTCCGCCACCGGCATCCCTTGCCGGATCCGCGCCTCGGCGAAGTCGACCAGGATGATCGAGTTCCGCACCACGATGCCCGCCCCGGCCATGAAGCCGATCATCGAGGTGGCGGTGAAGAAGGCGCCCAGCGCCGCGTGCGCGGGGAGGATTCCCACCAGGGAGAAGGGAATCGCCGCCATCACCACCAGCGGCGTCAGCCAGGAACGGAACCAGCCCACCAGCAGGCCGTAGATGAGGAGCAGGACGATGCCGAAGGCGGCCCCCAGGTCCCGGAACACCTCGAGGGTGATCTGCCACTCGCCGTCCCACTTGATCGCCGGCCGCGCGTCGCTCTCCGGCTGGACCGAGTTGTAGACCGCCACCGGGCCAGGCAGCGCGGCGACGGCCCGGTTCATCTGGATGATCGAGTAGGCGGGGCTCTCGGCTCCGCCGGCGACGTCACCGGTGAGGTAGACCACCGGCAAGAGGTTCTTGTGATAGATGCTCCGGTCCTCGATCGTGCTCTCGACGCGCACCAGCTCGCCGAGCGGCACCATGGCCTGGCCGCGCCCATCGGGAAGACGGATCGCCAGCAGCTCGGGGAGGTTCGAGCGCTGCGTCCGTGGAACGTCGAGCACGATCTCCACGTCCTCCTGCTCGCGCGGCAGATGCAGCAGACCGACCGACTCGCCGCCCACCGCGACCCGGAGCGTCCGGGCGATGACCTGGGCGGTGATCCCGTGGAGCGCCGCCTTCTCCTTGTCCACGACCAGGAGCTCCTTGGGGTGCGGTGACTCCACGTACCAGTCGACGTCCACCACCCCCGGCGTGGAGGTGAAGATGGCCCGCATGCTCTCCGCCAGTCGCTGCCGCGTGGCCCCGTCCGGCCCGTAGACCTCCGCCACCAGCGACTGCAGCACCGGCGGACCGGGCGGGATCTCCACCACCGCCACCCGGGCACCGTAGCGGGCGGCGACGGCCGCCACCGCCGGTCGAATGCGGAGGGCGATGGGATGGCTCTGCGCCGAGCGCTGGTGCTTGGGGAGAAGGTTCACCTGGATCTCCGCGACGCTCGAGCCCTCCCGCATGTAGTAGTGGCGAACCAGGCCGTTGAAGCTGTAGGGGGCCGCCGTCCCGACGTAGACCTGGTAGTCGGTGACCTCCTTCTCCTGGCGGATGGCGGCGGCGATCTCCCGGGCCGCCTGCGCGGTCCGCTCCAGCGAGCTCTCCTCGGGCATGTTGAGGACGATCTCCAGCTCGCTCTTGTTGTCGTGGGGAAGCATCTTCACCCGCGTCCACCCGGCGGGGACGAAGGCCATTGCCCCCAAAAGCAACAGGGCGATCAGGACCAGGAACGACCAGCGCCAGGTCGGGCGGTCCACCAGCCGGGACATCAGCCAGCGGTAGGCGCGGGTGGACCGCTCGGAGCTCGCATCCCGGTGCCGCCCCTCCCCGCGCCCCAGCCGGAGCAGGCGCACTGCCGCCCAGGGCGTGACCGCGAAGGCGATCAGGAGCGAGAAGGCCATCGCTGCCGAGGCGCCCATGGGGATGGGCCTCATGTAGGGACCCATCAGGCCGCCCACGAAGCCCATGGGCAGGATGGCGGCGATCACCGTCAGCGTGGCCAGGATGGTCGGGTTGCCCACCTCGGCCACCGCACGGACCGCGATGTCCCGGAGCGACCTGCGCTCGTCGCGCTCGAGGTCGCGATGCCGCACGATGTTCTCCACCACCACGATGGCGTCGTCCACCAGGATGCCGATGGAGAAGATGAGCGCGAACAGCGTGATCCGGTTGAGCGTGTAGCCGACGAGGTAGAAGACCAGCAGGGTCAGCGAGAGGGTCGAGGGGATGGCGATCGCCACCACCAGCGACTCGCGCCAGCCGAGCATGAAGAGAACCAGGAGCGAGACCGCCACCACCGCGATGCCCATGTGAAGCAGCAGCTCGTTGGCCTTCTCCGCGGCGGAGGCCCCGTAGTTCCGGGTCACGGTGACGCTGACCTCGGCGGGAATCGCCCTGCCCTTCAGCCGCTCGGTCTGGGCCAGGACGGCGCGGGCCACGGTGATGGCGTTGCTCCCCGGGCGCTTGGCGACCGCGAGCGTGACCGCCGCCTCCTCGGGGCCGACGTCGCTGCTGGCCGCCCCCGAGCCGAAGAGGACGTACTGCGACGGCTCCTCCGCTCCATCCTTCACCTCGGCGACATCGCGGAGATACACCGGGCTGCCGGCATGGACGCCCACCACCGCCGAGGCCACGTCCTCGACGGTGGTGAAGAACGCGCCGGTCTGGACGACCACGTCGCGATCGCCGGTGGTCAGGGCGCCGGCCACCTCCTGGCGATTGGTCGGACCCAGGGCCTGGACCGGATCGATGATCCCCAGTCCACGCGCGGCGAGGGCAGCGGGATCGACATGGACCCTGACCTCGCGCCGGTAGCCCCCGATGAGGGTGGTCTCCGAGACCTCGGGGACGTGCTTGATCTCGGCATCGACCTGAGCCGCCACCCGTCGCAGGGTCAGATGATCGAGGTGCCGGGAGTGGAAGGTGAGGGCCAGGATCGGCACGTCGTCGATGGACCGCGCCTTGACCACCGGCGGTGATGCGCCGGGAGGAATCCGGTCGGCGTGGTTCTGCAGCTTCTGGTTCAGCTTGACCAGCGAGCGCTCCACGTCCTCGCCGACCCGGAAGCGAACCACGACCAGGGAGCGCCCCGGCTGGCTGGTCGAGTACACGTACTCGACCCCGGGGATCTCCCACATCAGCCGCTCGAGCGGGGCGGAGACCCGGCTCTCCACCTCCGCGGCGCTCGCCCCCGGCATGGCCACCAGGACGTCGACCATCGGGACCTTGATCTGCGGCTCCTCCTCGCGCGGCAGGCCGAGGATGGCCAAAAGGCCCAGGAGGACCGAGGCGATGATCAGGAGCGGCGTCAGCCGGGAGTCGATGAAGGCGCGGGCGATCGCGCCGGCCAGACCCTGGCGGGGACGTCTCACTGGACCACCCGGACCTTGTTGACCCGCTGTCCATCGATCAGCGCCACCGAGTCAGGTACTGCGACATCCTCACCCCCGGACAGGCCGGAGACGATCTCCACCCAGCCGTCCCGCTGGCGACCGGTGCGGACGAGGCGCAACCGTGCCACGTCTCCGTCGACCACGAACACCGTCTCCAGCTGGCCCTGCTGCACGACGGCCTCGGCGGGGACCATTACCGTGGAGGAGGAGCCAGTGGTGAGCAGCAGCCTCCCGAAGCGCCCCGAGCGCAGCCCGGGCACCTCGGGGAGATCGAGCTTTGCCAGCCTGGTCCGTGTGGCGTCGTCGGCCGCGGGCTGGATCTCCGCCACCCGGCCCTCGAGCTCCGGGTCCAGGCCGTCGAGGCGAACCGGAACCGTGGCTCCGATCGCTAGCCGGTCGGCGGCAGCCTCGGGCACACGGGCCTCGAAGCGCAGCGCAGTGGGCGCCTCGAGGATCAGCAGCGCCTGGCCGGGCAGCGCGGTGTCGCCCACGTTGGTGAGCTTTGCGCTGATCACGCCGGCGAAGGGGGCTCGAAGAACGAGCCGTTCGGCCTGCGTGCTGGCCTCGGCCTCCCGCGCCTCGGCCAGGTTCCACTGGGCCATCGCCGCGTCGTACTGGGCGTTGGGCATCGCCCCCTGCTCCTTCAAGGTCGTGGCCCGATCGCGGTCGCGCCGCGCCAGCGCGGACATCGCCTTGCTCTGCTCCAGGCGCGCGGAGATCTCGCGCGCGGAGAGCCGTACCAGCACGTCGCCCGCCCGGACCGAGCTCCCCAGCCCCACCCGGACCTCGGCCACGGTGCCGCTGATCAGCGGCGCGATGGTGGCGCTGCGGACGGCGCGGACGGTTCCCACCACCTCCGACATCACCGGACGTTCGGCGCGCCGGGCCGGTACGACGCGGACCGTCGCTGCCGGCTTCTCGCTCGCTGGCGGGGACCGACGCTCGCCCGAGCACCCGAGGAACAGGGCCAGCAACACGCGCCACGCACGACCCAACCCGGCATGTCCGCCACCCGTCCGCAATGGCGACCCCTACGTCAGGCGGAAGAGCGGTTCGACGTCGGGACCGTCGTCCTTGCCGTCCACCAGGCTGAACTCGTTGGTCCGTGACGAATACCGGTAATCGGCCCCCCACTCGCTGCCGTGCCGGACGCACTCCCGGACAGCGTCGATCAGCGCGTGAACCTCGTCCATCGTGGTGGTGGGGTGAAGCGACATCCGGACCCATCCCGGCTTCTCCGAGAGGTCTCCCTGGTCGATCTTGTCGGTGATCAAGGAGGAGCGGTTGGGGTCGACGTGCAGCAGGTAGTGGCCGTAGGTCCCGGCACAGGAGCAGCCCCCCCGGACCTGGACCCCGAAGCGGTCGTTCAGCAGGCGGACCAGCAGGTTGTAGTGCAGGTCCTCCACGTAGAAGGAGACGATCGGCAGCCGAGCTTCCAGGTGGTCGGCCAGGATGTGCACCCGGGGGGTGGTGCGCAGCTCACGGAGAAGCACCAGAAGCAGCTCGTGCTCTCGCTCCTGGATCCGGGAAGTGCCCATCGCCTCCTTGAGCTGGACCGCCAGCGCGGCCTTGATGGTCTGGAGGAAACCCGGCGTCCCCCCGTCCTCCCGGGCCTCGATGCCGTCCACGAAGCTGTGCCGCTTCCAGGGATTGGTCCAGTTCACCGTTCCACCTCCGGGCTGATCGGGTACCCGGTTGTGGTAGAGCCGCGAATCGAAGACGAGGATTCCGGGCGACCCCGGCCCGCCGAGGAACTTGTGCGGCGAGAAGTACACCGCGTCGAGCTTCTCCAGCTCGTCCGGCGGATGCATGTTCATGTCCACGTAGGGAGCGGACGCGGCGTAGTCCACGAAGCAGTAACCGCCGTGCTGGTGCATCAGCCGGGCGAGCGCGTGGACCGGAGTCCGCACCCCGGTCACGTTCGAGCACGCGGTGAAGGAGCCGATCTTGAGCGGACGCTCGCGGTAACGCTGCAGCAGCTCCTCGAGGGCGGCCAGGTCCACCATCCCTCGATCGTCGGGAGGAATGACCTCGACGTCGGCCACGGTCTCCAGCCAGGAGGTCTGGTTGGAGTGGTGTTCCATGTGAGTGACCAGCACCACCGGTCGTAGCTCTGGCGGTAGCTGGCAGAACGGCGCCAGCTGCTCGGGCAGGCGAAGCCCGAGCATCCGCTGCAGCTTGTTGACCACCGCGGTCATGCCCGAGCCCTGACTGATGATGACGTCGTCCGGTCCGGCACCGACGTGTGCCTTCAGCAGCGCCTGCGCGCGTTGATATGCGCGGGTCATCGCCATCCCGGTCGCGCTCGATTCGGAGTGGGTGTTGCCCACCAGCGGCCCGAACTCCTCGAGGAGGCGCTCCTCGATCGGCCGGTAGAGGCGACCACTGGCGGTCCAGTCCGCGTACAGCAGCGGCCGCTCTCCGTGAGGGCCGCGCAGGCGGTGCCTCACCCCGACGATGTTCTCGCGGAACGGTGCGAAGAACTCTTCCAGCACCCAGGCTCCTTGCGAAGGCAACCCCGCCTCCGCGCGGCCCGACCATACCGCAAACCGAGCAGCCCGGTCGGGCGGAGCTGCCGTCAGCTGCCGAGGGCCGCGTCAGGGATGTCCAGCGCCGAGGCGTCCTCGGTCGCCAGCGATCGCGCCGAGGCCTCCACCTGGGGAAGCACGTTCCGGGCGAACCACAGCGCCGACTGCACCTTCCCGGTGTAGAACGCCGCATCCTGAGTCGAGAGGCCGCCCGCGGCGAGCTTCTTCTGCGCCAGCGCCGCGGCGTCGAGCAGCATCCAGCCCACCGCCTCCTGCGACATCATGGTCAGGAAGCGGTTCGCCGACAGCCCGATGAGCCCGAGCCCGCCGTTCTGGCTCCAGCCGAGGAGGGTCATCGCGCTCGACATGAGCGCTTCCTGCCCCGCGGCGAGCAGCTCCACCGCCTTGCCCAGGGTCGCGTCGCCCCGGTTCGACTCGACGAACGCGGCGATGTCCTGGAGGAAGGCCTGGAAGTTCGTCCCACCCGCCTGGCCCATCTTCCGGCCCACCAGGTCCATCGCCTGGATGTGATTGGTGCCTTCGTAGATGCTGTAGATCTTCGCGTCGCGGGCGTACTGCTCCACCGGGTGGTCCTTCAGGTACCCGGCGCCGCCGTAGACCTGGATGGCCACCGCCGCGAGCCGGAACGCCTCGTCCGAGGCGAACGACTTCACCAGCGGGGTCAGCAGGTCCACCTGACCCTTGTGGTAAGTGGCCTTCTCGTCGTCCTTGCCCGCCAGCGCCCGCGCCTGGTCGCCGTGCCAGGCCAGCTTCACGATGAGCGCGCGGATCCCCTCGGTGTGCGACTTGAGGTCGAGCAGCATCCGGCGCACGTCCGGGTGCTCGAGGATCGCCACCCGCGGCACCGTGGGGTCCTTCCAGTGGCTGTAGTGCGGGCCCTGCTTCCGGTCGCGCGCGTAGTCCACCGCGTTCTGGTACGCCGCCGCCGCCGTCGCCAGTCCCTGGATGCCCACCGCGATGCGAGCGCCGTTCATCATCCGGAACATCTGGGACATGCCCAGGTTCTCCACGGTGCCCACCAGCTCGCCCTCGCAGCCGTCGCTCTCACCGAAGTTGAGGACGCAGGTCGCGGAGCCGTTGATGCCCATCTTGTGCTCGATGGAGCCGACGGTGACGTCGTTGCTCCCCCCGACCTTGCCCTCGGCGGTGATCTTCTTCTTCGGCACGATGAACAGCGACAGGCCCTTGGTCCCCGGAGGCGCGCCCTCCACCCGGGCGAGGACCAGGTGCACGATGTTGTCCGCCAGGTCGTGGTCACCGCCGGAGATGAAGACCTTGGTGCCCTTGATCGCGTACTTGCCGTTCGGCAGCCTCTTCGCGCTGGTCTTCGCCGCGCCCACGTCGGTGCCGGCGTGGGGCTCGGTGAGGCACATCGTCCCGCCCCAGGTCCCGTCGAGCATCTTCTCCGCGTAGCGCTTGCTCTGCTCGGGCGTGCCGCACTCGATGATGGTCTCGGCCGCCCCGAAGGCCAGGCCGGGGTACATGTTGAACGCCGGATTCGCTCCGGAGAGCAGCTCCTCCACCAGCGCCACCAGCGCCCGTGGCGCCCCCTGGCCGCCGTGCTCCGCATCCACGCCGAGCGACTTGAAGCCGTTCTCGTAGAGCTGCTTCCAGGCTTCCTGGAAGCCCTTCGGCGTCTTCACCTGACCGTCCTCGAGGCGGCACCCCTCGCGGTCGCCCGCGGCGTTCAGGGGCCCGAGTACCTCGCGGGCGAAGCGGTACGCGGTCTCGAGGATGGCCTTCGCCTCCTCCTCACCCCACGCCTCGTAGGGAGCCTTGCCGAGGAGCTCCCCGAGCTTGAACTGCTCGAGCAGCACGAAGGAGAGCTCCCGGGGGTCCGCCTTGTACCAGTTCAGTCCTGCCGGCATCGATCGACTCCAGAATCAACGAGACCTGCGGGAAGCATGTGTCCGGCTGATTTCCGAGTCAATCCGAAATGACGCCCCGCGTTGGCAAGTCGGTCCAGGACTCCGACAGGCCTACTTCTTGGAGGACTTCTTCGCCTCTGGGGCCTTCCTCAGAGCGTGGGATTCCCGCGGGGTGGCCTTCTTGACCCCGGAGACCGGCGTCGCCACGGCGGGCTCCTTCCGGGGTGCAGGCGCCGGGGCCGGAGGGGGAAGGATGCTCTCCCGGGGGGCGGGCACCACCAGCGGAGGCTGACCGGAGCGCTGGCGGTTCTCGTCCTCCAGGGAGTGGAAGAGCTGGATCTGCGCGCCGCCCCGCAGCACCAGCTCGCCCTTCTGGTTCTCGGCCCAGAGGTCCAGCTCGGCGAAGTACCGGCCCTCGTCCCCCCAGCGTTCGGTCACCCGGCCCTTGCAGACCACGGTGTCCCCTGGCCAGACGATCTTCGAGAACTTCACCGAGTAGCGCCGCAGCTGGGCGCCCCGCGCCCAGTCGGACACCAGCTGCCCCAGGAAGCCCATGATCAACATCCCGGGCGCGTACACGCTCGGCATGCCCAGGCTCTTGGCGTAGGTCTCGTCGACGTGGACCGGGTTGAAATCGCCGGAGGCTCCCGCGTACCGAGCCAGCTGCACCCGGTCCACCGGTGTCTTCGTCAGCGCCGGGAGCTCCTCTCCCACGCGGACCACCTCGAAGTAGAGCTTGCGTGATGCCATCGCCGATCAGCTCTCCTTGCTCGCGCGCACCACCAGCGTGCGCCGGGCCTTGAAGACCAGGTTGCCTTCCTCGTCGCGCCCCTCGTCCTCGATGACCGCGACGTCCATCTTCCCTGCCGGGCCGGTCCGCTCCAGGACCTCCGCCACCCGGGTAGACACGTAAATCCGGTCGCCGGCGAAGATCGGACGGTCGTACTCGAATGCCTGCTCGGCATGCAGCAGGCTCTTGATCCCCACGCCGAGGAGCTCCCGCAGGTCCGCGGCCGAGTGGAAGCTCGCCGGGAACGTGGGCGGGGCGACGATGGTGGGGTAGCCCGCGGCACGGGCGTACTCCTCGTCGTAGTACATGGGGTTGAAGTCGCCGAGCGCCTCGGCGAATCGGCGGATCGCCCCCTTCTCGACCTCGTTCAGGGTCGGCGGGGAAGAGCGGCCGATGGCGTTCTTGTCCAGCATGGCAGGTCCTTTGCGGATCAGCGTCCCGCGGGAAGATCGAGCACGGTGAGCAGTCCCGACTCCGCGGATGCGACGCGTGGAGCGGCGTGTACCACGAGCTGTGCGGTCGCGGAGTCCCCCGGAATTCCGCCGGGGATCTCGACGCGGAGAGTGGTGTCCGATTCAATGACCATCTGGTCCCCGGGCGGCTCCGCTCCCAGGGCAAGCATCAGCTCGAGACGCACCCTCTCCTGCCCGTCCACCAGGCCGACGACGGTCTGATTCACGCCCGCCACACGGCCCCGGGGCACGAGGAATGCGCCACCCGGGATGTCCTCGTGGGCGAGGACGGGCGCGACCTCCTCCTCGTACTCGTCGAGGTCCATTCCCAGCCCGAGGGCGCACAGCGCCGCGGACTCCAGCAGGCCCACGTGGCCCACCCTGTTCTCGGCGGCGAGGGCATCGAACTCGGCCTCGCTGAGGCCGGCGCCGATCTTCCGCTGCAGCGCCTCGCGACGGGTCCGCGCGTCCACCACCCGCCGGGAGAAGACGTGGCGCACCGGCCCCAGGGTCTGCCCCAGCGTCGCGACCAGACGGTCGAGGACGAAGCCCGGATTCACCCCGGTCCCGAGCACGGAGACGCCGGAGCGCTGGGCGGCCCGCTCCAGCCGATCCGAGAGCTCCGGATGGCGGACCCAGGGAAAGGAGAGCTCCTCGCAGGTGGAGACCACCGGGTGCCCCTCCTTCACCGCGGCGAGCAGCTGCTCGGCCACCGCCGGGAGGGAGGACCCCGTCGCGTGGAGCACCACCGGCCGCCGGCCCCGGGCCGTCCCGCGCCGCAGGGCCGGCGCTACCTGAAGCGGCGAAGGAACTCCCAGCTCGTCCAGTCGCTTGCCCACAATGCTGGTATGCGTGTCCACGGCCCCGACGAGCGTCACCTCCTCCGACTGCAAGGACGCCCGCGCGATCTCCCGCCCGATGGCCCCGAGCCCCATCACCACCACGGGCACCGGGCCCGAGTTCGCCACCCTGCCCATTTCCGACCGAATCTCCCGCCGTTTCGAGGGTTTGTGCTTTTACGCCCGCGCGGTCCGGCGCGGCAACCAAAACGGCGCCAACGTCTCAGAGAACTCGTGGGGAACTCGTGGGTCAATCAAGGAGTGAAAACAACCCAATCTGATAGTGGATCTCCTTCGACCATCCCATCCAGAGCCTCCATCCCGGAGACCACCGTTCCGATGATGGTGTAACGACCGTCCAGATGCGGCTGGGGCGAGAGGGTGACGAAGAGCTGGCTGCCCCCCGTGTCCTTCCCGGCGAGAGCCATCCCCACCGTGCCCCGAAGGTAGGCGCGGGGGGAGACCTCGCAGGGCAAGGTGAAGCCCGGGCCCCCTTCCCCGTCCCCGCGCGGGTCCCCGCCCTGGACCACGAAGTCCGGCACCACGCGGTGGAAGGTGAGACCGCGGAAGAACCCCTCCCGCGCAAGGCGAGAGAGCTGGGCGACCGTCGCCGGCGCGTCGTCGACGTCCGGGTCGATGACCACCGGCCCGTGAGCGGTCTCGATGCGCCACCGAGCGCCGGTAGCCAGGGGCGGAGCGGGGGGCGCCTCGGCCCTCGCCGGGAGCGCGGGAGCCCGGACCGGAGCTCCCTCAAGCGCGGTGAGGACCCGTGCCCCCTCGTGTCGGACGTGAGCCTGAGGTGAGTTGAGCCAGTGGCGAGCGATGCCGGCTGCTCCCTCGGGCTCGAGCTTGATGAGAGCCTCCGCGTAGGTGGTGACCACGTCGACCGTCGCCGTGCGCGCGCCCGCCAGGATGCTCGGCGCGGACGTCCGGTCGCCCACCGTCACCAGCGCGTCGACGGCCGAGGCCCGCACGATGGGGTCCGTGTCCTGGAGCAGCGACCGGAGCATCGGCGTCAGCTCGGGCGCCTTGGTGCCGGGGACGACCGCGAGGGCCGCAGCACGGATCTGCGGGGAGGCATGCGCGAAGAACGGCAGGAGCGCCTTCTGGACCTTGGCCTCGGCCAGGCGCGGGCTCGCGGCGACCGCCTCCAGCCCGAGCCGGAGGCGACGCATCTCGGGAACGCGGTCGTGACCGCAGCGGAGCGTCTCGTCCAGCCAGCCCCGCTGGCGGTCCTCGGCGGCCGCCATCCGGCAGTCGAGCCAGGCCGCGGTGGCCCGCACCGCCTCCGGTGCCGTCTGCGCGGAGACGCGGAGGCTGGCCCGCAGCCGGATCAGCACCCGGCGCGCGGACTCCGGCACCGGCGCCTGGGCCAGCGCCAGGAGCGGCGGCACCGCCTGCGGAAGGCTCGCCGCCCCGAGCCCGGCGGCATGGGGATCCAGCTCGCCGAGGGCCTCGGCGGGGATGCATGGCCCCGGGGCGCAGCGCGAAGCCAGGGTGACCAGGCCCCGGACGGCCTCCGCCGAGACCCGACCGTCGGGGTCGCGCAGCACCGCCCGGAGCGCCGCCGTGTCCTCGGCAACCGCGAGGTCGGACAGGCCCTTCGCGGCGATGGCGCGAACCTCCGGATCATCGTCGCGCAGCGCGCCGAGGAGCACCGGCCGGGCCGCGGGCAACTTCATCTGGGCCAGCGCATACACACCGGCCCAGCGGTAGGGAGCGAGGAGCGCACGGGACAGCCGCTCGAGCCCGGGGCGAGCTGCGTCCGGAACAGCCGCCCTGGCGCGGGCCGCGACACCGAGGGCGATGGCGGCGCGCACCGGGACCTCGCTGCGCGGGTCCTGCTCGTCCGCACGCAGCCCGGTCGGCACCGCGAGCAGGAGCACGAGCCGCTCGAGGGTGGCGGGTGTTCGCACACGGCCGAGAGCGTCCACCTCCAGGAGCCTCGCCGCGGCATCGGTCTCCTTCGCCTCCGCATCGAGCAGCGCGCGGGCGAGGAGTGCCCGGGTGTCGTCCGGCACCGGCTCCCAGGCGAGGGCGAGCGTTCCGGCGGCGAAGGCCGCGGCGCCGCGGACGGCCGGCACTGGATCGCCGAGCGCCTCGGCGACCTTCGGGGCGGTGGAGAGGTCCTGCACCCGGCCCAGGGCGAGGAGGGCCCGGGCGCGGACCGTCGGATCGGCATGAAGCCGGGCGCGGGAGACGAGCACCTCGCCCCGCGTGTCGCGGGCGAGCTCCAGCTCGGCGATGCGCGCCCGCTCCACGGCGGCGAAGTCGGTGGCCGGTGGCTTGCTGGGCGCCGTGGCGCAGCCGAGCGCGATGCAGACGAGGACCCCCCAGGCACGGACCCGCATGCGCCCGGAGGTTCGCACGCGGGGCCCCCGAAGTCAGTCGCGATAGAGTTCGGCCCCGGGGCCTGTCGGCGGGCCCTGTTCGACGAGGGGTGGGTGGAGTGACGGAGCCGGTCCGGGAGAAGGTCGCGGCGGAGACCCCGCTCACGCGGTTTCATCAGCGGCTGCTGGCCGAGGAGCTGGCGCTCAAGCCGGGCCGGGCCACCGACCGCCTCGCCTCGGCGCTCTCCGAGGCGCGGGTCGACCTCAATCCGCATCAGGTGGAGGCGGCGGCGTTCGCGCTCGGGTCGCTCCCGCGGGGCGGCTGCATGCTCGCCGACGAGGTGGGGCTGGGAAAGACCATCGAGGCCGGCATCGTCCTCGCCCAGCTGGTGGCCGAGGGAAAGGGACGGGTCCTCGTGCTCACCCCCGCCACCTTGCGCGCGCAGTGGCAGGCGGAGCTCCGGGACAAGTTCGAGCTGGAGTCGGCGATCGTCGACGGCCGCAGCGGGCGCGCGGGGCACAACTCCTTCGAGCAGCCGGTGCCGGTCATCGCCAGCCACCCCTTCGCCGCGGGCCGCGCCGAGCAGATCCGGCAGCTTCCCTGGGACCTGGTGGTCATCGACGAGGCCCATCGGCTGCGGAACGCGCACCGGGCGGGGAGCAAGATCGCCCGGGCCCTCCGGGACGCGCTTCGCGAGCGGCCGAAGCTGCTCCTCACCGCCACGCCGCTGCAGAACGAGCTGCTGGAGCTCTTCGGACTGATGTCCTTCCTCGACGAGCAGATCCTCGGCCCGGAGCACGCCTTCAAGAGCCGCTACTCGGTGGACCCGGAGATGGGCGGCCTCCCCGACGGGCCGGTCCAGGAGCTGCGCGAGCGCCTCTCGCCGGCGGTTCACCGCACCCTGCGCCGGCAGGTGCGGGAGTACGTCCGCTTCACCAATCGCCGGAGCATGGTGGAGGACTTCGCGCCCTCCACGGAGGAGCAGTCGCTCTACGACGAGGTGTCCGAGTACCTCCGGCGCACCGAGGCGGCGGCGATCGAGCCAGGGAAGAGGACGCTCCTCACCCTCGTCTACCGGAAGCTCCTCGCCTCCTCCACCTACGCCATCGCGCCCACCCTGCGGAATCTGGCCGAGAGCTTGCGCCGCCGCATCGACGCAGCGAGGCGCGGCGCCGGGGCCACGGGCCCCCCCGAGCCCGAGGAGGCGAGTGCCTGGGCCGAGGAGGCGGAGGCCTGGGAAGACGAGCCCGGCCGCCCCATCCCGCCCGCCCTGGCCGCGCTGGAGGCGGAGGCGTTCGAGCTGGAGCGCTACGCTGCGCGCGCCGAGTCGATCCGGGTGAACGCCAAGGGCGAGGCTCTGAAGCGGGCGCTGGATCGGCTCTTCACCGTCGCCCGCGCGCACCAGTGGCCGGAGAAGGCAGTGGTCTTCACCGAGTCGCGTCGGACGCAGGCCTACCTCGCCGACCTGCTCGCCGCGCACGGGTGGGCCGGGCGCATCTCGCTTCTCTCCGGCGACGCGGGGACGCCCGAGGAGCGTCAGGCCCTGGTGGACGAGTTTCGCGAGCGCACCGAGATCCTCCTCTCGACCGAGGCCGGGGCCGAGGGGCTCAACCTCCAGTTCTGCAACCTGGTCGTGAACTACGACCTCCCCTGGAACCCCCAGCGCATCGAGCAGCGCATCGGCCGCTGCCACCGCTACGGCCAGCAGCGGGACGTCCTGGTGCTCAACTTCCTCAACCGCCAGAACGCCGCCGACGCCCGGCTGTACGAGCTGCTGGAGCGGAAGCTCCACCTCTTCGACGGGGTGTTCGGCGCCTCGGACGAGATCCTCGGGGCGCTGGAGACGGGCATCGACTTCGAGAGGCGCGTCCTGGACATCTACCAGTCGTGCCGATCCACGGAGGAGATCGCCCGCGCCTTCGACGCCCTCCGCGAGGATCTGGAGCACCGCATCGACGCGCGGATGACGCAGGCCCGCTCGCTTCTCCTCGAGCGGTTCGACGGCGAGGTGCGACGACGGCTGCGGCTGGCTGGCGAGGAGGCCGAGGCGGCGGTGGACCGGCACCGCCAGAACACCCGTGCCTTCGCCCGTCAGATCCTGGGGAAGGACGCCCGCGGCCGCACCGTGAGCGCCGCGGCCGGCGCGGTGCGCGCGACCCCGGCCGATGGAGTGCACTGGCTCCAGCTCGACGCCTCCGCCCTTCCTTCGCGGCTCGCCCGGCTGGCGGGGGGCGAGGGCTGGTGGTTCGTCTATCGCTTCGAGGCGACGGGGCTGCTCCCGGACGAGCGACTCCTGCACCTGGTGCTCGTCAAGGAGCGGGACGGGTTCCGGGCGCTGCCTCCCGAGGACGCGGCGCTCCTGGCCCGGCTGCCGGCACGCGAGGGACAGCTCCGGGCGCCGGCGGCCGTCTCCGTCGCTCACGCCCAGGAGCGCGCGCTGTCCACGGCGAGAGAGGGCCTGCTCCGCGAGGCCGAGCGGCGCAACCAGCGCGAGCTCGATCGAGTCCGGGAGCAGGCGGATCGCTACGCCGAGGAGTGCCTGCTCGAGCCGCGCGAGGCGCTCGCCAGGGCGCGGGCGAGCTGGGAGGAGGCACGGACGCGCCTGTCGGGAATCGAGGACGGCGCCGAGCGAGCCCGCGCGCGAGCTGCCATCGAGCGGGGGGAGCGGGAGCACCGGCGCCGTCTGGCCGCCCTCCGCACCGAGGAGGAGACCCGCTACGGCCTCAAGGACCGGCTCCTGGCCGAGCGCGCCGCGCGAGGCAAGGTGGTGGACCGGCGCTCCCTGGTGGGCACCGCTTACTTCTGGCTCACCTGAGCGCGGCCGCTCCGCCCTACACCTGGAGGCGCAGCGCGCCGGGGAGGAGCTCGAAGCTCGCCGGAAGCCGACCGGGCTGCTCGCCGTCCACGTCGAGGAGAACCTCCTCGTCGCTGGAGGCCTCCAGCACCCGGCAGCGGAGGGTCCGCGTGCCGGCCCAGCGCACGTGCCGGCCGTCGTAGACCGACGCCGACTTCAGCGCGAAATCCTTCAGGTGATAGCCGCTCCAGATGGTGACGTCGAACTGGCCATCGGACGGGTCGGCCTCGGGGGCCACGCGCATGCCGCCTCCGAAGTACTGGCCATTGGCGACCGCCAGGGTGGTGATGGCCAGAGCCTCGACGGGACCGCCATCCACCCGGATGCGGACTGCCTGATCGCGCCAGCGGAGGAGCGTGCGGACGCTGGCGAGGAAAAAGCTCACCTTCCCCCCGAGGACCTTGGTCCCGGAGTTGACCGCGCGATCCACCTGCCCGCTGACCCCGAAGCTGGCGACGTTCACGAAGTAGCGCTCCCCGGAGCTGCCGTCGGGCCGGGTGAAGCGGACACGGCCGACGTCGAGCGGGCGTACCTCCGCCTTGAGCCGGGCGCAGCTCTCGCGGAGCGACCCGTTGAGCCCGAAGGTTCTCCGGAAGTCACCCCCCGTCCCGCGAGGAACGAGGGCCAGGCACGCGTCGGGAGGGACCAGGCCGCCCTCGAAGAACCCGTTCACCACCTCGTTGAGGGTGCCATCGCCTCCCACGGCGACGATGCGGCGGAAGCCGCTGCGGAGCGCCTCGGCGGTGAGGACGGCGGCGTGCATCGGGCGCTCGGTGAACGCGTGCTCGGCGCCGTCGCCGAGCGCGCGCACCACCTCCGCGCGGATCTCCGGCCAGCGTCGGCCGGTCGCTCCGCCCGCGCTCTCGGGGTTCACCACCAGGAAGGTGCGCATCGGCTGGGTCGGACACTGTCGCACGCCCCCGGACAGCGCTCGCGACAAAGTGGGTTGACGCTTCGCGGCACCCCTCCGGGAGCAGGAAGGTCGTCCTCTCTCGGCTCGCGGCGCAGCGCGCTAGCATGTGACTCCGCGTGGAGAACGGGAGCAACGAGCGCTGGGTGCTGCTGGCCGAGGACGACGGCGCGCTGCGCTTCCTCCTCGCCTCGGTCCTGCGCAAGGACGGGCACCGGGTGCTCGAGGTTCCCGACGGCGAGCAGCTGGTGGTCGCGCACGCGGCGCTTCCCCCGGGACGGAACGGACGCACGGTGGTGCTGAGCGACCTGTCGATGCCGGTGCGGAGCGGCCTGGAAGCGGTGGAGGAGATCCAGCGCCGCGAGCCTGGCCTGGGCGTCATCCTCATGGGAGCGTTCCTCGAGCCGGCCGACGTCCCGCGGGCGGAGGCGCTGGGCGCGGCGTTCCTGACCAAGCCCTTCGAGCTGGCGCGGATGCGGGCGCTGGTTCGGGCGCTGGTCGCCAGGCCCACGGCTCGCGCCGCCGACCTGATGGAGGCGGCCGGCGGTTAGCGGTGGCCGGCCGGGACGGGCGTGCGCTTCACAGCGGAGACCAGGCTGGTTTCCGCTGTCAGGACTTCGGTGGGGGGGCCACGCGGACGTGGACCTCCCGGAGCTGCTTCTCGTCGACCTCTCCGGGAGCGCCGGTCATGAGGTCGGTGCCGGTCTTGGTCTTGGGGAAGGGAATGACGTCGCGCAGGGACTCGGCGCCGGTGAGGAGCATGGCCAGCCGATCCATGCCCACGGCGATGCCTCCGTGCGGCGGGGCGCCGTAGCGGAGGGCGTCCAGGAGGAAGCCGAACTTGTTTCGCGCCTCCTCGTCGGAGATCCCCATCGCGGCGAACACCTCGGCCTGCACCTTCGGGTCGTGGAGCCGGATGCTGCCGCCGCCGATCTCGAAGCCGTTGAGCACCACGTCGTAGCGCCAGCACTTCACCCGTCCAGGATCGGTGAGGAGATACTGGACGTCGCCGTCGTGGGGTCGGGTGAAGGCGTGGTGCGCGGCCACCCAGTGCCGGAGCTCCTCGTCGTACTCGAAGAGCGGTGGGTCGACGACCCAGAGGAACTCCCAGCGACCTCCGGACCCGACCTCGGGGATGAGCCCCAGCTTCTTGGCGATGTGCACTCGCAGGTTGGCCATCACCGTGTGGACCAGCGACGTCTTGCCGAACTGGAAGACGATGAGGTCTCCGGACTTCACCTTGCACGCCTCGTTGATCGCCGCCCGGAGCGCCGGAGAGATGGTCTTGGCCATGGGCGACTGCGTCCACTCGCCGCTCTCTCCCACCTTCGCCCGGGCCAGCCCGCGGGCGCCGGCGCCCTTGGCGAACTCCTCGAGCTTGTCGGCCTCGGCGCGCGAGAGCGGATGCGCTGCGGGCACGACCATCGCCTTGACGATGCCTCCCTGCTGCACCGCCTCCAGGAGCATCGGGACGCCGCCGTCGCCTCCGTGGGCGGTGACGATGTCGGTCAGGAGCACGTGCTCGAGACCGAAGCGGAGGTCCGGCTTGTCGTTGCCGTACTTCGCCATCGACTCGTCGAAGGGCATCCGCCGGAAGGGTGTGGGGACCTCGACGCCCAGGATCTCCTTCCACAGCCGGGAGATGAGCTTCTCCACGACGGCGAACACGTCGTCCTGGCTGACGAAGCTCATCTCCAGATCTATCTGGGTGAACTCGGGCTGCCGGTCGAGCCGGAGGTCCTCGTCGCGGAAGCACTTGACGATCTGGAAGTACCGGTCGAATCCGGCGACCATGAACAGCTGCTTGTAGAGCTGCGGGCTCTCGGCCAGGGCGTAGAACTTGCCCGCGTTGAGCCGGCTGGGGACGAGGAAGTTCCGCGCTCCGCCCGGGGTGTACTTGCCCATGAACGGCGTCTCCAGCTCCAGGAATCCCTGCTCGACGAGGGTGCTGCGGGTGATGGCATTCATCCGCGAGCGGGTGACGAGCGAGTGCTGGAGGGGCGCCCGGCGCAGGTCGAGGTAGCGGTAGGTGAGCCGCTTGTCCTCGGCGGTCTCGATCCGGTCCTCGATGGGGAACGGGATGGGCTCGCTCCGGTTGAAGACGGTCAGGGCGGTGGCCTTCACCTCGATCTCCCCGGTCTTCATCTTCGGGTTCACGTTGGCGCCGCGGCTGACCACCTTCCCCTGGACGCCGACGCACCACTCGAGACGGAGGGTGCCGGCCAGGGCGTGGGCCTCGGGGTCGATGTCGGGCTCGAAGACGACCTGGGTGAGTCCATGACGGTCGCGGAGGTCGATGAAGACGGCGCCGCCATGGTCGCGGCGGTTCTGGACCCAGCCGAACAGGACGACGGTCTTTCCCACGTCACGGGCGGTGAGCTCGCCGCAGTCGTGGGTGCGCTTCACCTGGGAGATGAACGGAACGGACATGGAGGGGGCGGAACCTAGCGCGCCGCGGGTGTCGCCGCTACGCGTCATGGGTGGCGGGAATGCCCGGGGCGACTCTGGAATCGGGCGTCAGGACCCGGTCGCCGACAGCACGGCGCTGTCGGCGGCTCGGAAGTCGCGAATCTTGAGCGAGACGCGGGTACGGCCCTTCCAGGTCTCGAGAGAGGGCTGGAAGGCGAGGTCGACCGGACCGTCGACTTGTCCGAGGCGCGGGCCCATGCCGAACCCGATGGTGTCGATGGCCGGCGACTGGGGAAGGACGAGCTTGAGATGGGTGGTGCCGCCGCTCCTGGCGGTGACCAGGCGAGCCTCGGCGTGGAGGGACTCGGCGACGAAGATGGGTTCGGGGTTGCCCGCGCCGAAAGGACCGAGGGCGGCGAGGGCGCCGACGGCGCGCTCGGTGAGCTCGTCGGGGTGGACCAGGGCATCCACGCGGCAGCGGGGCTCGAGGTCCTCCTCGCGGAGGCGGCGGGCGGCGATGGCCTCGAAGTCTCGGCGGAAGTCGACGAGGCGCTCGGCGTCCAGCGTGACGCCGGCGGCGTGGCGGTGACCGCCGAAGCGGGAGAGGTGCTCGGAACACTCCCGGAGAGCCTCGACGAGATGAAAGCCCTCGATGCTCCGGGCGCTGCCCTTCCCCACTCCGCCCTGGACTCCGATGACCAGCGTGGGCCGGTGGAAGCGCTCGACGATTCGGGCGGCGACGATACCGACGACGCCGGGGTGCCAGCCCTCGGCCCAGAGGACGAGACCGCGGGTGCCCGGTCTGTCCTGGGCCTGGGCCACGGCCTCGACGAGCATCTGCCGCTCGATGGCGCGCCGCTCCTCGTTGGCCTGGTCGAGCTTCGTGGCCAGCTCGCGGGCCTCGGCCAGACTCGCGGTGCGGAGGAGCTGGAGACCGACGGCGGCGTCGTCGAGGCGACCGGCGGCGTTGATGCGGGGCCCGAGGTGGAACCCAACCTGACCGGCGCTCACCGCTCCCTCGGTCTCGAGCCTCGCCGCTTCCTTGAGGGCGCGGACGCCCGGGCGATCCGCGCGACCGAGGGCATCGAGCCCGTGCCGGACGAGGATGCGGTTGGCGCCGGTGAGGGGGACGACGTCGCAGACGGTGGCGAGGGCGACGAGGTCCAGGAGCGGCTTGAGCAGGGGCTCGCGGCGGTTCTGGAACCAGCCGAGGGTGCGGAGCGAGCGACGGAGGGCCATCACCAGGTTGAAGCCCACGCCGGCGGCGCACAGCGCCTTGGTGGGGTACTCGCAGCCGGGCTGGTGAGGGTTGAGGACGGCGGTGGCTGGGGGGAGCGTCTGCGGAACGGTGTGGTGGTCGACGATGACCACGTCCACGCCGAGCTCCCGCGCACGCGCGACCTCGGTGACGCTGGCGATGCCGCAGTCCAGGGAGACGAGGAGCCGGGAGCCCTCCCGGGCGATGCGCTCGACGGCTCGGAGGTTGAGCCCGTAGCCCTCGTCGATCCGATGCGGGATGTACGTCCTGGGAGCCGCGCCGACCGACTCGAGGAAGAGCGAGAGCAGCGCGGTGGAGCAGACCCCGTCGACGTCGTAGTCGCCGTAGAGGGTGATCTGCTGCCGCTCGACGATGGCGCGGGTGAGGCGCTCGACCGCGGCGGACATGCCCTTCATGCGGAAGGGGTCGGGAAGGTCGGTGAGCTCGTGGGAGAGGAACCGGGCGGCGTCCTGGGGTTCAGCGACGCCGCGAGCGACGAGGACGCGCGCGGCGAGCGGGTCCAGGCCGACCTCGATGGCAAGACGGCGGGCGGCGCGACGCTGCGATTCGACGTCCCGCTCTCCAACCGGAAATACCCAGCGCAACCGGCAACTCCTCTCGTGCAAACGCCCGCCGTTTCGAATGTTCGTATCGAAGTGGTCTGACAGCGAACGACACGCGACCACGCAGGATCAGAAGGCGCGTGGAACGTGCCTGTGCAGACGCAGGGAATCGCCGTGCGCAGGATCAGCGGAGGTGTCGGCGATGGCTGCGAGAAGCATTCGTGTGCTGTGAGCTCGCGCGCCGACGAGCAGACGGTGCTTCGTGCGCGCCCACGCCGCGGTGCGATGTCACACCGGTGTGACGGACGGGCTGGTCCGAGCAGCGTGCATTCTCCGCTCCGTCGTCCGGGGTGTCATAGCGAATCGATCTGACCCGGGCTGGGGTCAGCTCGACGGCGCGGTACCCGCCGTCTCCTCGGGGCGGGGCGCGCGATTCAATCGCGGCGGATCTCCCCCGCTCGAATCCCGATCTCGACCTTGCCCTGCATCCCCGTCCCCGGGCTTCCGGCGACGGAGACGAATGGCGCAGGGTGCCCGCGGAGGATCGGATCGTCCCCGTTCCGGGTCGTCCGCGGGCCCCGGGCGGCATAGGGCTCCGTCTCGAACACCGTGTCGGTGACGGAGTCGTCGAAGAAGAGCTGGGTGCTCGTGTCGGTGATGACCTCGCCGTAGGGATCGAAGGTCCGCACCTTGGCGTGGAGGTGGACCGCGCGCCCGGGGTACCAGCCGGGATACACGGTGACGAACCGGACCTCCCCGAGCTCGTCCGTCACCTGGAAGCCACGGAGGAAGTCACGGCCGGCGGTCCCGCGATCCTGAATGCCCGAATAGCTGCCCCGTGCATCGCACTGCCAGAGGTCGACGCGTGCTCCGCGGACGGGGCGGCACCAGTCGCCGGTGCTGGTGAACAGCCGGAGGGTGAGGACGAGCGGAACGCCGGGCACGGGTCCCGCTCCGGTACTCGGCTTGCTATCCCAGCGCAGGTCGAAGCGGTGGAGCGGCGCGTCCCACCAGTACGGGCCGGCGGTGAGCGCCGGGGCGAGCGCGCAGGCCGGCCCCTCGTACGCCGCGCCCGTACCGCATCCGACGACGAGGAGCGCGCCTCCCCGGGCGAGCAGGGCGAGAGCCTGTCGACGGTCGAGGGGCGAGCGGAGTGACCAACCTCCCATGCTCCGGAGGACACCGCGCCCCGCACCCGGTGCATCGTCGCGAGCGCAATTTTCTCAGCCGGCCAGCGGTGGAATCCCCAGCCGCTCGCGGGTCTCCTCCACCGGCAGATCCACCCAGGCCCAGTGGTCCCAGCGGGCGCTGAGGTCGTGGCAGGCGGCGACGCGCTCGGCGGCGCGGGATTCACCTTCCGCACGTCGAAGAGGCCGGTCCTCGCCTCGACGATGGGCGTCACCCGGTGTCCGGCATGCACCGGGACGTTCCCGGAGCCAGAACCGGCCGTCAAGGCCGTGTGGCGCGGCACTCCGCCCCGGCGGCGCCGTCACGCCTCCGGCACCTAGCTCAGGCCGGCCGCACCTTCATGCTTCCGCCCGCGGCCTTCTTCCGCGCCGCGCGCTCGTCGAGCCAGATGGTCAAGGGGCTGGCGATGTACACGCTGGAGTACGTCCCGACGATGATGCCGACCAGCATCGCCATCGCGAAGTCCCAGATCTCCCCCACTCCGAAGATCAGGAGCCCCACCAGGGACAGCGCGGTGACCCCGGAGGTGAGGATGGTGCGCGACAGGGTGTCGTTCACCGCGATGTTGATGATCTCCGGCAGCGGCTTGCCCTTGTACCGGGCCATCTCCTCCCGGATCCGGTCGTAGATGACGATGGTGTCGTTGATCGAGTAGCCGGTGATGGTGAGGAGCACCGCGATCGACGTCAGGTTGAACTCGCGGCGACTCACCAGGTAGTAGCCGCTCACCATGGTGACGTCGTGGACCATGGCCAGCAGCGCTCCCGGTCCGAACTTGAAGTCGAAGCGGAACGCCACGTACACGAGGATCGCCAGCATCGAGTACAGCAGGGCGGCGATTCCCTTGTTCCGCAGCTGGTTACCGACCTGCGGGCCGACGTAGTCCACCCGCTGCACCCTGAAGTCGGGCTGGGCAAGGCCGGCGGCCATGGCGGAGGTGATCCGGTCCGCCATTCCCGAGGCCACCGCCTGGTAGTCCTGTCCCCCGCCCTGCGCGGGGCCGAGGTCACGGATCTCCTTCACCCCGGTCCCGGAGCCGGTGACCGTCTGCCGCACCCTGTCCGGGTCCAGCTTCTGCGCCGAGCGGAAGTTGATGATCCCGTTCTGCACGTCGGCGTGGAAGTTGGTGATGCCTCCCAGCGCCTCCAGGGCCTGCTTGGCGGTGACCGCGCTCTCGGGCGTCAGCTGGGTCACGCCACCGAGCCGGAGCAGGTAGCTGTTCTCGCTGGAGCTGCCGATCCCCTGCACGCTCACGTCGTGCAGGCCCGCCTTCTCCGCCCGGGCCCGGACCTCGTCGGCGCGGATCGGGTGGTCGAACTTGAGCTCCACCACCGTGCCCCCGGCGAAATCGACCCCGAAGTTGAAGCCGAAGATCGCGATGCCCACCAGGATGGCCAGGTTGAGCACCGAGCTGATGAACAGCGCGGGCTTCCGCTTTCCGATGAAGTCGATGTTCGTCTTGTGCTTGATGATCTGCATCGTCAGACCGAGACCTTGGCGCCGCGCCCGTGGACGAGGTAGGTGGTGATCGCCCGGGTCACGACGATCGAGGTGAAGAGCGAGGCCACGATCCCGATGATCAGCGTGGTGGCGAACCCGCGCACCGGACCGGTCCCCGTGGACAGGAGGATGAGCCCGGCGATCAAGGTGGTGACGTGCGCGTCGAAGATGGTCCAGAACGCCCGGTCGTAGCCCTGGTCCACCGCCGCCCGGGAGCTCTTCCCCGCGGCCAGCTCCTCACGGACACGCTCGTTGATGAGGACGTTGGCGTCCACGGCGATGCCCAGGGTGAGCACGAATCCGGCGATACCCGGGAGAGTCAGCGTCGCGTTGAACAGGGCCAGACCGGCGAGGATCAGCAGGCCATTGAGGACCAACGCCACGTTCGCGATCACTCCGGACTTCCGGTAGTAGATCGCCATGAAGGTGAGTACCAGGGCCAGGCCCACGGTCGCCGCGAGGCTGCCCCTGCGGATCAGCTCGTCCCCCAGGCTGGCTCCGACCTGACGGATCTCGCCGGTGGTGACCGGAGCCGGCAGCGCACCGGCGCGGAGCACCAGCTCGAGGTTCTTCGCCTCCTGGTACATCTGCTCGTCGGTCTTTCCCAGCGAGCGTCCCATGGTGATGCGGGCGCGGCCGCTGGGGATCCGCTCGTTGATGCGGGGAGCGGAGTTCACGTTGTCGTCGAGCACGATGGCCATGTACCGGCCCACGTTGTCCCCGGTGAGCTTTCCGAACTCCACGCCTCCCTGGGTGTCGAAGGAGAGGTTGACCTCGAAGTCGTTGCTGTTCTGGCTGCGGCTGGCGTCGGCTCCGGCGAGGCTCTCGCCGGTGAGCGGGACCGCCTTGTCGACCAGGTAGGCGAGGTAGCTGTCACAGGTGCCCTTCTGGGCCTGTGCAGTCACGCACTGGAGCAGCACCTCGCGGTTGGGCGGGAGGTCCTGCCGGGCAAACGCCAGGAGCTGATCGCGATCCTTGCCCTCCAGCTGCTCGTACGCGTTGGGTCGCACCAGCCTGATCCCCGAGTCGGCCGGTGGCGGGTGCTTGGCCATCAGCTGGCTGAAGTGATTGCTCTTCTCGTCCACCATCCGGAACTCGAGCTGGGCGGTGGTGCCGATGAGCTCCTTGGCCTGCTCGGGATCCTGCTGCCCGGGAAGCGAGATCTGGATCGAGTCCGTGCCCATCTTCCGCACGTCGACCTCGGCGACGCCCCACTTGTCGATCCGGCGGCGAATCACGAGCATCGCCTGGTCCACCGCGTCCTCGCGGAAACGGGAGACCTGGGTGTCCTTGAGCTGGAAGGTGACCGAGTCCTGGGTGCGGCCCACGCGGGTGAAGTCGTCGAAGCCCTTCATCTCCTTCTCCACCTTGTCCAAGGTGGCGGAGTCAGGCGCCTTGAGGGTGAGCTCGAGCTTCTCGGGATTGGTGGTGTAGGTGACTCCCTCGATCTTCTGATCCTTGAGGAAGTTCAGGATCTGGATACCGCGGCGCTCGACGCGCTTCTGCAGCGCGGTCTGGGTGTCCACCCGCATCACCATGTGGATGCCGCCCTGCAGGTCCAGGCCGAGGTTGAGGCGGTGGTTGGCGCTCGGTGCCCATCGAGGGAGCCGGGCCTGGAGGGCCTTCTCGTCGTTGCGCTGCGACTTGGGGAGGACGAAGAACGAGTAGTAGGTGGGGATGAGGTACCAGACGGAGCCGAGGGTGACCGCGAGGATGATGACCCAGCGGCCCCAGTTGCTGCGGCCCATCACTTCGACTCCTTCTCCGCCTTGGCCTCGTCCGACTTCGGCGTTTCCGTGGGATCCTTGAGGACCGTCTGCACCGAGGTCTTCAACACCCGGAGCTTCACGTTGTTCGCGACCTCGATCTGCACCTCCTTGTCGGCGACCAGGAAGATGCGGCCGATGATCCCGCCCTGGGTCACGACCATGTCACCCTTCTTGAGGTTGGCCAGGAGGGCGCGGTGCTGCTTCAGCTGCTTCTGCTGGGGCCGGATCATCAGGAAGTACATGATCGCGAACATCCCGGCGATGAAGATGAAGAGCGACGAGGGGCTTCCGCCGCCCGTCTGGGCCAGCAGGACTTGATGGGTGAGCACGGGGGTTGAGCTCCGTCAGGGCCTCTCGAAAGAGTGGAATCGTGAGAGGGCGCGCATCCTTAGCAAGAGCGCGCACCGGTCGACAAGGCGCGTCGCTCCCCGGCTGAGCGAGCGGGCACGGGGGGTCCCCTCAGGATCAGAACCGGATCAGAACTCCCCTTCTGAACGGACGTTCAACACCGGGCAGCCCCGCGGGATTCCTGGGTCGCCCAGCTCCCGGGACTCCCGCCCCGAGCCCCGCCCGGGTCGCCGCGCACGCGGTGGATCAGCGGGACGCGGTCGCCCGCATGCTTGCCGGTGAGTGAGGAGGCCCGTGGCGCGTCCGCTCTCAGCCGCTGGGAGCCCGGCCGGACTCCCGCCGGCGCACGTCCTCGGAGAACGCCGCGTACCGGTGCTCCTCGATGGCGGCACGCGCACCGCGCATGAGCTCCAGGTAGTGGTGGAGGTTGTGCAGCGTCGCCAGCCGCAGCGCGAGGAGCTCGTCCGCGGCGAAGAGGTGGCGGAGGTAGGCCCGGGAGTGGATCCGGCAGGTGTAGCAGCCGCAATCCGGATCGGGCGCACGCCCGTCCCGGGCGTGGGTGGCGTTCCGGAGGTTCAGCCTTCCCTGGTGGGTGAAGAGCAGCCCGTTGCGCGCGCACCGGGTGGGGAGGACGCAGTCGAACATGTCCACCCCCGCCCCGACCGCGGTGACGAGGTCCACGGGCGTGCCCACCCCCATGAGGTAGCGGGGCCGGTCGGCCGGGAGGAGCGGCGCGACCTCCGCGACCGAGGCGTGCATCTCCTCGGGGCGCTCGCCCACCGAGTACCCGCCCAGGGCATAACCGGGGAGCTCCACTGCGCAGACCTCTTCCACGTGCCGGCGGCGGAGCTCGAGGTCCAGCCCGCCCTGGACGATTCCGAAGAGCGCGCTGCTCCGGCGCGTCCACGCCGCCGCGCAGCGGTGCAGCCAGCGCGTGGTGCGGGCCAGGCTCTCCTCCATGTACCGGCGGTCGGAGCGCGACGGCGCGCACTCGTCGAAGGCCATGATGATGTCCGCGCCGAGCACCTCCTGGATCTGGATGGAGCGCTCGGGTGTGAGCATCCACCGGCTTCCGTCGAGGTGTGACTGGAAGCTCGCGCCCTCCTCGGTGATCTTCCGGTTCTGGGCCAGGCTGTAGACCTGGAAGCCACCGGAGTCGGTGAGCAGGGCCCGCTCCCAGGCCATGAAGCGGTGCAGGCCGCCCAGGGCACCGACGAGCTCCTCTCCCGGCCGGAGCATCAGGTGGTAGGTGTTCGCGAGGAGGATCTCCGCGCCCAGGGTGTGGAGATCGTCCTGCCCCACTGCCTTCACCGTGGCCTGGGTGCCCACGGGCATGAACACCGGGGTCTCCACCGTCCCGTGAGGCGTGTGCAGGCGCCCGCGGCGCGCACCGGTACCGGCGTCGACGTGGAGTCGCTCGAAGCGAAGGCTCACCCGGCGGCTCCGGTGGCGATGAACATCGCGTCCCCGTAGCTGAAGAAGCGGTACCGCTCCACCACTGCGGCCCGGTAGGCGGCGAGCACCCGCTCCCGACCGGCGAAGGCGGCGACCAGCATCAGCAGCGTGGAGCGCGGGAGGTGGAAGTTGGTGAGCAGCGCGTCCACCGCCTGGAAGTCGTACGGCGGGCGGATGAACAGCCGGGAGGATCCGGCTCCGGGCCGCACCTGGCCGTGGTGGCTCGCGCTCTCCAGGGTGCGCACCACGGTGGTGCCCACGGCGATGACCCGGCGACCCTCGGACCGGGCCCTGTTGACCGCCGCCGCGGTCTCCTCCGGCACCTGGTAGCGCTCGGAGTGCATCCGGTGCGTGGACTCGTCCTCGCCGCGCACGGGGAGGAACGTTCCCGGACCGACGTCGAGGGTGACGAAGCGGAGCTCCACCCCCCGGGCTTCCAGCTCGGCGAATGTCCGGGAAGTGAGGTGGAGGCCTGCGGTTGGCGCGGCGACCGAGCCATCGGCCCGCGCGTACACCGTCTGGTAGCGTATCCGGTCCTCGGGCGTTGGCTCCCGATCGACGTAGGGCGGGAGCGGGACCCGGCCAGTGCGCTCGAGGAGCGCGCCCACGGAGACCGGAGACTCGAAGCTCACCCGGAGCTCCCCCTCGCCCAGGACCTGCAGCACCGTGGCCCGGCCTCCGTCGAGCTCGACCACGGTCCCCGGACGGAGCCCCTTGCTGGCCTGGCCCATGCAGATCCAGCGGAGCGTCGCGGCCGAGGCCGACAGGGCCCCGGAGGCCTCCACGTCGGCATCCGGGCGAACCAGGAGCAGCTCCACTCTGCCCCCGCTCCCCTGCTTCCGGCCGAGGAGCCTGGCGCGGATGACCCGCGTGTCGTTGAGCACCACCAGGTCCCCCGACCAGAGCAGCGCGGGCCAGTCGACGAACCGGCGGTGCGCAACGGCGCCCGTGGCGCGGTCCAGCACCAGCAGCCGCGAGGCATCGCGCTCGGCGAGCGGGGCCTGCGCGATGAGCGCATCGGGCAGGTCGAAGTCGTAGTCAGCGAGAGCCAACGAGCCCAGACTTCTGTGGCAAGGCCACACATTGGGTCAAGGGCCGTGGGCCCACGAGCCGACGTTCCACGGATTCTCCGTTGACGTCGCACGGGTCGCCCGCGTCTCCTCGCCGGCTCCGTGCGCCGCACCCTGCCCGTTCTCCTGCTTGGTTTGTGTCTCGCCTGCACGCATCGCCCCACGGCTCCCCCGTCCTCCGCCCCCACCGGTCCCGGGGCTCCGGAGGCCAGTGCCCGGGTTCGTTCGCTGGCCGAGGAGCACTTCGAGGGAATGCTTCGCCTGGACCCGCTGCTGGCCACGATGGTCGGTGACGCGCGGTACGACGAGCGTCTCCCCGACGACCTCACCGATGCTGGACGGGAGCAGAAGCGCCAGCTCGCGCTGCGGACCCGCGCTGGGCTGGAGGCCATTCCTCGCACGGAGCTCCGCGGCGAGGACGTGCTGACCTGGGCGGTGCTGGATGACCTGACGCGCACCACCCTGGAGGAGCAGCCGCTCGACGATCGCCTGATGCCGCTCGAGCAGATGAACTCGCTACCGGTGCAGTTCCCGGTGCTCGGCTCCGGCAGGGGGCAGCACCCTTTCCGGACCGTCGCGGACTACGAGCACTTCCTCGCCCGGATCCGGGCCTTCCCCGCCTGGGTGGACGTCGCCATCGCCCGGACGCGCGAGGGGATCACGCAGGGCATCACCCGCCCGCGCCCGGTGGTGGTCCGGCTGCTGCCCCAGCTGGAGGCCCAGGTGGTGGCCCGTCCCGAGGACAGCACCTTCTGGGGCCCGGTCACCCGGATGCCGGAATCGTTCTCCGCAGCCGACCGGCAGCGGCTGACCGCGGCCTATCGCGAGGCGATCACCGGAACGGTGGTGCCGACGTACCGCAGGCTCGCCGACTTCGTCCGAGGCACGGTGCTTCCCTCGGCAAGGGAGACCACGGCGATCGAGGCGCTCCCGGATGGACCGGGGCGGTACGCGTTCATGGTGCGGAAGCAGACCACCACCCGGCTCGAGCCCCATGCCATTCACCAGCTCGGACTGGACGAGGTGGAGCGCATCCACGGTGACATCGAGGCCTTGCGGCTCTCCGAGCGGTTTGATGGCACGACGTCGCAGTTCCTCGAGTCGATCGCCGCCGATCCCACGGGTGCGGTGAAGAGCGAGCAGGAGCTGGTGGACGGGTACGT
>Ga0207679_10000368_pt1 | contig 32625 bp, 35 predicted proteins | sample KBSC73metaG_FD_184320 | JGI IMG/M metagenome (GOLD analysis project Ga0207679, IMG submission 184320) | Corn rhizosphere microbial communities from Kellogg Biological Station, Michigan, USA - KBS C7-3 metaG (SPAdes) (version 2) | ecosystem: Host-associated > Plants > Roots > Rhizosphere > Soil ... | reverse complement strand
CGACGAGCCCGACGCTGACACCTTTGCCAAGCGGCGTGGCCCATTTGAGCTGCGGCCCGGCCGTGATCACGGCACCCGTGCCCGACAGGTGCGTGCGGTCCAGGTTGAGCGCCAGTTCGACGGGCCCGACGCGGCAAGCAGGGCCGACGTGCAGCAGGGTACGCGCCCCACCCTGCTCGCGATCGGCCCAGGTTTCCACTTGGCACTGGCCAGGTTCGAGGAGGGCAGCGTCGTCCACTGCATGGTGCCCTCCCGCGGCGCGCACGGAGAAGGCGGTCGCCAGCAGGCCGGCCGAGACCAGCAGCACCCGCCCTGTACGGCAGGCGGGTCGCAATGTCTTGTCGTTCATGAGCGTTGCATGCGGCCTCGCAGTGCAGCCATCCACGCCACGGCCTGCATGGCCGGGCGCAAGCCGCAGCGATGGTATAGCGCTGCGCTGCCGTGCCGTCACAGCATCACAGGCCCTGGCGACAAAAACCGCACACCAAGGCCGCACCGCCGCGCGCCGACGCCTCCGTGGAACGAGACAGCGTACGAGCGGGCGAGCGCCCGCCCCGTCAGTGCTTTTCTTTTGCGTGATTGATCGAGTACTTCGGAATCTCGACCACCACGTCCTTCGTCGAGAGGATCGCCTGGCACGACAGCCGCGAATTCGGTTCGAGGCCCCAGGCTCGGTCGAGCAGATCTTCCTCGGTTTCTTCCATTTCGCCGAGCGACTGGAACCCCTCCCGCACGACGACGTGGCAGGTGGTGCATGCGCAGCTCATGTCGCAGGCGTGCTCGATGTTGACGCCGTTCTCGAGCATGGCCTCGCAGATCGATGTGCCGGTGTCGGCCTTGATTTCAGCGCCTTGGGGGCAGTATTCGGCGTGCGGCAGGATGCGGATGATGGGCATGTTCAGACTTCTTCGACCCGCTTGCCCGTGAGGGCCTGGCGCAGGCTGCGGTTCATTCGTTCGGCGGCGAAAGCTTCGGTACCGGTGGCCAGGGCTTCGACGCCGCGGTCGATGGCATGGTGATCGTCGCCGGCGCGCAGGGTTTCCAGCTGCTGTATCAGCACATCTATGGCGGCGCGGCGTTCGGCGTCCAGCAGGTCGCCGTCCGCATCGAGCGCGGCGCGGGTGGCCAGCAGCATGCGTTCGGCCTCCACCTGCGATTCGCGCAGCGCCCTCGCCCGCATGTCCTCTTCGGCGGTGGCAAAGCCTTCCTTGAGCATGCGGGCGATGTCATCGTCGGACAGCCCGTAGCTCGGCTTGACCGTGATGGTGGCTTCGACGCCGGAGGTCTCCTCGCGCGCGGCCACGCTGAGCAGGCCGTCGGCATCCACCTGGAACGTCACGCGGATGCGGGCGGCGCCGGCCGCCATGGGCGGCATGCCGCGAAGCTCGAAACGGGCGAGTGAACGGCAATCGCTCACAAGCTCGCGTTCGCCCTGCACCACGTGGATCGCGAGCGCCGTCTGGCCATCCTTGAACGTGGTGAAGTCTTGCGCGCGCGCCGTGGGGATGGTGCTGTTGCGCGGGATGATGCGCTCGACGAGCCCACCCATCGTCTCCAGGCCGAGCGACAACGGGATCACGTCGAGCAGCAGCAACTCTTCGGCACCGGCGTTGCCGGCCAGGGCGTTGGCCTGCAGCGCGGCACCGAGCGCCACCACTTCGTCCGGGTTCAGGTTGGTCAGCGGCGTCTTGCCGAAGAACTGGCCGACGGCATGCTGCACCTTCGGCATGCGGGTGGACCCGCCCACCATGACGACCCCCACGACATCGTCCGTGGTGGCCTTGGCATCGCGCAGCACCTTGCGCATGGCCGACACGGTGCGCGTGATCAGCGGCTCGGTGAGCGTCTCGAACTGTTCGCGTGTGACACGCACGGCCATTTCACCGGCGCTCAAGGGGCATGCGAGCGTGGCGTGGTCGGCGGTGGTGAGCTTTTCCTTCGTGGCGCGCGCGGCCACGAGCACGGCCCGCTTGTCTTCCGGCGTCATGACCGTAAGGCCCGCCTGGCCGAGCGCCCAGTTCGCCAGCGCCGCATCGAAGTCGTCCCCGCCGAGGGCCGAATCGCCGCCGGCAGCGACCACTTCGAACACGCCCTTGGACAGGCGCAGCAGCGAGATGTCGAACGTGCCGCCACCGAGGTCGTACACGGCGTACAGGCCTTCGGCGCCGTTTTCGAGGCCGTAGGCAATGGCGGCCGCGGTGGGCTCGTTGATCAGGCGCAGCACGTTCAGGCCGGCCAGTTGCGCGGCATCTTTCGTGGCCTGGCGCTGCGCATCGTCGAAATACGCGGGCACGGTGATGACGGCGCCGAACAGGTCATCGGCAAAGGTGTCTTCCGCGCGGTAGCGCAGCGTGGCAAGAATCTCGGCCGACACCTCGACGGGCGACTTCACCCCGTCCACGGTGCGCAGCTGCACCATGCCGGGGGCTTCGATGAAGTCGTAGGGCAGTTTCTCGCGGTCGGCAATGTCGGCCAGGCCGCGGCCCATGAACCGCTTGACGGACACGATGGTGTTGCGTGGATCGGCGGCCGCTTCCTTCAGCGCGTCGTGGCCGATGTGGCGGCGGCCCTGGTCGAGGTAGCGCACGGCCGATGGCAGGATCACACGGCCTGCCTCGTCGGGCAGGCATTCGGCCACACCGTTGCGCACGCTGGCCACCAGCGAATGCGTGGTGCCGAGGTCGATGCCGACGGCAATGCGCCGCTGATGGGGATCGGGGGCGCCCCCCGGTTCTGAAATCTGAAGCAATGCCATGCCGTTATTGTCCCAGCTGCTCCAGGCGGTGATCGATGTCGGCGAGGAATCGCTCCACGAACATGAGGGCTCTGACCTGCTGCGCCGCCTGGGGAAAATCGTGTTGAACGTCGATGAGTGCCTTGAGTTGCGTCAGCGCCTGCTGGCGGTGCCCAGCCACCTCGTCGTTCAAGGCCTCGACCGCCTCGACGGTATCGGCCTCGTCGAGGGACTCGCGCCACTCCATCTGCTGGATGAGGAACTTCGCAGGCATCGCGGTGTTCTTCTCGGCCTCGATGGGTGCACCATGGAGCTCGCACAGGTAGGCTGCGCGGCGCAGCGGGTCTTTCAGGCGCTGGTAGGCCTCATTGACGCGCACCGCCCACTGCATGGCCACCCGCTGGGACGCAGCCCCCTCGGACACGAAGCGGTCGGGATGCACCTCGGCCTGCAGCGCGCGCCAGCGCGCATCGAGCGCCGCGCGGTCCTGTTCGAACCGGCGGGGCAACCCGAACAATTCGAAGTCATCGCTGTCGAGCTTCATCGCAAAAGAGGATTCCGTGGAGTGGGCGTGGCGATGTGAAAAGGCGCGGCTCTCGGCCGCGCCTGGATGCCGCGCAAGGCCATGGCGGGCCGTCAGACCCGGAACGATTCACCGCAGCCGCAGCGGTCTTTCTCACGCGGGTTGTGGAACTTGAAGCCCTCGTTCAGGCCTTCACGAACGAAGTCGAGCTCGGTGCCATCGAGGTACGGCAGGCTTTTCGGGTCGATCAGCACCTTCACGCCGTGGCCCTCGAACACCAGATCCTCGGGCGCCACGTCGTCGGCATATTCGAGCTTGTACGCGAGGCCCGAACAGCCGGTGGTCTTGACGCCCAGGCGCACGCCCACACCCTTGCCGCGCTTGGCAAGGTATCGCGACACATGCCGCGCAGCCGCTTCGCTCAACGTGACGGCCATGATTCAGTGCACTTTCGCCGCGTCGGCCGAACCGGTCTTGGCGCGGTAGTCGTCCACGGCCGCCTTGATGGCGTCCTCGGCCAGGATGGAGCAGTGGATCTTGACGGGCGGAAGCGCCAGTTCGGCGGCGATCTGCGTGTTCTTGATGGTGAGGGCTTCGTCGAGCGACTTGCCCTTGACCCATTCGGTCACGAGCGAACTCGACGCAATGGCCGAGCCGCAGCCGTACGTCTTGAACTTCGCGTCTTCGATCAGGCCGGTGGCCGGGTTCACCTTGATCTGCAGCTTCATCACGTCGCCGCAAGCCGGTGCGCCGACCATGCCGGTGCCCACCGTGTCATCTCCTTTGTCGAACGAACCCACGTTGCGCGGGTTCTCGTAGTGATCGACAACTTTTTCGCTGTATGCCATCTCAGTTCTCCAATTCGTTCAAGTGGCGCGCGCGGTGCGGCATCAGTGGGCGGCCCACTGGATCGCGCTGATGTCCACGCCGTCCTTGAACATCTCCCACAAAGGCGAAAGCTCACGCAGCTTGGCCACACGGTCCTTCAAGGTGGTGATCACGTAGTCGATCTCCTCGACCGTGGTGAACCGCCCGATGGTCATCCGCAGGCTGGAGTGCGCCAGCTCATCGCTGCGGCCCAGGGCACGCAGCACGTAACTGGGTTCGAGGCTGGCCGAGGTGCAGGCCGAGCCGGAGGACACCGCAATGCCCTTGATGCCCATGATCAACGATTCGCCCTCGACGAAATTGAAGGACATGTTGACGTTGTGCGGCACCCGCATGGAAGGGTGGCCATTCAGGAAAGTCTGCTCGATGCCGGACAGGCCTTGGATCAGGCGCTGCTGCAGCATGCGGATGCGTTCGTTCTCGGCGCCCATCTCTTCGCGCGCGATGCGGAAGGCCTCGCCCATGCCCACGATCTGGTGGGTGGCCAGGGTGCCCGAACGCATGCCGCGCTCGTGGCCACCGCCGTGCATCTGTGCTTCGATGCGAACGCGCGGCTTGCGGCGCACATACAGCGCCCCGATGCCTTTCGGGCCGTAGGTCTTGTGCGAAGCCAGGCTCATCAGGTCGACGGGCAGCGTGGCGACGTCGATCTCGACCTTGCCGGTGGCCTGGGCCGCATCGACGTGGAAGATGATGCCGCGCTCGCGGCACAACGCCCCGAGGGTGGCGATGTCCTGGATCACGCCGATCTCGTTGTTGACGAACATGACCGACGCGAGGATGGTGTCGGGCCGCAGCGCCGCCTTGAACACCTCCAGGTCGAGCAGGCCGTCTTCCTGCACATCGAGGTACGTCACCTCGAAGCCCTGGCGCTCGAGCTCGCGCATGGTGTCGAGCACGGCCTTGTGCTCGGTCTTGACGGTCACCAGGTGCTTGCCGCGGGTCTTGTAGAAGTGCGCAGCGCCCTTGAGGGCCAGGTTGATCGACTCGGTGGCACCGGAGGTCCACACGATTTCGCGGGGGTCGGCACCGATCAGTGCCGCCACCTGTTCACGTGACCGCTCCACGATGGCCTCCGCCTCCCATCCCCAAGCGTGGCTGCGCGACGCCGGGTTGCCGAAGTGTTCGCGCAACCAGGGAATCATCGCGTCCACGACGCGCTGGTCCACGGGGCTCGTGGCACCGTAGTCCATGTAGATCGGGAAATGCGGGGTCATGTCCATGGTGGTAACGGGAAAGAGACTTACTTCGAGAAAGCGGTGCCCAGCGCGAACACCGAATTGGGGGCGGTGATCTTGATGGGCTTGACGACGGGCTGGGTCGAGATGGCGCGCTTGACGGGATGCTCCTCGATGGACACACCCTTGGCGAGCTGCTCGTCGACGAGCTTGCGCAGGGAAATGGAATCGAGGTACTCGATCATCTTGGAGTTCAGGCTGGCCCACAGGTCGTGCGTCATGCACTTGCCGGTGTCCTCGCCCATGCAGTTTTCCTTGCCGCTGCAGCCCGTGGCGTCGATGGGTTCATCGACGGCGACGATGATGTCGGCCACCGTGATTTCCTCGGACTTGCGGCCGAGGGCGTAACCGCCGCCCGGGCCACGCGTGCTTTCCACGAGTTCATGGCGGCGCAACTTGCCGAAGAGCTGTTCCAAATAGGACAACGAGATCTGCTGCCGCGCGCTGATCGCCGCCAGGGCCACGGGCCCTGTGTTCTCGCGCAGCGCGAGGTCGATCATGGCAGTAACGGCAAAACGGCCTTTGGTGGTCAGTCGCATGGAATCCTCCTGATGCCCGGGGGCAAGACAATCAACGAAAGCGATCAATGGGTAACTTCACGCTTGTCGAGCGCCCGCTGTTATAGCGGGTAAACCCCCGGTGTTATTCCGACGGCGTTACTCAAGTATACATGAAGCCTACTTTTTCGGTCGGCTTCTGGTCGGGAAGTTCCCCTCAGCGCCGAGGGACACGCTGCGCGAGGTGCAGGACCAGCCCCTCGCAGGCGTCTTCCACCAGGTCGAGCACCCGGTCGAAGCCGCTCACCGGTCCGTAGTACGGGTCCGGGATTTCGCGGGCCTGGAGGCGGCCGTGGTCGGTCAGGCGGCCCAACTTGGCGCGGTGCACGGCGCTGCATTTGTCGATGAGCACCGCATGGTTGTCGTCGTCCATCGCCAGGATGAGGTCGAAGCGCTCGAAATCATCGGGCGTGAGCGACCGAGCACGCAGCGCGGTCAGGTCGTAGCCCCGCAACCGCGCCCGAGCGACAGACCGGGGGTCCGGCGGCTGATTGGCGTGCCATGCGGCATGCGTGCCGGCCGAATCGACATCGACGAGCTTCGCGAGGTCCAGTGCATCGAGTTTGTGGCGCAGCACCGCCTCCGCGGTGGGCGAGCGGCAGATGTTGCCCATGCAGACCATGAGCACCGCGAATTTTTTCTTGTCCGACAACACACTACCCTTGAAGTTCAGCGACACCCGGACGGCTCGGCGGGGCCGCGGCCTCGCCAGCGGACCACGCTGCCAGGCAAACGATGGTAAACACCTTCAAAACCCGAGGCGAGGAACTTTCGCCGTGAACCCGGGTTCATGTGGCATGGCCTTGCGCATCCTCAAGGTCAAGGCTTTCCCTTCTTCGCCGCGCCCGAGGCCGGCACGTGATCCTCGACCGACGCGCCGAACGCCTGCTCGCGCAGCTGGGCCAGCTGGTCGCGCACGCGCGCGGCCTTCTCGAATTCCAGATTGCGGGCATGCTCCATCATCTGCTTTTCGAGTTGCTTGATGCGCTTGCCGAGGTCCTTCTCGGAAAGGGCCTCGACCTCGGCCGCGATGTGCGCTGCCTTGAGGTCGTCCTTCCCGGATTTCTCCGAATACACACCATCGATGAGGTCGCGCACCTGCTTGGCCACGGTGCGCGGGGTGATGCCCATGCGCAGGTTGTGCTCGGTCTGCTTCTTGCGCCGCCGTTCGGTTTCGCCGATGGCGCGCACCATGGAATCGGTCATGCGATCGGCGTACAGGATGGCGCAACCGTTCAGGTTGCGTGCCGCGCGGCCGATGGTCTGGATCAGCGAGCGCTCGGACCTGAGGAAGCCTTCCTTGTCTGCATCGAGGATGGCCACGAGCGACACCTCGGGAATGTCGAGCCCCTCGCGCAACAGGTTGATGCCCACCAGCACGTCGAACGTGCCCAGGCGCAGGTCGCGCAGGATCTCCACCCGTTCGACCGTGTCGATGTCGCTGTGCAGGTAGCGCACCTTGACGCCGTTGTCGGTGAGGTAGTCGGTCAGTTGCTCGGCCATGCGCTTGGTCAGCGTGGTGATGAGCACGCGCTCGTTCTTTTCGACGCGGATGCGAATCTCCTGCAGCACGTCGTCCACCTGGTGCGTGGCCGGGCGCACTTCCACCACGGGGTCCACCAGGCCGGTGGGACGCACCACCTGCTCCACCACCTGGCCCGCCCGCGTGTTCTCGTATTCGGCCGGCGTGGCCGACACGAACACCACCTGGCGCATCTTCTTCTCGAACTCCTCGAGCTTGAGCGGGCGGTTGTCCAGCGCCGAAGGCAGGCGAAAGCCGTATTCGACGAGCGTGGTCTTGCGGGAGCGGTCGCCGTTGTACATGGCAGCGAGCTGGCCCATCATCACGTGGCTTTCATCGAGGAACATCACCGCATCGCGCGGCAGGTAGTCGACGAGGGTGGACGGCGGCTCGCCCGGCGCGGCGCCCGACAGATGGCGGGTGTAGTTCTCGATGCCCTTGCAGTGGCCGATCTCCTGCAGCATCTCGAGGTCGAAGCGCGTGCGTTGCTCGATGCGTTGCGCCTCGACCAGTTTGCCGGCCGCCACGAGTTCGGCCAGGCGGTCGCGCAGTTCGATCTTGATGGTGTCCACCGCGGCCAGCACACGGTCACGTGGCGTGACGTAGTGGCTCGATGGGAACACCGTGAAGCGCACGATCTTCTGGCGGATGCGCCCGGTCAGCGGATCGAAGAGCTGCAGCGTCTCGACTTCGTCGTCGAAGAGCTCGATGCGAAGGGCGAGCTCGGAATGCTCGGCGGGGAACACATCGATCGTGTCGCCGCGCACGCGGAACGTGCCTCGTGAAAAGTCGGCTTCGTTGCGCTGGTACTGCATGCGGATGAGCTGGGCGATCACGTCGCGCTGGTCCATCTTGTCGCCCGTGCGCACGGTCATCACCATGCGGTGGTAGTCGCTCGGGTTGCCGATGCCGTAGATGGCCGACACGGTGGCCACGATCACCACGTCCCGCCGCTCGAGCAGGCTCTTGGTGGCGCTCAGCCGCATCTGCTCGATGTGCTCGTTGATCGCGCTGTCCTTCTCGATGAACAGGTCCCGTTGGGGCACGTAGGCTTCAGGCTGGTAGTAGTCGTAGTAGCTGACGAAGTATTCGACGGCGTTCTTCGGGAAGAACTCCCGGAATTCGCTGTAGAGCTGGGCGGCCAGCGTCTTGTTCGGGGCGAATACGATGGCCGGCCGGCCGAGCCGCGCGATCACGTTGGCCATCGTGAAGGTCTTGCCCGAGCCCGTCACGCCGAGCAGGGTCTGGAACGTCAGGCCGTCGCCGATGCCCTCGACGAGCTGATCGATGGCCGTGGGCTGGTCTCCCGCCGGCGGGTACGGCTGGAACAGCTGGAACGGGGAGTCCGGGAAGGTGACGATCTCGCCCTGGGCGGGCGCTGCCGGCGTGGAATCGGCGTCAGAGTCGGAAAGTCTCGCCATGGCAGATAAAATCCTCGGGGTTATCCCGCGACGAGAGTTCGCAGGCCAATCGCGCAGGGTAGCCCAAAAGCCCCAAGTTTGCTCTACCCTCTACCGCCTCTACTGACAAGGACTGTCTCCGATGACCTCGCTGTTCACTGCCGTCGAAATGGCCCCTCGCGACCCGATCCTGGGCCTGAACGAGCAATTCAACGCCGACCCCAACCCGGCCAAGGTGAACCTCGGCGTGGGCGTCTACTACGACGACAAGGGCAAACTGCCCTTGCTCAAATGCGTGCAGGAAGCGGAAAAGCAGTTGGTCGAGGCGGCCAAGCCGCGCGGCTACCTGCCCATCGACGGCATCGCGGCCTATGACAAGGCCGTGCAGGGCCTCGTGTTCGGCGCCGACAGCGCCATCGTCACCGAAGGCCGCGTGGCCACGGTGCAGGCGGTGGGAGGCACCGGCGGGCTGAAGATTGGCGCCGATTTCCTCAAGCGGCTGAACCCCGGCGCCACGGTGCTCATCAGCGACCCCAGCTGGGAAAACCACCGCGCTCTGTTCACGAACGCGGGCTTCACGGTCGGCACGTACCCCTACTACGACGCCGAGCGCCGGGGCGTGAACTTCGACGGCATGCTGGCCGCGCTGAACGCCGCGGCCGCCGGCACCATCGTCGTGCTGCATGCGTGCTGCCACAACCCCACCGGCTACGACATCACGCCGGCCCAATGGGCCCAGGTGGTTGCGGCCATCAAGGCCCGCGGCCTGGTCGCCTTCCTCGACATGGCCTACCAGGGCTTCGGCGAAGGCATCCGGGAAGATGGCGCCGCGGTCCAGCAGTTCGTGGACGCGGGGCTCGATTTCTTCGTCTCCACATCGTTCTCGAAGAGCTTCTCGCTCTACGGCGAGCGCGTCGGCGCCCTGAGCGTGGCCTGCCAGTCGAAGGAAGAGGCCGGCCGCGTGCTGAGCCAGCTCAAGATCGTGATCCGCACGAACTATTCGAACCCGCCCACCCACGGCGCCCAGGTGGTGGCCACGGTGCTGACCACGCCGAGCCTGCGCACGATGTGGGAAGACGAACTCGCCGCCATGCGGGTGCGCATCAAGCAGATGCGCGTGGCGCTGCAGGACAAGCTCAAGGCCGCCGGCGTCAAGCAGGACATGAGCTTCATCACGCAGCAAAAAGGCATGTTCAGCTATTCCGGCCTCAACCAGGCGCAGATGCAGCGCCTGCGCACCGAATTCGGCATCTATGGCGTCGATTCGGGCCGCATCTGCGTGGCCGCGCTGAACAGCCAGAACATCGACGCCGTGGCGGCCGCCATCGCGAAGGTCAGCTGATCGGCTCGGGGTCAGCCCCCTGTATCGGGGTTGACCCTGGTTCTGGCCCCAGACTGGAGAAATTCCGCATGATTCTCCTGTTGGCCTTTTTCGGGAATGCAGCATGGCGACAGTCATCTGCCTAGAATGGTGCGTCGCACAACGATGCGCTGATGGCTCTCGCCAAAAGGATCACGCCCATGCTGTACCAGCTCTATGAGGCCCAACGGGCCATGCTGAGCCCGTTCTCCGAGTTCGCCTCTGCATCATCCAAGCTTTACAGCCACCCGCTTTCGCCGTTCGCCCACACGCCGCTGGCGACGCGCGTCTCCGCAGGGCTTGATCTGCTCCACCGGCTGGCGAAGGAGTACGAGAAACCGGAGTTCGGCATCACCTCGGTGAAGCTCGATGGCATCGACGTCGCGGTACAGGAACAGGTGGCGCTCGAGAAGCCTTTCTGCCGCCTGCTGCGCTTCAAGCGCTTCACCGACGACATCGACCTGCTCACCCGCATGAAGGATCAGCCCGCCGTGCTGGTCGTGGCACCGCTCTCGGGCCATCACAGCACGCTGCTGAGGGAGACCGTGCGGCAGCTGCTGATCGATCACAAGGTCTTCATCACCGATTGGACCGACGCGCGCATGGTGCCGGTCGAGGACGGCCCGTTCCACCTCGACGACTACGTGGCCTACGTGCAGGATTTCATCCGCCACGTCGGCCCTGAAGTCAACGTGATCTCGGTCTGCCAGCCCACGGTGCCCGTGCTCGCGGCCATCTCGCTGCTGGCCAGCAACGGTGAGTTCACGCCCCGCACGATGACGATGATGGGCGGCCCCATCGACGCTCGCAAGTCGCCCACCGCGGTGAACAACCTGGCGATGAACAAGAGCTACGAATGGTTCGAGAACAACGTGATCTACCGCGTGCCGATGAACTACCCGGGCGGCGGCCGCCGCGTGTACCCGGGCTTTCTGCAGCACACGGGGTTCATCGCGATGAACCCGGATCGCCATTTGAAGTCGCACTACGATTACTTCATGGACCTGATGCAGGGCGATGACGAAGGCGCCGACTTCCATCGCGCGTTCTACGATGAATACAACGCCGTGCTCGACATGCCGGCGGAGTATTACCTCGACACCATCCATACGGTGTTCCAGGATTTCTCGCTTTGCAACGGCACCTGGGAAGTCAACGGCCAGCTGGTGCGGCCGCAGGACATCAAGACCACCTCGCTGCTCACCATCGAAGGTGAACTCGACGACATCTCGGGCGCCGGCCAGACGCGTGCCGCGCACGAGCTGTGCTCGGGCATCCCGGCGTCCAGGCAGTTCCACTACGACGTGAAGGGCGCGGGTCACTACGGCATCTTCTCCGGCAGGCGCTGGCGTGAGGACTGCTATCCGCAGATCCGCGATTTCATTGCCAGCCACCAGGAGCCCTCGTCCGGCGCCAGGCGCCTGCCGCGGTCGGCTCCGGTCCGGGAACCCGTTGCGGCCGCGAAGGGCGAAAGCAGCGCCAAGGCGGCCAGGTCTGTCGCCGGCAAGTCCACTGGCTGACCTCCCGTGCCCTCCGTTGCCGACCTGACCGACGCCCTCGACCGCGCCCTGCCCCAAACGCAGTGCACCCGCTGCGGCTACCCCGATTGCCGCAGCTACGCCGGGGCGATCGCACGGGGCGAGGCCGACATCAACCAATGCCCGCCCGGGGGCGCCGAAGGGGTCGCCCGGCTGTCGCGGCTCACCGGCCGACCGGCCACGCCCCTCAACCCGGTGCACGGCAGCGAGGCCCCTCGCCTGCTCGCGGTGATCGATGAGGCCTGGTGCATCGGCTGCACCTTGTGCCTGAAGGCCTGCCCGGTGGACAGCATCGTGGGCGCGGCCAAGCGCATGCACACCGTGGTCGATGCGCTGTGCACTGGCTGTGAGCTGTGCGTGCCGGTGTGTCCGGTCGATTGCATTTCGCTCGTGGAGGCCACGCCGGGCCGCACCGCCTGGGACGCATGGACGCCCGCACAGGCCGATGAGGCGCGCGACCGCTTCGCGTTCCACCGCCTGCGGCTGGAGCGCGACCGCACGGAAAACGAAGACCGCCTCGCGCGCAAGGCGGCAGACAAGCTGGCCGACTTGCCGGCCGCCTCGCGCATCGACGATCCGGCGGCACTCGATGCGAAGCGGGCCGTCATCGAAGCCGCCATGGCACGGGCACGCGCACGCCGGGCGGGTTGACCGGCACGCCGCATGATCCGGGCCACAATGAGGGCCCATGAAAATTGCCGACATCGCCCCGTTCTTCGCCACGCTGAAGGCGGCCAATCCCCAGCCGAACACGGAACTCGAATACACGAACGTGTTCGAGCTTTTGGCCGCCGTGCTGCTGTCGGCGCAGGCCACCGACGTGGGGGTCAACAAGGCCACCCGGCGTCTTTTTCCACGCGCCAACACGCCCCAGAAAATGCTCGACCTGGGATTGGATGCGGTCACCGAGCACATCAAGACCATCGGCCTCTTCCGCACGAAGGCGAAGAACCTGATGGCCACCTGCAGGATCCTCGTCGACGAGTATGGCGGCCAGGTGCCGCGAACCCGTGAGGCCTTGGAGGCGCTGCCCGGCGTCGGCCGCAAGACGGCCAATGTGGTGCTGAACGTCGCGTTCGGCGAAGCCACGATGGCGGTCGATACGCACATCTTTCGGGTGAGCAACCGCACGGGGCTTGCGCCCGGCAAGACGCCGCTCGAGGTGGAAATGAAACTGCTCAAGCGGGTGCCGGCGGAATACCTGGTGGATGCCCACCACTGGCTGATTCTCCACGGCCGCTACGTGTGCCAGGCGCGGCGTCCGCTGTGCGAGCAGTGCCAGGTGCTGCGCTACTGCGATTCGGCGCCGCCCGAGCTGCTGGCACGCCAGATCCGGCCGTAACCCACTGGGGCCGGCCATTCGGCGGCTGTCGCAGGCGGGGGCAGCCCCCGCAGCACGAGGTCGGCCGCCTGGATCCAGCCGGCGTGGCCCACCACCCAGGCCTCCGGGTACGCGCGGATGAACGCGACGCAACGGGCCATGAGTGCGGTGAGCGATTCGCCACCGCCCGGGGCATGCGAGGCGAACGCCTCGCACCATGCATCGACCTCGGCGGCGCCGATCTCGTCCCAGGTGCGGCCATCCCAGGTGCCGAAGTCCAGCTCGGACAGGCGGGGATCCACGTGGTGCGCCCATCCCCAGCGGGCCAGCCAGCGGCCCACGTCGGCACCGCGGGCAAGCGGCGATGTCCAGACGGTTCGGGCATGGCCCTCGCGCCGCGCCGCGCGGCGGATGCGGTGTGCGAGGCGCTTGGCCTTGCGGCGATCCACCGGCACATCGGTGTGGCCGATGCAGCGCCCGGCCACGCCACGGGGTTTCGGGTGGCGCCAGACGATCATGCTGGGGTGCCAACACCGTTACCCAGCGGCGGCAGTGGGCCCCGGCTTTCGCCGGGGTGACATCTGTTTGCCCCGTCATACCAGTGAAAGCCGGGGTGGCGTCGTTTTACCCCGTCATACCGGCGAACGCCGGTACCCACCGGTGCAGTGGGCCTCGGCTTTCGCCGGGGTGACGCTTCTTTTGCCAGGGTCCACCGGCGGCCCTGCGCCCCAGCGGTCGCCGGGTGACATTCCGCAGGCCACATGGGTTCAGGGCAGCAGCGGGTCATGCCGGTAGCCCCGCGCCCCGCATGGAAAGCACCCAGCCGAGCAGCACCAGCACTTCGGTGATCTGCTGCGTGGCGCCGAGTGTGTCGCCGGTGAACCCGCCCAGCCTGCGCCGCCAGCAGCGGGCGCAGGCCCAGGCGCCTGCTGTGGCCATCGCGGTCGATGCCAACACCGCCTGCCACCAGGCCGGCCGCCAGGCAATGAGCACGACGCCGACCAGCACGGCCCACCCTAACGCCACGACAGTTCCAACACCAGAGATCCGCTCGGCCAGTGGCTTGGCCTTGGCCGCGGCCAGGTCGCCTGCATAGGGCAACAGCCGGATGAGCACCACGGCCATCGCCCGCGACAGCGTATGCGCGAGCAGCAAGGCCGGTACGGCCAGGCCGAGGGGCAAAGCGATGAGCGCCGCCGCCTTCAACCCGAGCATCAGCACGAGCCCGACCACACCGTAGGTGCCCACGCGCGAGTCCTTCATGATCTCCAGCGCCCGCTCCCGGCTCACATGGCCACCGAGGCCGTCGCAGGTGTCGGCGAACCCATCTTCATGGAACGCGCCTGTGAGTATCACGGTGGCGGTCATCGAGAGCACCACCGCCACCATGGGCGGCAGCAGCTGTCCGGCGCCTGCAAGCACGAGCGCCCCTGCAATCCCGACGCACAGCCCCACGGCAGGAAAGTGCCGCGCGCTATGGTGCAACCATGCCGGTTCGAATCCCACCCAACGGGGCACCGGCACGCGCGTGAAGAACTGCAGCGCGATGAAGAAGAGCCGCAGTTCGTGGCGCATCAGGGCGTGCCTTTGTCCGAAACGCCCGCCGATTCGAAACTGGCCATGTCGTTGAGGATGCGCACGGCGCTGACGACCAGCGGCCATGCGAGCGCCGCACCGGAACCTTCTCCAAGCCGCAGGCCCAGGTCGAGCAGCGGCACGACGCCGAGGTGCCTGGTCATGAGCCGGTGGCCAGGTTCGGCCGAGCTGTGGGCCCAGATGCAGGCGTCCAGCAACGCAGGCGCCAGGCGCGAAGCCCACAGCACCGCCGCCCCGGCGATGAAGCCATCCACCACCACCAGGCGACGCTCGGCCGCGGCCTGCAGCGCTGCGCCGGCGATCATCGCGATTTCGAAGCCACCCACAGCGGCCATCAGTGGGAGTGGGCTGCGCGCCGCCTGGTGCCTGTCCATGGCCTGCGCGAGCAGCGTGCGCTTGCGCGCCAGCCCCTCGTCGTCGAGGCCGGTGCCGCGGCCGATGCATTCGTCGAGACTCTCGCCGGTCAGCAAGGCCAGCAGCAGCGATGCGCTGGAGGTGTTGCCGATGCCCATCTCGCCCAGCAGCACGGCATTGCCGGGCAGGCCCCGCACGACGTCGCCGCCGGCCTGCAGCGCCTGCTCGCACTGCGCGGCGGTCATGGCCGGGCCGGCCAGCATGTCGGCCGTGCCGGTGGCCACCTTGCGATCAAGCAGGCCCATGCGTGGCGGGAAGGTGTGATTCACCCCGGCGTCCACCACGGTGAGGGCCAGGCCGTGCTGGCGGGCCAGCACACTGACGGCCGCGCCACCGGCGAGGAAGTTCTCCACCATCTGCCACGTCACATCCTGCGGGTAGGCCGAGACCCCGCGCGAGGCGATGCCGTGGTCGCCGGCGAACACGATCATCTGCGGTTCATGCAGCACCGGGCGTTCGGTGCCCTGCACGAGCCCCACGCGTTGCGCGAGCGATTCGAGGCGGCCGAGCGCCCCGAGCGGCTTGGTCTTGCGGTCGATGCGGTGGCGCAGGCGTTCGGCCAGGTGGGCGTCGGCCGGCGGCGGGAAGGCCGGGAGGGTGTAGGTCATGGGTTCAAGTCCTGGGATCGAGCAGGCGCATCGGCACGCCGGGCTCGAAATGGGTGTCAATGAAATCGGCGAGGCCGTCGAAGACGTCGGGCAAGGCGCGGGCCGATGCACCGAAGAGCGCCTGCAGCACCGCGGGTGATTCGAAGAGTCCGTGGGTGTAGGCGCCGATGACGTGGCCGGCTTGCCACGCGATGGGGTCCCCGTCGGGGTTGTGCAGCACGGCTCGCACATCACCGGTGGGGGTGGTGCGGCCGTGGCGGATCTCGTAGCCGTCCACGGCGATACCGGTCAGTGCGGACCAGGGGGCGTCGACCGCCGCGAACGTCGCCTGCGTGCGCCGCAACAGCTTGTCGCGGGCGAAGCGCGTGGTCAGCGGCAACAGGCCGAGGCCCGTGGCGTCACCGTCGACGCCCTCCGGGTCCAGGAGAGATTGGCCGAGCATCTGCAGGCCGCCACAGATGCCCAGCACCGGCCGGCCCGCTTGCGCATGCTCGCGAACGGGGTCGGCCAGGCCTTGGGCGTGCAGCCAGGCCAGGTCGGAGCTGGTGTGCTTCGAGCCAGGCAGCACCACCCAGTCTGCGCCGGAGAGGTCGGCCGGTGACCTTGCCCACACCAGGCGCACCCCCGGAAGGCCGCGCAGCGGCTGGAATTCATCCAGGTTGCTCATGCGCGGGTAAGCGACGACCGCAATGCGCAGCCCGCCGCTCCCCGTGGGCGCGTCATCGAACACCCCGTCTTCCTCCGGCAGGCCGTGGCCGCGCCAAAGCGGCAGCACGCCAACAGTGGGCACGCCGGTCAAGGCTTGCAATTGCGCCGGCCCAGGGGCCAGCAATGCAGCATCACCACGGAAGCGGTTGAGCACGAAGCCGCGCAGCAGCGCCCGTTCGCCCGCCGGCATCAGCTGGTGGGTGCCGTACAGGTGCGCGAACGCGCCGCCGCGGTCGATGTCGGAGACGAGGAGGCATGCGGCATCGGCCTCGCGGGCGGTGCGCATGTTGACGTAGTCGCTCGCATGCAGGTTGATCTCGGAAGGAGACCCGGCGCCTTCGATGACCACCACATCGTGTTGCGACATCAGGTCGTGCAGCGCCGCGCGCGCATGCGGCCACAGCATTTCGCTGCGGGCGCGCCACGGCACCGCCGAGAGGTCGGGCCGCACCTGGCCCATCACGACCACCTGGCTCGCGGTGTCTCGCTCGGGCTTGAGCAGCACGGGGTTCATGCGCACATCGGGCGTCACCCCGGCAGCGAGTGCCTGGAAGTACTGGGCACTGCCGATCTCGCCGGCCCGGCCGTCAGGGCCCGGCACCACGCGGGCGTTGTTGCTCATGTTCTGCGCCTTGAACGGGGCCACGCGCAAGCCTTGGCGCGCGTACCAGCGGCACAATGCCGTCGCAAGCCAGCTCTTGCCGGCGCCGCTCGTGGTGCCGAGCACCATCACCGCGCGCGCCGTCACGACACCACCGCCTGCCAGGCCGCGCGCAGCGCGGCTTGCGCGTCCGGCGGGCGAACGCCCAGGCGAACGGCACCCGGCAGGCCCATCGAGCTGGTGTCGCGCAGCTTGACGCCATGGCTGCGCAAGCCTTGCAGCACCGCGTCCCGGTCGACTGCAGGCCACCTTGCCACGTAGTGCGCGGCCACGCCGGGTTCCTGCGTCCAGCCGAGTTCTTCACCGAGGGCCAGCTGGCTCGCCTTCCAGGTGCGCAAGGTGTCGAGGCTCTCGCGAACCCATTGCTCTGTGGCCGGTTCGGTCCAGGCGGCGAGCATCGCCACGCCATGCGCGCCGAGCGGCCAGCTCGGGCTCAGTTGTTCGAGCGCCGTGAGCCAGGCCTGCGCACCTTCCGGCGCCACGGCGTACGCGCCGCGCACACCGGTCAATCCCAGCGCCTTGTTGGGCGATACGAGCCGCCAGGCGGTGGCCGGCATGACGGGCGGGTGGCCTTCCAATCGAAGCGCCGCATAGGCCTCGTCGACGACCACCACCGCACCGTCACGTCCCATCGGGATGCGGGCGGACTGCCCGCCGGGGCTGGCCGGTTCCGTCACCCAGACGAGCGACGCATCCCCGGGCACCTGCGCGCGGCGCAGGCCCCATGCCTCCGCGGCGCGGCCGTAGTCGCCGTAACCCGGTGCCGGCACGAAGACGCTCGCATGGGCGGATTGCCGCTTCACCGCGGCCGTCAGGCGGCCGATGAATTCGCTGGCGCTCGCAGCGATGGCGATGCGGCTCGGGTTGACGCCCTCGAACGCCGCCAATCGGTCCTTGAGCGCCGTCGATGCCGGATCGGGGTAGCGGGTGGCATCCACCCTCGCCAGTGCCTCGGCGACATGGGGCGCCGGGCCGCAGGCGTTGGCGTTCGTGGAGAAATCCCAGCGGGGTGCGCCCAGCGCATCCGGTCCGCCATGGTCCCGGCTCATGCCGCCCTCCCCGCCACGGTGGCCAGTGCCAGCACCACCGCGGCCCAGGCCGCGCGATGGGCCGTCGCAAGCGCGCGCGCCATGTGCCGCGACTGAGGCGGTGGCGCGCCGGCATTGAGCGCATACACGCCCGGCTTGGACAGGCGCACATCGAGGTGCAGCGCCATCGCACCCATCGGCCAGCCGCCGTTGGGCGATGGCGTGAGCCGGGCCTCGCGCAAGAGCCCCGCCCAGGCGGCCAGGCGCATGCCGGGCGCCAGCAGCACGGCCGTGATGCGGGCCGGGATCCATGACAGCACGTCGTCGGCCCGGGCGGCCCACTTGCCGGCCCATTCCCACTGGCCCCGGTAGCCCCACATGGCGTCCATCGTGTTCGCGGCGCGGTACACCACGGCACCCGGCAGGCCCGCGACGGCAAACCAGAACAGCGGCGCCACGAGGGAGTCGTTCAGGTTCTCGGCCAGTGTCTCGATCGCCGTCTCGCGGAGATCCTGCGGGCCGAACGCGCCAACGTCACGGCTGACCAGGCGCGCAAGCTGCGCGCGGGCGGCCGGCAGACCGCTTTGAAGCGCGGTCTCCACCGCGCCCACTTCGTCGCGCAGCATGCGCCATGCGAACATCGGCTTGAGCGCGAGCGCCAGCAGCGGCACGCCGGCCCAGAGCGGCAGTGCAGACAGCGCGCGCTCCAGGGCCCATGCGGATGCCCCGAGACCCGCGGCCAGCATGAGCCAGGCGATCGCGCCAGCCGCAAATGCCACCCAGGGCCGCAGGCGCCGCAGGCCGCGCCCCAGCGGCCCGAGCAGGTGCCCCAGCCATGCAACCGGATGCCATGCGTTGCGCGGCTCGCCGAAGGCGAGGTCGAGCGCCCACGCGAACGCGAGCGCCCCGACGGGGAGCAGCACCGGGTGATCCACCGGTCAGTCCTCGATGCCGCGCTGGGCCGGCACGCCGGCGTTGAAATGGTGCTTGACCAGGGTCATCTCGGTGACGGTATCGGCCAGGTCGATCAGCTCCTTGGGCGCCCCCCGCCCGGTCAACACGACGTTGACGTGCGGCGGCCGCTCGCGCAGGCACGCCAGCACCGGTTCGAGCGGCACCCAGCCGTACCGCAGCGGGTAGGTGATCTCATCGAGCACGACGAGGAAATGGTCTCCGGCCCGGATGGTGGCCTCCGCGCGGGCCCAGCCGTCGCGGGCGAGCTGGGCGGAGTGTTCGAGGTCCTTGCTCTTCCAGCTGAAGCCGTCGCCCAGGCCCTCGATGGGCACGCCGAGTTGTTCGAAGACGCGGTGTTCTCCGAAGCGCGCCGACGGCACCTTCATGAACTGGTAGATCTTCACCGTCTTGCCGCGCCCGTGGGCACGCAGCGCGAGGCCAAAGGCCGCGGTGCTCTTGCCCTTGCCGTCACCGGTGTGGACGAGCACGAGGCCATGGCGTTCGCCCTCGGGCCGCTCATAGCGTTTCTCGGTGGGGGGTTGTTCGATGTCCATCAGGATCTCCGTCGAGGGCGCACTGTAGCGCCGGTTGATGCTAGGGCCTGTCACCGGAACCATGCCGCAACGGCGCGCGGGTTGGAAGGGAAATAGGTGTGCACGTAGCTCGCGGTGAGGCGGCCACGGCGGTACACCGCTTCGGCTGTGTCACGCCCGTTGGGCGATGTGGCGCGCGCAAGGGGCTCAAGCGGCGTCGACAGCGACGAATAGTGGAACGTGTGCCCACGCACCGCCCCTTCGGGCAGGTCCACCGCCTGCAGCCCGAGCGCGGTCAGGCGCCGCTGCATCACGGCCTCGCCCGGCAGCACGCCGGCCATCGGATGGCGCGTGCCGTCGAGGGTGACGAGCGTGTCGAGCAGGTACAGCAGGCCGCCGCATTCGGCGAGCAGGGGCTTGCCCGCCGCATCATGGGCGCGGATCGATTCGGCCATGGAACGCGATGCGAAGAGGGCCGGCGCGTGCAGCTCCGGATAGCCGCCGGGCAGCCACAGCGCATCGCACCGCGGCAGCTCGGCGTCGCGCAGCGGCGAGAACCAGGCGATCTCGGCACCGAGGGACTGCAGGCATTGCACATTGGCCGGGTACACGAACGACAAGGCGGTATCGCGGGCAATGGCGACGGTGATGCCCTCCAGCAGCCGGTCCATCGGTTCGGCAGGCAGCGGTTCGAACGCCACGGTGGGCGCCTCGAACCCCGGCGAGACGGCCTGGGCCCAGGCATCGGCCCAGCGGTCGAGGCGGGCATCGGCATCGGGCAGCTCCATGGCCTGCACGAGCCCGAGGTGCCGTTCCGGCACGGACAGCGCCGTGTCGCGCCCCAGCGCCGCCACGAGCGGCAGTTGCGGCGTCAACGCATCGCCCAGCATCTGCGCATGCCTCGGGCTGCCGACACGGTTGGCGACGACGCCGGCCATGCGAAGCCCGGGCTGGTAGGTGGCCAGGCCATGGGCGAGCGCGCCGAAGGTCTGCGCCATCGCGCTGGCATCGATGACCGCGAGCACCGGCAGGCCGAACAGGCGGGCCAGGTCGGCGCTGCTCGGGTCGCCGTCGTACAGGCCCATCACGCCCTCGACGAGCACGAGGTCGGCCTCGGCTGCCGCTTCCGCGAGCAGGCGCCGGCAATGGTCGGCCCCGCCCATGAACAGATCGAGCTGGAACACCGGATGGCCGCTTGCCCGCGCGAGCAGCATCGGGTCGAGGAAATCGGGGCCGGTCTTGAACACCCGCACCCGCTGGCCGAGCCGGGCATGATGGCGCGCGATCGCGGCGGTGACACTGGTCTTGCCCTGGCCGGAGGCAGGGGCGCTGATCATCAGGGCTCGGGTCATCACTGAGGTACCACCATCCATGTGGTGCCGGCCCGCGCGATGCGAATGGCACCGCCGAAGACCCGCACCATGTTGTCATGCACGTCCGCATCGTCATGCGATCCGTGCGCCTGAACGCGGCCGCCGGCCATCACCACCACGCGATCGGCCCGGAGTGCAAGCGGCAGGTCATGCAGCACGCTGACCACCGTGCGGCCTTCGGCCCCGAGCCGCTGCAGCAGCCGCACGACGGCGACCTGGTGCGGCGGGTCCAGGTGCGTGGTGGGCTCATCCAGCAGCAGCACCGGCGCCTCCACCGCCAACGCCCGCGCGAGCAGCACCCGCTGGCGTTCGCCTCCGGACAGTTCGTGCAAGCGCCGGTCTGCCCAGCCCTCGCATTCGGTGGCCGCCATCGCCCGCTGCACGGCGGCCCGATCGGCAACACCGGGTGAAGCGAACAAGCCCAGGTGCGGCAGGCGGCCCAGCATCACGACGTCGCGCGCGGTCAATTCACCGCCCGCTTCTCCCTGCTGTGCCAACCATGCGATGCGACGCGCCCGTTCGGCGGCACGCCAGTGGGACAAGGCGCGGCCCTCGAGCGCGACCGTGCCCCGCTCGGCGGGCTGCAAGCCCACGAGCACCCGCAGCAGGGTCGACTTGCCTGCGCCGTTGGGGCCCACGATGGCCGTCCAGCCGGGCGACAAGTCGATGAAGACACCGTGCAGCACCGGGCGGCCGCCCCGCACCACATCGATCCCCGAGGCCGAAAGACGAGGCGAATTCATGCGAACTGCCTCCGGTGCAGCAGCCACAGCAGGTAGCAGCCACCGAGCACGGCCGTCAGCACGCCCACCGGCAGCTCCTGCGGCGCCAGCAGCGATCGGGCCAATACATCGGCCGCGAGCAGCAACGCACCGCCCATGCCGGCGCTCGCCAACACCAGGTAGCCATGCGTGCACGGCGCGAAGCGCCGCACCAGGTGCGGCGCCGCCAGGCCCACGAATGCCACCAGCCCGGCCTGCGACACCGCCAGCCCGGTCGCCAGCGCCAGCGCCACGATCAGCACCACACGCACGCGGGTGAGCGACAGGCCGAGGCTGGCGGCACTGTCCTCCCCGAGGGTGAGCGCATCCAGCGCCCGCGCCAATCGCCAGGCCACGGGGCCGGCCACGACGAGGCCTGCCAGCAGCACCCCGCAGCTGCCCCATCCGAGAAACCCGGTGGAGCCCACCAGAAAGGCCTGCTTGCCCCGCAAGGCGTCGGGCGCCAACGTGGTCACCATGTCGCTGGCGGCACCGAGCACCACGCCCACGATCACCCCGGACAGCAGCAGCCGCACCGTGTGCTGCGCGCCGCGTGCGAGCGCCACGGTGAGCGACACGCCACCAAGCGCCCCGAGAAACGCAGCCCCCACCAGCCCGAGGCGAGACACCGCATCGGCCGTGGCCAGCCCGATGGCATGCCCCGTCAGCACGCTGCCGCCCAACACGAGCACGACGCCGAGGGATGCGCCAGAGGCCGACCCGAGCAGGAAGGGATCGGCCAGCGGGTTGCGGAACAGCCCCTGGGCAATGGCCCCGGCCAGCCCGAACAACGCCCCCACCAGCCACGCGCCGAGCGTGCGCGGGGCGCGGATCTGCCCCACGATCAACGGGCCGTCGGGCGACCCCACCAGCGCCCACGCGGCCGAGGGCGACCAGCCTTCGCTGCCCGCGGCCAGCCCGGCCAGGACGAGCGCGGCCGCCAGCAGCACGAGCATGGCAGCGAGTTGCCGGCGACGGCGGTGTTCGATGTCGGCCATCGATCAGTGCGCCTTGTCGAGCCCGGCGAGGCAGTCGGCCAGGACGAGCGCCGCTTCGCCCATGCGTGGCCCGGGCCGGATCAGCAGCTCATACCGCTCCGGCGCGAACGCGCACCAACGGTGCTGCTGGACAGCCTTCAACGTGGCCCACCCGGGCCGCGACGGCATCGCATCGACGCTGCGGACCGTCGCCATCACGATGTCGGGCTGCGAGCGCACGACGAACTCGGGGTTGAGCTTCGGGAACGGACCGAGTTCCGGGCCAACGACATTGCCCATGCCCAGGCGCGCCAGCGTCTCGCCGATGAAAGACGAGCGACCGGCCGCATGCGATGACCCATCCACCTCGAAGTACACCCGCTGCCCGCGCACCGAGGGCGGCACCCGTTCGATGGCGCGCTGCATGTCACGCTCGATGGCGGCCCACGCCGGAGCAGCGCGTTCGGGTGCGCCGAGCACCGCGGCAATCGTTTCGAGGCCGCGCCGCACCTCGGCATGGGTGTTGGAGTCGATGACGAGCACCTTGAGTCCGAGCTGTTCCAGGCGGTCGATCACGCGTGCCGACGGCGCCACGATCACCACGTCCGGCCGCAGCGCCACGATGCGTTCGACCTGCGCATCCTCCAGCCCGCCGAGCTTTGGCAATGCCGCCACGGCGGGCGGCATGTTGGAGAAGCGGTCCGTGCCGACCAGGCGCGCGCAGCCGCCGAGCGCGCAGACGCCTTCGGTCAGCGATGGCATCAGCGTCACGATGCGCTGCGGCGGTGCAGGCAGCGTCAGCATGCCGCCGCGGTGATCGGGCACCGTGACCGGCGCGGCCAGGGCCCACAGCGGCGCCCAGCTGACCAGTGCAGCGATCAAGGCGCGGCGGATCATGGGCATCCGGCCTTTCGTTTCACCGCCACCGGCAGGCCGGCCACCATCAGAGTCACCTCGCTGCATTCGGCGGCCACTCGCTGGTGCAGCCGGCCGAGTTCATCGACGAAGCGGCGCGCCTCCCGGGTGAGCGGCGACAGCCCGAGGCCGATCTCGTTGGACACGAGCACGACAGGCCCGGGTGCCGATGCCAATGCCCCCGTCAGGTCGTCCAAGGCCGCGGCCAAGTCCGCAGGATCGATCGCCGGGCCGTGCAGCGGCATCAAGAGGTTCGTCAGCCACAAGGTCAGGCAATCGACCACCACGAGCCGGTGGGCTGCGCTGTGGACGCGCAGCGCCCCGGCCAGGTCGCGCGGCTCCTCGACCGTGCCGAGGCCGGGCACCCGTTCGGCCCGGTCGCGGCGGTGCAAGGCGATGCGCTCGGCCATTTCGCCGTCTCCCGCAAAGGCCGTGGCGATGAGCACGGCATCGCGGCCCGGCACGGCAAGCCACGCAGCCGCCAGGCCCTCGGCACGCCGCGACTTGCCGCTGCGTTGCCCGCCGAGCAGAAAGTGGTGATCGTTGCCCGGGTTCATGGCGTCAGATTCTCGGTGACCACCGCACGCCGACAAACACCGTCATCGGGTTGGTCACATACTCGCTGGCCGTCTGGTACTTCTTGTCGAAGAAGTTGTCCGCACGCATCAGGAAACGCCATTCGGCATTCAAGCGATGTTGCAGATCCAGGTTGACCACCGAATAGCCGCCGAGCACGGTGGTGTTGTCCGGTTTGTCATACCGCTTGCCGGACACCAGCCACTGCACGCCCACCGTGGTATCGCCCAATTCCTTGTCGATGCTGAGAGTGGCAAAGCGCGGGGCGCGGCGCGGCAGGTCCTTGCCCGTGTCGCGGTTCTTGGCGGACAGGAAATCGATGGAGCCTGCGATGCGGAGCCCGTCCGCCGCATAGGCGCTGGTGAGCGTGACGCCCTTGAGCACGGCGTTGCCTGCATTGTCGTAGCAGCCGTACTGGCTGGGGCACGGGGGCGGCCCTTCTGTTGGCTGGAAGACGATCAAATCCGTGACGCGGTTGCGGTACACCGTGGCGCTCGATTCGAAGGCGCCGGCTCGATGGTGGAGCGCCAGCTCGATGTTGCTGCGCGAGCGCTCCGGCTTCAAATTGCGATTCCCGTACTCTGAGGAAAACTGCTGAAAGACCGTCGGGGCGCGAAAGCCGTTGCTGACGGTGGACTGCAGTCGCCAGCCCTCGGCGAGGTCGACCCCGGCCCCGAGCGAGCCCGTGTTCACGGATCCGAAAGCGTTGTTCCGGTCGTGCCGTCCATTCACCTGGAAGGCAACTCCGCTTTCCCGCCAACCCCAGCCCAGTGCCAACGCATCTTGCGTGCGCTCGTCCAAGGCCACGCCGGAGTTGACCAGCGTGTCCTCGCGGCGTTCCAGGGTGGCATGGAGGGTGTGCGATCCGAGGCGGACATCGTTCTGCCAGGTGGCGGTGCGCACACGGGTGTCCGTCGTGTAGATGTTCGGGCGGGTCTCGTAGTGGTCCTTCGCCTGACCGAAACTGACGGTGCTCTTCCACGAAGGCATCCATCGCGCACTCCACACCGCATGCACCGATTCGAGGTCGTGCAAGGCGTGGTCGTCCACAGTCGTGCCATAGTCGTCGTACTGGCCATCGACGTGGCTGCGCAAGGCCGAGACCTCGACGCGCTGTGCGTCGGTCAAGTTCCAGCCCAGCCGGCCGCTGCCACCGTTGCTGCGGTAGCCGTCCGGGTCAGGGTTGTTGTTCGTGCTGGCATTGACCCCCCGGCTGCGCTCCGACAGCCCGGAGAGCGCGTAGTCGATCCGGCCGACCTTCCCCGACACGCTGGCATCGGACTTGACCGTGCCATGGTCGCCACCACCCACACCCACATCGAACTGCGTACCAGGCTGGCCCTTGCGCGTGAAGATCTGGATCACGCCACTGATGGCGTCGGAGCCATACACCGCACTCGCCGGCCCACGCACCACCTCGATGCGTTCGATCTGGCTGAGCGGAATGGCCTGCCAGGTGGCGCCGCCCGTGGTCTGGGTGTCGACGCGCACGCCGTCGATCAGCACGGCGGTGAACTCCGTTTCCCCGCCGCGCAGGTACACCGAGGTGGGTCCCGCAGGCCCGCCGCTGCGGGCCATCTGCACGCCCGGCACCCGGCGCAGCAGGTCGGCCACCGCACCGCTCCGCGCGCGTTCGATGTCGCCACGCTCGATCACGGTGACATCGGCCAGCACCTCGCGCAACGGCACCTCCGATCGCGTGGCCGTGACCACGACGGGTTGCAACAGGGGGACATCGGTTTGCGCGAACGCCGCGCCACACGCCAGCGCAAGGGCAGGCGTGCACAGGCGCGCATCGCGCCACATCAGGGTCTTCATGAAAAGGAAACGTACTGCTGAAATAAAGCCCAGGCCCCCGCTTCCCCGCAAGGGCCCGTCGTCCGAGGCATGCACGCACGCCTCACCTCGTTGGCCGGTATCCGGGCTGGCGAAACGACCCGTGTGGCCTTCCCGGGAGAACCTCCCAGTGGCATTGACACACGAGCTGACGCAGGCATGAGCCGCATCGTCCGCTGACCGTTGCGGGGGCAGCGCAGGCGGGTCGCCCGTCCGATGGACCGGCTTCCTCTGCTTCCCGTTTAACTGCACCGGCGTGAGAACCGGCACGAGCACCAACCCCGAGATTGTAAGTGGACTGCCCGCGCGCCCTACAATCGACATCCTCCCCACTGGAGAGCCCTCCCAGCCATGTCGAAGACCCAAGAACTCGCTGAACGGGTGGAGCGCCTGCTGCTGCGACATGAAGAACTCAAGCGCACACACGACCTCCTCGCGCAGCAACTGACCACCGTCACACAGGAGCGCGACAGCCTGCGCTCGCGCCTGAACGCCGCGCGCGCCCGCATCGACGCCCTGTTGCAACGCCTGCCCATCGAAGCCCCCGCCGCCGCAGAAGACCAATGAAACAGATCGAAGTCACGATCATGGGCCAAAGCTACATCCTCGGCTGCCCCGAGGGTGGCGAAACCTCGCTGCTCGAGGCCGTGGGCCAGGTGGACCGGGAAATGAGCGCCATCCGCGACGCCGGCCGCGTCAAGGCCCGCGAACGCATCGCCGTTCTCGCGGCGCTGAACCTGGCCTACGCACTGGCCGAACGGCCCGTCGCCCCGGCCCCGGGCGCCGCACCGGCGTCCCCCGACGACGCCCACATCGACACGCTGATCCGCCGCGTGGACCAGGCGCTGGGCGCAGACGGCCAGTTGCTGTGACGCTCTGCGCAAACGCCTCTCGAATCACCGGCACGGCCAGCGGCCGCCGCGTAGAATGGTTCGGTCCGTTGCGTTCGCGTGAGTTTTATATTTCCTTGAACCGATGCTCGAAAGAGCAAGGGCTTGGAACATCGCCTGGTTGGTGCGATCGTCTCGCGTCAGATGAACCCGACACCAGGCTGACCTCGCCCACCTGAACTGCCTGGGTTCAGGAATGCGGCTCATGGTTCGCAGCGGACACCTCCGTCCGGCCCCATCACGCGCATGACTCATCCCCAATACTGGCTGATGAAAAGCGAGCCCGACGAGTGCTCGATCGACGACCTGCAGGCCGCCCCGGGCCAGACCGTGCCCTGGATCGGCGTGCGCAACTTCCAGGCCCGCAATTTCATGCTCAAGGACATGCGCATCGGCGACGGCGTGCTGTTCTACCATTCGTCCTGCGCGGTGCCCGGGGTGGCCGGCCTCGCCGAGGTGGCCAGCGCGCCCTACCCCGACCCGAGCCAGTTCGATCCCGCAAGCCCCTATTTCGATTCGAAATCCACGCGCGACAAGCCACGCTGGTCGCTCGTGGACGTTCGCTTCAAGCGCAAGACGCGCCTGCTCCCGCTGAAAGCCATGCGCGAAGCGCCCGACCTGGCCAGCATGATGCTGCTGCGCCCAGGCAGCCGGCTGTCGATCACGCCTGTGACGCCTGCTGAATGGGAAGCGGTGCTGCGCCATGTTGATCGAAGCGCCTGAGCGCCTGTCAAACGATGAAACGACCGTGGCTTTGGATCAGCGTTGGAACAGCACTCCATGCCTTTGCCAGCATAGGCGCCTTTCTTTGGCACTACCGCATCAGCAGCGATCATTTCGGCGGATACGCGGTTTCCCATACAGCAGCGTTTCTCGCGCGGGCCCTCACTTCGAGCACATGGTTTCCCATGGCCGAGCCCTTGATGCGAACGTACCCATCGCTGGGCTGGTGGGCGATTCTCGCGAACAGCGTTCTGTGCGGCACCATGGTGGCCATCGTGTGGAGCGTGTTTGCCCGTATCAGGCGCCCTCAACGCCTCCCTCGTGAGAGCGCACCACCCGAGACTCATTGAGCAGCTCGGTGCTGATGGTCGCGACATCAGCATCTGCCAAGGACGCGGGACAAGCAGGGCGCCGCTGCCATGGGCAGCCGCCCCGATTCATTCACGTCAATGGCCCGCTCCAGAAACGCTGACCCGTCCGTTGCAAGCCAGGATGCACTGGCCGGCAACGGGTTCGGACGTCAGCGGAGGACGACGAGGGAGCGCGGCCCCAGCACGGCGGTCGTTCTGATGCCCTTGTTGATCTGGGCGCGCACAATGACGGTGTACGTACCCGGGGGCAATTCGCCTACACCGGTGGTGGCAAACGAGCCCCGGTTGTTGAAGCCCGGCGCACCACTGGACGAACAGAAGGGAGCCAGCGCCCCTGAAGGCGAGAGCGAGGCCACGAAGTTGCCCCTTGAATCTTGAACATTGATCTCGACGTCCACAAACGTCTGTCCATAGGCAGGGTCAGAATCGAGAGCGCAATCGGCAGAGAACGTTGCAACCAGCCGCCCCCCTGGGTGACTGAACGACGCCGTCCTCATCCCGGGAACGCGGTACGGGCCGCCATATTCTGACCAAGTGTGGTTGGTATTGGCTGTCACGAACGCCACGACTTCAGCTGACGCATTTGCAGCCGCCATCGAGACGACTGCCGCGAGAGCCAGGGACTTCAGCCGATTCTTTTTCATGTTCACCTGATTCCTTTTCACGCGAGTTTGTGGAGACCTTCAGGCAGGCCACTGCCAGGTTTGACGAATGGGTAGTCGGTCGGCGCAGCAGCCATGGGTCGCCGCGCCGATTCATTCACGTCAAGGGCCTGACCCGTCGACGCTGCCCCATCCGATGCCGGCCGGCAAGCACTCATCGGCAACGGATCGGCGTCTCAGTGGGAGACGACGATGGAGTGCGCGCCCGTCCAAGCGGAGGCACGATCGTTGGAGTGCCAGCCGCGCGCCACGACCTGGTACGTGCCCGGCGGCAAGTTGGTGACACCGGTCGTGGAGTGCGTCGCCATCGGGGCGCCGGACGAACACAAGGTGCCATTGTTGGGGTACAGCGTTTTGACGAGGTTGCCTGCTGTGTCCTGCACCTCCATGAAGACGAACACTCCTGCACTGCCGTATTGGGGTTCAACTCGAGCAAAACATTCGGCCGTATACACGGCGGCCAGCGTCCCCCCCGGGTGTTTGAAGGTCGGCGTTTTCACACCGAAGGGCAGCGGCACAATCCCCAAGCTGATTTGGCCGTTGAGTGCATTCCACGCAAGGATTTCAGCCGAGGCATTTGCGGAGGCCATTGCGACAGCCGCTGCCATAGCGAGTGACTTCAACCAGTGCTTCTTGATGTTCATTTGTCTTCTTTCATGGACATGTAGGCGGGTTTGGGCGAAACATCAACAGCGCCAACCCGGAAAGCGCTGTTGATTGCGAAAGAGAGATGGTGGGATCCGGACCCGAACAAGGACACCCCTTCGAGGGCGAGGCGGAGCGGCCCTTCGGGAGAGATCAATAAAATCCACCGCGCTGCTTGAACGCTGCGTCCTCGCGCTCCATGTCCGTCAGCTCATCCAGCCGAGCCTTGGCCTCGCGCTGCAGCACTGGACTCGGGATCAGCAAGGCTGCTTCCAAGGTGCGCCGCTGGGCCCCGTTGTCGCCCGCCTGCCGTCCCAGGTAGGACTCGAAGGCATGCAGGCGGACCCGCTCCGAGGCGTCGGTCTCGAACATGGTTTTCAAGGTGGCATCCGGTATCCAGACCCCACCGGAGCGGGCACCGAGCAGCCCCTCGACGCGCTGCGCTTCGGTGCCGCCCTGTATCTCCTGCAGCAGCTTTTCTGCATCGACGCGAGCCACACTCGTCGGCGCCGGGCAGGAGGGCTGAGCCGATGAAGGCTGCCGGATGGCAGCGGCCTTTGCACTGGCCTCCACATGGCCGCCTTGAAGCGCGATCTGCTCCAGCACCCACTCCAGGGGCTGCTGATCGACACGCAGCGTCACGTTGCCATCAGTGGCCACGGCGATCAGCGGGTTTGCAGGAGACGGGCTCGATGTACCGCGAGCATGCGCGATCTCGACGCGAGGCGCGGTCGTGCTCGTCGGCACGGAATCCGGTCGCCCCAGCGAATACCCGACGACACCGGCGACCAGCGCGATGACCACCACACGTGCAACAGAGCTGATATTCACCGCCGTCCTCCCTGACAAGGCGTCTTCATTCGCTTGACTGGGCGCAGCATAGGCCCCGCCTCATTTGCGTACATCCGCAATTCGCAGGAGGCAGCACAAATATTTCCGCTCACGAACATGCGTGCCGCTGAGCCCACTCCCCCGGCTTTGGCATTGGCGCCCAGGCAGCGATCCGCTCCAGCCCCCATTCCAACGGCTTTGGATCGACACGCAGTGTCACGTTGCCATCGGCGGCCCTAGCAATCAGCGAGTGGGTCGGCGACGAGCTCCGCCAGTGCGACGCGCAATCGCCATGGGTGGCCTGAATGCCGTGCGTGACGGCGCCCGATACGGAATCGGGGCGGCCAAGCACATGCCCTGCGACACGGGAAACAAGCGGGATGGCCACCGTACCTGCGACAGCGCTGATGTTCATCGCCGTCCTCCCTGGCATGGCGAGTTGCTTGACTCAGTCGAGTCAGCATAGGTCCGGCCTTCCCTTCTGGCATCCTCAATCTCGATAAGGATGCGACGGCCATTCGCCTGCAGGCCCACTGACGTCGGCCCTGTCGTGAGACGGGGCATACGAAGCGCAGCAGTTCTGCAGCGCTTCGCCATGGGTCAGCGCCGGTTCATTCACATGAATGACGTGACCCATGAACGACGGCTGGCCCGTCACCTGCGATGAGAGGAATCACTGGCAGGCAACGGGTTCATTCTCATCGGAAGACGACGAGGGAGCGCCCGCCCATCACGGCGTTCGCTTTGCTGACGTTCTTGATGGCGCCGAACACCCGGACTCGGTACATGCCGGGGGGGAGATTGGCGACACCGGTGACCGAGTTCGTAGCCTTCTCGTCAGACGAACAGAAGGCCTGACTGAGCCTTGCAGGAGGCATGTCGGTGATGAACTTGTTGTCCTCTGCCCTGCGGACCTCGATCACGACGTTGACCGAGGCCTTGGGCCCTCCAGGTGGTGCCGGCAGGTCTTTGACAGCGCATTCGGCCGAGTACGTGGCAAGCAACGGCCCTCCAGCGTGTTTGAACGAAGGCGTCATTGTCCCGGGGATATAGAGTCCGCCCTCTGACCAACTGTAGTCGCCGTCAGCCGTCAGCGCCGACAAGACCTCGGCCGAGGCGTTTGCAGAACCCATCGCGACAACTGCTGCGACAGCGAGTGACTTCAACCAGTGCGTCTTCATGTGTTGTTTGCTTTCATGGAGGTGTACGCGGGCTTGTGAACATCAACAGCGTCAACCCGAAAAACGCTGTTGAACTGCGACGAGAAAACGGCGCAACCGGAACAACGAAGGCCCTTCGGCCTCTTGGTAAGCGTCGTGAACCTGTCAATCAACGACCGGCTTGCTGCTTGAACAAAGCGTCCACGCGCTCCATGTCGTTCAGCTCATCCAGCCGAGCCTTGGCCTCGCGCTGGATCACCGGACTGGGAATCAGCAAGGCTGCTTCCAGCGTGCGGCGCTGTGCAGCGTTGTCGCCCGTCTGCCGTTCGAGGTAGGCCTCGAAGGCATGCAGGCGGACCCGCTCCGAGGCATCGGTCTCGAACAAGGTCTTCAATGTGGCGTCGGGCACGTACACCCCGGCGGAGCGGGCGTCGAGCAGGCCCTCGACGCGCTGCTCTTCGCTGCCCTGCTGGATCTCCCGAAGAAGCTTCGCGGAATCGACGCGCGCAGCCGCCGTCACCTCCGGGCACGAGGGCGCGGCCAATGAAGGCTGCCGAACGGCAGCCGCCGTTGCCGTCACCTTCACGTTGCCGCCCTGAGCGGCAATCTGCTCCAGCACCCACTCCAGCGGCTGCTGATCCACACGCAGCGTCACGTTGCCATCGCTGGCCACGGCGATCAGCGGCGGCGCCGGAGGTGAGTTCGATGTGCTGCCTGCAGGCGATGCTTGAACGTTGTGCGGGGCCACGACCGGCACCGGGTCGGGTTGCCGAAGCGCATACCCGGCGACGCCAGAAACAAGCGTGATGACAACCATGCGCGCGACAGAGCTGATGTTCACGGTCGTCCTCCCTCGATAAGGCGTGCTTGACTCAGTGGACTCAGCATAGAACCCGTCTTCCTTGCTGGCACCATCAATATTTGGGACAAGCGAGTACGAGTCATCCCGACTCCGCACCTCGCGCCCCTGAAGGCCGTCGTGCCCGGACGGCCCATTGACCTGGGTCATGGAGACCGACGCCGGCCGCTGCACGTACGAAGGCTGGAGGCTGGCCACTTGGGATGCAAGACATTCCCGCGGTCCCCTCAACGCCTCAACATCGGCGGAGGGAGTGGGACAGGCAGTGCGCGGCTGCCATGGGCAGCCGCGCCGTCGGCCCTGTCATGAGACGGGGGCATACGAAGCGCAGCAGTGCTGCAGCGCTTCGCCATGGGTCAGCGCCGGTTCATTCACATGAATGACGTGACCCATGAACGACGGCTGGCCCGTCACCTGCGATGAGAGGAATCACTGGCAGGCAACGGGTTCATTCTCATCGGAA
>Ga0207679_10000365_pt1 | contig 32727 bp, 28 predicted proteins | sample KBSC73metaG_FD_184320 | JGI IMG/M metagenome (GOLD analysis project Ga0207679, IMG submission 184320) | Corn rhizosphere microbial communities from Kellogg Biological Station, Michigan, USA - KBS C7-3 metaG (SPAdes) (version 2) | ecosystem: Host-associated > Plants > Roots > Rhizosphere > Soil ... | reverse complement strand
CCGCGTCGCCCAGCTCCTCCTCGCGCGGCCGGAGGATGCTCTCGTCGTAGACCGGCTTGCCCTGTGCCTTCAGGTGGTCCACGGCGCGCTTGATCTCCTGCTCGCTGACGTAGGCCCCGTGCACTCGCACCAGGTTCGCGCTGGTGGGCGGCATGAGCAGCATGTCGCCCATTCCCAGCAGCGACTCGGCACCCACCGTCCCGAGGATGGTCATCGAGTCCGGCTTGCTCCGGAGCATGAAGCTGATCCGGGTGGGGAAGTTGGCCTTGATGACGCCGGTCACCACGTCGGTCGAGGGCCGCTGGGTCGCGACCAGCAGATGGATGCCCGCCGCGCGGGCCATCTGCGCCAGCCGGGCGATGGACGTCTCCACCTCGCGGCTGGCCACCATCATCAGATCCGCCAGCTCGTCGATGATCACCACCAGGTACGGCAGCTTCTTCAGCTCCTTCGGCTTCTCCTCGGCGGCGGGTTCCTCGCCCTCCTCCGCGCTCCCGGACGCCTCGGCCTCGCCTTCCAGGCTCGCTCGAGGATCCTCGAGCGCCGCGTGCGGCGAAGGCACGCCGAGCGCCTCCTCCTTCGCCCGGGCCAGCGCCTCCTCCTCGGACTCGCCCTCGCCCACGTCCACCACCAGAAGCGAGGCGGCCTTCTTCGGCCTGGGGGCCTCGCGCTTCTTCTCCAGCAGGACGCGCGCGTCACCCTTGGCGCTCTCCACCAGCTTGTTGAAGCCGGCGATGTTCCGCACCCCGGCCTCGGAGAGGAGCTGGTACCGGCGCTCCATCTCCTCCGTCGCCCAGCGCAGCGCGAGCGCCGCCTTCTTCGGGTCGGTGACCACCGGCAGCAAGAGGTGGGGGATGCCCTCGTAGACGCTCAGCTCGAGCATCTTCGGGTCCACCATGATGAAGCGGACCTCCTCCGGCGTCGCCTTGAGGAGGATGCTCATCACCATCGAGTTCACCGCGACCGACTTGCCGGACCCGGTGGTGCCCGCGGCGAGCACGTGCGGCGCCTTGGCCAGGTCGAGCACGTAGGGCATGCCCTCGATGTCCTTGCCCAGGGCCATGGTGAGCTTGCTGCTCGAGCGCTGGAAGACGTCCTGCTCGACGATCTCCTTGAGGTACACCGTCTCGCGGTCGCGGTTGGGAACCTCGATGCCCACCACTCCCTTGCCCGGGATGGGGGCCACGATGCGGACGCGCATCGCCTCCATGGCCATGGCCAGGTCGTCGGCGAGCGCGGCGATCTTCGAGACCTTGATCCCCGGCCCGGGCAGGAACTCGTACATGGTGACCACCGGACCGGGGCGGATCTCCACCACCTCACCCACGATGCCGAAGTCGGCCAGCTTGGCCCGGAGCTTCTCCGCGGTGCTGAGGAACGCCTCCTTGTCCAGGGCGCTTCGCTCGGGACGGTCGAAGTCGAGGACATCGAGCGGCGGCGGGGTGAACTGGGTGCGTCCCCCCACGAACTCGAACTGGTTCTGCTCCTTGTGCTTGGTCGGCTTCGGCGGCGCCTTGGGCTCGATGATGAGCGGGGCCCGGCCGGGGCTCGGAGCCAGGGCCGCGAGCGGCATCGGGGCCTCCTCGGCCGCGGGGGCAGCCATCGCCGCCGACGAGGCCGGGGACAGGGTGATGGCCGGCGCGGGCGGGGTGACGATCTCCGGCTGATCGGTCTTCCGGCGCCGCCGGGGGCCATCCGGCGCCGCGCCCGAGGCCGCTGCCAGATCACGTGTCCAGACCGGGTCGGCACCTGCTGGCAGCGCCGGGCTCGCAGCCTCCTTGCCTCGCTCCAGCGCCTTGCTCTCCGACTCCCGGGCCAGGCGCACCGCCTCCTCGGCGACCGCCTCTGCCTCCATCGCCTCGGCCTCGGCCTGGCTCAGCTCCTCCTCGTCCGCTTCCAGCTGGGCGAGAAACGCCGCCTCCTCCAGCTTGTCCGCCGCTCGTGTCTCGGTCCGCGCCGCCCAGGCCTTCTTCCGAGCCGCCCAGAGCGCGCCGAGCGCCGTCCGGACCCGTGCGCCCGCCTCTCCGAGCAGATGGCCCCCTGCGGCGAGCGCGCGGAGCAGCGCGAACTGCGTCGCCACGAGCATCGCGGCAAAGGCGACCGCGGAGACCACGATGACCGTCCCCAGCACGTCGAAGAAATCCAGCAGCCACGCCGAGACCGCCACTCCCAGCGCCCCGCCGGGCGGGTTCCGCGGGTGCAGCCCCGGCGTCCCCAGCCCGAGCTGGACGAGCACGCAGGTGGCCACCAGCAGCACCACCGAGGCGAGCACCTGCGGCCAGCGCCGCTTCTCGCGCCGGCCGACCAGGAGGACGCCGGAGAGGTAGACCCCCGCGAGCGGGATGGCCGGGGCGGCGACGCCGAGCAAGCCACCCAGGAGGGCGGCCAGGGCGTGGCCCACCGGGCCCGCTCCGTTGTGGGCCGTGCGAGGAGCCGCCGGGCCGGGTTCCGTCAGGAGGGCGACCAGGGCCAGGCACGACAGGGCGAGAAGCGCGACACCCGCGAGTGCGCGGTGACCCACCCCTGTTCCCTCGACGCGCCGGACCGCCAGCGCCTTCTTGCGCGACGCGACCTCCTGCTGGGACAGGATCTTCTTCTCCGAACGGGGCCGCCTGGCCGCCATGACGTACCGCTCCCTCGCCCCCCGAGGGGGGCTGCCTGTTGCGACCTGCAGCAGCAGTCGACTGTCGAGCCAGCGCCGGGGGTGGTCAATTTTCCAGCCCTGTGCGATGCCAGTGGCTCCTGCATGGACGTCCGCTGCGAGCGGTGCAAGACGCTCTACGAGCTCGACGACACGCGGGTCTCCGAGGCGGGGACCACCGTGCGGTGTACGACCTGCGGCCACGTCTTCCGCGTCCGGAAGAAGGTCCTCCTCATGACCGAGGCGGTGGGCAACGGTGGCGAGTCCACCGCGGTGCCGCCCCCGGTGGTGGAGAAGCCGGCCTGGCGCGTCCGGAGCCCGAGTGGGCGGGTCATCGCCTTCCGGGAGCTGACCTCGATGCAGAAGTGGATCGTCGAGCGGAAGTTCGGCCGCGACGACGAGATCAGCCTCCACGGCGACCACTGGAAGCGGCTGGGAGACATCGCCGAGCTGCAGCCCTTCTTCCTGCTTCTCGACGAGGTCGACCGCGTCCACCAGCTGGAGGAGCGGCTCCGCCGGGCCGAGCTGCCGGACGAGGCCCCGTCGGCGCTCGAGCGGGAGCTGGGCGGAGCGGCTCCCGACGCATCGTTCGCGCCGATCCAGCCGACGCCCACGCCCATCCGCCTCGAGACCCCGATCGAGCCCGAGCCGGAGGCTCGCCTGCGAGCGGTCTCCGGTCCCGTGTTCGAGCCCACCCCACCCGAGAGCAGGGCCCGGGGTGAGCCGGTGACCTGGCCGGGCGCACCCGCGCCCGAGGCGTCCAGCGGCCCCGCCGCACCTGTCCGGACCGGCACGCCCTCGGCGTTCTCGCTCGAGGAGATCCGCGAGGCGACCCGGCCGTCCCCGGACGACCTGCCGATGCCGGAGGGCACCGTCGAGCCCCCGTCGGAGGCGCCGCCGGACGAGGCGGACCGGCCCCAGTTCACCCGTCGCGCGGGACTGGGCGTCGATCCGGGCGCGGTCGACGACCCGGAGGGCTGGGACACCCCGCCGCGCCAGAGCAAGGCGCCCTGGGTCGCGACCTTCCTGATCGTCATCATCGTCGGTGCGGCCGTGGGGGCCTACTTCTACGTCTGGGTCCCGGCTCAGGAGGAGAAGCTCCGCCAGGAGGCCCAGCGCGCCCGCCTGGAGGAATCCCAGAAGGCCCGTGACGCCGCGGACGCCGAGGGCCAGGAGCGCGAGCGCCGGGCCAAGGAGGAGCTGGTGGCCGGGATGGCCGGGAAAGCCGACGCCGGGACCGGGACCACCGTCACCCCGCCAGCAGTCGTGGTCGACGCTGGCACCGGTGGAAGCGCCAGCCCCGAGGGGCCGCGCGGCTCGCTCGAGTCGCCGGAGCCCCCACCCAGCGCCGCGTCCACCCGGGCAGTGGCAGCCGCCCCGCCGGCCCCCCGGCCCGAACCGGCCCGTCAACGGACGCCGGCGCGGCCGGACCCGAGGGCGCGCACCTTCGAGGAGTGGATGGCGCTGGCCGATCGCGAGCGCGAACATTCCCGGGCCCGCGCGGCGCTGGACGCCTACGACCGCGCCATCGCCCTGGACGGCTCGCGCGCCGACGCCTACCTGGGTCAGGGGCGCGCCCATCTCGAGCTCGGTGACCCCCGCTCGGCCATCGCCGCGTTCCGCCGCGCCCTCATGGTCAATTCCAGATACTCGGTCGCCGAGTTCTGGCTCGGTGAAGCCTACCGCCGCTCGGGACAGGGCCCGCAGGCGGCCGAGGCCTACGAGCGTTACCTGGAAGCTGCACCGGAGGGCGCGGAAGCGCCGCGTGCACGGGAGGCCTTGAACGCTCTGCGGTAGCCGGGCAGAAGGGAATGAACATGCTGGACAAGCCTTCGAAAGATGAAGACGAGTACTTCGCCCGCGAGGACGTGGAGAAGAAGCGGAAGCTGGCCTACCAGCAGTCCCAGGTCATGGCCGAGCAGCAGCAGGAGGCTCTCCGCACGCTCCACTACATGAAGTGCCCGAAGTGCGGCTTCGACCTCCAGACCCTGAAGCACGGGGCGGTGGAGATCGACACCTGCTTCAACTGCAAGGGCGTCTGGCTCGACGCAGGCGAGCTGGAGCACTTCCAGCGCGAGCTCCGCAAGCCCGAGCAGAAGCACGCCGTGCTGGGCGCCATTCTGAACCTCTTCAAGAACGACTGAACATGTCCCTCACCCAGGAAGAGGTCCGGCACGTCGCCGGCCTGGCCCGGCTCTCGCTCTCCGAGGAGGAGGAGACGCTGATGCGCACCCAGCTGAGCGCGATCCTCGACGCGGTGGCCGAGCTGTCGGGAGTGGACACCTCCACGGTGGAGCCCACCTCCCACGCCGCAGGGGAAGTGGCCCCCTGGCGGGCGGACGAGGTGCTCCCGTCGTTCCCTCCGCAGAAGGCGCTGGGCAACGCCCCGGCGAAGGTCGGCACCAGCTTCGCCGTGCCGCGCATCATCGAGTGACGGCGATGGAACCGACCGACCTCTCCATGCTCGAGCTGGGAAGGAAGCTCGGGTCGGGCGAGCTCTCCAGCGTGGAGGCGGTGCGTGCGTGCCTGGCCCGCGTGGATCGCCTCGACGGACGGGTGAAGGCCTTCCTCCGGGTGGACCGGGAGGGCGCGCTCGCCCAGGCCGAGCTGGCCGACCGGCGTCGACAGGAGGGTCGGCGCGCGGGTCCGCTGGACGGCGTGCCCGTCGGGCTGAAGGACCTCTTCCTCACCGAGGGGCTGCCCACCACCGCCGGCTCGCGCATCCTGGAGAGCTTCGTCGCTCCAGACGACGGGACGGTGGTGAAGCTCCTCCGGGCCGCGGGGACCCCCATCCTCGGCAAGACGAACATGGACGAGTTCGCGATGGGCAGCTCCACCGAGAACTCGGCCTTCTTCCCCACCCGGAACCCGTGGAACCTCGAGCTCAGTCCCGGCGGCAGCTCGGGCGGCTCGGCTGCGGCGGTCGCGGCGCGGATGGCCTTCGGCGCGCTGGGCACCGACACCGGCGGGTCCATCCGGCAGCCGGCGGCGCTCACCGGGACGGTGGGCCTCAAGCCGACCTACGGACGCGTGTCGCGCCTGGGGGTGGTGGCCTTCGCCAGCTCGCTGGACCAGGTCGGCCCGATGACCCGAGACGTTCCGGACTGCGCCGCCTTGCTGCAGGCGATCGCCGTGCACGATCCAGGCGACTCCACCTCCGCGCCGGTGAAGGCGCCGGACTACCTCGCGGAGATCGAGGCCGGGGTGAAGGGGATGAAGCTCGGGCTCCCGCGGGAGTACCTCGAGCTGCCGGGGATGGACCCCGAGGTTCGTGCGGCCGTGGAAGCGGCGACCCTGGCGCTGGAGAAGATGGGCGCGCAGCTGGTGCCGGTCTCGCTGCCGCACACCAGGTACGCGCTGGCGACCTATTACCTCATCGCCCCGGCCGAGGCCTCGAGCAACCTCGCCCGCTACGACGGGGTCCGCTACGGGTTGCGCGTCGACGGAAGGAACCTCCTGGCGATGTACGGGCGCACGCGCGACCAGGGCTTCGGGCTCGAGGTGAAGCGGCGAATCATGCTCGGCACCTACGCGCTGTCCGCCGGGTACTACGACGCCTACTACCTGAAGGCGCAGAAGGTCCGCACACTCATCAAGCAGGACTTCGTGGAGGCGTTCCGCACCGTGGACGCGGTGCTCTCACCCACCTCGCCCACGGCGGCCTTCCGTATCGGCGAGAAGGTCAGCGACCCGCTCGCGATGTACCTCAACGACGTCTTCACCTTGCCCTGCAACCTGGCCGGGCTCCCGGGGCTGAGCCTCCCCTGCGGGTTCACCCGGGCGAACCTCCCCATCGGTCTGCAGATCCTGGGCAAGCCCTGGGACGAAGCACGGGTGCTGCGGATCGCCCGGGCGTTCGAGCGCGAGCACGACTTCCACCGGCGCACGCCGCCCCTGGGGGCCGCGTGAGCGTGGCCGATTTCCAGCCGGTCATCGGGCTCGAGGTGCACGCCCAGCTCCTGACCCGGAGCAAGATCTTCTGCGGCTGCTCGACCGAGTTCGGCGCGGCTCCCAACGCTCACACCTGCCTGGTGTGCCTGGGGATGCCCGGCGCGCTCCCGGTGCTGAACGAGAAGGTGGTGGAGTACGCGGTCCGGGTGGGCCGCGCGCTGGAGTGCCGGATCAATCCGGTCAGCATCTGGGCGCGGAAGAACTACTTCTATCCGGACCTCCCGAAGGGCTACCAGATCAGCCAGTACGACCAGCCGCTGTGCGAGCACGGCGCGCTGGAGATCGACACCGACGACGGTCCGCGGCGGATCCGCATCCTTCGCATCCACCTGGAGGAGGATGCGGGGAAGAACGTCCACGACGCGGGCGGCGGCGACAGCCTGGTGGACCTCAACCGCTCCGGCGTGCCGCTGATCGAGATCGTCAGCGAGCCGGACATTCGCTCCAGCGCCGAGGCCGCCGAGTACCTCAAGGCGCTCCGTGACGTCCTGGTCTACCTCGGGGTGAACGACGGCAACCTCGAGGAGGGAAGCTTCCGCTGCGACGCCAACGTCTCGGTGATGCCGAAGGGCTCGGCGAAGTACGGCCAGCGGGTGGAGCTGAAGAACATCAACTCCTTCCGCTTCGTGCAGAAGGCCATCGACTACGAAATCGGGCGACAGGTGGAGCTCATCGAGTCCGGCGGCAAGGTGGCCATGGAGACCCGGCTGTTCGACGCGGTCCGGGGCGAGACGCGGAGCATGCGCAGCAAGGAGGAGGCGCACGACTACCGATACTTCCCCGAGCCGGATCTGCCGCCGCTTCGCATCCCGGCGGGGTTCGTGGAGCGCATCGAGCGCGAGCTGCCCGAGCTCCCGCGGGCGAAGCTCCAGCGCTTCATCGCCAGCTACGGGCTGCCGGTCTACGACGCGAAGATCCTGGTCGGTGACCGACCGCTGGCGGACCTCTTCGAGCGGGTCCAGGGCGTCTACCGGGGCCCGGCGAAGAAGCTGTCCAACTGGTTCCTGGGCGAGCTGCTCCGCCTGATGAAGGAGGAGGCCCGCGAGGTGGGGGCGCTGCGCTTCTCACCCGAGCAGTTCGCCGCCCTCCTGGCGATGGTCGACTCGGGGGAGCTCTCCAACAACGCCGCCAAGGACGTCTTCGCCGAGATGTTCCGTGCCGGTCGTGCGCCCAGGGAGATCGCCCAGGAGAAGGGGCTCATCCAGGTTCAGGACGCCGGCGCGGTCGAGGCCGCGGTGGAGGCGGTGCTGGCGGCGAATCCGGACGAGGTGGAGAAGTACCGCGCCGGGAAGAAGCAGGTGCTCGGCTTCCTCGTCGGCCAGGTGATGAAGGCGATGAAGGGGAAGGGGAACCCCGCCCTGGTCAACGCCGCGCTGAAGGCGAAGCTCGGGGAATGAGCGGCCAACGTGCTCCGTGGGGGACGTTCGAGCTCGACGCCTGACGAGGACTCCGGCCGCCATCGCGCCGAACGAAGTCGGCGACTGACGCTCGGAGGGGAAATTCGAGCATCAGCCGCCGTGGGGCGCCTCGAGCTGCCGCGCCCTTCCGCTACTTGTGGAAGTTGAAGGTGTGGGTGTGGTTGTCGTCGTTGGACGTGGTGATGGTGACCGTCTGCCCGGCGTTGATGTTGTCCAGGTCCGCCTCGGTCAGCCTGACCGAGTGGGTGTGGGCGAGATCGTTGGTGGTCAACCGGTCGATCCCCGCCGTGGGCGGGCTGGTGATCTCGTTCTTGTCCAGGAAGAAGAAGTGGGTGTGGCCCAGCTCGCTCGAGGAGATGAACCGCAGGGAGTTGGGATCGGTTCCCCCGTTGTCCCCTCCGCAGGCCAGGAGGACCCGGGAGGCCGGCAGGGCGAGGAGCAGCCCGCCGATCCGGAAGATGACCTCACGACGATTCATCGGTTGCATGTCCTCAGGACCCGGGGGTCGAGGAACGTTGCGCCCGCACCGGAGCGCGGGCGCCGGTTGAAAACGGTAGTTGACGTCGTGGCTTACCGGCGTCGCCAGCCCCCTGGGGGCGATCCGGCGGCCGGGTATCTGCCTTGACTTCCAGGGGGTTGCGGGCTATCCGTCCGGCCCTTTCAACCCAGGGGCAAGGTCCAGATGTACGCAGTCATCCGTACCGGCGGGAAGCAGTACCGCGTCGCCGAGGGCGACGTCGTCCGCATCGAGAAGGTTCCCGGCGAGGTCGGGAGCGAGATCACGTTCGCCGAGGTGCTCTGGCTGGGCGGGAGCGAGTCGCCCAAGGCCGGCCGTCCGCTCGTCGAGGGGGCGAAGGTGGTGGGGAAGATCCTCGCCCAGGATCGGTACCGCCGGGTCCTCCACTTCCGGAAGGAGAAGGAAGGCTGGACCCGCCGGAAGGGCCACCGGCAGCCCTACACCGAAGTGAAGGTCGTCTCGGTCGCGGGCTGAACCGCGGCCCACCAGGAATCGAACCATGGCTCACAAGAAGGGACAGGGCAGCTCGCGCAACGGGCGCGACTCGGCGGGACAGCGGCGCGGGGTGAAGGTGTACGGCGGCGAGAACGTCAACGCCGGCAGCATCCTCGTCCGCCAGCTCGGCACCGTCATCCACCCGGGCTCCAACGTCCGGCTCGGCCGCGACTACACTCTCTATGCGACGGTGGACGGCGTGGTGAAGTACGAGCGTCTGGGCAAGGACCGGAAGAAGGTCTCGGTCTACCCCCGGGCGCCCGCCAGCGCCTGATCCGGCGGGCACCGGTCGTCCGGTGACCTTCTGCGGCACCCCGAGCGGGCCCGTGCACCCTCCCCGGGAGGGGACGCCGGCCCGCTTCGATGTTTTCAGCGAGGCCCTGCTGTGAAGTTCGTCGACCAGGTCTCCATCCAGCTGAAGGCCGGGGACGGCGGGAACGGCGCCGTCGCCTTTCGCCGGGAGAAGTTCGTCGAGCGAGGTGGCCCCTCCGGCGGAGATGGCGGTGACGGCGGCTCGGTGGTCTTCGAGGCGGATGGCGGGCTGTCCACCCTGCTCGACTACCGGTACCAGCAGCACTACCGGGCGAGGAACGGCCAGCACGGCATGGGCAGCGACATGAACGGCGCCGCGGCCGAGGACCTCGTCCTGCGCGTGCCGGTGGGCACGCTGATCCGGGACCAGGACTCCGGGGAGCTTCTTGCCGATCTCGCCGCTCCCGGCGCCCGGGCAGTCGTCGCCCGCGGGGGACGGGGTGGGCTGGGGAACATGAACTTCGCCACCTCCACCCGGCAGACGCCGCGCTTTGCCCAGGACGGAACGCCGGGCGAAGAGCGGAGGCTGGTGCTGGAGCTGAAGCTGATCGCCGACGTGGGGCTGCTCGGGTTCCCCAACGCCGGCAAGAGCACGCTCATCTCGCGGGTGTCCCGCGCCCGCCCGAAGATCGCCGACTATCCCTTCACCACCCTGGTCCCGAACCTGGGTGTGGTGCCGTACAAGGACGGGGTGTCCTTCGTGATGGCCGACATCCCCGGCATCATCGAGGGCGCGGCCGAGGGCGCAGGGCTCGGGCACCAGTTCCTGCGTCACGTCGAGCGCTGCCGGGTGCTGATCCACCTCGTGGACCTCTCCGCGCCCGGCGATGGTCGCGCACCGCTTCACGACCTGGAGGTGCTCGATCGCGAGCTCGAGCGTTACAGCCCGGAGCTGGCGCGGAAGCCGCAGATCATCGCCGCCAACAAGATCGACCTGCCCGAGGCGCGCGGACGGCTCCCGGAGCTCCAGGCAGCGATGGCCGCGCGGGGCGTTCCGGTCTTCCCCATCTCCGCCGCGACCGGCGAGGGGCTGGGCCCGCTGCTCGACGCGGTGGCCCAGGTACTCTCCGGTGGCGCGCTTCCGACGTTGACCCGCGCCGAGCGGCCGCGGCGGCGCCCGCGCGGGGCAGCGGACACCCCGGGCGAGCCGGGGACGGTGCGTCCAGCGTCCGTGGCAGCGGGCGAGGACAGCACCTCGGCTCGCACGTCGAAGCGCGTACCGGGCTCTCGCCCGCGCAACGGTCAGCCGAAGGCCTCCAGCCGGGACGTCTCCTCCAAACCTGGCTCGACCGGGAAGCGCTCCGGGGCGCCGTCCGGACACGTCGGGCGGCCCACGGGCAGGGGCGCGTCGACGTCTGCGCGACGGCCCGGCCGCCGGGGGGGCCGGTGAAGCGGACCGCGCCGCCCGGTGACGGTTCCCGCCGTCCTCCGCCGGAGGCGACCACGCTGCTCCTGCCGCCGCGGCGGGAAAAGGTGGACGCGGTCGTGGCCCGCCGCCTGCGTGGGCTGACCGTGGTGCTCGACCAGCTCGAGGACACCTTCAACATGGCCGCCGTGCTCCGGAGCTGCGAGGCGTTCGGGCTCCAGGACCTCCACGTGGTCGAGAACCCCGACGTGCCCTTCGCGCCTCACGACAAGGTGACCCAGGGCTGTGAGAAGTGGCTGGACGTGCACCGCCACCGGAGCTTCGCCGCCTGTGCTCGGGCGCTGCGAGCCGCTGGCCACCGGATCTGCGTCTCGGCGGTGCGCGAGGACGCCCGGAGCGTGTTCGAGATGGAGTTCGACCGTCCCCTGGCCCTGGTCTTCGGGAACGAGCGCACCGGCGTCACACCCGATGCGCTCGCCGCCGCCGACGAGGCGTTCTGGATCCCGATGCGAGGCTTCACCCGGAGCCTCAACGTCTCGGCCGCCGTCTCCGCGACCCTCTCCAGGGCGATTGGCTGGAGGCTGGACCACGGCCACCCGGGTGGCGACCTCGCCGAGGCCGACGCCCGCTCTCTCCGCGACCGGTTCTACGCCCTGAGCGTGAAGCAGCGGAAGCGACTCTTCGGTCGCTGAACCGAGGCAGACGCTTCACCTCACCCGACGATGGGGCCGAGCGCCTTCATGATCCGCTCGCCCTGCTCCGGGGTGATCATCCCGGTCAGCAGCTTCATGAAGCGCGGGTGCTGCGCGCCGGACACGATGTACTGCCAGCGATAGGCGCGGAGGACTCCCGCCTCGAGCTCCTTCACCTGGGCCTCGGTGAAGCGGGCCTCTGCGATCTGCCGGAAGTAGGTCACGTCCGCCTTCGACTGTGCCTGGAGCAGGCCATCCACTCCGCCGACCAGGGCGATGAAGTCGTTCACCGCCGCGTCGCGCTCGGCGGCGCTCAGGCCCCGGTCGCACCGCGTCCACTCCAGCTCGTCCAGCACCGCATGCTGCGACTCTTCCTTCCAGTGGAAGAGGAAGACGTCCTTGAACAGCGGGGAGATCGCAGCGTCCGGCTGGATCGACTCGAGGTAGTGCACCTGGGTGAACAGCTCGATGTGGCAGGTCAGGGCCAGGACCGCCCAGGTCGACTTGCCGAGCACGAAGGAGGCCACCTCGTCGGGGTTGCCCATCTGCTGGTAGCCGGCGGGCATGCTCGCGGCCATCATCCGCTCCAGGCGCCGGAAGAGCTCCTGATGCTTGAGCTCCTCCTGGCTGAAGCCCACCAGGGCCTCGAGCGCGACCTGGTCGCCCAGCCAGTGGTCGCGGGACAGCTCCAGGATCTTGGCGTTGATGTACCGCTCGACCAGGCCGAAGATGTTCGAGTAGGTGCGGCCCTGGACCTGGCTCAGCAGCCGGGCATCGGCGGCGCTCAGGAACTTCAGCCGGGTGATCATCGACAGGCCGTCGGGGAGGAAGTGCCCCGAGTAATCGAACTCGCGGCCCCGGATGACGTCCTTGTCGATGTCCCACCGGATCTTCCGGGAGTTCTCGAGGCAACGGCCGTAGCGGCGATCGGTGGTCGACTCGAGGGTGCTGCTGACGTCGGTCTGCATTCCCATGTCCTTCTGGTGCGGGCGCCGGCGGAGATGCCAGCGGTCCCGGGGCCCTGAGCAGTACCCGTGCCGGGCCGGTGCGGCCCAGAAGGAAAGCGAATCCGCGGACTTGCGTCCAGGCGGCGTCGCGAGATCTCGCGATTTCACGAGATCTCGCGCCGAGGAATTGCGTCCGGGGCAACTGCCAGGCAAGCACGCCCGCGTCGCTCAGCGGTGCCGCCGGAGCCGCAGCGCTTTCACCCGGGAGGCCAGCGTGGAGGGCGCGAGGCCGAGCAGCTTCGCCGCCCCGCCCTCACCGGCGATCTGCCAGTCCGTCGCCTCCAGGGCACGCCGGAGGTTCTCCCGCTCGAGGCGGGCGAGGTCCCGGGCGGTCATCACGCCCGCGAGGTCCGGGATGGGATGTCCGCTCCCGCCGTTGACGGTGACCTGCAGGGCACGCTCGAGGTTGAGCTTGCCGTCACGCGAGGTGATGACCGCGCGCTCGATGACGTTCTGGAGCTCGCGGACGTTCCCCGGCCAGGGGTACTCCCGGAGGCGCGCCGCGGCCTCGGGACCCAGGGGCGCGAGCCGCAGGCCGGTCCGGGCCGCGAACTGCCGGGCGAAGGCCTCGGCCAGCAGCAGCACGTCCTTCCCCCGCTCCCGGAGCGCAGGGAGGGCGAGCGGAAAGACGCTGAGGCGGTAGTAGAGGTCCTCGCGGAACTTTCCCTCGGACACCGCTCGGCGCAGGTCGCGGTTCGTCGCCGCGATGACCCGGACGTTGACCTTCCGGGTGCGGGAGCTGCCCACCGGCTCGAACTCGCCCTCCTGCAGCACGCGGAGGAGCTTCCCCTGCAGCTCGAGCGGGAGCTCGCCCACCTCGTCGAGGAAGATCGAGCCACCGTCGGCGAGAGTGAATCGCCCGTCACGCCGGGTGGTGGCCCCGGTGAAGGCGCCGCGCTCGTGTCCGAAGAACTCGCTCTCCATGAGCGAGCCGGGGATGGCAGCGCAGTTCACCTTCACCAGCGGCTTGCCGCGCCTTCGGCTCCCGTCGTGGATCGCGCGGGCGAACAGCTCCTTGCCGGTCCCGGTCTCCCCGAGGATGAGCACCGTCGTGTCGGCCGGGGCGACCTGGCGCACCTCCGCGAGCGCGTGCAGAAGGGCCGGGCTGTTCCCCACGATCTCTCCGGAGCGCTGCAGGTCCCGGAGCTCGGACTTGAGGTACTCGGTCTCCGTGGTCAAGGTGGCGATGCGCTGCTCCGCTTCCACCCGGTCGTTCACGTTCCTGAGGATCAGGGTCAGGTGCTGCCGCCGCTCGACCTCGAACAGGGACAGGGTTCCCTCGGCGGGAAAGGTGCTTCCCCCCATCGTCAGCCCGGTGAAGCCTCCGGGAATCCAGGCGCTGCGAGCCTCCGGCGGGCGGCCCCGGAGCTCGCGAAACAGGGCCTCGATCCTCGCCGCGTCGCCCGGGCTGAGCAGCGCGGCCAGAGGCATCCCCCCGGCGACCTCGGAAGGGGTCTCGAACGTGCGCTCCGCGGCGGGGTTCAGCCCGCTGACCTTCAGGTCGGTGTCCAGCTCGACGATCGCGTCCATCGCGCTGCCGATGAGGCCCGCCAGCTGGGCCTGGCGTGCCCGGTCCTGTCGCTCCACGCGGAGCCGCCGGAGCTCCGCGGCGGCGCGGCCGGCGAAGATCTCGAACATCGCTCGACGGATCGGGTCGTCGGGCATCGGCTCGACGTCGAGGACCGCCAGGTGGCCGAGCACGCTGCCGTCCAGGTCCATGAGCGGCACGCCCATGTAGCTGACCGCTCCCGCGCCGCGAAGCTCCGGGTCGTGGGGATAGAGGTCGAGCACCCGTTCCGGGTAGTGCACGAGCCGGCGGTTATCGACCACCACCTGACAGGGCGTGCCGTCGACGGACGCTTCCCAGCCCTCGATCCACTGTCCGCCGAGCCAGAAGGCCAGCGCGCGGAGACGGCGCCGCACCGGGTCGAACTCGGTCACCCATGCGCCGCGCGTTCCCAGCGCACCAGCCAGGTTCTCCACGAGGGCGCGGAAGAAGCCCTCGCCGATCTCGCTGGCGGTGCCCTCCAGGATGCGGGAGAGCGCGGCCTGCGTGGATGCGTCCGTTGCCTGGCCGGTGGGGGGCAACATGGGAGCATCCTGCCACGCTGCGGAACGCCTGTGCACGGCCGGCAGGCGCGTGGAGCTCCGCGAGCTACTTCTTCCGGCAGCGGTCCTCGCCCAGCTTCTGCCACGCGCCCTTGTTCTCCATCTCGGTGAGCACGGTGAACTCCGTCGGGCTCTTCCGGGTGATCGTCGTCCGGCTCTTGATCGATTGACCCATCATCGAGCCCTCCTCGGCCCAGACCGTGGTGCCGTCCTTCTCACCGTCCGAGGTCCCCTGCCAGGTGCCTCCCAGGCTGTCGAATCCGGCCTCGACCAGCTTCCCGCGCGCCTGGTCGTAGCCCCAGTTGATGATCATCTTCGCACCCTTGGGCATCGCGGCGTTCTTCTCGATCCGGAAGACGCCGGAGTAGGCGAAGCCGTCCACGATCGGCGAGAAGCGCACCTCGCTCTTGGTCGGGACCTGCGTGCCCGGCGACAGCGGGTTGTCCATGGATCCGCTGCAGCTCCAGGTGCCGGCCGCTCCCTTGAACGTCTCGGTCAGCGCCGGGGCCGGCTTCGGCGGGGCGGGCTTCTCGGCGGATTTGTCCTCGCCGAGGGCGGGCGTTGCGACGAGGAGACCAGCGACGAGGACGCGGATGAGCATGCGCATGGAAGCTCCTGGGAGAAGAGAGGTTCCGGAGACTGCAACAATGCCGCTGCCCTGAGAACTGAATCCGGATCCGGCTCTGGACGTCCCATCCCCTGTATGGCACGGCTGTACTCCATGTCCCTGCTCCCCTTGCTGCTCGTGCTCGGTGCCGCGCCGGTACCCGCCGCGGACCGGTCCATGACGCCGGAGGTCAAGGCCCTCGTGGACCGGATGCAGGGCTTCTACGAGCGCACCCAGGACTTCACCGCCGACTTCCGCCAGGAGTACGTCTACAAGGCGTTCAACCGGACCGTCGTCTCGACCGGCACGGTGGCTTTCCAGAAGCCGGCCAAGATGCGCTGGGAATACCAGACCCCGTCGAAGCGAAGCTTCGTCCTCTCCGGAGAGCTGATCTACGCGCTCGACCCGGAGGCGCAGACCCTCACCAAGGCCGCGCTCCCGACGAGCCAGCTCTCTGCGTCGGTGACCTTTCTCTGGGGAAAGGGGAAGCTCTCCGACGAGTTCGTCATCTCGCGCACGGAGTGCAAGGAATGCGTGGGCACGCTGCTCACCCTGGTGCCGAAGAAGCCCGACGCGCGCTTCCGCGAGGTGCAGCTGGACATCGATCCGAAGACGGCGCAGGTCCGCCGCAGCATCGTCATCGATCCGGACGGCAGCCGGAACGCCATCACCTTCTCCAATCTGAAGGCGAACGTGGCGCTGCCGAAGGAAACCTTCCAGCTCACGCCGCCTCCGGGCACGCAGATCGTCGACACCACCAGCACTCCTCCCGGGCGGTGAGCCTGGACGCGCGGCGCCGTTGCGCCGCTCCACGAGCCTCCCCCTGGTGCGGGGGGGTGAGCCTGGACGCGCGGCGCCGTTGTGCCGGTGAGCCTGGCGGGAGGAGGGCTGGAGGTGCCCTCGCGGCGCTGCTCGCGCTCGGTGCCGCCTGCGCCCATGGCGGGGGGGGAGTCGGCTCCGGTCCCACGGTGAAGCTCGCCCTCCGCTCCGGCCCGGGGCTTCCGGTGGAGGGCACCCTCGGTGGTACGAGCGCCGACGTTCGCCTGGGCATCGAGGAGCCTCGCTCCCTGATTTCCGCAAGGTGTCCGGGCGCCTCGGCGGTGAGCGGTGTGCAGGTTCGCCTGCCGCTGCTCCAGGGCGGCTGGGAGATGCTGCCCGAGGTTCCGGTGAGCGGGGTCTCCCTCGGAGGTCACGCGCTTCCGGCGTTCCGGGCAGCCGTGGTGCAGGAGCCGTCCTGCGTCCTCTGGCTGGGCCTGGACGTGCTCGGTCAGTCGGTACTGGACCTGGACCTGGATCGCGGCACGGTCAGCATCTCGCGGACGGCGCCCGAGGTGCCGGCGAGCCTCGATCAGGCGCAGGTGGAGGTGAGCCGCGCGCCGGATACCGACCGGCTCCTCGCTGCGGCGCAGCTTTCCGGTACGGCGGCCACGGTGCTCCAGACGCTGATCCTCGCCACCGGTCGGTCCACCGAGCTGGCCCGGTTCCAGGCCCGGCTGCTGGGGGCCGAGGCCGTCATTCGCGCCGTGCAGCTCGCTCCCGGCTGGGAGGCGTGCGACGTCCCGGTGCGCACCCGGGACGACTGGACGCAGGCCCCGACCATCGGGGCCCTGGGCCCCGAGGCATGGGGAGCACGTCGGGTGATCCTGGACCTCGGAAATGCCCGCATGACCCTGGTCCGTCCCAAGGGCGCGCCCCCGCCTCCCTGCCGACAGGTGGAGGACGTGAGCCCGGTGGCCCCGGCCTCGAACGAGCGAGAACCCCGCTGAGCTCGGCGCGCCGCAATCGCGACCTGGGTCGACGAGACGAGCAGGCCCGAGAAGACGAGTTGCACCTGCGCGCCCCTGCCCGGGGCCGCGTTGGGTGGTGGGCAACGTTCGGTCAGCTCACTCCAGTCCTCGTGCAGAGCGCACTATGCCGCTGCTCGAGGAGAGCGAACGCATGGACGCGAGCACGGAGCGGGCCCGTCGGAGATTCCTGAAGGACGCGGTGGGAGTGGGCGGCGCGGTGCTGGTGGCGGCCGCCGCTGTGCGGGCGAGCGCCGCCGAGCGCCAGGAGGCCGAACATGAGGTTTCCCCGACCGAGGACCTAATGCGGGAGCACGGGGTGCTCCGCCGCATCCTCCTGGTCTACGGAGAGATCATCCGCCGGGTCGACACGAATCAGCCGGTGAAGGCCGAGCCGGTGGCGAAGGCGGCGACCATCATTCGTGCCTTCATCGAGGACTACCACGAGAAGGACGAGGAGGAGTTCATCTTCCCCCGCTTCCGGAAGGCCGGGAAGCTCACCGGGCTGGTCGACGTGCTCCTCCAGCAGCACCAGGCGGGCCGAAAGCTCACCGCGACCATCCAGCGGCTGGCCACGCCCGCGGCGCTGAGTCAGCCCTCCGCTGGCCGGGAGATGACCGGGGCCATGCGACAGTTCATTCGAATGTACGAGCCCCACTCGGCCCGCGAGGACACCGTGCTCTTCCCGGCGTTCGCCGAGCTGGTGAGCGAGACGGAGCTGCACGCGCTGATGGACACCTTCGAGCAGAAGGAAAAGGCGCTCCCCCTGGGCGACTTCGAGAAGATGGTGGTGGACGTGACGGCGATCGAGAAGGCTTTCGGGATCGACGACCTCTCGAAGTTCACCCCGAAGGTGTAGGTGCCCGGCCCGGCCCGGTCAGGCCGAGGCCACCGCGCGGCGCTCGGGCCGATCGACCACCCGGCCGACCAGGTCGTAGTCATGGGCCTCGGTCACCTCGACGACCACCAGCTCGCCCGGGTAACCGAAGCCGTCATTGATGTAGACGACTCCGTCGATGTCCGGAGCCTGGCCCTCGTGGCGCCCGACCAAAAGGTGTTCGGACTCGGGGCTCGGGCCCTCCACCAGCACCTCCAGCCGCTTGCCGATCAGCGCGCGGTTCTGCTCGCGGTTGATACGCTTCTGGATCGCCATGACCTCCCGCCAGCGCCGCTCGATGACCTTCTGGGTCACCTTGTCCGGGAAGTCGAAGGCCGCGGTGCCCTCCTCGTCCGAGTACTGGAAGCAGCCCATCCGCTCGAAGCGCTGCGTCCGGACGAACTCCTTGAGCAGCTCGAAGTCCTCTTCGGTCTCACCAGGAAGCCCGGCGATGAGCGAGGTGCGGAAGGTGAGCCCGGGGATGCGCGCCCGCAGCTTCGCCAGGAGCGCCACCAGGAAGGCGCTGTCCCGGCCGCGGCGCATCGAGCGCAGCAGCCGGTCCGAGGCGTGCTGCAGCGGCATGTCGAGGTACTTGGCGATCTTCGGCTCCCGCGCCATCACCTCGATCAGCGCGTCGGGGAACACCCGCGGGTAGGCGTAGTGCAGGCGGATCCACCGCACGTCCACGGCGCAGAGGGCCTCGAGCAGCTGGTGCAGCTGGGGCCGCCCGGCCAGGTCGTGCCCGTAGGCGGTCAGGTCCTGGGCGACCAGGTTCAGCTCGCGCACGCCGCTCGCCGCCAGGGTGCGCGCCTCGGCGACGAGGTCGTCGATGGGGCGGGAGCGCTGCGCACCGCGGAGGGTGGGGATGATGCAGAAGGCGCAAGCGTTGTCACAGCCCTCGGAGATCTTGAGGTACGCCGTCCACTTCGGGCTGGAGTTGACCTTCGGGGTCCGGGAGTCGTGGACGTAGTGGGGATCGGGGATGACCTGCCGGGGCGCGGCCTCGGCGGCGAGCAGGTCGCCGATCTGCACGTAGGCGCCGGTCCCGAGGAAGTGGTCCACCTCGGGCATCTCCTTCGCCAGCTCGGGGCCGTAGCGCTGGGAGAGGCAGCCGGTGACGACGAGGGTATTGCACCGCCCCGACTTCTTGTACTCGGCCAGCTCGAGGATGGTGTCCACCGACTCCTGCTTCGCCGGTCCGATGAAGGCGCAGGTGTTCACCACGATGACCGAGGCGTCCTCGGGGCGCTCCACCAGGGTGTAGCCCCGGGCGCCCAGGGTTCCGAGCATGACCTCGGAATCCACCCGGTTCTTGGGGCAACCCAGGGTGGCCATGTACAGCGCCTTTTGCTCGTGCGAGGTGCTCACAGAAGTCCGTACTCGATGCGTTCGAAATGGTCCCGGTCCCAGGTGAAGCGGACCGTGGCGCCGCTGGAATAACCGACCGACAGCTCGCCGTCCTCATCGAGTGACACCGAGAGGGCCCGCCCCAGGCCGCAGCTCATGGCAGGCCAGTCCAGGACCCGCTCTCCCACCCGGCCCTTCACCCAGAACACCGCCAGTCGCATCTCCCGCTCCGGGGCGCAGCTCTCGTCCTGCCCGAAGGGGTCCTGGCCGGTGAGGACCGCGAGCAGGGCCTTGCCGTCGGGAAGCTGCATCCGGGACGGGACGTACACCCGGACCGCCGCGGGATCGATGGGGGTGTCCGAGACCAGGATCGGCAGCGACTGCTCGTTGAGCGGTCGATCCCCCAGCACCCACTTCGGGTCGACCTGGCCGTTGAAGCCCAGCCAGCCGCCGGGACGTCCCTCGACCGTCTGGACCTCCGCCGGTGGCGGCGGGCGGATTCCGCGGCGAAAGCCCTGGGGGAGCGCGAGGAGCTCTGGCGGGGGAGCTCCGGTGACGCAGGTGGAGATCTCCTTCGCCGCCGGGCCGGCGTCGTCCGCGTCCTCGTAGGAGAGGCACAGCTCCAGCACCAGCGCATCGCGCGCCGGGAAGCGCGGGAGCGCGCGGGCGGGGACGGCCACCTCCAGCGACATGCCTTTCTTGGTGCGGTGCACGGCGGCGTCCACCAGGGCGAGGGTCCCGGGGCTCACCCCATCCTCCGGCCGCGGGTCCACCTTGCCGCCGGGGCCGAAGCGGAAGACCGCCCCGCCGGCCGTCACCCCGGCCTCGGGGAAGTGGAGCGCGAGAGCCACCCGGTCCCGCTCGGTGATGGCCTCGTCGTGGACGTCGAGCGCGACGTAGAGCGTGTCCCGGAATGCCCCCACCCGCGCGATGAGCAAGGCGCTGGCGCCCTCCAGCGGCTTCGCCGTGAGCGGCACGCCGCCCCGGAAGTCACCCAGGGCTCCGTCCACCCTCGGGCTCCGGGTGAGCTGGGGAACGGGGCGTGCGGGAGGCGGCTCGTCGGGGGCCGCGAGCAGGAGCGCGCTGAGGAAAAACGGCAACATGGAGCGTGCCCCCGCCTCCGGGGGCGAAGGGCGGGGGGGTCATAGCAGAGCGGGCCCGGGACGTGGTCTCCCGCCTGCCGGGCAACCTCCCGTTTTCAGATCCGGACGATCAGCGGAACGATGAACGGCCGCCGGGCGACGCGGGCGCGGAACACCTGCCGGGTGACGCGAACCAGCGCCTCGCGGAGGACCAGGTCATCGCCGCGCACCGCAGGGGTCAGCTCCTCGAGCAACGGGACCACGTCCAGCGCCGCCGAGGCCAGCACCCGTTCCTCGTCACGGGTCAGGCCGCGACCGACGAGCTGGGGCAGCCCGATGTAGGCGCCGGTGTCGCGGGAGACGGTGACCACCACCACGACCACCCCGGACCGGGCGAGGCGATTGCGCGCGGCGAGTGCCTCCGGGGCGATGTCACCGCCGCCGACCCGGCTCTCGAACACCCTGCCCACGGGCGTCTTGCCCCAGAACGCTCCTCGGCCCCCGGCGAATCCGAGCACGTCGCCGTCTCGGGCGAGGAAGCACTGCTCGGCGCCGAGCCCGGCGCTCCGGACGAGCTCGACGTGAGCGGTGAGCTGGCGCAGCTCGCCGTGGATGGGCACGAAGTGCCGCGGACGCACCGCCTCCAGCAGCCTCCGCTGCTGCGCCCGCGCCGCGTGCCCCGAGACGTGCAGCCCCGGCTCGATGCCCGCGTGCAGCACACGTGCGCCGGCGGCGAGAAGCGCGTTGATCAGGACGCTCACCGCCCGCTCGTTGCCGGGAATGGGACGGGAGCTGAGCAGCACCGTGTCACCTCGCTCGATGCGCAGCCCCTCCACCTCCGGCTGGAGCAGCTGTGACAGGGCGGCTCGCGGCTCCCCCTGTGCGCCGGTGGCCAGGATGCAGACGTGGTGAGGAAGAAGTCCCTCCGCCTCCTCGACCGAGCAGAGCAGCCCCTCCGGAACCTCGAGGCGTCCGGCGCGCCGCGCGGCCTCCACGTTCCGCTCCAGGCTCCTGCCGGCGAGCACCAGGCGTCGTCCGGTGCGGTGACAGACGTGGATGACGTGCTGCACCCGGTGGAGGTGAGAGGCGAAGAGCCCCACCAGCACCCGTCCTCCGGCCTGAGGGATGAGGCGCTCCAGCGTCTCGGCCACCACTCGCTCGGGCGGGGTCTCGCCCTCGACCTCGGCGTTGGTCGAGTCGCTGAGCAGGCACAGCGTCTCGCCGTCGGGCAGCGCCTGCAGCCGGGGGAGGTCGGTGGGGCGTGCGTCGAGCGGCGTATCGTCCAGCTTGAAGTCTCCGGTATGGACGACGGTGCCCTCGGGTGTGCGGAGGAGCAGGCCCACCGCGTCGGGGATGGAGTGCGCGACCCGGAATGCCTCGACCTCGAAGGCCGGCGTGGGATGGAACGGCTCGCCGGGGAGGATCTCCCGGAGGTCGGCGCGGACGTCCATCTGGTCCAGGCGCTCGGCGACCAGGGCCAGCGTGAGCCGGGTCCCGTACACCGGCACGCTGCGCTCCCGGAGCAGGAAGGGCAGGGCGCCGACGTGATCCTCGTGCGCGTGGGTGAGCAGCACCGCCCCGAGCTGGGCGGCGGCGTCACGCAGATAGCCGAAGTCCGGGATGATCATCTCCACCCCGGGAAGCTCGGGCGGAGGAAAGAGCAGGCCCGCGTCCACGAGCAGGAGCTGGTCCTGACACTCGAAGACCATCGAGTTCAGCCCGATCTCACCGAGTCCGCCCAGCGGAATGATCCGCAGCACGGCCCCACCTTAGACGCGGGGGTGCCCGACCGGGCGTCAGAAGGCGAACGACTCGTTCGCCGTCACCGCGCCGAAGCCCTCGCGGGTCGCTCCGCCCGGGACGTAGAGGCGGTCTCCGACGACTGCCGCGCCGATGCCGTGCCGCGCCGTCTGCATGGGAGAGTCGGTTCTCCAGCGGTCGGTGGAGGGGTCATAGCTCTCCACCTCGTGGAAGATGCCCGCGGGATCGTCCGAGTTTCCCTCTCCACCGAGGACGACCAGCCGACCCGACAGCGCAGCCGCGGCGACACCTCCCCGTGCGGTGGGAATGTCCGCGCCTCGGCTCCAGGAGCCGTTCGCGACATCGAGAACCTCCACCGAGGCCCTCAGTGCGCCGTTGTCCCGCCCGGTCGCGGCGTACACCCGCCCGCCGACGTTGGCCGCGGCGAGGTGATCCCGCGCCACCGCCAGCGGCTGCAGCGGGGACCAGGAGTTGCTGCGGGGATCGAACGTCGATGCGTCCGTGACCGAATCGCCCTCTCTGCGACCGCCGGCGACCACGATGCGTCCGTCGTCGAGGACCGCGACGCCCGAGGCTCCGCGCTCGGTCCCGGAAGGCATCGAGCTCTGGGGTGACCAGGCGTCGGCTCCGGGGTCGTAGACCAGGGTGTCGCCGATGGCGTCGAACGAGGCTCCGCTGAGCGCACCGACGACGTAGAGCTTTCCGTTCACCGCGGCCAGGTTGACGTGGTGCATCGGGTCGGGAAGCGATGCCCGCTGCGTCCACCGGTCGGTGGACGGGTCGTAGACCTCGACGGTCCCGATCGCCTGCCGCGACCCGTCGATGCCCCCGACCACGTAGACCTTCCCGTCGAGGGCCGCGACTCCCATCTCCTGTCGCGAGCCGAGCGACAGCGGTGCATGGGTGGACCAGCCCGGGCCGCCCCCGCCGCCCCCGTCATCCCCGCAGCCGATCGCCAGGGTGACGATGACCGGCAGGAGAACCCAGAGCTTCCCTCGAGAGGTGAGGAGCGGCCGCATTGCGTGCGGAGGCTATCCACGCACCGCGCGACGGGTCAGTGCCACGGAATGGCGAGTGCCCGCCTCCCGACAAGTGCTCCGACCGGCCGCAGCGCGCAGGAGACCCCGGTCGGAGCACTGAGACCGCGGGCTCGCTCAGCCTCCAGCTGGCCCCAGATACCGGTCGAGCCAGTCGAGCACTTCCTGGGTCAGGACGTCGTTCGGTGGGACGTGCCCCGCCTCGAGCACCAGGTGCCGCTTGTCCTTGGCCTGCGTGCCGAGCAGCTTGAACATCGGCACCTGCGTCTGCTCGACGGGGAAGTAGAAGTCGTAGCGGCCATTCACCATCAGCACCGGCTGGCGGACCAGGCCGAGGAAGTTGAAGGGGTCCGCCTCGGGCAGGCAACCCTGGGCCTCGAGCCCGCCACCGACCAGGAGGCCGACCTTGATCCGCTCCTCCACCGCGAGCATCACCCCACCGAGGAACGCTCCCCAGCTCGCCCCGTAATAGGCCACCCGCTTCGGGTCGAGGTCGGGCCGGGTGTCGATCCAGTCGATGCTGCGGCCCAGGTCCTTGGCCCACATGATGACGTGGTCCCGGTAGAACGTGGTGGGGGCCTGGTAGTCCGAGCCGAGCCCGTCCCCGCGCTCGAAGGTGGACTTGTAGATCGGGTAAAGCACCGCTCGCCCGCTCCGGAGAATGGGCGCCAGGAGCCGCATCCCGGGAAGGTCCTTGCTCGAGCGCTGCTGAATTGCGTTCGAGCCCGGAAAGAACACCACCACCGGGTACGGTGGCTGCCCGGACCGGGGAGTCAGCAGATACGCGGAAACGCGCTCCCTGCCATACGCGGCGGTGAAGCTGACCTTCTCCTTTCGCCAGCGATCCGAGGTGTCGTCCATCTCCTCGGTCCGGGCCTCGAGCGGCCCTCGATCGTAGGCGTACAGACGCAGGTAGGCCCGCCCGATCTCCGGTGGTACCGGCGTCTCCTTGGTGTAGTCACGTTCGGCGAGCGGGATGACCCCGGATGCCTCCGCGGATGTCCGGTCGTCGAGCGGCTTCACCAGGCGGAAGCCATACGAGGGCCCCCGGGTGAACGGGTCCTGCGCGTCGGCATCGTTGAACATGTACGACGGCTCGTTCCAGCCCCCGCCGAGAACGAAGCGCCGTCCGTCCTTCAGCGGGTTGCGGCACCACTCCTTCGCGTTGCCCGCCATGTCGTGTGTGCCGTACGGGCCGATCGCCCCGACGGTCGCCACCGCCACCGTCCCCGCGTTCCGGAAGTTGCTCACCGGGACGATGTAGTGCGTCAGGTACGTCCCCGCAGCCCGGCTCCACTGGTACATGTTCGGAAGGGCCTTCCCGACGAAGGCGGCGTACGCGGCGGCCTCGTACCAGCTCACCCCGGTGACCGGGTGCTCGCCCTGACCCTCCGGGTAATCCCCGAGCTCCCATGTTGCTGGAGCCGGGCGACCCGTCCGATCGTGGAGCAGCGCCATCGCCTGCTCCCAGCTCAGCGTCGTCCCCGCGCGGACGAACGGCTCCTTCCACAGCTCGCGCCGGCGGTATCCGCCCTCGTCGACGAAGCGCTTGAACTGGCGGTTGGTCACCTCGGTGCGATCCACGAGGTACTCGCCGAGCACAACTTCGTTGAGGTGATCGAGCTGGGGAAAGCCGAGGCGCACACCCCCACCCGGGACGTGCACCATCTCGGCAGGGATGCTTCCGACCCTGTCCAGGGCTGCGATGATCCTCGTCTCCGGTGGCGCGTACTGCGAGGGAGCGGCGAGGGTCACCGGCTCGTACCCCGACAGGGTGATGCGCCAGAGGTGGAGCCCGATGGGAAGCCGGACGGGCCGAACCGGAGACACTCCGAGATTGCGCCAGGCCGTCTCCGGCGCGGCGTACGGCTTCACCTCGACGGTCGCGCCCGACGGCGTGGTCTCGACGGTGATCAGCCGCGACACCTCGGGAAGGAGCTTCCGGAGCCTCGGTTCATCCGGGAGGATCCCCTGGATCTGCTCGGCCAGCGCCGTCGCCTCGGGGTACTTGTTGAGATCGGCCAGCTCCACCAGCTTCGGGAGCGCCACGTCCCTCGCCCAGCGCACCCGCGCCTCGCGACGCAGGTAGAGCGACGCGGCGAGCGCCAGCGCGGCGAACCCCAGCACGCCGGCGGCGACTAGCCCGGCACGGCGTACCGGGTGCCGGGGCGGGGCGAGCAGCGCCGCCCGGAGCTCCTCGGCGCTCCGGAACCTCCGTTCCGGCTCGCGTGCGAGGCAGCGGAGGATGATGCCGCTCCAGCGCCGGTCCAGCCCGGGCATCAGGGTTTCCGGGGGGCGTGGCGCCTCCTGGATGCGCTTCGCGGCGATGGCGAGCGGCGTCTCTCCGGTGAAGGGCAGCTCACCCGTCACCATCTCGTACATCACCACCCCGAGCGCGAAGAGGTCGGTGCTCGGAGTGACGGCTCCGCCGATCACCTGCTCCGGGGCCATGTACTCCGGGGTGCCGATCATCCCGGCGCCGGCGGTCAGCCCGGCCTCGCCGCCGCTCTCCAGCGGCCGGGCGATTCCGAAGTCGGTGATGACCGCTCGGGTGGAGCCGGAGTCCCCCGGAGGGCCGCGCTTCTGGACCAGCAGGACGTTGCTGCTCTTGAAGTCCCGGTGGATGACGCCCTCGGCGTGGGCGGCTGCCAGCCCGTCGCACATCTGGAGCACGAGGGGCAAGGCCTCCGCGGTGCTCATCCGGCCCCGCTCGCGGAGACGGTGGGCGAGCGTCTGGCCGTCCAGGAGCTCCATGGTGAGGAAGTGGACCGCGACCCCCTCCGCGGTGCGGGCGTCGTAGAACTCGTAGACGTGACAGACGTTGGGGTGCCCCACCCGGCGCGCGAGGAGAACTTCCCGCCGGAAGCGCTCCAGGGCCGAGGTTTCGGCGAGCAGCGCGCTGCGGATGATCTTCAGGGCCACCCGGGTCCGGAGGCTCAGGTCCTCGGCCTCGTACACCGCGCCCATGCCGCCGCGGGCGATGAAGCGGATGATGGAGAACCGCCCGGCGAGCAGCTCCTCGGGCCGGAGCCGCGGGAGATCGGGATCTGCGGCCCCGGAGGTCTCCAGCGACGGCGAGCGCAGAAGATCCTGCGTCCGCTCCTCGGTCGGGGGCCGGATGAAGGTCGCTCCGGGCTCGTCCGGGGGCGGCTCCGCCGGAGCGTCCGACTCGCCCGGCTTCCCGCTCATGCCCCTCTCCCCTGCACCGAGGCGACGCTATCCCAGCTCGAGCGGGCGCGGACACCACCGGGCTGCGTCGCTCGCTGGGGGGCCCGAGTCAGGGTTGACGCACGGCGGCCGGGGGGGCCGGAGCCCCGTCGGCCGCGGGCGCATGCCAGCGAGCGAGCTCCCGGGCGACGCCCAGCGCGGACAGCGCGGCGATCGCGCTCCCCCCCAGCAGCACCCGAGGCATGGAGACGAAGCGGGTGAGCCAGGCGACGACGAACGGAGCGGCCATGCCCAGATAGGCCCAGGCGTAGAACCGGCCCACCAGCGTGCCGCGCGTGCCGCTGTCGGCGAGCCTTCCCGCCGCCGCCAGGCCCCCCACGAGACACAGGCCGTAGGCGCTGCCGAGAAGTCCCATCGAGACGAGGACGCCCGGGACGGTCGGGTTCCGCGCGGTCCAGGCGGCCACCGCCCAGCCGAGAGTCGCCACCGCCAGCCCGGCCACCGCGGCCCGTCCCGGTCGCCCAGCGTCTAGCCGTCTGCCGAGCGACTGGATCGCCGCTCCGATTCCCAGGGTCACCCCGGTCATGAGGCCCACCAGCGCCACCGGGTGTGGAAGGGGAGGGAAGCGCGTCGGCAGCACCACGAAGGCCACCGCGACGCTGGCGAAGACGAAGGGAGCCACCGGCGCGACGCCTCGCAGGAACCGGCGACGGACCTCCGGCGAGGGCGGCACGCGCCGGGCCTGGGCACCTGGCCGCAGCGTCTCCCGCGCCGACATGACGCCGGGCAGCGCCAGCCCGCCCAGCAGGAGATGTGGAAGGTAGGGCACCACCGCCGGCCAGGGCAGCGCATCGGCGACCAGGCCCGCGGCGAGGGGGCCGAGACAGAACCCGGCCGTGACCGCCAGTGCTGCCCGGCGGGTATGGAGCGCCGCCGAGAGCTCCACCAGCCAGGCCGAGCCCGCGCCGAAGACGACGCCGGACACCACGCCGGCGACCAGCCTTCCCAGGGCCAGTGCCGGGCTCCACAGCGCGCCGGCGATGAGCACCAGGGTGGCGAGGAGCGAGAGGAAGAAGAAGGGAACGACCACCGGCCGGCGCCCGCGCGCATCGGAGGCTGCTCCGCCCACCAGCAGACCCGGCACCAGGCCCACCGCGTAGCAGCCCCACAGCGCCCCGAGCACCGCGGGGCCGAAGCCGAAGTGCTCCCGGTACACCAGGAGCAGGGGGGTGAACTGGTTCGCTCCCCAGGCCACGGCGAACAGCGCCAGGGTGAGCCGTCGCTCGTCGCGTGTGTCGTCCATCTCGGTCGCGGTAACGCCCATGGACCACCCCTGCCTGGCGCCCGGAAGCTGCTGCTTCGGCCCGCGTCGAACTGTGTCGTTCCCGGAATCCCGCCTGATGAGTCCGATGCACGCGGCGCATCGGCCCGACCGGGAGAGGGCGTGCCTCAGCCGCCCGGTGCGCCCTGTGGCTCGTCCAGGGCCTGACGGCTCACTGCCACCACTGCCTGGCAGCGGGCGCAGACCTGGCCCTGCTCATCGAGGATGTGAGCGCTGGCGAAGAGCGTTCGCTGCCCCGCACGGTCGATCCACGCCTCGCATCGGGCGGAGCGGCCGAAGACCGCGCGCTCGAAGCTCATCGACAGCTGCACCGTGGCGCTGCGCCGCCGGGGATCCATCAGCACCACGGTGCTGCCCACCGCGAGGTCGAAGAGGCCTGCGAGCACCATCCCGTTGACCGCCGAGGTGCCCAGACCTCCCAGGTGCTGGGGCCGCACCTCGGGCAGCTCGACCACGACCCGGTCCGGCCGGAAGGCCACCCGCATCCCTTGGTGCTGCAGCACCTCGCTCCTGTTCCAGAGCTCGGCGAGGGCGTTCAGCTCGGCGGCGGTCGGGCGTGGCGGAGGCACGGGGGGCCGGACTGTAGCGGAACCGGTCGACCCCGGCGGCCACGCCGGTTCCGTTTCGTTCGCCAGCCGCAGGCTGCCCCGGCCGCGGGCCTGGCGCGCCGGTCCCGACGCCTCTCGTACGCCGGCCAAACGAGTCCCCGGTGCGCGAGGGGATGGACTTCGCCCAGGCGAGGGGCTACTCGGCGCGAGGCACCTCCCCCGCCCGGACGTGCGCAGAGGGGTGGCTGAGCGCTCCCTCCGGACGCACGCGTCTCGGGGGTACAATTCTCCAGTGCGACCTGCGCGGTGAGGGTGCTCGCCCTGCGCACCGCGCCGTCGGTGTGTGGTGCGCTCGCGGGCTTCTCGGTCGTTTCTCGGCTGGTAGCGTCGGGACCTTCTCTGGAGGTCACCCGACCATGAAGGTCCATCTTTTCCTCGCCGCCGCCGTGCTCGCCACCGGCTCGGCCCGGGCCACCGACGTGGGGGTCTCCGTCTCGGTCGGCGACTCGGGCTTCTACGGCCGGATCGACGTCGGCACGATGCCCAGACCACCGCCGGTCATTTACGCCCAGCCGGTCGTGGTCCAGCCCGCGCAGGTCGTGGTGGAGCGCGAGCCGATCTACCTCCGCGTTCCGCCGGGTCATGCGAGGAAGTGGCGCAAGCATTGCCACAAGTACAACGCCTGCGGCGAGCGGGTCTTCTTCGTGCAGGAGACCTGGTACAAGGAGCACTACACCAACGGCCGGAACCCCGGGCGTCCCGACGTCGACGACCATCCGGGCAAGGGCCACGGGAACGGGAAGGGGCACGGCAAGGACAGCTGACGCCCCGCCGAGGCGGGTATCAGCGGGCCGCTCCCGCGAGGCGTGAGGCGAGCCATTCCGCCGCGGTGCCCACCGCCTCGCGCTCCCGACACCCGAAGGCATGGGTGGCGCCGTCGAGCACCGCGAGCTCCAGCCGCGGGTTCCTCGCCGCCAGCCGCTCCAGGGTCGGGATCGGCCCGAGTGGGTCGGACGAGCCCTGGATCACGAGGGTCGGACAGGGCAGCGCCGCGAGGACTCGCTCGTCCTCGAGCCGGCGTCGCCCCGACGCCGAGCGCACCGGGAATCCGAGCAGCACCAGCGCCCGGGGCGTCCTCTCGATCGCCAGCCGCGCCAGCACCCGTCCGCCGAACGAGCGCCCGGCGTAGGCGGCAATGCTCGCATCGGCGCGCACCCGGTCACGGGCCCTCGCGACCTCCTCGACCAGGCCCGTCGACGGCCGCCCACGCGGAAGGGCGTCGCGAAGGGCGAGGATTGCATGGCGGCGGAGCGCGTTCTCGAGGGCGACGAGAACGGGCTGGTCCGCACCGCCGCCGAACCCGGGCAACATCAGCACTCTCGGACGAACCTGGGCCGGATCGGGCATCGGCGAAGCCTAGCCCGCCGGAGTTCTGCTACGGCCAGAGCGGGTGATTGTTCGGCCCAAGCAGCTCGGCCTCGTGGACCGCGCGCTCCGCCTCCTTCGCCCGAAGCTGATCGACGTCCATCGCCAGCGACTCCACCGCCCGGGTGAGGACGCGCAGCTGCTCGTCCGCAGCCTGCTGCTGCGCGGGAACGCGGGTGACGATGGTCCGGGCGGGAATCTCGGCCGCCGGAAGGGGTGACTCCGCCAGCGCACCCGAGGCGGTGAGAAGCAGCGCTGCGGGAAACAGACGTCTCAACGAGGAAAGCATTGTTCGGGTCTCCTTGTGTGCGGGCCTCATCGCCCGCTGGAAGAGAGACTCGGACGACTCCTGCTTTTGTTCCGCTCGCTCTGCAGACTGTGCTGGTATCCAGGCCCGCTCCGCGTCACATTGCTCCCATGCCCCTGGTTCGCATCGACCTGCCACGCGGGAAGACCGCGGAGTACCGCCGTATCCTCGGAGACGTGGTCTACGAGGCGATGATCCAGACGATCAACGTCCCGGCGAACGACCGCTTCCAGATCTTCACCGAGCACCCCCCCGACGAGCTGAGCATCGACCGGACCTACCTCGGCATCGAGCGGAGCGCCGACTGCGTGCTCATCCAGGTCTTCCTCAACGAGGGCCGCACCACCGAGCTGAAGAAGGCCTTCTACCAGGCAATCGCCGACGGCCTGCACCAGCGGCTCGGGCTGAGGAAACAGGATGTGTTCATCACCCTGGTCGAGGTGAAGAAGGAGAACTGGTCCTTCGGCAACGGCGAGGCGCAGTACGCCTAGCGAGGCGAGCGCACCGCGAACACCGGAGAAGCGAACGGTGCGGCGCCGGTCGTGCCCGCTCAGGGAATCTGGCCGCGGATCTCGCCCGGCTTGCACGCCGCGGTGTGGATGTTCACGTACGCGCCGCCGGCCTTGAGGCTCTGAACGAAGCTCGGGAAGTCGGGCGGGGCGCCGTCCGCAGCCTTGTAGTCCGCCGCGGTGACCGTCTTGGTGAACGGCGAGCTGAGATCGCCAGTGAAGGGGAGCACCACCGGCCCCGCAGCGCCGGCCTTGGCCGCATGGATGTGGGCGGCAGTCACCGGGCCGGACAGGCCGGAGTAGGTGACCGTGACGGTGATCGAGGACTCGTCGGGGGCGAGCGTCACGCTGCCGGTCCCTGCTGCGCCCGGCCCCGCCGCGGGACAGGGCGGGACGGTCGCGGCCGTCGTCAGCGCGAAGCTCCTGGCGGCTGGGTTCGCCGCCGCGGCCTTTTCCGTGGCGGCCTTCTCGGTGGCACAGCCCAGCAGCACGGCCAGGTTCAGCAGGACCAGCGTGCGAATGGTCGACATGAGGACCCTCCCCGGCGAGTGAATCGTCCACGAAACTGACTGCCGGACACCGGAGACGGCTTTCGTTGCGCCATTCCCGGCGTCCAACGCCATCGTACAGCGGAAGCGGACGCCCGTCGCGCGGTCAGAAGGCCCGGCCGATGGTGAGCGTCGCGAGCGCTACTTCAGCGTGAAGTAGACCCGTGCTCCCGCCTCCTTCTTTGCCCGCTCTCCGCCCTGGGTGAGGAACAGACGCCCCGGATCGACGCCCAGCGCCATCAGCCGTGCCTTGGCGGCCTCGGCGCGCGCCTGACGCAATGCTCCGAGAGCCTCGGGCGGGAGCTGCACCGAGGCCAGCACCGCGTCCTCCATCGCCGCTGGGTCGGGAGGAGTCGCGGACTGGTTGGCGGGGGCGAGGGAGCGCCAGCGCTTCTCGACGAACTTGAGGTACTCCTCGTCCGTCATCTCGCCCTTTTGCGCCTTCTCCGATCGGGCCCCGCCTGCCAGCCGCTTCAGCTCGCGAAGCCTGAGCGTCTTCTCGTCGGTCGCGGGGTCGGTGGTGCCCTCGATGTCCACCTTCAGTGCTGGTCTGCCGTTCAGCGCCTTGGTGAGACCCTGGAGCGACTTCTCTGCGCCCGGCGTCAGCTCCGGCCCGCCGGCCTGAAAGTCGATGACGTCCAGCTTCTCCGCTCCACCGCCGCCGAACATCCTTCCCAGCAGGGCGAAGGGGGAAATCACTGCCTTCAGCAGGACGTTGCCGATCGCGCGCCAGACCACCCGGCTCAACCGGAAGTTCGGGTCGTCCACGTTGCCTTCCACCGGGACGTCCAGCTCGATCAGTCCGCCGGGGTCCTGCAGGACCGCGAGCCCGAGCTTCACCGGGAGCTTGGTGGCGTCCTTGCTGTTGGTGGCCTCGCCCAAGGTGAACTGATCCACCTTGATCTGGTTGCTCGCCGCGAGCTGGCGCTTCGCCACCTTGTACTCGAGCGCGAGGTCGAGCTTCCCCTTGTCCAGCACGAACCCGGCGTACTTCCCGCAGTACGCGCTGAGCGGTGTGAGGTCGATGCCCTTGGAGGTGACCTTCACGTCGGTCGCGTCGTTCACCATCCGAGGGCTGAGGATGCCGCTGATCTCCAGCGGGCCTCCGGCCACCAGGCCCTTGATCTGCACCTGCGAGCGCGCGTTCATCGCGTTGGAGAGTCCGCGGAGACGCACGTCGAGGTCGGTCATGGAGAGCGTCGCCGGCGGGGTCACCGAGCGGTCCACGAAGGTTGCCGTCCCGCGGACGATCTGGAAGCTGGCAAGCGACACCGGAGGCTGCCGCTTCTGAGGAGGCGCACGCTCTGCCGTCGCCGGTTTCGCCTCGGCATTCTCGGCCGGCTTCGGCTCGGCAACCTCGGGTGGCTTCGCCTCGTCACCCTGGTCCTTCTCGGGAGGCGGCGGAGGGGCCTTGAGCAGGCGCCGGAGGTTCGACGAGCCGTCCTCCGCCAGCGCTACCCGGAAGCGCGGCTGAATCCAGCGCACGGATCGGATCGAGACCGCCAGAGGGTCCGAGGCGGTCTTGATCCCGGAGATCTTCAGCTCCTTCCAGCGGGCCAGCTCCTGGTTGCGCTCGGAGTCGAGCAGCGTCAGCCCGTCCACCCGGGTGTCCCCCTCGAAGGCCCAGGTCGCCTTCTCCGAACCGGCGTCGAAGCGAGCCTTCCCCTGGAGGCCCAGCGTTCCGCTCCCCAGGCGCGCGGCCAGCCCGCCGTAGAGATCGAGATAAGGGTCGAACTGCGGGAGGTCGAGCGCCTCGATGGTGAGGGAGAGGTCGGCGGAAGGCCGGAGGAGCTTCACCGGGCCCACCACCTTGACCTTGCCCTTGCCCCCGAACCCGATGCTGGCCGACAAGCGGGAGGTGTGCTGCGTGCGGTCGG
>Ga0207679_10000363_pt1 | contig 32874 bp, 28 predicted proteins | sample KBSC73metaG_FD_184320 | JGI IMG/M metagenome (GOLD analysis project Ga0207679, IMG submission 184320) | Corn rhizosphere microbial communities from Kellogg Biological Station, Michigan, USA - KBS C7-3 metaG (SPAdes) (version 2) | ecosystem: Host-associated > Plants > Roots > Rhizosphere > Soil ... | reverse complement strand
AAAGCAGTTGAAGAAAGTGATGATGCAAAATTGCAATCATGGTATTCCAATCTCGCACATATCGGCACACACAATGCTTACCACACAGGACAGATCATCTATATCCGGAAGTTGCAAGGTTCATGGGATCCTAATAAGGGAGTGAAGTAGTGAGTGGTGAGTAGTGAATGGTGAATGGTGAGTGGCGATCGTGAGTCGTGAATCGTGAATCGTGAACCGTCAATCGTGAATAACTTCAATGACTTAAATGACTCACTGACCTAGTGACTCTGAACTGCCGACTGCTTACTGCCGACTGCTTACTGCCGACTGCCAACTGCCAACTGCTTACTGCCAACTGCTTACTGCCGACTGTTCACTGCCCCGACCTTGCCTTTGTAATAAAATAAATATTCGCGATCACATAGGCAAGCAACAGCACCTGAGCAATGATCATATCAAACCTGTGTACGTTCTTTCCTTTTTTCACCATTGTCAATGAGTAAGCCGTAGCGGCAATAGTACATAAAATGAATAATAATGTCAGCCCATGCAATGTATCGACCAGGGTAAACGAAGTTGATTCAGGCAAGGATGAATCAATGATGTATTTATTACCTATCACCGCAAACAAAGAACCGACACTTAACCCAAAACGCGAGTCAATACCATCAGAATGAATATAGAAGCATACATAAGCGATGAGAAAAGCGATATACATTCCCGTAAACATTTTCCAGAACAATCCCCCGGCATCGCGCCTGATCACCAACCTTACCCTGAAGTTGCTGTATTCTGTGCGAGGCTTTGCCAGCGACTCATCACCAAATCCTGTTTCATAGATCTTTGTTCCTGTCATTAACACGCAACTATCGACTCTCCATCCGCTCAGTGTAAACCTGCGATCATAGTGACTGCCAAGAGTATCTGCCACAAACACCAGGGAGCGAGAATCATATTGAGAGTTTTCGATTGAAAATCTAAGGTTTTGCCTGTCGAATGGGAAATTTGCAATACGCCATGAATCCTTCATCACGCATTGTAGTTTCATTAATAAATATATCTCTCCTTCTGAACTATCAATTGTGGCAAATGACTTGGTCACTTCCTTTGCCATCGGAACTTCAAGATTCTGCTGGAAATCAAAGTCCTTATTCTTGTACTTCAGCCATAGCCATAAATTGACAGCAAATTCTTTTTGTTTAAAATCAATGTCGTGAATGCTGGTGATATAAATGCCCACCTTCACTGTATCACGTTTTGATTCCTGTGCTAAAGATGCAAGAGAGAGACTAACTGAAACAAAAACAATCAGGCAGGTTAATAGGTTTTTTTTCATTGGTTTGGTTTTACGCAGATAATTGAACTCGTCCGGACGCCAAAGGCTATGGCCGATGGCGTCTGAAAAATACAAATTTTATGTGAGGCGCATAAACTCAGGGCTAGCATTCATGCAGCTAAGTTTCAAAATCCGGAAATCACTGAGTCTTTTTACAATATTGCCTTTCAATTTCAAACCAATTGAAGACATAGGTTTAATTTGCAATCATGTCTCATGATCACGATCACCTTTCTCACTCTCATTCGCACGGCCTGGATTTCCAGGACAGCAACCGCAGGGCATTTGTCGTGGGAATTTACCTGAACATGGCTTTTGTGATCGCGGAGATCATCGGTGGGTTGATCTTTAATTCAATGTCATTGCTGACTGACGCTGGACATAACTTAAGCGACGTGGCCAGCCTGTTCCTATCATTGCTTGCATTTAAAATGGCAACAAGAAAATCAAGCCCCGTGTATACTTATGGATTTAAAAAGACCACTGTATTGGCTGCGCTTGCTAATGCCGTCATATTATTTATTGCCATAGGTATCTTAGGTGTTGAATCTTTCACAAGACTCTTAAAGCCTGAAAAAGTACAGGGTGGAGTCATTGCATGGATAGCAGCCCTCGGAATTGTAGTAAACAGTATTACGGCTTTCTTATTTTATGGCAACCGAAAAAAGGAGTTAAATGCAAAGAGTGCTTACCTGCATCTTTTTGCTGATGCATTGATCTCCTTGGGCGTGGTTGTAACAGGGATAATAATCGTTTACACCGGCTGGTATTGGCTTGATTCTGTCACCGGGATCATTATAATGATCATCATCCTCTTCAGCGCGTGGGGATTGTTAAGAGACAGTTTTAAAATGACCATCGACGCGGTTCCTTCAGGAATCGAACTTGAAGATATTAAGAAAATAATTTTAAAAGTAGATCACGTAAAACAAGTAGGCCATGTACATGTATGGCCGCTGAGCACGACAGAAAATGCATTGACAGCGCACGTGTCACTTGATGAGCAATTAAGTTTTGATGAAAAACTAAAAGTCATCACCGATATCCGGCATGAACTGATACACCATAATATTCATCATAGTACAATTGAATTGCAAAAATTCATTGAGTAGATTTGTTTCACCACAAACTTGTCCTTATAGTCAATTAGAAACATAGGGTTACATAGTTCTCAAGGACCATCTATGTGTGACTTTGTACCTTATGTGCCTTATGTGGTGAGTTAAACTCGCATCTTTGCCCCGTTCGACCTGCGCAGTATTTATAGTTATCTTTATTCCCAATGAATCGCATAGATAGATTGGCAGCTATACTTATCCAACTCCAATCAAGACGGTTGGTAAAGGCCCAGGATATCGCTGATAAATTTTCCATCAGCCTGAGAACAGTATACCGTGACGTTCGTGCCCTGGAAGAAGCCGGTGTACCTGTGATTGGTGAAGCCGGCACTGGTTATAAATTGATGGAAGGCTACAAACTTCCGCCCGTGATGTTCAACCAGGATGAAGCTTCGGCATTACTTACTGCAGCCAAATTGGTGCAATCAAAAACTGACGCGAGCATCTCAAAACATTACCAGTCCGCGCTTGACAAGATCAAGGCTGTGCTTCGGCTTTCTGAAAAAGACCATATTGAAGAAATTGATGAACACATAATGGTGATGGGTCATCCCGCCATTGTGTATCAACCGCCACCGGAATTGCATCTTCAATCTTTGCTAAAAGCTATCGGCACATCGTCGATCGTGGACATAAAATATTTCTCCATTGAAAAAAATGAAACCACTCAACGCAAAGTTGAACCCATTGGCATTTATTATATGGGAAGCCACTGGTACCTCGTCGCGTTTTGTCAATTAAGAAATGATTACCGTAATTTTCGCACGGACAAAATCGATAAACTAACCCTTACGGACGAGCTGATCTCAAAGACGCATCCTCCCCTGCAAACTTTCATCAGCCAGATGTCCGTGGAAAGAGAGGTCGTGGAAGTGGTGATCGATGTAGAAACTGATGTCGTGAAATATCTTGGCGAACAGAAATATTATAACGGGTTTGTAAAGCAGGAAAACCGGGGTGATCATATCCAGTTACATTTTTTGACCGGCTCGCTGATGGGCTTTGCAAGGTGGTTCATGTTGTTTGGTGACCATGCAAAAATTGTCAAACCGGCCGAGTTGAACGTGTTCGTAGCCGGCATTGCTGAAAATATTTTGAAAAAAGTTGAACAAACCCAGGAACTGCTGACATAGGGCTGTCACTAGCCGGTTGTTGTTTTGTGATATAAATACAACAACTATGACATTCATTGACTATTTCAGACAGCAGTTTATAGAAGAAGGAACCACTACGCGCAACATGCTTTCGCGCATACCCCAGGATCAGTTCGGTTATCAACCTCACCCAAAAAGTATGGATATGAAAAGGCTGGCTACACATATTGCCGATCTTCCCGGGTGGATCCATATGACCTTTACTACAGATGAGATCGATTTTGCAAAACCTTACGAGCAGCCATCGATAAATTCTCATGATGATCTGATGGCTTATTTCGAAAAACGTTACAATGACGGCCTTTCCACACTTGTACCGGAAAACGAAAAATTATTAAATAAGCCCTGGACATTGCGAAATGGAGACACTATTTACTCTTCGGATCCAAAAATCGATATCATCCGCATGTCACTCAGCCAGCAGATACACCATCGCGCGCAGTTGGGCGTTTACCTGCGATTATTAAATGTTGCGATCCCGGGTAGCTACGGTCCCAGCGCTGATGAAAACAATTTTAGTTAAAACAAATTAGCAAATATGTATATCAAGGAATGGATGAAGTGGCTCTGCTTTATCATCAACTCTGTTTCCCGGAGCCTTCAATTTTAAAAAACGAATTGAATTACTTGACGTATAAAAATGTTATTACTTGAATATTTTAACCAAAGAGACACGGCGGTCACGAAGGATCACGGAGTTACTTCTCTGTGTAACTCTGTGTTCTCGTGTGCCTCTGTGGTAATTACAAAATATCTTACCAAATCTGCGCACGCAAACTATCGGCTCTGTACATTTTATCTCCGGGCTTTACATTAAATGCCTCGTAAAAAGCAGCGTTATCAGAAATGGGATTATTCACCCTGTATTTTGGAGTAGAGTGAGGATTTGTCATTACTATCCTCCTTTCAAATTCAGGTCTCCATTTGCTTCTCCAGATTTCAGCATAAGCGATAAAAAAACGTTGGTCGGGAGTTAACCCATCGATCTTTTCGGTTGATCTTCCTTCTTCCGTTTTCTTGAAAGCTTCATAAGCAATAGCAACTCCGCCGATATCGGCGATGTTTTCGCCCTGCGTCAATTCACCATTGATATGAAATGTATCAATAACAATAGAGTGATTATATTGATCGACGACAATGTCCGCCTTCTTTCTGAAGTTTGCAGAGTCGGCAGGTAACCACCAGCTCCTTAAATTTCCTCTCGCATCATATTGCCTACCCTGGTCATCAAAGCCATGAGTTATTTCATGACCTATCACCACTCCAATGGCCCCATAATTCAAGGCATCGTCACCATTTGCATAAAAGAAAGGTGGTTGAAGTATGCCCGCCGGAAAATTTATATCGTTTGCATAAGGATTGTAATACGCATCAATGGTTGGTGGCGTCATAAACCATTCAGAGCGATCCACAGGCTTGCCGATCTTGTTCACGTTGTACTGGTATGTAAAATGCCCGGTGTTCTTTAGATTTTGAATGAGGTCATCTTTGGTTATTTCCACAGATGAATAATCTTTCCATTTGTCAGGATATCCTATCTTTTTTGCAATGGCATTCAATTTTAATAATGCTTTTTGTTTGGTCGAGTCACTCATCCACGAAAGTTTTTCGATCCTTTCCTTGTATGTTGCCTGCAGGTTATTGACAAGGTCAAGAATTCTTTGTTTTGCTTCGGGAGGGAAATATTTCTTTACATACAATTGTCCCAGCGCGTCACCTAATTGAGCATCGGTAAGTGCGGTCATTCGTTTCCACCGGGGTTGCAACTCCTTCTGTCCGGTAAGCAATTTGCTCATTTCAAAATTTGCATTTACAAAACGGCTGTCGAGGTAAGGAGCATAATTGTCAATAAAATGAAATCGCAGATAGTTTTTCCAATCTGGCACTGACACTGATTGCAACAAGCCACTTAATGCCGTATAAAATCCTGGCTGACCCACCAGCACTGTATCTTGTTTTACGTCAAGCTGATCTAATAATTCTCTCCAACCAAGATTTGGCGCTTGCTTTTCAAGATCTGCAATACTTGCCTTGTGATAATTTGCCTCGGGATCCCTCAGTTCAACAGGCGTTTTAGATGCCATCGCTAGCGCATTTTCTATTTTCATCACGGATGCCGCAGATTGTTTGGCCGTCGTATTGTCACCGGACAACGTAAATATTTTTGCGATGTAGTCCAGGTAAGCGTTACGAATGTTTATGGTAGCAGAGTCTTTTTTTGTATAATAATCCTTATTAGGAAGGCCAAGACCGCCCTGGTCGAAATGAGCAACAACCTGTTCGCTGTTTTTGTCATCCTGGTTGGCATAAAAATTTATCAGGGCGCCCACGCCAATGTTGTATTCAAATGCTACTTCGTGCAAAATGTCTTTTGGTGATTGAAGGGAAGCAATTCGCTGCATATCGGCCTGCAGCGGAGAGAATCCCTTTTTTTCAATGCCTGCCGAATCCATGGCACTTGTATAAAAATCTCCGACTTTTTGTTCATTGGTCCCTTTGGCAGCATTCAGCTTTGCACATGAGTCAATTAGATTTTTCAAATTTTGCGTGGTGTTTTGATACAGGATGGCACCCGCTCCCCATGTCGCCTCGGATGCGGGAATATCTGTTTTCTTTATCCATCCTCCATTGACATAGTGAAAGAAATCGTCCTGCGGGCGAACACTTGAATCTATTCCTGACTGATCAAGCAATTTTGTTTCTGATGCCGATTTCTTTTGACCACAAGAAAATAGAAACATTGTAAAACCTATCATCCAAAAGAAGGCATATGTTCTTCTGATCATTTTTTTCATAAAAATTATTTGTTGACGAATAGAAAGCGGATACCAAATATAATTCTACACGCATTTTGTGGAATAATTTTTTACGAACGGAAATATGAATATTCAAACAGCAATTATACGCGAAGGAAGATCTTTTTGCGGTACATAAAATAGAGAAACAGCCATTTTATCATGACGTAACAAATCGCCATTACGACTGCATTCCACGGGTCTCCGACCCATTGGCCAAGCCATTTTAAAAAACCATTGGTCGTATATTCCCAATTGATAAAGCGACCCGACATATAGATCAATATGGAATTCATCCCGATGACTTTAAAATAAAAGGCCCATTTTTTATATCCCTTCACATCAATGATATAATAGAAAACAGATAGCAAGATCAAACTGTAACCACCTACGTTTAATACAAAAGAACTTGTCCAGAGATTTTTATTGATCGGAAAATCGAGATCCCAAATGTGAGCCAGCCCTATAAAGATCACGCCGGCTGCAAACATCCACAATGCTTTTCTCGCTGGTGAGATGATAGAGTTTTTCATGAAGCCGCCGGTCAATATTCCCAGCAACCCGGTCGCGATAGCGGGAATGGTTGACATTAGTCCTTCGGGATCATGGATGGTTAAATATAAATGCCCGGGAAGTATCGAGCGATCGACATAAGAAGCAAAGTTTCCCTCCATGGTAAGATCACCCCTTGGAAAACCGGGAGCTGAAGTGAACTTCAATAGCAACCAATAACCAATGATCAAAACAAAAAACCAAATGATCTGTGCCAATTGTTTTGAATACAAATAAATGATGTTGGCAAACATATATGCAAGACCTATCCGACCCAACACACTTCCAAAACGTATCTCGGAAAGAGGTCTTAGTTCCAATCCATTATTATAAATGATTCCAAGTATTACAAGTGTGAGCCCACGTCTTACAACGCGCCACAACATCTGTTGCCTGGTTTTTCCCTTTTCTAATTCACGACCTACCGAATAAGGCGTAGCCACACCAGCGATAAAAAGAAAAAGCGGGAAAATGAGATCATAAAAATGAAAACCGTTCCAATCAGGATGCGTCAGTTCGGAAGAAATAGTTCCCCAAACCGGCGAACCTGTGACCCGGTAAAGAGCATGAAAGATCTCCTCGGCTCCCATGATCCAAAACATATCAAAGCCACGAAGAGCATCCAGGGAATAAAGTCTTTCAGAGATATTCGTAGTGGTTCGTAGCGCCATATAATTGTAGTTTCAGTTATGTTGACAGCCCTAAATAAAATGGAAAGGTTCAATGAATAAATGAACAAAGGAATGAATGAGCTTAAAGATAAGTAGTTTATGGAACAACATGGGAGATAAAAGCGGTGTATCAGTTTGAACCACATAAGGCACATAAGATCACAGCAGGCATTACATAGCATCTATGTGCTCCTATATTTCTTATGTGGTTAAAAAAAATTCCTACAATGCCCCCAACTGTTTTAAAAACTTTTCAGAATTGGCTTTTACATTGGCTGCGGGATTCATGCTTATTGCTACTGTCGGAGCATGTAACGTTCTCATACTTCTTATTTTGGTTTAATAAAATTATTGTCAATAAAAAAGTTACTATAATACTATGTCCCGTTTGTAACGATCTATTCAAGCGGCAATAGACAATGGCAAAAGGTCGGGTTTTCGCGATTGATGACTGCCCGTTACATTTACCGAAAAATAAAAATTGCTCGGGCGTTATGAGATTTAGAACTGCTTTGCTTTTTACCGGATCTATTTGTTGTCGTTCAAATGCGCGAGTTGAAGCAGATAATTTATAGCTTATACTGAAATATTTTTTTATCAACTTCAGCTCTGACCGTTTCCAAAAATGAATGAATAAAATCTTAATGACGTTGGTTTAATGCTAGCTTTGATAGAATAATTCTATTGACCAGCGATAAAGTCATGTTATTATTTGGTAATGGTCCGGAAAGTTGCTTTTAAACTTAATACTATGAGCAAAAGTTTATTCCTCGCAATTTTAATTGGAAGCTTTCTTTCGCTATTTCAACTGTCCGGGTACCGAACTGGTGCTTTGGCTGTGCAATCGCCATCTCTGCAAACTGGTGTAGTCGTTCAACCTTCGCCATCCGACAAACTTAAAGTCATCCTGCTCGGCAGTGGTGCGGGACCCAGGGTTGATCTTCAGCAATTCGGACCGAGTATACTAATTGAGGCAGGAGAGGAACGATTGCTGTTTGATTGCGGTCGGGGCGCGACTCTTAGAATGGCCCAGGCTGGAATTTCACATGGTTCGATCAGCCGATTATTTTTGACTCACTTGCATTCCGATCATGTTATTCAAATCCCCGATTTGCTGTTAACTGGCTGGGTTGGCGGCGGCCGTAAAATTCCACTTGAGGTTTGGGGGCCTGAAGGGACTAGTGACATGATGGATCATATTCAGCAGGCATTCGCTTTTGATATTCACATGCGCCGAGACGTAGATGAAAAAGCGCCGGGCGACGGTATTAAAGTATTGAGCCATGACATAACTGAGGGCGTTGTCTTTGATGAACAAGGCATCAAGGTCACTGCATTCCTGGTCGATCACAGTCCCGTAAAACCAGCATTCGGATACCGGATCGACTATCGTGGCCATTCTGTTGTATTGTCGGGAGACACCCGTGTTTCTGAGAATTTGATTCGGTTTGCACAAGGAGCCGACGTCCTTGTTCATGAAGTGTTGGATGAAGAGACACTGAGAGCCTTGTTCCCTAATAACTCCCAGGCAGTGCAGGCTATCCTTGCAAAACATACTACACCTGAACAAGCAGGTGAAGTATTTACGCGAATCAAGCCCCGGTTAGCTGTTTACTCTCATGCTCCAAATGCGGAAAGAGTCATTACTCAGACAAGGAAAACATATAAAGGGCCGCTCCAGGGCGCCGAGGACTTGCTCACTATCGAGATCGGTGAAAACGTCGAGATACATCACTTTGCGCAATAAACCTGGTATATCTGTGTGCAATACGCAACGGTTAATGCTATATTCACTTGTAGCAACTTATTCAAGCGACAATAAACAATGGCAAGCGTTTGTTCTGTAGAACAACTTCGTTACAGAACTTAATTCCTGCTATTGAGCTCCCGTTAATTTATATATCTTGCCATCGGCCTTTGTCATGATATACAGTTCACCTTTCACATCTCTTCCGAAATGCAGGTCCACCCGGTCATTCCCGCAAAGTTGTTTGAGGGTCTTGATCTCTCCATTCAAAGAGACTTGCCATTCTTTGATTGTTGCCAACTTTCCGCGCTTCATATCGGCCATGTCAATATAAAATAGTCTTCCCGTTGGAATATCGCCGAAAATAAATTTTCCTTTTAATGCAGCTATTGTTCCCAAATACTCGTATCCGCCCGAAATAGCCTTGCCTTCATCATGGTCATATTCAGCAATAGGGTATGTGATGTGATAAACACTATCGTTAAGTGGTAATGAATAAATTCTATTTAGATCACCGTATGCGTTTAGCAGGAAGCTTCCCTCACGAATCGGCCAGCCATAATCATGTCCCGGTTTGATAATGTAGACGGATTCGATATTGCCATGACCAACATTACAGGCGATCATTCCGTTCTTCTCGCTCCAGGTAAATCGATGTGGGTTTCTGAAACCATAAGCATAAATTTCTCCAAGGGCATTCTTGTCTTTTACAAACGGATTTGTTTTCGGAATTCCATACTGCCCAAGGTTTAATTGGCCGTTCGCGCCTTTTATGTTAGGGTCTATGCGAAGGATCGTTCCCCAGATCTTTCCTTTATCATGTGCGAGAAATTGGAAACCATTTTCAACAGCACCGCCATCGCCAACACCGATATATAACAACCCATAATCTTCATCTCCTTTTTTTGATAAAGGATCAAATGCGATCTCCTGCACTCCATGGATGCCAGTTACCATATTTATCCTCATCAACTCACGACCTGTTCCTGAAAATGTTTCCGCCTTTGGATCATTTACTTTCCATTCTGTCAGGACCCACTGCATGGATACTTTAATCGAATCTGCATAATCAAAATCAGCTTTGCCCGATTGCGCAGCTTCCGTGTGTGTTGTGTATAATAATCCATTTTTGAAAAACTCAGGATGAAAGGCAAAACTTCCAAAGCCTGTCGCAAGACCGGGTTCATTAATGAATTTATGTCTCAGTTTTGCCATATCCATATAGACGATGGGCTTGTTATTTCGTAGCCTGTACAGTTTACCACGCAAATCCACAACAAACAGATCATTCGTATTTGGCTGAACTTTCATTTCAGTAATTCTCGCTAACGGCGTCTTACCACTATCACTTGATGCGGGAAATTGAGTTACTAACTGCAGTCCCGCTGTAACATCAGACAGTTTGATCGGTTCAGGAATGGGATTCGATAATGCATTATCGTTTGGGTGTTCTTTCTTCGCGCGATTCTCTTTGTAGGAGTGAATGAACGCAATGATATTTTTTATTTCATCCTGTTTCAACCAGGCGAATGAAGGCATCACAGTCTTATACTTGTCATGCAATTGAAGAGCGTGTTCATCTCGCGAATTGATCAGTAGTTGCGGATCTCTTATAAAGTTTTTGATCCATTCAGGAGAAACATCCTTGGTCAGGCTGCTCAATTGAGGCCCAATGGCATCCTGCCTAAAGTTGTGACAACCACTGCAATTAATATTGAAGGATTTTTCTCCGGCGGCAATGGATCCTGAATCTGTAGCAATGGCATCATTTGAAGATGCCCCCGGCTGGCAGGAGTTTAAATAACAAAGAAGCGAAAGAAGAATGAAACTACGGGAGATTTTTTTCGCCATGGATTTTTTAATAAACTGACTATTCACTTATGATCTCCTTTGTGTCCGTTGTGATTCTTTGTGGCCTTTATGACCCTAATTTATCGATGAAGGAAGGTCACGAAGTGCACAAAGAATCCACAAAGAACACTACGCATTAAAATTAAGTTGGGCTTATATATTCGGAAATCCACTTCGATAATTGATTAATGCATTTACAACTTCAATTCTCCCCAACCTTTCCTGTATTCTCGTTTTATAAATTGATTCGCGGCTTCAAAATTGGTGATCCTCATATTTTCACCATCCCATTTATAAGCAAAATATCTTCCCGGCGTTTCGATGTCCTGCATCTCGCCATATACAGGGTCTTTTCTTTTTGTTGTTTTACGAAGATTGAAGCTGCGCAATAACAGATTGCCCATTAACACTGTTTCAGTCAGCGGCCCGGCATATCCTTCAAAAGGCGAATCCACTTCGGCGTTTCCATAACCTGCGATGGAGGCATCAACCCATTGCCACCAGTGGCCATCCATATCGCCTTCGATCCTTGGATATTTTTTTGGAACATTTACATCTTTGTTCAATGAAAGAGGTAATAATCTTGGGTGACTTCCGCCCCACCCGCACGAAACCTTTCCCTTTGTTCCAATAAACAAACTGCCTCCTTCAAAATCGTTTTCCTGTGGTATGTCTGCCAACGCTTCGTTCATGTTTACATCAGGATCCAGTTCATCCGGACGATCAGGTACAATGCCGCCATCCATCCAGTATAACTTCAACTCACGACCATCCTTTAATGTGAATTTATAACGTAGCTTACTCGAAGGAGGAATGCTTTCAGGATAGTCTGCTTCCTTAAATATCCCCGAATAAACTGTTGTCGCATCACACGTAACCTCGGTTGGATAACCAAGCTGCAATAATTTAAACGCAGGACCAATGATATGACAAGCCATATCCCCAAGTGCTCCTGTTCCAAATCGCCACCATCCGCGCCAGTTAAACGGAACAAGATTATCGATATAATCAACATACTGCGCAGTGCCCAGCCACAGATCCCACTTCAATTCTTTAGGAACGGGCGGATGTTGTTTGGGCCACGGAATTCCCTGGGGCCACACAGGGCGATTGGTCCAGTTGTACACAGTATGTATATCACCGATCAATCCTGCTTCAAACCACTCTCTCATTGTACGCATGCCTTCACAAGATGCACCCTGGTCACCCATTTGTGTAACTACTTTATACTTAGCCGCGGCTTGCGTTAGAATACGCGCCTCGTAAATATCATGCGTCAATGGTTTTTGCAAATACAAATGCTTTTTTAATTGCATGGCACTTAAACCAACGATAGCATGATTGTGATCGGGTATCGCAACTGTTACTGCATCAAAATTTTTCTGCTCTTTGTCAAACATCTGTCTCCAGTCGTAATAAAATTTTGCCTTCGGCAGTTCCTTACGACGCGGTGCAGCCATCCGGTCATCCACATCGCATAGAAATGCAACGACAGCGTTTTTCTTTGGAGCGTTAACATAATGGTGAATATCATTTTCAGCCTCGCCACCACAACCAACTGCAGCGATGTAAAGCTTATCACTTGGTGCCACGAACCCTTTGCCCAGGACATGCCGGGGGACAATATAAAAACCCGCCGCTGTTAAAGCTGTATTTTTTATAAACTCACCACGACCTATTTTCTTTTCCGAAATTTTATTTTTTTCGTTTTCCATAATGACAAAATGAAAATGTTTTCAAAGAATTTTATGATACAGCTTCACATCTGTTATCATCGCCTTCAACGGGCAACCGTTGCTATCGCTATTTGGTTCCAGTGAGCAAGTGACCATTGACCATTCGCCATTCACCACTCACAATTTCCTTATCTTAATATTCCTGTACCATAGCTTACCATTCTCTGTTCCCTGGAATGATATATGTCCTTTCTTAAACGTTCCGAAGCCGGGCCATTCTTTAAACTTGGTGTTTTGTATCATCTCCCGCCAGTTGTCATCCCACAAATTTGTTTCGGAAACCTTATGTCCATTTTGTATTAGCGTAAGGTGTCCGTTGTTTGAAATGATCTCATACTTGTTCCATTGCGGAGCGGCATTTACCCATTCGGTATCACATGCAACGAGATCATAAAGATCGCCTGCCCTGCATTTTAAAATTCTTCCATCATCATTGCAGGCAAGATCGGCAATCTGCATTTCGGGACCCGATTCATAAGTGTCTTTGAATTCAGGCGACTCCTGTACATAGAACATCACTCCGCTGTTTGAGCATGGCTCCATTTTCCATTCAACCGTAAAATGAAAATTTTCAAATTCCTCATCCGTAACCAGGTCAGCGAAATCTTCATAAACGCTTTGTTTATTTTTATTCAGGAAGATCATCCCATTCTGAATTTGCCAGGCCTTGCCGGGTTTGTTCTTCATATAGGAATGCCAGCCCTTCAGATCCTTTCCATTAAAAAGCAACTGCCAGCCTTCCTGCTTTTCCTTCGCGGTAAGTGTATTTTGTTGAGCAAGGAGAGTTAAACTGATGGAGAATGTAATGAGAAGTGAAAGACCAATCTTTTTATTCATATGATTATAATTTATTCTTACGAATGGTATTGCAATCGAAGCCAGAACTAAGGTAGCAAACTGAAGTGAATGAAACCTAAAATAAATTCACCCGGTTATTTAAAAAGCTTTCATAGATTGTGTATCTAATTTACTTGCCATAACGCGCTTATGAAACGAAATTACTACATCGTGGCACTCATCATGCTCACGTTCTTCGTTATTTCTTTTATCACAAATATCCTTGGATCGCTTACCCCCGATATAATCAGCGGTTTTAATCTCAATTTAACGCTGGTGGCCCTGTTGCCCTTTGCATTTTTCATTGCCTATGGCGTTATGTCCATTCCTGCGGGTATGCTCATCGAAAAATACAATGAAAAAAAAATGATGACTGCAGCATTCATTGTTGCATTTACCGGTTCACTACTCTTTGCATGGTACCCCAATTATTCTGCAGCCTTGCCTTCTCTTTTTATCATCGGCGGGGGGTTCGCCATTCTCCAAGTCGTCATCAATCCTTTGTTACGCACTGCGGGTGGTGAAGAGCATTATGCTTTTAATTCCGTATTGGCTCAACTGATATTTGGCGGCGCTTCGTTCTTAAGCCCACATGTTTATAAGTATATGGTGGGAGATTCGTCGAAACCTGGTGCAGGCAAGTCTCTTTCATTTTTTCACGGCATTGTTCCGGAAAATCTGCCTTGGGTATCCCTGTATTGGTTGTTCGCTGCGATTTGTCTACTGATGGTAATTGTGATTGCTGTTTCAAAATTTCCAAAAGTTGAATTAAAGGCTGAAGAAAAAGCAGGAGCCATTGAGACACATGTTATGCTATTCAAAAAACGGGTTGTAGTTCTGTTTTTTATTGCCATGATATGCTATGTCGGCACCGAGCAGGGCACAGCCAATTGGATATCGCAATTCCTGTCTACCTATCATGGCTATGATCCAAAAAATGAAGGTGCGGACGCCGTGGCTAATTTCTGGGGACTAATGACAGCAGGTGGTATCCTTGGTTTGATTTTACTGAAGATCATGGACAGTCGAAAGGTCCTCATTATGTTTACCATTCTTGCCCTTGTTTGTTTAACTGCAGCATTGTTTGGTTCAGCAAAAGTTTCTTTGTTCGCATTTCCTGCGGTTGGATTCTTTGCCTCTGTTATGTATCCCATTATATTTTCTTTAGCGCTGAACTCCATTAATGAACATCATGGTTCATTTTCTGGTATTCTTTGCACAGGCATTATTGGTGGTGCAATTGTTCCTTTGATCATCGGTTGGTTGGGTGATCATCTTGGACTACGAAGCGGAATGTTGTTTTTATATCTTACAATGGGATATATTTTAAGCATTGGCTTCTGGGCAAAGCCGATCATTAAAAACAAAACAATTTTTGATAAAAAAGAAGTGGCTGTCTAAATCACTAAACGACATGAAAAAACTTTTTTGCTTTTTATTGTATGTCTTTTTTAGTCATTATTTGTTTGGTCAAAACCGCGCAGAAAATTTTCGCATGATCCTGCATGATGACTGGAGAATGCAGTGTTCATTGACCAACAAAGCAACCGGGGACCAGGTGTCAAAAAAAGATTTCCCGGTGACCAGCTGGTACAAGATCACAGTCCCTTCAACTATCATCGCTGGTTTGATCGCCAATCATGAATATGACTTCGATCCTTTCTATTCACAAAATTTTGAAAAACTCGCAGATAAAAGATTGGATACTACCTGGTGGTACAGGAAAGAGTTCGCTTTGCCTGCTTCGGAAAAAAACAAAAATGTTGTTTTGAAATTGCATGGTGTCAATTATAAGGCAAATGTTTGGCTCAATGGTGTGCTGATCGCTGATTCATCTTATATAAAAGGCCCTTTTAGAATTATCGAACTTGACATAACAAAGCAAATAAATCATTCCGGGGAAAATGCGCTCGCACTTGAGATATTGCGGCCTTTCAACCCCAATAAGCATGATGGCGATCTCGCGATCGATTATGCCGACTGGATACATTATCCCCCGGATTATAATGGGGGAATTGTAAACAATGTGGAGATACTCACTTACGACCAGGTTGGAATAAGACATCCACTCGTTACGACAAAATTTGACCTGCCTTCTCTGGGTGTTGCACATCTAACCGTAGATGCCGAAGTAATTAACTACACAGACAGAGAGCAGGATGCTATTGTAAAAGGAAAGATCAACAACGATATTGAATTCGAGCAGAAAGTCCATTTAATGCCAAATGAGAAAAAACCGGTAAGTTTTTCTCCATCCACCTTTTCTCAGCTCAATGTTAAAAATCCAAGGATCTGGTGGCCCTGGCAATATGGTAAACCGGAATTGAACAGAGTTGAAATATCAGTAATAAAGAATGGAAAAGTGAGCAACACGATCGCAGAAAATTTTGGTATCAGGCAGATCACCTCACAACTCATAAATAATGCTTCCAGGAAATTTATTGTTAATGGGAAACCTATCATGTTGCGCGGTGCTGCCTGGTCACCCGATATTTTTCAACGTCATTCAAAGAAACGGGAAGAGCAGGAATTAAAACTTGTTCGTGATATGAACATGAATATTGTCCGCTCCGAAGGAAAATTGGAGGACGATTATTTTTATGATCTCTGCGACCAGTATGGCTTGCTTGTGATGACCGGGTGGATGTGTTGCGGTGCATGGCAATATCCGGAGAACTGGGATGCAGCAGAAAGAAAGGTTGCAATGGCATCGGACAGCAGTGTGATGTATTGGTTGAGAAATAAAGCCTGCATCATGGTTTGGCTGAACGGAAGTGATATGCCACCGCGGGATTCAACGGTCGAAGCCGATTGGCTTGCCATTGAAAATTATCTAAAATGGCCCAACCCCATCATCGGGACGGCTGATGCGAGTAAGTCGAAAGTCTCGGGATACAGCGGCGTAAAAATGAATGGCCCTTATGACTGGGTACCTCCTGTTTATTGGGAAACTGATTCAAATAAACATGGCGGTTCGTGGAGTTTTGCTACAGAAATTTCGCCCGGTCCTTCCATTATGCCTTATGAAAGTCTTGTCAAGTTCATCCCAAAAGATTCTATTGGAAATACCACAAGCGACTGGCTTTATCATTGCGGCACATTTCAATTCGCCACAACCAAAATTTTTGATAGTGCTTTGGCGCAGCGGTATGGCGATCCCTCGTCGATGCAGGATTATTTAGCAAAGGCGCAGTTGCAAAACTATGAAGGGCACCGTGCCATGATGGAGGCTTATGGCCTCGATAAATACAATACGGCAACCGGGGTTGTTCAATGGATGCTCGCCAATCCATGGCCCAGTTTGATCTGGCACACCTATGATTATTATCTCTATCCTGCCGGCACGTATTTCGGAATGAAGAAATCGATGGAGCCGGTGCACGTCATGTATTCGTATAACACGAAAGATGTGAACATTATTAATTCCTACCTGCAAAAATTTTCTGGTCTTACAGCTAAAGCAGATATCTATGATATTAACGGTGCACTGAAATATTCGAACACGGTAACGACGAGTGTTGATGGAGATGGCATAAGAAAATGTTTTGCTATACCCCCGCTTACCGGTTTATCTAATGTATATTTTCTGCGGCTTAGCTTGAAGGATTCAAAACAAGAAACAAAGAGTATTAACTGGTACTGGCTGTCGCAAAAACCAGATCAATTAATGTGGAAAAAATCCAAATGGTTCTATACGCCTCAATCCCAGTTTACTGATCTTACCGGGCTAAAAGACATGCCTTCGACTACGTTGAGTGTGAATCATTCAGCGAGCAAAAAGGAAAATGAAACAATACATTCCGTCACTATTACAAATACCGGGAAGGCAGTTGCCTTCTTTGTGCATATGCGCGTATTGAGAGAGAAAAATGCAGACGATATTCTTCCTGTTATTTTCTCTGATAACTACATTTCTCTTGCACCCGGTGAAAGCAGGACCATTGAATGCAGTTACGACAACAAAGACGCAGGCAACAACACGCCGTACATCTTGATTACGGGATGGAACCTCAATATTGGAGGAAGTAAAGCGAGTGGGAATTCGGGGTTTGAGAAGTAGATTGGAGAGTTCGATCTGTTTCTACCACCTTTTCTTGTTGCCGCCGAAATTACCATTCCCCTTTTTTTCCTTTTCCCTGGCGACAGTCACAGCCATTGTACGGCCTTCGACTTCTTTATTATTCAGATTTTTCATGGCTTCATTAGCCTCCTTGTCTGACTCCATTTCGACAAAACCAAAACCACGGCTACGACCGGTTTCACGGTCTGTGATCACCTTAGCTGACGATACCGTACCATATTGAGCAAATAATTTTCTTAAGTCCTCATCTGTCGTATGAAAACTCAAATTTGAAACGTACATGTTCATAGAAATAAATTAAAAAATTAAGAAATGGCGTGATATAAGTCTGCAGAAAAAAGCAAAGAGAAACTGAACTATTACTAAAAAGCAAAAATGAAGTTAAACCATACTAAATCTTGAAGAGCTAATCACCCCATGAAGGTATATCAAATACGCGGATAAATGCATTTATTATTGAGGTGGGCGAGTCTTGGTTTTGGGGTCATTCCGTAACACTCTCGCCCGGTTTTATGTCACCGCTGGCGGGTGCGTCATTCACTGGCGACTCTACGGCTGGTGTATTATTCGTCATCACCAGTTGAAAATTATTATTCATTGTAAACTCCAGTTCATTTCTCCGCAAAAATTCGTTGGCCACCATATCCTGTTGTAATACAGTAACAAGATCTTTTGCCAGTGGCGACGCCTTTTCCGCCACCAGGGAGCGGCCATTGACCAGCATAATTGAAAAAACAAATTTCACTTTTTTCCCGCCGGCCGCCCGTTGAAAATCGCTTTTGTCCATATCTAGCGTTTGCGTCGCATTGACGGAACGTTTCAGAAGGATTCTTATAACCGGAAGATATTTATTCCACGTCTGGATGAACATGATGCTTATTTAATGAAAACCATCACTTATCATTGGAAAGCCTGGTAAACTCGGCTCCATTGAATATGCGGGCAAGGTTTACATCCCTCGTTTTTTCCCATAGCTCTATATTGGCGTTGGTCACGATGCGCCAAAAATTTTTAGACCGCAGATCCTGGTAATCATTCCCTTTAATGAACAATCCCCTGATAGTGTTTCGCTGTTTAAAATGGATGTTCAGGGGTTTGTCTGAGTTATTCCCCGACTCTACCTGCTTTTCTATTGCTTCGCTTGTCATAAACGATGTAGGCTTTTTAGATTACGCGAAGATAGCCCTTTAAAATGGAACCAGTAGATTCATTAGGTCTGTGCGGAACAAATTCTTTTTATTCGTGGTATTTGAAGTACATTTGCAGCTTGTATAAAGTGCTTTATGAACATTCCAAAATTTTCCAGTGCCCACCAATCTTTTCATGCAGAACTAAAGGCAAAGATCAGTGAGTATTTTGTAGAAGTAGGTCGCTCTACTACGGGCAATTACCAACTCTTTATCAAGGCTGTCATATTAATGGCAGGCTTTATCTCTGTCTATGTTCACCTTGTATTTTTTACACCCGCCGTAATATGGCAGGTATTTGAAAGTGCATTATTAGGATGTCTTGTAGCCGCAATTGGTTTTAACGTAATGCATGACGGAGCTCACGGCAGCTTCAGCAAATATAAATGGGTAAACCAGCTAGCGGCTTTTTCTCTAAATATACTTGGCGGTAATAGTTTTATGTGGAATATGAAGCACAACATAATTCACCATGCCTACACAAATATAGATGGCGTAGATGACGATATTGATATCCAGCCCTGGTTGCGCATGAGCAGCACACAGAAGAAATACAAAATGCACAGATACCAGCATCTATATTTCTGGGTACTTTATTCACTGTTGTATATATTCTGGGTATTTCTCCTGGATTATAAAAAGTATTTCAAAGGCAGTATCGGAAGTATGCCTGTCAAAAAAATGAAATTAAAGGATCATTTTATTTTTTGGAATTTTAAACTGGTACATTTCTTTTTATTTGTTGGCTTGCCTGTCTATATTGTGGGATTTGAATCATGGCTGATCAGTTTTCTGATCTTTACACTTGTTGCCGGTTTTGTACTGAGCTTAGTTTTTCAACTCGCACACACGGTTGAACATACTGCGTTCCCCCTGGCCAACCCCGAAACAGGAAAAATGGAAGATGAATGGGCCATTCACCAGTTAAAAACCACGGCTAATTTTGCGACAAAAAATAAGTTGATCACCTGGCTTGTAGGCGGATTAAATTTTCAGATCGAGCATCATTTATTTCCTAAAATATCTCACGTTCATTATCCGGCACTGCGCACCATCATAAAAAAGATTTGCCAGGAACACGATGTTCATTACATTGAATTTAAGAATCTGCGATTTGCTATTGCATCACATGTGGCATTTTTAAGGAAAATGGGGCGATAGAAAAGATTGGTATTAAGATATGGGGATACCAGGATATTGTCATCTTAATATCCGAATATCTAATATCCGAATATCTAAAACGCCTTCTTCTTTGCATCATTCGCTGTCTTTACCTGTTCTTCCGTTCTTCCGCCCGGCGGACAGTTATCTCTGAGGTATTTAGTGAAGAGTGAACCGAGGTGTTGGAATGTTCCTTCGCCTTCGCTGATGCTATGCGTTCGATTCGGATAACTCATCATCTGGAAAGATTTTCCATACTTCACCAATTCGTTGATGAGCATTTCAGTATTCTGGTAGTGTACATTGTCATCGCCGGTGCCATGCACAAAAAGCAAATTTCCCTTGAGGTTTTTTGCATAGGAAAGAGCAGCACCTTTTTTGTAGTTCTCCATGTTTTCCTCAGGAAGGCCCATGTAGCGTTCTGTATAAATATTGTCATACAGCAGGGAACTAGTCACCGGCGCAATGGAAATTCCAGTCTGGTATTCATCTGGGTATTGAAACATCAGGTTGAGCGTAGAAGAACCACCGCCGCTCCATCCCCAGACTGCAACGCGACTTGTATCAATATATCTCCATTTCAAGATTTCTTTGGCTCCCAAGGCCTGGTCACGGATATTGAGCTGACCGATCTTTTCGTAGATCGCTTTTCTCCATGCCCTTCCTTTAGGTGAAGGGGTACCGCGATTATCAAGGGATACTTGTATGTACCCATCCTTAGCCATATCACCATGATATAAGAAATTGTTCCCAGCGCCATATTGGTCATTTACCGTTGTAGCGGCTGGTTCGCCATAAACATAAAATACAACGGGATATTTTTTTGTGCTGTCAAAATCATTTGGCTTCACCACCCAGCCATCCATGGTCACTCCTTCCTCAGTAGTAACCTTGATAAATGACATATTGCTTTTTCCCTTGTTCTCAGGTTTTATTTTTTTGCGAATGTCATCTTCGGCCTTAAATGGTTTGTGGTTGGGGAGTGTTACCCATTCCGTCAATGGAGCTGTGTAGTAGTTCGAAAAATTATGCCTTGCGAATTTACTATTGGGAGAGATCTCGTAAATATGAGTTCCGTCTTCACCTTCGGGGGATACTCTTTCAGCCTTCCCTTTGCCATCTATTTTCGTTTTATATAAGTACTGTTGAGTGGCGTTCACAGGTGAAGCATAAAAATAAACGTAGCCCGTTTTTTCATCGATGTTCAGCAGGTCGATCACGTCGTAATCACCATTCGTGATCTTCGTTTCTTTTGTTCCGTCATGGCTGATGCGATACAGGTGTCTCCATCCATCTTTTTCGCTGAACCAGACAAATTCCTTTCCTGAAGAGATCCAGTCCCAACCTCTTACGTCGTTTCTCCATTCATTCAAAGTAGCCACCCATGCACTGTCGGTTTCTGTGTAAATCGTTTTTGTACTGCCCGTCGAAGCATTGCACAATATAATATTGCTTTCATTTTGTTTACGGTTCACTTGTTGTAAAACGATCTCGTTCAATGCTGACCATTCCATTCGAATGATATAATGTTGTGCAGGATCGCCTGGAACATCCATCCATGTTGTTTGTGCCGCATTAATATCTACCACTCCTATGCGTGCTGGCGAAGGGGGTTGTCCTACTTTCGGGTATTCAACCGGAATTACTTCGCTGTACACTGAATCCGTTGTGTTGAGCATATAATAATCACGGATCTGGTTGGCATCAATTTGCCAGTAGGCAATGGCTTTTCCGTCGGGACTCCAGCGAAAACCGTCTCTGCAAAAGAATTCTTCTTCATATACCCAGTCAAAAGTTCCGTTGATCAGTTTTTTTGTTCCCTTGTCGTCAGTAAGTTTTTTTATGTCACCGCTTGCCAGGTCTTCCACATAAATGTTGTGCTCACTCACATAAGCCACTTTACTACCATCAGGAGAAAATTTTGCAAACTGCAAAGAAGATTCGGGTCTTCCCTTTCCGAGTTGTTTTAATTCCCCCGATGAAAGGGTGAGTAACCAGTAATCACCACGAGTCGGATAGCGCCATACCTTTTTTGCATTGGTGTAGATGAGTGCTTTGCTGCCGTCAGCCGACAATTGAAAACTCCTCGGCACAATGGTTTTTCCATCCCGCAGAGCAAGCTGCTTCTTACTGAGAAATGTGTCTTTTTTTTGTGAAGGCAATTCTATTTTAAATATCTCACCTTTTTCGACCTGGTAATAAGCATTGCCGTCACTTGTCCACTTGGTAAATGGGACACCGGGTTGCGCCAGTATAATAATGAATACAAACTGAATGACCGTGATCAACACGACCTTTTTTACATCTGTCTTTAAGAGCATGTGGTAAAGCATTTATCAGGCAATAATACGGAAAGGCCGTTAGTTCGCATCTATAAAATGATAAGCGGACGTCTTAGTTTGGTTTACTTGTTATCGCGACACGAGAAAACAATAAACCTTTGATCAGGAAGAGAATTATTAATCCAATTATTTACTGCTATTTTTTTAACTTAGTACCAGTTGTAAAAAACCGGCCGATGCTGAACTATTATGATTTTGTAAAGGCCAACCCGGGAGAGTTCAAACAGTTCTCCTGTAAAGATTTATTATTCCTCATAATTGATTGTCCTCCTGATTTTACAAAAGGTGAAGATTGGTCCCAGTACAATGCTTTTATTTATGTAATTGGGGGCAATCATAAATTGTTTAACCGCGAACGTGCCTGGCATCTGCAAACTGGGTCATCTGTATTTGTTAAGAAAGGGGGACTAGGAACAGAAAAAGTAGACGAAGAGATCTTTTGCGCATTGATGTTTTATGTACCCGATGAATACCTCTGTTCATTTATCCGGGAAAATGCCGACCTGCTTCCACCGGCAGATCTGTCATCAGCCTTTAATGATAAGATATTGCCGGTGCAAACGACTGCAGTTATGGATGCCTTTTATCAATCGGTGCTTCCTTATTTTTCACAAACCGAACAACCGCCCGAAGACCTGGTGGAATTAAAGTTCAGGGAATTATTGCTTAATATCATTACTGACAGGAATAATAAAGAATTGACCACATTCTTTTACCGGCTTGCAATGACCAATGCCGATGATCTGAATGAGATTATGGAATCCAATTATCTCTATAGTTTGCAATTGCATGAATATGCCCGCCTTTGTCATCGCAGCTTGTCTTCCTTCAAACGGGATTTTCACCAGGTCTATGCTATTCCACCCGGCCGTTGGCTTTTGGAAAAAAGACTGAATGTTGCTGAACGGTTTCTTAAAAATTCTGATTTACCCGTGATGGATGTTGCCATAGAAAGCGGTTTCAAAAACATCACACATTTCACCCGGGTCTTTAAGCAACGTTTTGGAACCTCTCCACTTCAATACAGGAAACAGTTTTCCGTAAAGATTGCCTCCCTTTCCTGATCATTTTTTTTTGAACCCCACAGTAAATTTTTTGGGCTGTAAAGCAAATCCATTTTTTAAGAATGCAAATAGCTTCGTACAGGCACCAGTTCTTTCATTCAAATCACAACCTATCCGCCTATTGGATTTTCATAAACGAGAAAATCTTTAGTTATGCATACTCCTTATTATTTACTGGTTATAATGCAGAAACAATTACTGTGTTGGTTGTTTTCATTTCTTTTTTTCTATGCTTCTTCGCAATCGAGCCCTGATCCATCACATTGGAAAACCTGGGTGCTGCATGATATCAGCCAGGTAAAACTTTCGGGGCCACCGGACAAAATGCAAACACAAAAAGAACTGACAGAGATGAAAAGCAAACTTGAAAAGCTGGATAAAGAAATGCTTTATCAAATACAATACTGGGATGCAGGTCCGCCGGCTTACCGCTGGAATGAACTGGCTTATAAGCTAACCACATTTGAAAATTTCAATACTTTTATTCGTATGCCCATGGCATGGATGAACATAGCCATTTATGATGCTACCGTTACGGCATGGAAAATAAAATATGAGCATCAAAGAAAACGTCCACATGAATTCTCTTCCTCAATCAAACCAGTAATTGGATCGCCCGCTACTCCTTCATATCCTTGCGAACATTCAGTTACAGCCGCTGCTGCAGCTAATGTGCTTGCCTATTTTTTTCCTGAACTTGCCGATTCTATATTGAAGCTGGCAAAAGAGGCGGCACAATCAAGAATATATGCCGGTATGCAATATCCGAGCGATGTGGCCGACGGATGGAAACTTGGCGAGCAGGTAGCAACTCTGGTAATTGAACAGGCAAAGAAAGATGGATCAGGCAGGCAATGGAAAGGAATAATGCCAAACGATCCTAAACTCTGGCATGGCCCTTACCCGGTGGGTATCACTGCCGCCAGTTTTAAACCGATTGTATTAAAATCGCCTAACCAGTTCAGACCGCCAGCACCACCTGATTTTGGAAAAGACATGCAAGCATTGAAAGATTTCAAAAGAAATTTTCAAACCGATGAACTGGCTTTACGCTGGCATGCCCTCAGCGGGTTGGATTACTGGACCGATCTTGCAAGCAAAAAGATGTTTGAATATCATCTTGACAAAAATACTCCCGAGTGCGCCCGAATATATACGTTATTGCATGTCAGTCTGCATGATGCGGCGATTGCAATCATGGATGCTAAGTATGCTTATTGGGGGATCAGGCCATTTCAATACGATACCACTTTTACACCTTTATTTGAAACGCCGCCTTTTCCCGGTTATCCTTCGGGTCATGCAGCCGCGTCTGCTACCGCTGCCGGCATACTTGCTTCTTTTTTTCCCGGCGATGCAGAGTTCTTTGTTAGTAAAGCAAGGGAATGTGCCGATTCACGATTTTATGGTGGAATACATTTTCAAACGGATAACCAAACAGGTCTTGAGCTCGGAACCAAACTCGCTAAATATATTATGGATACAAACGCAACCAATGACCATGTGATAAAATGATCTGTGATCATTTCCTGAAATTGAAAAGCAGGTGTGTATTATCTACTTGTGCTTAAAAACAAACCTGCACACCTTTGCTAACTCAAATGGGGCGACGATCCATATTGATTGCACACATATAACAGAACAAACCATATTATCATTTTTTGTTTCCGTCGCCAAACACCATCTCGGCCTTGGTGATCCACGAAAAACCGAATGAAAAAAGTGCCAGCGACTCCATCCAGAAAACGAGGTGCAATTTGTTTTTTACATCATTAGTGAGAAAAAGTTCAGAAGCGGCAATGGCCACGATGCAGACGATCATAATGATCCCACAAATAAGATAGACCGCATTCCGCTTCTCCTTTTGGGCAGTGGGGTTGGGATTTTTCTTCCTGAATAAATAAATAGAGAAGAAAATAAAGTCAGAGAAAAGTAATAAAGCAAAAACAAAATGAGCATAGTGGACAAATTTGTTTGCACTTGTTGTCGGGCAAAGTGCAACACCCAATGCGAAGGCACAACCAAAATTGGCAGCAATGCTATCAATACGTGCATAACCGCGGTACGAAACTAAAAAAAATGCCAGTGCAAATAATACTCCTACCAGTATGTCACCGGCCGTTCCGTTGTCGTAATAGTCGCTGATGGAATACTCCAGTTGGAAAGTTCCATTAGAGATCAACTTTCCTATGACCAATAAAAAAGGAAGACAAATACCCGCAGCGCCAATTAACACTCTTAATACATAGTAGGGAATGATCTGATCGTTGTCATTACCCTGCCGCTTCGTTTTGGTTAAAGAATCCGCAGCCATAAGACGAAAGGTTGATGGTTTTGCTAATTGAAAGTATTCAATCAACTAATATACTCAATAGTGCCCTGCCCTTATCACGCGGCCCGATTGTGTTGATAAGTGTTGAAAACTGCAATAAGCGGCTTACTATTATTTGACAGGCATTGATGGTCTTATTTCTATTTTACTGGGCAAAGTTCGTGGGTTCATATTCAAAAGATCAAGCACTACCTGCCCAATATCTTCTGGTTGTATTTTCCAGGCATCTGAATCGCCGGGGACATGATTGTTAAAGTGTGTAGATACGGAACCCGGCATTAGGGTTGTCACCTTGATGCCGTATTTGCGGAGATCAAGCATAATGGCTTGCGTAAAACCGACCAGGCCAAACTTGCTTGCGTTGTATGCAGCGCCGTTCTCAAAAAAATTAGCACCAGCCAAACTCGCGACGGTAATAATATACCCTTTTGTGTTTTTCAACGCATCAATACTTGCTTTTACAGTGTTGAAAACACCCGTAAGGTTTGTATCGATCGTCTCCTTCCAGAGTTTTTCCGTCAGTTGATCAATAGGCAGCAAGTGACCAACGCCGGCGTTTGCCACAACAACATCCAGTTGACCAAAATGATTGATCACAGATTCCACGGATTTTATTTCAGAGGCCGATGAACTAACGTCGGATTCTAGTGCGAGAATTTTTGAACTGTCTTTACTCAATGATTGAGCAGCTTCTTTTGCTGCGTTTAACTTCCGGCTTGTTATTGCCACTTTCATCCCCGCGTTGAGCAAGGCTTTTGCAATACCATAGCCAATGCCTTTGCTCCCGCCTGTGATGTACGCTACCTTATTGGTGAGGTTATTCATGATTTTCTTTATTGGGATAACAAACGAATTCAACGAAAGTTCTGGCTTCATTAAATTGCTTGTCCCGCCTTCGGTGGATCGCAATGACGAATCAAAAAGTTATTTCTTTTTAAACGCCTTCAATCCACATTCAAGCCAGTCCGAAAATTTGTCCGCGTTAGGAGTGTAACCTTTTGTTTTGGTAAGCGCTGTTTCATTAGTACTAATGATCGCGTATTGAGGTTGCGAAGTGGCATTGAAATTCTCAATTTGAAAATTCGCCCACTTATCTCCGACTGTAACGATCGATTTCTCCATTCCATCTTTTGCTTTATACACGGTGCGCTGCTGAATGGGCAATTTTCTCTTTTCATCGACATATAAAGAAACGACAACAAATTCTTTTCGCATCAGGCTATCGACGATTGGATTTGTCCACACTGCTTCCTCCATCCTGCGGCAATTCACACAAGCCCACCCGGTAAAATCAATGAGTACGGGTTTGTTTTCCTCTTTTGCTCTCTGCAATGCCTGCTCATAATCCCTCAATGGTTCGAAGCCCTTTTTGCAGTTGACAGGATCTGAATAAGCGCTATAGCAGAGTGGCGGGGGAAAACCACTGATCAGTGTGAGGTTGGCCCATTTTGTATTGGTAACGCCTGGTAATAAGTAAATCGTTATTGCAAGAAATAAAGCGATGAATCCAATTCTTGGCGCTGATAATTTTTTTACGGGCGAATCATGCGGAAAACGAATTTTTCCAAATAAGTATAAAAGAATGGCAACGGCAATCACGATCCATATCCCCATAAAAACTTCTCTTTTTAACAATCCCCATTGCTTGACAAGGTCAGCATTCGACAGGAATTTTATCGCCATCGCGATTTCCAGAAAACCCAACACCACTTTTACCGAGTTCAGCCACCCTCCCGATTTTGGAAAAGATTGTAGCCAGTTTGGGAAAATTGCAAACACAGTAAAAGGCAGCGCCAATGCAAAACCGAAACCCGCAAGCCCTGCTGTTAATGGCCATGAACCCTGCGCTGCAGTACCAGCCAGCAATGAACCCAGTATAGGACCTGTACATGAAAAAGAAACAATAGCAAGCGTAAAAGCCATAAAGAAAATTCCAACCACGTCAAGACCTGACCTTGCACTTGCTTTGTTTGCCAGTCCACCTGGCAAGGTAATTTCAAAATATCCAAAAAATGAAATAGCAAACACAATGAAAATGACGAAAAAGAAAAGGTTTAACCATACGTTGGTTGAAAAATTATTGAGTACTTGCGGCGATGCATGGAAAATATGAAAAGGTAAACTAAGCAACACGTAAATGAGAAAAATTGAAAGACCATACACGAGTGCATTCAATATTCCCTTATGCCTGCTCTGCTGTTTGGTAAAAAAAGACACCGTCAACGGTATCATAGGAAAAACACAGGGAGTGAGCAAGGCAATAAAACCTCCGATTAGTCCAAGGATAAATATCCCCATCATGCTTTTATTCTCTGTCACCTCATCGCCGCAATTATTTACCGGATGATCAATATCAATGCTGTCGATTCTTATTCTCGTTGTAGAGGCGACGCCGCCTTCCAGCGATATAGTGAATGGAAAGGAGGCCGTATAAAATTCATCGTTGCGTCCATAACTATAAGTGAGGGTACCCTGCAATTGAGCAGGCACAGTTCCGGAGATAGCGATCTGTTTCTTCCATTTGGAGGCGCCTTCATAGATTTTAGTTGTACCATCGAAAACGGTGCTGTTAACTTCCTTTAAAGTCCCTTCCGCAGCAAAATTTTTCTGTTGATCAATGGCGGAATCGCCAAATTTTAGTTCAGTTGCAGTTGCAAGATCAGGAATAGTTTGCGACGGGGAATATAGTTGCCAGCCTGGAACACCTGCCGTCGAAAAGATCAGTTCATATCTGTCGCTATCAATCTTTTTTGAAGACACATCCCATTTATACAACGATAGTGAATCCTGGGCATTGAGGCAACCAGCAAAAAAAAGCAACACTAAACCCACACCGACTATGCGAGCAAAATAATTCATTGTCCAATTCTTAAAAGCAAAACGAGCCTTTAGTAAAAGCTCGTTCACAAAGTTCGTTAATCATTCGTTTTATTTTATTGCAAGATTGAAGTTGACGGTTTTGGGAGGTAAACATTTTTTATCGTCACAGGTTTGAAACTCTACACTTCCGGAAACATTCGTTTTTGCGTTTGATTTTAATTTCACTACCTGCACAAAATCTACCTTGTTTGAATACTGGTGAGCCGAAACACCCAGGTTTTTGTCCGTAAATTTTTCCATCTTGCCGACTTCTTTTACTTTACCATCCAGCTTAAGCAACGGATTATTGTTTATTGTAACGCTGGTAGGAATAGCTATTGCATCGGAGGGCTGATCCTGTGAATACAGATGCCAACCTGATTGAATATCCGCAGTGAGATGCACCTCAAAGGTTTTGTCTGAGATCTTCTTAGTGTTAAAAGTCCAGCTTACGGGGCTTTGCGCATTCAAAAGATAAGCTCCGGAAACCAGGACAATCGTAAATATCCATTTCTTCATGATATAATTATTACAAGACAAAAATCTTCTTTTAATTTCTATATTCCTGTTAAAAATTGGGAGCCTGTAATTATCCCTGGTTTACAAGCTGTTCTGTCATCAAAAGGCTCTTTAGTATTTGCCGGCCATCGATATTTTCAAGAGAATGTGAACAAGCGCGTTCGGGATGAGGCATCATGGCAAAGACATTTCGACTTGAGTTACAGATACCCGCAATATTTCTGAGTGACCCGTTTGGATTTGCTGCCGGCGTTAGATTTCCATTCTCATCGCAATACCTGAAAATTACCTGGTCATTTACCTCCAGGTCATCAATCGTTTTTTCATCCGCATAGTATCGTCCTTCGCCATGAGCTATGGGTATTTTATAAATATTTTCGCTGTTGTCCGTTATAAAAACATTCTTCCCGATAAACTGTTGATTTGCGTTTCGCAAAAGAACACCGGGCAGCAAATGTGACTCACATAATATCTGGAAGCCGTTGCAAATTCCCAGGACCTTGCCTCCCCTTTTCGCAAACTCGATAACGCTCTGCATCATCGGGCTGAACCTGGCTATCGCTCCGCAACGGAGGTAATCACCATAAGAAAACCCGCCGGGTAAAATGATACAATCTTCCGTGGAAAACATGCTAAGATCTTTGTCCTTATGCCAAAGCATGATCACTTCCTGGCTAAGTTCATCGGTAAGTGCGTCATGTGTGTCCCTGTCACAATTAGAACCTGGAAAAACAACAACACCAAATTTCATAAAGTCATTTTAGGATTCACAAAGATAAAGATGATCGGTGAGAGTAAAAGTTGAAAACGGTTATTAATTCCAGTGTGGTCCATAATATTGATAAACCAAAACAAAGGCGACAGATGTCCAAAAAAGTACCAGCGGAAATAATTTTTTTTGAGGGTAAAAATATGTGCAGGCATGAAATGCTGCGAACGGTGGTGCAGCCATCACCCAATTTTCGAAAGTATTGCTCGTGTTCACGAAAGGAACAAATATGGCCACAAGCAAATAGACAAGAACAAGACTCCAGCCCTTGCGTATTTGAATAAGCATTCGACGCAGGTTGTCCTGGATGAAATACCCCCCTGTTAGAAAAGGAACCATCAGTAAAAGGGCGCTGGCTGCGAGCCAAATTGATTGTTGCAATGAAGGCATTTGCACCGTGAGATAAGGCAATATTTTTTCAGGGGTCCACGATCCCGACAAAAAAAGATATATCCCATAAAAATAGTACGGCGATGTCAGTCCTAGCAGGCAAAGCAGCCACTCATTGATTCGAAAAGGTCTCATGATCATGAGTGCGAACAAAACCCATATAATAAACGTAATGGAAGGGAAGAAAATAAAACTGGAAATGCCGATCGCCAGCCCGGTGTTGAACACGATCCCTTTTGCCTTGGGATGATTATACATCTTAAAAAGCCATCCGAGAACGAAGATCAGTAGCGTGTTGATCAGCAAGGGTGCGGAAAAATAATTCCATTCCGGAAAAAAAGAAGTAATAAGAAGGTAGGCCATGCCCGGCAGATAGTTAGGCCTGTTCATCATCCGGAAATTATTGATGAGCGTGGTCAATGAAAGGGCTTGGGTAAAAAGTAGCAGGAAAGCTAAGGCCGGATAAAGAATAGAATTTGTTGTACCGGCTTTCGAGAACAATCCTAAAATGCTATGAAATAATACCCCATCCTTCGGCTGAACACTTACGGAATGAGGATGGACAAACATGGGCAACTTTATGAGCAACCCAAAAAACAGCAGCACTAAAATATTGGCCGGGTTTTTTTGTCTAAAAATTCCGATCACGGATATGGATTTATGTTGGTTTTGTTAGTTAAACTCAATTTTGGCAAAACATATCGTGTTTCTATACAAGCAAGGAACAACCATTTGATGGGCGCTTACCTGCTTACCATACTTAGCCATGAATTCAAAGCCCTTATCAAGATTCTTCAAAGTCGGGTTACGGGCAATTTGTCCACCAGGCGCGACAGTGTAATCGTTCAACAAATTAACTCTTCTTTCTTCCATGTTGAAAAGAAAATGAAGCTGACCTCCTGTATTCATTAACTGATACGAAATGAGATCGTCTGTATCATCATCAAATTGTTCTTTTGAAATTACGTTATTCCATTGTAAGCTTCCGTTTTTGTCAAATGAAAAAATTACAATATTGTCCGCATGATAACGAACATTTTGGGAGTTGTAGTTTCTTGAACGGTACCATAAACTATTGTAATAGGGCGAATAGGAATAATAATCATAGGGGCTGTAGAAAGGTGAACCGTAAAGGTAATCCCATCGATTCCACGCGTTGTACCGCGACGTGGTATAAAATGCTTCACTGCCTATTATAAAACCGCCGTCTTTTTTCACAATGATGTTGCGGATAAAATAATCATTGAAGGCCATTTTTATATTGGCATCTCCTTTCGCATCACGCCGCAAATCTTCCCCGAAAGTTACCGTGTTTTCCATCTCCGGTTTGCCGTTTACCTTGTCCCATACATAATAATAAAATCCATCAATGTTCCCACGGCGTTCTTTATAATAAAATGAAGTAAGGAAGAAACGGTTGTGGGCGTTATCAACTTTAATATGGACCTCGTCAAGATATTTTTTGTCAATATTCAGTTCGTTGACGAAGAATGAATCAGCCTGGGCATATTTTACGACCATGGCAGTCCGGCTGATCACATCGCTATTTTGACGCGAAAATTTTGCGAATACGAAATCCCCGTCATTATCCACATAGTACTCATCGAGGTAGTCATTCTTATCATCCATCGGCATATTGATCACGCTTCTTTTTATGGATTGCAGGCTATCATTAAAAAGATTTGTCGTGATCACAAAATTGTCCTTGTTCTTGCTGTTGATCTTAAACACCATGAGCTTGCTTTTGTCCTCGCTGGTGATCACGCTATAAATTTTGTCGTTCGCGGAAAAACCGATATGCGTAGTATCTAATTCCACGACTTCAGATATTTTTTTTCCTTTACCGTTGATCTTTGCCGCCATACAGTGAACCACATTCTTCTTTTGATATTGATAAATGGCATAAAAAAAGTCGGTGTACGGAAAGAAATCGATGCTGACCAGGCGCTCATCGGGCATGAATTCCTGCCCAACCTTTGACACTTCTTTCATGTCATTATCATAAATGGTGATCCAATTTTTGCTCTTCAAATTTTTATAGATAAGGAAATTTCCGTCGATCTTCCCAATTATTTCAAAGACCATTCTGCGCGAATCGTCCTTTTCGGGTTCGGAGTAAACAATCCTTTGGGCATTAAGAATATTTGCAATAACGAGGATACAAATTGAAGCAAAAAGCAATCGCTTGCTAAACATATAAGACTTTGATTTTTTGCCTATTAAAATTAAATATTGCAACCAAAATTGCGGCTTTTATTTTGGTTATAGTGCCACAGCCTTGTTAATAACTGTAAGACAATAAATAAACGCTGAAGGTTGCTGCTCGCTTATCCGAAATATTAAATATTATCCTACGATTTTCCGAAGTTATTACTTGTAATTTATTTTTCG
>Ga0207679_10000358_pt1 | contig 33285 bp, 28 predicted proteins | sample KBSC73metaG_FD_184320 | JGI IMG/M metagenome (GOLD analysis project Ga0207679, IMG submission 184320) | Corn rhizosphere microbial communities from Kellogg Biological Station, Michigan, USA - KBS C7-3 metaG (SPAdes) (version 2) | ecosystem: Host-associated > Plants > Roots > Rhizosphere > Soil ... | reverse complement strand
ACAGAAATAAAAAACTGTCCAGCACCTGAAAATTTGGAATCTCTAAAAAATAAGTCGCAGAAAGAACCTGCAAAACTGCAAGAACTATGATAGGAATTGTCGCGTCTTTAAGAGGAAGCATTGCAATTGTAGTTGCTATTGTAACAACTTAAAGACCCAGCCTGCCAATAACGCGCCAATCACCGGGCCAACTACGGGGATCCATGAATAACTCCAGTCACTATTTCGTTTGTTGGGTATCGGCAACAGGAAATGAGCGATTCGCGGCCCAAGATCTCTCGCAGGGTTGATAGCGTAACCTGTAGGGCCACCAAGAGATAAGCCAATTGCCAGGACTAACAAACCAACTGGTAGCGCTTCCAATGTTCCCATTTTTATTTCAGGCTTCGACATTAATGATGCCCCGATCACCAAAATGAAGGTTCCAACAATTTCGGTGATCAAATTGTAACCCGCATTACGAATAGCCGGACCCGTACAAAACACCGCAAGTTTAGCATCGGCATCTACTGTCTCATCAAAATGTTTTTTATAAGCCAGCCATACGATTACGGCACCTGTAAATGCCCCGGCAAACTGAGCAACGATATAAGGAATAACATTATTCCAATCAAAGTCAGCAAACCAGGCTACCGCTAGTGTGACAGCCGGATTCAGGTGACCGCTCCCCCCGAGATGATTCGATGTAAACACTCCAGTGAAAACAGCCATTCCCCATCCAAACGTGATGACGATCCATCCGCTGTTATTTCCTTTCGTCTTGCTGAGTACAACATTGGCAACAACGCCATCACCGAGAATAATGAGTAAGGCGGTGCCAATAAATTCGCCGAGAAATGGAGACATAGAAACTAAATTGTGGTTTGTAGTTTATCGTTTGAAGTTGGAAGATAGTTTTTTGCTATTGAATTGAAGCCATCAATTTCATTTTTGATCCATTCTTCACTTTTGTTCAATTCTTTCGCCATAAGTTCAGCCACTACAGGAGCAGATTCAATAGAAGCTTTCGCGTCTAAAAACAAAGCCCTGGTTCTCCTCGCTAAAAAGTCGTCGACTGTCATACACATCTCATTTCTGATAGCCCACAGAATTTCTGCGTTGATAAATGGAAATACCGGGTGAATCTGCTTTGAGAATGTTTTGTCAGATTCAATGATAGCCCGGACGCCTTGCTCATCTGTACCATAATAATAAAGAGGTTTGTTGAAATCCGTGTCGTCTTTATATCCATGGATATGCAGATCCTTTGTCCGGCAATCCCTGTCTGCTAGTCCTGCCTTCGGAACGACGATCTCCAAAACATCTTCGGCCATTTTACGGTAGGTCGTCCATTTACCACCGGTAATTGTTATCAATTCCGAATTAGTAACAGTAATGTTATGATCTCTTGATAAAGCTGCCGTTGTCTTCGAATGCGCTCTCACTAATGGTCTCAAACCGGCGAAAACACTTCGGATATCTGATCGATCCGGATCCTTTGTCAAATATCTTTGGATGTGATGGAGAACAAATTCAACTTCTTCCTGCAGGGCCTTTGGTTCTGGCGATGAATTTTTTACCGGCGTATCTGTTGTACCAACAATAATTTTATTATGCCACGGCACGGCAAACAAAACTCTTTTATCATCTGTTCGGGGTATCATGATCGCTGTTTCGGATGGAAGAAACTCCCTGTCCAAAACAATATGGATCCCCTGGCTCAAAGTGACAAGACTTTCAGTCCTTGCATCATCCATTTTCAAAATCGAATCGGTAAACACACCGGTGGCATTGACTACAGCCTTTGCTTTTACTTGATATGAGGTAGAGCCCGAGGGTGTGTCATTCAAACTATCCTTCAGCATCACTCCGCAAACTCTACCATTTTCCTTCAGCAATTCTTCCACACTCATATAATTGATGATCGTTGCGCCATGATCAGCTGCCGTCATTGCAAGATGGATAGCGAGCCTGGCATCATCAAATTGTCCATCGTGATACAATACTCCCCCACGCAAGCCGTCGGGGTCAAGGGTCGGCGCAAGATGCAAGGTTTCTTCTCTCGATAAGAATTGCGAAGGACCAAAACCCAAACTTCCCGCCATCCAATCGTAAACCTTCAAACCAATTCCATAAAAAGGCCCTTCCCACCATTTATAGTTTGGAACAATGAAAGCCTGGTTCTTTACCAGATGCGGTGCATTCTTTATCAGGATGCCCCGTTCTTTCAAAGCTTCCATGACCAGCTTAATATTGCCTTGCTGTAAATAACGAACACCGCCGTGCACCAATTTGGTACTGCGCGAAGAAGTGCCTTTTGCAAAATCAAACTTTTCAACGAGCAGGGTTTTGTATCCGCGTGAAGCCGCATCTACAGCAATTCCCAGGCCTGTAGCACCGCCACCGACGATGCAAATATCCCAGGTGGGAGTAACCTGCAATTGTTGTATCATTTCAGCGCGACGCAAGTATTCTCTTTAAAGGAAGGTAAAGCAATCTTAGAATTATTTTTCCATAAAAATTGCGATTGATTTTTATTATTTTGGCCGCTTTAATCGGAAATAATAAAAAATAAACCTCGAAAATGAAAGCTCTTAAATCGCTCACGCTGCTTCTATTTTCTTTTTTCGTAGCTCTCTTTGCTTTTTCGCAGACCAGTACTGTCTTGAATTATTTGCCCGCGAATGCAAAAATGATCATCAAAATTAATTCGGCCAGCCTTGGGCAAAAATTGAAATGGGAAGACCTGATGAAATATAAAATGATCGAGGACCTGTTTAAGGATGTGCCCGAGGAAGGAAAGAATTTTTTGAAGAATCCGTCGCAAACTGGTATCGATTTCAACAAGGGATTGTTTTTAGTTATCCCGGGAGACAAGAGTAACCAAAAATTAGACCCCGTCTTCTATGCTGCCCCAAAGGATACATTGCTTATCGCATCTATGATAAAGAAAATATTTCCCGGGAAAAAATCTGTCAAAACCGCTTACGGCAGAATAATCGTTGATAAGCACACTGCCTTTGCATGGAGTAAGGACATCGTTATATTGACCGGTGACGATGCTAAAAAGGAATCGACATCTGGTGCAAAGTCGACTGCGACAACGGAGTTGACAAGATTGAAAGAATTAAATGACAGGTGTAAGATGCTATTAAATCAACATCAGCGTATCGTTAACAACGAATATTTCCGTTCACTTTTAAAAGAGGAAGGAGATCTCTATTTATGGGCAAACAATACGACAACGGCCCAGGACCCAAAAAAAAGCAGGGCGCAGGTTCTTGCTCTGCTTAACAGAAACTTAATGCGAAGCGCAGATTATACTTCGGGCGTAATAAAATTCGATAATGGGAAGGTCACGATGCAAATGAAAGGCTATATGCCGGCATCTATCGATTCAATTTACAACAAGTATCCATTAGGGAACATCAACACGGAAGTCTTAAAAAAACTGCCAGAGGGCCACCCGATCTTCCTTTACTTATTCCGTTTTTCACCGGCTATGATAAATGAAATAGTTACAAAGGCTGGAGCGGACAATCTTCTTGATAGCCTGAATAAGAAAAATATAAAGACAGAAGATATTCTTGCGGCGTTGCAGGGAGATGCAATGCTGGCGGTAACAAAAGTTTCGGATTTTTCTGAAGAAGATTCACTGACCAGTAAATTGAATGGCATGCAGGTCTTTGTCGCCGGGCACCTAAATGACAAGGAAAAATTTGAACACTTAATCTCGTTACTAGAAACTAAAAAAGATTCTGGAAATGATAACCCGGTAAGAAAAATACCAAAGCCCTTCATTCTTTCCAATGATTCGATCTTTGTTCTGTCCAGTTCTCAAATGGCCGCCCAAAAATTTTTGAGTTCTGGGGGGAATAATTTGGAAACTGAAAAATTATTTCAACCATACAAAGACTATCCCGGTACCGCGATCTTTGACCTGCGGACTATTTTTGGATTGGCGGGTCAGTTAGTGCTAAAACAAAAAACATCGGAAGAGGCAAAGCAGTCTATGGAGATATTGGGGATGTTCGACAAACTGATCATCTATTCCGGGCCACATACTGATAATTACACGCCAGGAACAATGGAATTGATGCTTGTCGATAAAGATGAAAATAGCCTGAAACAATTTTTGAATCTTTTAGACCTGCTCAATTCCGTGAAACCGAAGGCATCGACGGCTTATAATAGAATGTTGCCAAACAAATAAATAGTTAAGCCCGGATTTTATATTCTTTGGTAAGAGCATCGGCAGGAATGCGAAGCAGCTTACTAAATTTACGAATCATCGTGAGAGAAAGCGGTTGTTTATAGTTTAATATTTTACTGACAGTCCCTTTATCGCCATATTCTTTCGCTAAATCAGAGGGCTTATATCCAAATTCCTCCATCCTTATTTTAATAAACTCAATAGGATCAACATCCGGCATATCCCATTGTTGTTCTTCATACTGGTTTATTAGAAAAGCGAGGAGAAGCTTCTCTTTATGCTCATCCGTTCCTTTCTTTGCTTCTTTGATTTGTTCGTACCTATTCACAGCTTCGTCGTAATTCTTTTTGTTTTCTATAAGAAACCATTGTTTCATACTAAATCGTTTCAGGATCTATCTTATCATATTCATTGTGAGCCCCAATAAAGCGAACCTCGACAATTTGGTCTTCATAGTCAATTTGTGCGATTAATCTGTAGGTATTATGAACGATCTCAAATCTCGCACGATTGTTCTTGATCATTTTGGCCTTTGGAAAATCGGCTAATACATCCTGTTTCTTTTTCCAACTAATTCTTTCAACAACCATTCTCCAAACAACTAGACTTTTTCTAGCATCAGCATGTTTCTTTGCAAAGGCATTTAGTCTTTCTAGATAAACGATAAGCATATAAGCTCATTTTAAATTTAATAATGTCGCTTACAGATTGGCGTAAAAAATTCATCAAAAACGCCGCTTATCGTTACTACCCACGATAAACTTGTCTTTCTAAGAATTGGGTTTATGCAAGATACAGAAAAGTTGGTATTTTACCAACTTGGCGTAAGATTTTCTAATAGAAATATCTCTATAAATTGGTTATCCCGACGCTAGGGTCGGGATCGGAATGGCGAAAATTCTTATTGATCTGCCCAGGCTATAGAAGCTTTAACCGCCCGTCGCCAACCATTCAATAATTCATTTGCTTTTGCAGTTTCCAGTTGCGGAGAAAACGTTTTATCAACCTGCCATTGTTGTTGTATCTCTTCAATATTCTTCCAGTAGCCAACAGCAAGACCGGCAAGGTAAGCAGCGCCGAGTGCGGTTGTCTCAGTAATGCGCGGCCGCACAACTTTGCAATGAAGAATATCGGATTGGAATTGCATCAGGCCGTTGTTTACTGTTGCACCGCCATCAACCCGCAGTTCTGTAATATTAATGCCGGCATCAGCTTCCATAGCTTTCAATACATCATAAGTTTGATAGGCGATGCTGTCAAGAGCCGCCCGGGCAATATGCGCATTACTACTACCTCTTGTCAATCCAAACAAAGTACCCCGCGCATGTTGGTTCCAGTGAGGTGCACCCAGACCCGCAAATGCCGGAACAAGATATACGCCGCCTGAATCAGTGGCATTTGCCGACAGTTCTTCCACCTCGTTTGATGTCTGGATAATTTTTAAAGCATCCCGAAGCCATTGCACCACGGCGCCGGCAATGAACACTGAGCCTTCGAGTGCATATTCAATTTTATCGCCAATTTTCCAGGCAATTGTCGTGATCAAATTATTTTTTGAGACAATCGCTTTTGTACCTGTATTCATCAGCATAAAGCAACCGGTGCCATACGTATTCTTCACCATACCTGGTTGTGTGCACAGCTGGCCAAACAATGCTGCCTGCTGATCACCTGCGATGCCCGCAATAGGTAAATGCGAATCGGGAATGATGTTGCCGCTAACTCCGTAAATTTTGCTCGAAGCTTTGACCTCCGGAAGTATTGACCTCGGAACGGAAAAAATTTCGAGTAATTCATCGTCCCATTCAGCAGTATGAATATTCAGCAGCATAGTTCGTGACGCATTGGACACATCCGTAACATGAACTCCCCCATCCGTTAGTTTCCATATGAGCCACGAGTCGATGGTTCCAAAGGCAAGTTCGCCATTCTCCGCTTTCTGTCGCGCACCAGGAACATGATCAAGTATCCATTTCAATTTACTGGCAGAAAAATATGCATCGATCACTAGCCCCGTTTTTTGTTTGATAAGTTCACTGAGGTTCGCAGCCTTTAGCTCATCACAAAATGCGGCCGTTCTCCTGTCCTGCCAAACGATCGCGTTACAAATTGGTTTGCCTGTTTTACGCTCCCATACCACCGTCGTCTCACGTTGGTTCGTGATGCCGATGCCTGCAATTTGTTTCATCTTGATGTCGGCCCGGGCCATGGCCGCAGCCATCGTACCAAATTGTGTGCTCCAGATTTCTTCCGCATCGTGTTCTACCCAACCGGGTTGCGGAAAAATTTGTTTGAATTCTTTTTGAGCCACGCTGATAATATTTCCCTGCTTGTCAAACACCATGCTGCGACTGCTTGTAGTTCCCTGGTCCAGGGCGAGGATGAAATGTGAAGGCATGCGAATTAAAAGTTTAAAAGTTCACGAGCCTGCCTGCCGGTAGGCAGGGTTCCAAGTTTCATAGCCATTTGAAAGGTAAAAAATTTATGGAAAATGATTTTATGTACTCAGCGACAGCAATACATTCAGCTTCGTTGCAGTTCGTCCCCGTCTTGTCGGGATTGCACTCTTGTCCGTCCCACTCGCCATTCAGCCTCTTATTTCACACAAACCTGTGCTGACTCGCCGGGTAGAAAGAGAAAAATACATTATGGGGATACCCAAATAGGCGACCTTCTTCACCAAGACGTAAAATGAGAATGGAAGTCGCAACGAACGACAATTGTTCACTATCTTATTACCTTAGTAGAAGAACAATCTAAATGAAAAATACCTTATTAGCTTATTAAACAAAGCTAACTGAAATAAGGTAAATAAGGTTAGTGTCGTTACGACAAGTCCTACTAAGGTAATAAAGTCAAACACGGACAAACGTCGAGAATCTTTGACTCTTTGCAATATCTTAGTCCGCAGTTGCTAAATGAAACTTAGCTATGAACAGCTTCATCATTTATATCATGGGAGTTTCCGGTTCGGGGAAAACAACGATAGGAAAAAAATTAGCAGCAAGAATTGGATTGCCATTCTTTGACGGAGATGATTTTCATTCACCGTCAAACAAAGAAAAAATGAAACAAAGTATTCCATTGACCGATGAAGACAGAAAAGAATGGTTGTTAAAAATGAACCAGGCTGCAAAGGATGAGGCAAAACTAGCCGGAGCCGTGTTTGCTTGCTCTGCGCTTAAAGAAAAATACAGAACCATCTTATCATCCGGGATTGCAATTCCTCTGTATTGGGTATTTCTACAAGGAAGTTTTGAGCTGATCAAAAAAAGAATGGATGAAAGGAAGGATCATTTTATGCCACCTAGTTTGCTGGCATCTCAATTTGATGCTTTGGAAATTCCCGTAAACTCAATAAAGATCGATATCGCAAAAGATCCGGATGAAATTGTTGAAAAGATCATGTCAGAGATCGAGATTAAAAGCTCAACCTGAAACTTCCAAAAACTCCAAAAGCATGATCTCCCTTTTTATCGAGAGTTGCAGGCAATACACGCCAGATAAAGTCAACCCTCAGAACGTGAAGTATGTTGTCGATACCAGTGCCTAACTCCATATAGGTTCGGCCATTAAGGGTTTGAAAACTATTTCCCTGTTTAAAGTTGAGTTCATAATTAGCATCACTCAAGCTTCCCCACAGCACTTTAGCGGTCCACAGTTGTCTCCATCTCAGTTTTGGAATCAAGCGAAATATACCATTCCCAATAATATGCTCCATGCTTACGCCCAGGTATTTGTCGGTAAGGAATTCATACCTGTTCATCATGTTAAACGCATATTTATTATAATAGTATAATTCATTGCCGGGAGCAATATTCAACTGAGTATAGGGAAGAGTTCCGAATGTTCTCCCTGCAAACACGAACCAAAAAAGGTTTCCGTAAGGTGGAATTTTAACATAATCAGAAATGCTCGCGGAGAGTTTCCAGTAATCGTACGCGCTTCCTGCAAAACCTGAAAGACCTTTTGCAATATTTATCTCACCGATCGGGTATGGGCTTCCCAAACTGGCGCGAAAAAAATTCCCATCTACGAATTTCTCCAGGTAAGCGATCCTGATACGGTAGGCTATTTCAAAATTTGTGAGCGGATCTCCTACTCCGTATGTGGGAAAAGAATCTGCCGGCGGAAGATTTTGTAAGGGAAGAGAAGTTTTGTGTGTGAATGTGACCGTGTTTGACATCCACGGGGTGATCTCTTTAAAGAAGGCAAGCTTGAATTCTTTGTTCTTAATGTATTTGAGAGGTACATATCCCTTTCGTATTGCGGGTGCAAATATGTTATCGGAAGTCACCTCGCCATAATAGTTTTGTCCGTGATCGAGATCGTTAAGAAATGAAGCATTGATATAAGATCGCGGGTATGTTTTTTTAGGCAAATAGAATACTTCGCCTAGTCCTTTTAAATGCTTATCGCCGAAACCGTAAGCGAGGTAAGTGTGAAGCCAGACCTTCCTATTGAAATGTTTATTAGTGCCCAGGTCAAATCGCATCCTGAATCCTTCCCATCCATTTGCAGTGACCCAGTTATACCACGGTCCTATTTCAAAATTGCCAACATTCTTATAACCTGCACCAATAAAATATGCAGTATTCGTCAATCGCTTGAACTCCGGTGCCCGCATCAGCGTGTCGATCGTCCTGATGATCGCTTTCTCATTTTTTGTGAGTGTATCATGTCTTGAAGCCGACCAAAAAGAAGTATCCTTTGCATTGGCCCCGGGAGTGGTAATAATTTCTTCAAGCGATCTGTTTTTTGACAATTCATTGGAAACCGAAGTGTCATTCACTACGACATTGCGATACGTTGTTGTCTTTCTTCCAACAAAACTGGCGGATTCCTTTCCAAAAGGCGCGAGGTCGGCCACAAACTTGTCTTTTGATAAGAACCATGTGCTATCATCGATCAATTTGTATTCCTGGATGAGACTTAGCTTCTCTAAGAAATTTACGTTGGCATCCTTCCCCAAACGCAAATTCATTTTCTGAATGGCAAACGTTGTGTCATTCACCCAACAATCCCCTTCAAAGGTATTTTCACCGTGATGTTTGGGAGTAAATACAAGATGATAAAATTTATGGCGAGCAATAAATTGGGTATCTGTTACCCGGTAATTATAGTACGCATCCCCGTTATCACTGGCAGGACTTACAAACTGCCGGTCAAACACAGGAATGAAATTGTCATAGATATTTATGTTTTGATCCATGCCGCCCAAAAATTTCAAAATGCTTTCGTTCTTTACCCCATTTGTATTTGCGGCCTTGATCACCTCTCTTCTTCGCAGAGGTCTCTTTTGATAGTAATAGTCAGAAATGGCTTCTGTGAGATAGGTTGGAAGTATCGGGGGCATTTCCGTTGAATCAATGTTACTGTTGATAAGATTGGTGACCGGCCTCAGCGGCTTTAGTTTTGCGAGCCCTTTGAAATTGATATTTTTCAGATCGATCTCAAGCTTGTTGTATAACTCGTATGAAAAATTATCAAACCTATACCGGTCATTCTTGTCTTTATTTTTTACGATCTTTCGCCACACAAGTAGTCCCTTGTTCACTCTCACTTTTACTTTTACCCCTTCATTAAATGTTCCCCGTTCCATCCATATCACTGTCGTAACGGAATCTTTTGCTGGATCCATGTAAAGCTTATAAGGCTGATAACCGACGCAGGTTATCTCCAACGTATCGGAAGGCCACTGGTTTAATGAAAAAAGAAAAGCTCCTGACGAATCAGAAAGCATCCCGGTTTGAGTTCCCTTAAAATAAACTGAGGCAAAAGGAATTGTTTCGTCGCTGTGAAAGTCTTTGATGCGGCCGAAAATGATCTTTTTCTGCGCATGGGTACCTAATGCCAGGAGAATAAAACCGAGGATAAAAAATACTTCCAATCTTCTCATACACAAGTACAAAGGTAAAGAACGGTGAGTGGAGTCATTTATTTTGCGTAACTCGAGTCAAATAAACGGAAAAAAATTTTGACGTATTAAAATTTGATAATTACTTTGTATTACAAAGTGCTTTTTATGAGCAGACAAAATCAACTCGAAACCATGCAAGAGATCAGTGATATCAAACGTATCATGGAACGGTCCTCACGATTTATTTCACTCAGTGGCCTGAGCGGTATAGCCGCAGGCCTTTGCGCCCTGGCCGGCGCCTATTTCGCGAACAACATCCTTAATGATTATTTTTCTGAATACAATCATGGGACCGGCTATACTGATAGAAATTTTGATTCGCTAAAGATCAAGCTCCTCGTATTGGCGGGTGTTGTGCTGGCCGCTGCTTTGGTCCTCTCGTTTATTTTTACCTGGAGAAGAGCAAAACAAAACCACCTACCTATTTGGGATCTCACAGCAAGAAAATTGATGTGGAATATTTTAATCCCTTTGTTATCAGGCGGACTTTTTATCCTTGCCATGTTACAGTACAGTGAGTGGCGGTTTGTCGCTCCGGCTTGTTTGATCTTCTACGGTCTTGCATTGGTGAATGGGAGCAAATATACTTTGACCGATATACGGTATTTGGGTTATTTGGAGATTGTGCTCGGCCTCGTCAATACCCAGTTTACCGGGTACGGTTTGTATTTCTGGGCTGTTGGTTTTGGTGTACTTCATATTATTTACGGCGTGCTGATGTGGTGGAAATATGAGAGGGCCGTAGTCAATGTTCGATAGTCATTTAGCGAATGACCAAAATGAGTTTAATGACAAATGACTTATCATGAAGAATCCTATAAATGGTTTAAATAAAGTTTTTGACAACCGCGTTCGTCTCGGTGTTATGAGTGTATTGATGGTGAATGAGGAAGTCAATTTCAATGACCTCAAACAAATGCTCGAAGTAACGGATGGAAATCTTGCTACCCACCTGGTAAATCTTGAAGACAACGGGTATATCAGAGTGCACAAGGGATTTATTGGGAGAAAAACAAATACAACCTATGCAATTACCAAGTCCGGTGAAAAGGCATTCTCTGATCATATTGCAGCATTGGAAAATATGATCAAGGGAGTAAAATAAATTTTTTTTGATTAAACACTTTGAAATGCAAAGTACTTTTAAAATGGACAGAACTAAAAAGATCATAAGACGCTGGCTGGTCTTCTTTATGATCATGCTTGCACTAAGCGGCATTACAGCTATACCAGCCGAATGGGAGTTATCCATTGTTGTTAAATTCTTTGAAGAGAATTCAGCAATTGGAAGTTGGTTAAATGAAATCTATGCTGCGGTACACGAGACCGGCAAAAAATATCCGTATTTGTTCTATGGTTACGATTGGCTGGGCTTTGCCCATATCATTATAGCGATTGCTTTTATCGGACCATACAAGGATCCCGTTAAAAATAAATGGGTGCTTGAATTCGGAACCATTGCGTGCTTCCTCATTATTCCATTTGCACTGTTTGTTGGTTATTCCAGGGGAATACCTTTTTGGTGGAGACTTATTGATTGTTCATTTGGGATCCTCGGTTTAATTCCATTGGGCATTTGTTATAACAAAACAACGGAACTGGAAAAAATACAGAAGGAAGAACAATTGATCTATTCATTTTAAACAACGATTATGTTTTTATGAAAAAGAATTACTTCATCTCGCATTTTGCCGCACTCATGTTGACGACGATTCTTTGTGGCCTCATATATGTCTCCGTTCAACACTTACATCGTTCCGGCGCTAACGATCCTCAACTTGAAATTGCCCTGGATCTAAAAGATGCCATTGAGAACAATCAATCCACAGTAAAATGGATGTCTTCCGACAGTATTGAGATATCAAAAAGCCTGTCGGTTTTTAAAACCTTTTACAATGCGAATGGGGAACCGTTACAATCTACCGGTTTTTTGGATGGCCGACTGCCCAGGATACCAAAAGGTGTTTTCGATTTCACCGCCAAATGCAAAGAGGACGTACTCACCTGGCAACCCCGCGCAGGTGTAAGAATGGCAATGGTTGTGGAAGCGATTAACTCACCGCAAATAGCATTTGTTGCAGTTGGCCGTTCATTAAAAGAAGTTGAAAACAGGGAATCCACTCTTGTAACAATGGTCCTTGTTGCATGGCTCGTGTGCAGTGGTGTCATCATTCTTCACTTCCTGTTGTCCTGTTTTACGCGTAATAACTAAAAAAATAAAAATGGAAACAATTATTCAAAGCACATGGCAAAAAAGTAAACTAATTATCAAAGGATTGATCATTGGAGTACTGGCGTTGTTACTTTTAATACCCGCAGAGTTTGTACAGAACCTCATAAAAGAAAGAGAAGCGCGTGAAAAGGAAGCGTTTACTGAAGTAAGCAGTAAATGGGCAGACCGCCAAAACATCACCGGACCTGTTTTGGTGATCCCGTATACAAAAGCTACAAAGGACAATAATGGGGGACCAATTACCATTAAATCATTTGCTTATTTCTTACCCGACAAGTTAAACATCGAGTCAGCCGTTAGACCGGAAAAAAGATATCGTGGCATTTATGAAGTAATGCTTTACTCGTCTTCAATAAAACTAAATGGAAGTTTCACTGCCCTTTCTCTGCAAAAATTAAACCTTGTCCCATCAGATATGGTTTGGAATGAAGCCTATGTATGCCTTGGCATCACAGATGCAAAAGGATTGAAAGATGAATTACAACTAACCTGGAACGATTCAACGTTGCCATTGACTCCTTCAGTCATCAACAACGCTGTGCTTAAGGAAGGATTCATTTCACCTGTGATCATAAATGAAACAACCGCAAACGCCACGATAAATTTTTCATCACAGATCAGCCTGAATGGCTCCCAGCAATTGTTGTTCACTCCTGTCGGAAAGCAGACCACGGTTCAAATGCAATCGACCTGGCCAGATCCGAGTTTTACGGGGAACCAACTGCCTGATTCATCGGGCATTTCTCGAAAAGGTTTCCAGGCCCGATGGAAGAGTCTTTCTCACACAAGAAATTTTCCGCAAGCCTGGAAAGATGATAGTTATATCTTGAGTTCGGCCTCATTCGGTGCTGACCTTTTCATTCCTGTAAACGGTTATCAAAAAACAATGCGCTCTGTGAAGTATGCAATACTTTGCATACTGCTGAGTTTTACAGCATTCTTCCTGATCGAGACCAATAATAAAAAATCGGTGCATCCTGTGCATTACGCACTCATCGGTTTCGCCCTGATACTATTTTATACTCTTCTATTATCGTTCTCCGAATACATTGGCTTTAACGGGGCTTATGCCATCGCTACTGCTGCAACGGTTGGACTGATAACATGGTTCGTAAAAGGCCTGCTGCAATCAATGAAGTTGTCGGTGCTATTGTCGATCGTACTGGTACTGCTCTATTCATATGTATTCACCATTTTGCAATTACAGGACTACGCCTTACTCCTCGGCAGTGTAGGGTTGTTTTTGACATTGGCAGTCGTCATGTATTATTCAAGAAAAGTGCAATGGTAAATTTAAAAAATGAACATAACATGAAAAATGAATTAATAATAAAGAAAGCTCCGACGAATTCCTTTTCAATAAAAGCGAGGCTAAAAAGTTTTCAATATGCCTTTTCCGGGTTGACTAGTTTTTTCAGTACTCAGCATAACGCCATCATTCATTTAATAATGACGCTGGTTGCATTTAGTGCAGCGGTGCTTTATAATGTCACCAAAGCTGAAGCCATTGGCATTGCGCTGGCTATAGGCTTTGTTTGGACGGCGGAATTATTTAATACAGCCATCGAGAGCCTTTCAGACCTTGTTTCAAAAGATCATCATCCCGAGATAAAATTCATTAAAGACGTGTCCGCGGCAGCGGTTTTATTGTCAGCCATCGCGGCAGTGATCACGGGTGCTATCATTTTTATTCCAAAACTCTTTTAGTATGAAGGAGACATTAAACAAGATCATGGAAAGGGTCCCGCCGCGATTGAGTTTGTCACAATGGCTACTGATCGCTTCTATGTTTAGTTTGTTGTTGCTTTCAATAAGAATAATTAATACCCGTCAGTTATCTTATGGATTTCTTGCCTGGAATCTTTTCCTTGCATACGTACCCTATTTTATTTCTAAGTGGCTCGGCAAACATCCTAAAGTATTAGCAAGCAGAATAAAATTGATTCCCCTGGTTTTTACCTGGATCCTTTTCATGCCAAATTCATTTTACATCCTCACCGATCTCTTTCATTTAAACAATGTAAGCAAAGGAGATTCATGGTATGATCTTACACTCATTCTCTCGTTCGCATGGAATGGCATCTTATTCGGCATCGTGTCTATCTATAAGATGGAGATGCTTTTGAAGAGAACGAAAGCCCGCCTGCCGGACAGGCAGGGAAAATTTATTGCCGGTCTTATTATTTGTGCCGTTATGTGGTTGAATGCCTTTGGAATTTATATCGGGAGATTTTTGCGCTTTAACAGCTGGGACATTTTCGTCAATCCTTTTTCATTGATCTCTGAGATCGTCGATATTATTTTTAACCCCTACGATTATCGGTACGTATGGGCCATGAGTTTTTGTTTCGCTTTCTTCATGGCCATTCTTTATTACACCACAAAAAGATTGGGGGATGTCTTTAAAAATGGTTGAGTTGGTTTTGGATTAAGCAAGGCCCTTCAGAAATTAGGAGCCTTTATTTATTGTATTCGTGTAATTCGTGATTCAATTCGTGTAATTCGTGCTTAGAAGTCCATTCCCATTGCAAAATACAACTGTGGTTTGCCCTTGAATATTCCATTCATTTCCCAGGCAACATCGAAGCGAAGAAAATATCCAAGCAAAGTGCTGCGTGCACCAAAACCATAACCACCTACAAAAGGACCTATACCACCAGCTTTTATTCTTACTGCCAAAGGTGGCAGATTATACACTACTGATGGCCTTTCAATTTTTTCAAACTGTCCATTCCATGCTGTACCCAGGTCAACGAATTGGACCAACTGGAAATTCCGGACGAAAGCATTGTTGATCGGCTTATTCATGAAAGTGGAAAATACAGGCATCCTGACCTCACTATTAATAACCACTGCATTGTTTCCATTGGCCACGTTTTGCGAAAAACCCCTGAGATTAACAGCCAGTGACTGGTATGTGTAGTTAATATCAGGATCGGGCTGCACACCATTGTTGAATTTCGGAGAGATCCATCCGTCAACTCCGCCGAGATAGTAAATCACTTTCTGATTGCCCCATGAAAAATCACCGGCACCGCGAACAGCCCATATAACATTTCTGTAGATGGGCAAATAATGACGAATGTCAAAACCTGCATTCATCATATACTTCCCTTCTGTGCTTGACACATCGCTTACCTGTGACCACAAGTCAAAGTAAGCTTTATACCTGAGGCCCTTCCAGATATTCAGCGAAGGATTTATGGTGTTATCATAGACATACTCAATATCAAATTGTGCATATGTCTTTTTAATATCAGGTTGTTCGAGGCTGTTTATGTCGACTCCTTTCAATATTGCGCGGTCAAAACGTGGACCGATCTTAGCGCGGATACTGCGAACCCGGTCCAGCGGGTATTGCAGATTGATCATGTAAAGTGTAGATCTCATAAGACCTGGATAAGGCGGCCCTGATGAGTTTATAACAAATCCCACTTCCTGGTTGGTTCTATATACAGAAGCTCCCCAATCCAACCGCTTGCGATAATTCATAAAGGAGAGTAAGAGATCGTAATCGCTCAAGTTGCTTGTGGCTAGTCGAAATCCTCCCATGAATTTTACATCTTCAAAAAGATCGGATGTGCCCATGCGCACGATACCATTAAAATCATCGCCATTGGAAAGTTGAACGGGTCCCTGCCCTCCTGCATACGGTTGGAATCGTGTCCCAAACACTGTATTATTAAAACCTGTGACGGCATAATCAACAAAATACTTAGGAGGGCGGTATTCAAAGATCTTTGCCTTCTTAAGAATTGGTTCAGGCTTTGCAATTTCTTCCCCGCTAACAACTTTCCCCAATTGCGACGAATCCTTTTTTTCATTTTCAAATTCATTTTGGAAAAAGTCCTCATTCCTTTTTGTACTGTCAGTGGGATTCTGTTTTTGCTGCTGAACCTCGACCCTTTCCATTGCTAACCGTTGCTGCTCCGTTAACCGCTTTACATACTCGGTCGGCTTTGCTGTAATATTGCGACGTTTCAAAGTATTCTCATCAACGCGGAGCCGGTATAAAAATTTGAAATCACCCTGTCTTACTACTTCACTTACCAGGTTATTGCTACCGGAAGTTCTTGTCTCCAGCAAACCGCTTTGATAGTTTGTCAATGGGAAAATGTAAGATGAATCGTTAGTAACGGACACAAAACCGACAGAGTCAATATCAGTCTTATTCCATTCTTTCAATAGGCTATCTACGTCAGCAGGAGCAGGATTTCTCAGAACTTCGTCTCCAATGAATACAAGCGTATCGAGACCGGCTCTTTCTGTTTTAAAGAATCCTGCATACCTGTTATTGATCCCATTTTCATCACTTACAAATGTGAAATGCGAAGTGTTGTACTGAGATGGGAAACGCGCATTTCCAAATCTCAGGTCGGTGAGCTGTGATATCTGTTTGAAGTCAGACTGGTTCCAGTTATCAACCATGAAAATATTGAAATGCTTTGCTGGCAAAGAATCACTGCTGCTGGCGGCCGCTGCATTCGGCCTGTTACTTGCATAAATAATTCCCGTTTTATTCGGAAAAGCCACGAAAGAAGCATCGAGATCATCATACACATCATTGGTGACCTGCTGCGCAGTTTCTTTATCGATCTTATAAACGTAAATATCAGATTGGCCTGCCTTGACTGCTGAAAGGAGAAGTGTATTGGCATCCAGCATATAATTCATGTCCTGTACCTGGTCAAACTGGTGAAGCTCCTGATCCTTTACGATCTTTATCCTGTTTACCACATCATATACAAACAATCTTAATTTTCCCTCTTTCCAATAAATACAGGCGAGCCTTGTACCCTTCCCATCCCAGGCAAGAATTGGATAGTTGGGGTTTTGCTCATTCTCATATGAACGAGTGCCGTATTTGAGAAGAACTTTTCTGTTTAAAAAATTTTCCATCAATACTACCCTGTATTGACCCTGCTTGTACTCAACCATTGCATACGTGAAGCTGCGTGGCTGCGGATTTGCATTGAACCGAATATAATCCTTCTTGCCAATTTCTTCTGTTACTGAAAGCTGTCCCTTTGGTACGTTTCGGCGGCCCCGGATGTCTTTATAGTATTTCTGTGACTCCTCCGTCATAAAATCGGAAAGCAATTCTTTGAATTTTTTCTTTGTGACTTTTTGTGAAGCGCTGTTGAGATTCCGATAAATGCGGCTCAGGTATAGCAGGTAAGTTGTCTTACTCACTCCATATTTGTCGCCGATATAATGCCAGAAGGCATGCCCGACCAGCAAAGGATTTCCGTAAGCAAACTGGTAAAAATTCTTATAATCGCCCGATAAAAGTGCAGATTTCAGATCATCATCCCATTTCGGGCTCCATTGTTCGGCGGCATACTCGATATAACCATCGATCAGCCATTTTGGTAGATCAAGCAAGGCCTGGTTAGCAGCAAACTCTCCCAGATCATCCCCAAATAAAATATTTTCCACGAGCACCCGGGCAATTCCTTCACGAACATGCAAACGCAAGCTATCGTGGTTACCATCGAAATAGACAATCATTTTGTTGTTCACCAGTTTGGTAACTCCACCGGTTGTTTGCCAGTCAATACCCAAACCTATATTCGACTGCTGGTATTCATCAAAATTGTTATACACTACGATATTGGCGCGGCGTTGCAGGCCATACTCCACAAACTCTTCGATGGATGGTAGTTCTGTTTCCGCAATTTGGGCCACGAATTTGCCCAGCTCAAGACCATCCTGGTTGAAGTAAGTATTAAAATTTTCCGATTGGTAATACTTCCATTTAAATTTCTGGTATTGTACCCGGTTCTTCCCAAATTCAACCGCATTCACCTGGGCCTGTGTAGTAAGGAAAATAGCAAGACCAACAACAGAGCTGATAATTTTCTTCATACTGTCTTCTTGTTTCTATAATCTAATCGTTCATTCTTAGCCCACCGTAGCCTGTCTCGCGATAAGCAGGCTTCTTCAAGGTGGAATTTATGTTTAACTTTTTTACTCTAACATCATTCCAGTCAATGATCGTTATATCCTGTCTGACAATTTCGCTCGCACAGCTTCACTTTCATCTCTATTCAGCTTTCCTGAGACGTGAATCACGAGCTAAAGTTTACTCACAACTGGCGTTCCGGTAAAGGCTAAAACCACGCAGTAGCAAAGGTTGTAAATTGCACGTAAAATACGAAAAACCGAAATGTTAACCGTCAAGGCCTTTAGTTTTAATCCTGTTGAAGAGAACACCTATGTCTTATATAACGAAAAAAAGGACTGCTGCATTATTGACCCTGGTTTTTATTTTCCCGAAGAAAGAGAAAAATTCAAAAAATTTATTGAAGAAAACCATCTTCAACCCATTCTCCTGCTAAATACACATTGTCACCTGGATCATGTGTTTGGGAACAAATTCATTCATGACACATGGGGCCTGGTGCTTCACATTCATGAAAAGGAAAGACAAATGTTGGAACTCGCCCCTGCCAGCGGCCAGATGTGGCAATTGCCATTTAAGAATTATGAGGGCGAATTGATCTTTATCAAGGAAAATTCTAAGATCGAAATTGGAGATAACGAGCTTGAAGTTCGCTTTGTACCCGGTCATTCTCCGGGTCACGTTTGCTTCTATGACGAAGCAGATGGTTTTGCAATCAGCGGTGATGTACTGTTTAATAGAAGCATTGGTCGAACTGACCTGCCAGGCGGAGATTTCAATACATTAATAAACAGCATTCAAACCCAGCTTTTCACGCTTCCGGATGACACAAAGATCTATTGCGGCCACGGACCCATGACCACTATTGGTTTTGAAAAAATGAATAATCCATTTGTGAAACTCTATTAATGGAGTGGTTATCCCTCTCCATTTATGGAGAGGATGGGTGAGGTTGGTTTTGAAAAAATGAACAATCCATTTGTGAAACTCTATCAACGGAGTGGTTATCTCCCTCTCCATTTATGCTGAAGGTTAAGCAATAGCTTCCCGTGAAAAATATTCTGAGTAAATTTAAGTATGCAACGAAAACTAACTTTCCTTGCATGCTTTTTCGTCGAGGTGATTATTGGGAGTACTGACTGCCTGGCTCAATTCGCAGAGACCCGCGGACAATATCCTTTTGTCTTTTACACGCCCAGGGACGGCCTGGTAAACAGCAGGGTCCGGAGTATTAAACAGGACAGCAGGGGCCGGATGATATTTATAACCCTTGGCGGATTGAGTGTGTATGACGGAACAAAGTTTATCAACTATAATCGCCAGGATGGTTTGGCCGAGGATCTTATCAATGATATTGTGGAAGTGGGGCCCGATTCATTGTTAGTCGCCACCAATTCCGACAAATTAAACACATTGGTGAAAGGTAAAATTGGTGTCTATCGAACTGCCGATAATTTTTACCCGGTTATCAATCGATTTTTAAAAAGCAATGACGGTTCATGGTATGTTACGGCCGACGACGGTTTGTATATATTAAAAAATGACCGATTCAGCCGAATACCTCTATTAAACAAAACAGGGAACGACGTAGGGCTTTATCTTGACAAAATCATTGAATGGAAAAACTTTTTCCTGATGCTGCCCTGGAGCGATAACCTTTATGACAAATTGATACTTTATGATAAGGGCACCAAAAAGGTAGCAGATATTGATATTACGAATACAGTGATGTGCGTCGCAGAAGACGGAAAGGGGCGAATATGGGCGGGAACAACAAACGGGCCGAGACTGATCGATACAGTCGCTCTTGCAAGGGGAAAAATAAATTTTCTGAACATTCCGGAAGGATTCAGGGACATCGCAAATAACAGGCAATCTTTCATTTTTTTTGACAGGGAAAACAATGCCTGGTTTTTTGATAAGGAGATACTGAAAATTAGTCCCACTCTTCGCCATGAATATATTACTGCCGAACAGGGACTGGAGGCAGCCAGTTTAACTGATCTTTTTATTGACAGGGAAGGAACTGTGTGGATCGCAACAGATGGAAATGGTGTAATAAAGATCAGGAATACGAATACACAGTTAATACAGAGCCTCGATCATAGGCCGATCTCTGTTTCAACGATCCTGAATCAAAATGATACCATCTGGTTTTTTAATGTGGTCGACAGATCCATTTATCGCCTCGCCGACAATAAATTCAAAATCTTTCCACTCCACGAAAAAAAATACAAGGCAATGAATTTTTTTGTTCACGGCCAAAAGCTTTATTTCAATACAGGCGAAAAATTAGTTTACGTTGATAACAAGGATGAGCCGGGTTCTTATGATCACCTGAGGATCATCGATGCCATTAATGCCCCCAACGGTGTTGGAACGGGCGTCATTGACCGGAATGGAGTTATTATTCAATACGTGAGAGAATCGGAGAGCGGCTTATATCTCTACGTTCTAAAGGATGACAAATTATTGATGAAGCAACCGATCAGCAATTTTGCCGACCAGATGGTTCTTGACAGGCGGGGAAGATTATGGATGATCACACGGGATAACCAGGTTTCGAAATTCACTATTCATCCCGAACAGCCTTCCCGTTATCTTCAAATGGACAACAGCTTTCCAAAAAAATTACCAGATCTTAATCCGAGAGCGATCACGACAGATACCAATGACAATATTTGGATCGGTACCCGCCATAATGGAGTTTACAGGTTTGAATGCCAAGGCAGTGATCTTAGGCCGGTAGCTCAATACACCACACGTACAGGTTTAACCGACAATTTTGTGTATACACTTACCTGTGACAGCAACAACACAGTATGGGTTGGAACGCAAACGGGACTTGATAAAATTTTTAAAAAAACTGACCATTACATTGTCGGTAACGTAAGCAAGAACAATAATTTCTTTCAAACCGTTGGCAAAATTGTTACTGGAAAAAATAATACGGTGTGGGCACTCACCAATGGCGGCATCATTCTCAGGACGTCTGAAAATTTATCCTCGGCAAAGGCATCCTCAATGCCGGCACTCTTATTAACGTCCATGCAAGTGAATAACGAATCGTACACTGATTCTTCAAAAGACCTTTCGTACAGGCAAAATAATCTTTCATTCGCGGTGGCCGCTACCTCTTTCATTGATGAACGATCGATCAAATACAGTTACCTGCTTGAGGGAAGTGGTAATGAAAACTGGAGTGAACCTTCAAACAACTCAATTTTTAATTTCATTAATCTCTCACCGGGCAATTATACGTTAAAAATACGATCGGAATTTCCTGAAGACATCTATCCCTCACAAACGATCAACTATTCATTTACAATTTTGCAACCATGGTGGCACACCTGGGAGTTTTTGACAGGTGCCAGTCTGGCGATAACGGGACTTTTGTTTCTCGGTATCCGGTTTTACTATCGCAGAAAATTGGAAAGGGAGAAGATCATCCTGGAAAGGCAACAGGCGATCGAAAAAGAAAGAACAAGAATTGCCACCGACATGCATGATGACCTTGGTGCGGGTCTTTCAAGAATAAAATTCTTAAGTGAAACCATTGGCATAAAAAAACAAAGGCATCTTCCTTTTGAAGAAGATATCAGCAAGATCAGGGAATATTCCCATGAAATGATTGATAAAATGGGAGAGATCGTATGGGCGTTGAATGAAAAAAATGATTCGCTCAGCGATTTGCTCTCCTACACAAGATCGTATACGGTGGAATACCTTTCACAAAGTGGGATCCGGTGCTCGATCGATTCACCGGAGTTTCTTCCAACCAGCTTTGTAACGGGGGAGTTTCGCCGGAATATCTTTCTTTCAGTAAAAGAGATTCTGCATAACATTGTAAAACATGCGCAGGCTAACGAGGTGGCCATTATTATAATGGCAGATACTGGTTTATCTATAAATATAATGGACGATGGTATTGGATTCGATAAGTCGAACACAAGGCCTTATAGTAACGGCCTTCTCAATATCAAAAAGCGAATGACCGATATAGGTGGCATAGTCGAAATAGAAAACAACAATGGAACAACGATAAGGCTAAAAGCTCCATTATCATAATTCAAATCAGTTTAAGAGCATTGTAAAATTTAATATGCAACGAAAGCTGGCGGTTCTTGCATTCTTTTGTGCGTGGAATGTTGTTGCAGCTCAACAATATTCGTTCGTTCGTTTTACTATCGAAAATGGACTATCTAATAATGTCGTTTATTCTACTCTGCAGGACAGCAAAGGTTTTTTGTGGATCGCAACCCACGACGGTCTGAATCGCTATGATGGTTATGATTTTAAAAAATTTCTGCACTACCCGTTCGATAAAAAAAGTCTAGCCAGCAATATGACTATTGACATGACTGAGGATGCGGAAGGCAGGCTTTGGATATTAACCAATACCCATTTGCACCTGTATAATGAAAAGAATGAATCCTTCGAACGTTATATCCTTCCTCCCGGCACCGTCAATCATAGCAACCAGAGTGTTTCAAGAATGATTGATGGTAATAAGCATTTCTTATTATTGAACCTGTTCAACGGTTTATTTCTGTTCGATAAAATCAATAAACGCTTTGCCGTGCTGGAGGTGGACGCCGGCACAGGAGAAAAACCAGATCTTTTTAATTTTCCGTTTTTTAAGGATCAGGAGGGAAATATCCTCATTGGGGGTGGAAGTGCAAAAGGAGTTTTTGCATTTGATCCGCTAACATTAACTCTTCAAAAGAACCTGCCTGTCTTCTATCAACAGGTAAATTGGCAGAATGAAATGGTGACCTCCCTTTATAGGAATAAAAAAAATGATCTTATTTATTGTATTCAACAGGGCAACAAATTTTCGCTGGTTACTAAAACAGGAGGAAAACATTTCCTGTTAAACAGGTCGATCGCAGGTGTTACCGTTTTTATTGAGTCGATAAAAGAAGACCAACAGGGCGATATGTGGATAGGTTACGGCAATAATTTGTTTGAATACCAACCGAATGCAGATTCAGTTGTTGATCTCTCACAAAACTTATACAATACCTCCATTGGCAATAATTTTATCATTAAGAACATTTACATTGATAACTTCAGCAATCTCTGGGTCGGTTTATACGAAGCAGGGCTGCTGAAAGCAAGCATACGCAAGTCTTTATTCCTAAACTTTGCCGTTAACCAGTCCCAAAACTCCAGGCTGCCGTATTCCTCTATTTATGGCCTTATCAAAAAACCTGATGAAACAGTGATCGTGCGTTATTTCGGAACGCAAATGGCATCGGTCATTGATGCGGTCAATAAAAAAATTGTAACAGAGAAATTCAAATTTAACCCGCTCGATACAGGAACGATGAAAAAACTGTTCTCGCAGTTTACCAAGGTTCCATCATCGCAGCCGTTTTATAAATTCTTTGATGCAACTACGCGCTTCACTTTTAACAATGGGCAATTCGGACTGTATAAAGACACAGAGCAGAATTTCTGGACTGTTGATTTTAATCAGTTCAAACGGATCAGTGATGAACTAACGATAAACACAGGTGATCACATTAATTGCTTTTATGAAGGAGAAAACAATATTTTCTGGGTTGGTACTGATGGAAGTGGATTATTGGAATTGAATTACAAAACGGGTGAGTTGAAAAAATTTTTACCCAGTGAATCAAACCGACGAAGTATAAGCAGTGAATATGTTGTGGGTATTATCCCCGATGAAAAAAAAGGCCTGTGGCTGGCCACCCGTTATGGATTGAACTATTTTGATCTGAAAACTCTCCAGTTCAAATTGTTTTCAGAAGAAAATGGCTTATGCAATAATACGATCTATGCGATAGAAAGAGACGGGAATGGCAAATTATGGCTAGGAACCAGCAATGGTCTAAGCTGTTTTGATCCGCACACAAATGAATTCACCAACTATTCAAAGAATAATGGACTTGTAAATTCAGAATACAACAGGAATGGGACGATCGCTTTATCCAATGGATGGATACTAATGGGAGGAACTGAGGGAATAGATGTTATCATACCCGATAGTATTCAATATAGAAAAACAATCGAGAAAAGATCTCTACCGTTGGTAATAACTTCTTTTAAATCTCCTGATAGTTCTTTTTATTCGGTTTCACGCCCGGTACAATTGACACATCAACAAAATAGCGTGGTGATCTCTTTTGCTGCGCTAGATTTTACACAGCCTTATAACAACAAGTATCTCTGGAAGCTGGAGCCTTTGGAAAAAAAATGGACATATGCCCTGGGAAAACATGACGTGACTTATGCAGCATTGCCCCCGGGCCATTATACTTTTAAGATCAAAGCGGCAGGGGCTGATGGGATATGGAGTGATAAAGAAACTTCACTCTCTTTTGTCATTACCGCGCCATGGTGGCAAAGCGGGTGGGCTATAGCCGCAGCTATTCTTCTCAGCATTGCAGTAGTGGCAGGAATTCTGCGTCTTTACTATCGTGGAAAGTACAAACGACGATTGGAAAAACAGAAAGCATTATTGGAGAAACAACAGGCGATCGAAAAAGAAAGAACAAGAATTGCTACTGACATGCATGACGATCTTGGAGCCGGTCTCTCGCGTATAAAATTTTTGAGCGAAACCATCGGCATAAAAAAACACCAATTGCAACCCATTGAAGAGGATATCAATAAAATTCGCGAGTATTCCCACGAAATGATCGATAAAATGGGAGAGATCGTATGGGCGCTGAATGAAAAAAATGATTCGCTCAGCGACCTGCTTTCGTATACTCGATCCTATACGGTGGAATACCTTTCACAAAATGGAATTCATTGTATAGTCGATTTGCCGGAATCCTTACCGGCAGGCTTTGTCAGCGGTGAGATCCGCCGGAACATATTCCTGACAGTTAAGGAAGCCCTGCACAACATAGTGAAACATTCACAGGCCGATAATGTGTGGATCGATATAAACCCTGAAAAAAATTTAACGATAACAATAAAAGACGATGGGACCGGCTTTGAAGAAAAAAATATCAGGGCCTTCAGCAATGGTCTTTACAATATGAAAAAAAGAATGCATGATATCGGGGGAATTCTGGAAATTACCAATGAAAAGGGAACACGGGTGAAATTAATGGTTCCTTTGTCACTATAACTTTTGTTCTATTGTTGCCGAAACAATTGAGACTTACTTTAGAATACACATGAGTATTTCATTATCCATAGTTGAAGACCTCGATGAAGTAAGAGAAGGCCTGAAACAATTTATCTCACTCAACCCTGAGTTTAAAGTATTAGATACATTCAAAACAGCCGAAGAGGCTTTGTACGACCTGCCACGACTGCAACCGGACATTGTGATCATGGATATTAACCTGCCGGGTATGAACGGCATTGAATGTATAAGGGAGATAAAAACAAAAGTTCCCCGTACACAATTCATGATGTTCACTGTGTATGAAAACGATGAGAAAGTTTTCGAAGCATTAAAGGCAGGCGCATCTGGTTATCTTTTAAAAAATACCGGTCTTGTACAACTCATCGAGGCACTACACGAGTTACACAATGGCGGTTCACCGATGAGCGCTAATATTGCCCGCAAGCTGGTCACCGTTTTTCGTGAAAAAGAAAATAGCGAAATTCCTGTTGAAGCGCTTAGTAAAAGGGAAACTGAAATTTTGCAACTATTATCAAAAGGTTTATTGTATAAAGAAATTGCCGACCAACTTTCTATCTCCGTTAGTACAGTGCGGCAGCACATCCACAAGATCTATGAGAAGCTGCATGTTCAAAATCGCACTGAGGCCATTAATAAAGCTTTCGGAAAAAATTAAGTCGTTCGCTCGTTGATTATTGATTACTCATTACCGACTATTCATCCACTCATCACTCATTACTCATCATTGATTATTCACTCCCGAAACCCTCGTAACTTTTGTTCTATTGCCATGCAGTTCTGCATTTAATAGTTTTAATCCAATTACTATTGGAATGAAGATCGGGTTGCTAACTATTGTGGGTTTACTCTGCTGTTGTTGGTTGTATTCACAAAAAAAAGCGCTGCCAACCGAAGAAGAGTTGCAGGCTATGATCAAAAAGATCCAGAAGCAGGCAGACCAGCGATGGCGGGCTGCTTGCAAAGGGAAAACTGAAGGCCGGGATGGGATTGAAACAGGCCAAAACTAAAATTCAAAGAAGGCATGAGTGTGCGTGCCAGTATCAGTTCGGGATTTACTGTTGATCCCGGACCGTTGAAACCCCTGTGGGATAAAATAAAACCATCACCTGAGGTGCCGATCAATAAGAATGTAAAAATTTATAAACCTGCCTCCCAATGAATAAACAATTCTTACATTTTGGTTGGGTGTTCATTTCTTTTGCTGCTGCCGGGCAGGTTTCTACAAAAGATGATCCTACTACTGAATTTTACACCAACATTTCAAAACACTGTGGTGGCGTTGATTCTATCCTGAGCAGAAAAGGAACCTGGAAAAAGAACGAAGACGCCACCATATTTCCTGATAAGACATTTCCAAGAAATCAATATGCGCAACTCAATTCACGCATGGACAAAATGTTTCCCTTGTTCAAAGAAACCTTTCCAGATCTCCGTGGCTTAGAACCGAGGTGGTATCGGGTAATTGATGGGACTTCTTACACACCGAATGGAGCTGTGCCCTATGAATTCTCGAGTCTTTACTTTACTTATTACTGTAACGATAATATGAAAAAAATCTTGCTGGGTGACGAAACAGGGAACTGGGTATATGTTTTTATCAACCAGTTGAACTGGTTCTGTAATAAAGTAGACGACTGGGATATAAATAATGACGGAAAGATGATAAGGGTTTACAGGCTGCCTCCTAAAGCAGGCAAATGGAAAGAAACGTGGCTGTATGCACCCACAACGACACAGAATTCACATGCTGTGATCATTGCACATAATGGAAAATTACCCTGGCATTCTCTTACACAAAAGCAATATTTGACGGGGCTAAAAAATAAGTGGCTAGCTGACTTGCAAAAAAGTTTGGGCGCTCGTGATAAGGCTGAAGCAGATCTGAAAAAAGAAATAGAGCGTGTCTCCAAAAGCAACGCGCCCCAGGCACCCGCAACAAAGCAGGCACTTGAGGAGAAATTAAAAAATTCACAGTCAAGAAAAGAAGGGTATATCTCCTTGGTGAGAGATTCTTACGCTGAAAAGGTGAAGTATATTGATGATTATATTGCCGGCGCTTCAGCCGAAACGCTGGAACAACCTGCCTTCATTGATCCAAAATACAATGCTTTCGACTTCAAAGGAGTTTTTGGTGATGAGAATAATGGTGGTACAAAGTTGGTCGCAGTCGGTGCAAAATATTTTGACAACGATCTGCCACGCTATGTTCCTCAATTCATGGTTCTCTACTGGAGCTGGGCACTTGACCCCGTCTCTTTACGTTTCAAAGAACAATTTGAAGAAAATTTCCCTCTTGAAAAACTGAAGGCCATGATAGATAAATGACCTTCCGAGATGTTTTTTGTGATTAATAAACTGTATGATGAAATATCGCCTGCTTTATATCCTACTACTTCCGCCCAATTGTGCTTTTACACACCCCTCCAACCATGACGGCGGAATCATGCAACAACGCGGCGAAGACTGGATTATCGACCGGCAACCACTAAAAGTTTTTGAAATGCCCGAGCGTGACGAAGGAGAGTGGAACGACCTTCCGTTGTATAAAAATGAAGTTGATGGCGGCGACTCCGAAGTGGTCTATGATAAACAATGAAAATTTTCAATTGTCAAAAATGAAACTTATGATGAAAAAAAATTTTTTGATCGCCAACTGCTTAATGTTGAGTTTTTTTTCGATCGCGCAAACCGAGAGTTTCGATATTGCCAGTTTTGTTGCACCAAAAGGATGGCAGCGCATTGATACGGCCGGCGTATTGGCGTTTGTTGATACTAAAACGACAAATGGTCTTACCAGCTTTTGCCAGATATTTTTATTCCCCAGTTATCAAAGCAACGATGCTCCCGCAAAAAATTTTGAGACAGAGTGGAACAATAAAGTTATTAAAGGAACAGGCAGCACAGCCAAGCCTTCCATGGAACCTCCGGCAACAGATAGCGGCTGGACCGTTGTAACTGGCCACGCCAATATCACTCAACAGGGAATTACTTATACCACTATGCTTGTAACTGCCTCAGGTTTTGGAAAAACAATGAGCATCGTGATTAACCTGGCGGATCAGGATTATGTGGCATCGATAGAAAGTTTTCTAAACAATTTTGAGCTTGACAAAAATGCAACTTCAATGAGAAATTCAAACGATACAAAGATCGTGAGCGGCGCATTGAGCGACTACAAATATTTAGCGCCTGAAGGATGGCAAATTCACAAGATAAATAATGCCGTTGTGCTATCCCAATATCAAACACTCGAATATGGTTGTTTGGTCACTATTTATCCTCCTCAATCTTTTTCGGGAGATCTTGAAACAGTTACAAAGAATATCTTCTCTCAACGTTACCCGGGTTGGGAATATCGTTCAACGGGCGAGAATCATGATCATTTGTCAAAGGGTTATACTGCACAGGGGTTAGAATATTGCATGGTCGAAGCTGACATGAAAAAAGTACGGCCAGATGGGTACTATTATGACTATGAAGATGGAGCGGTATGGGTGATCAAATATGGTAATCAAATCGCGGTTGTAACCGGGCAGCATAACAGGAACATGGCTTGCTTTTGTAAACAGAAATATGAATACTGGAACAGGTTTTTCAACAGCTTTACCATAAATAATTTTCAAGCCTCTAAAAATTCAGAGCTCGAAGTTTCCAAACGGATCATTGGCGATTGGATATCCATAGGAAGCTCTGCTTTGAATGAATATCTATTTGCTGCCAATGGCAACTATCAATACATCGGCGCCTATGCCACTACTACAAAAACAACCGATGCTTACTATGAATACACACACATCAATACTTCTGCATTCAAAGGAGATGGAAGCTATTCGATAAAGGGCAATCAACTCATCTTCAAAAAATATGGCGAAAAAGAAGACCCTGTTCAATTCAGATTTGAAAAAGTGAATCATGGAGGCACAGGATGGAAGGACCGATTGTATATGTTGAAAACAGACAACATGGGCACATATGAAGTATGCTATGAAAAAAAAGTTGATAAATGAGTGACCAGTAGTCAGTGATGAGTATCATTCCTCATTATTCATCATTCATGACGGAAAATAATTGATTAATCCAGTTGGAAAAATAATGCATACTACAAAAATAATTTGCCTGGTTACAATTTTATTGTCTGTACAGGTCAGGGCAAACTCACAACAGCTGTTTTCTGAAAATTTTGAGAACAAAACATTAAGCTCGGCGTGGCAACCTGTAAGCGGCAACTGGCATATTGGTGCTGTAGACGAAATGAGGATCGCCCCTGCTGAAAATGGATACCAATATGTCCTTTGCTCCGGTGGCAAAGGTTTTATTCGCTTGCTCGTTGATATACCTGATTCCGTAAAGGCCAATCAAATTAAATTGAGTTTTTCCTACTACACTTATTCGAAAGGACCTGGCGCCACTGTCGAAATTGAATTTCACAAGAAAGATCTGAAAGATGGTCTGAAGGGTAAAATGTCAAAGATCAGTTTACCGGTAAAAGGAAGATGGATCGCTTTTCAGAAAATTCTAAAAATACCTGCAGAGGCAAATTTTATCTGGATCGGATTTTCCGTACTTAACTCCCCAAATAAAACTTCCAAAACAATTTGCTTTGACAGCATTGTTCTTTCAGCTGTTACTGATAAAAAGTAAAGTTATCATGCCTTGGAAAAACCTTTGTCAGTCCCAGCGGGGTCTTTTTGCTTTACGTTTATCCGGGGCTGATCAGTTTAGCAAAAGACGCCGCTGACACCTGAAAACAATTTACTTTGACAATATTCTTCTCACAATCATCAGTAATATCTATATGGCCTTGCGAGTTTTCAGGAACAAATCAGCTTTATTGCCAATGGAAAGTCCCAACGTCAAAGCCTATCTTGCCGCGAAATAGGATATGAACTAAATGTAACACCACATAGAGAAGAAGGGAAATAGGAAATGTCATCTTACAGTGTCTCATATTCGCTACAAGAAAGAAAAAGCTAAATCAATTTATTTTCCACAGCAAAACGAATGAGCATTGCCGTATTCTTCACATTTAATTTGGCGATGAGATTTTTACGGTGACTGTCCACCGTGAATGGACTTACAAATAATTTTTCAGCGATCTGTGGATTGGTATATCCTTCGGCTATCAGTTCCAGCACTTCTTTTTCCCTGCGGCTTAATACAGGTACTTCCATAACAGAAGATCGTTGATATTGTTTTAATGCCTCTCCCACTTCACCACTGAAATAAATACCCCCGTCGCAAACCGCATGAATCGCCTTCAGCAATTCATCTCTCGATGAATTCTTTAAGATATAACCTGAAGCCCCATTCTCCATCATTTTTTTTATGTACAGTCCCTGGTTGAAAGTGCTGAGCCCTAAAATAAAAATGCCGGGATACTTTTCTTTCATCGTTGCGCAAAGATCAACTCCACTCGTATCCGGCAGGTTTATATCCATGAGAATGATGTCCGCTGTGTTGTTCACAAAAAATCCAAGACAGGATTGCGCGTTCATGGCCTGCCCGGCCCATTCAATATCCCTTTCATTTCGTAATAATGAATGAATGCCCTCAATAACTACCGGGTGATCATCAACAATAAAAACCCTGATCATGATCATAAATTGAATTCGATTGATACCGACGTCCCATTCCCAATTTCCGAATGAATATCGAGTTGCCCTTTCAGATAATCAACTCTTGAACGGATATTGGTCCATCCGGCTCCTTTGTTACTTGCTAATAGGGCTGTATCAAAACCTCTCCCGTTGTCTTCCACCAACACGCTCAACCTGCTTTGCTCCCTGACAAGTTGCACCAGTACCTCAGAAGCAGATGCATGCTTTAAAACATTATTTAACAACTCTTGTACAATGCGATAGATGATGATCTCTGCAGAGTTCTCTATTCTTTCCTTCATTCCGAACGACTGGTATTTTACTGTCAGCAATTTCGTAGCAGCAATGGAGTTCGTATATTCCTTCAAGGCTTCGTCAAGTCCAAATTTGAGCAACATCTCCGGCATCATATTGTGCGCCACACGACGTAATTCTTTGATGGACGCATCGATCATGTCCAGCGATCGCTCGAATACGGCCATATTATCGGGAGTGACAACCAGGTTATCTTTCATATTGTTTAATGAATATTTTACACCAGATAACATTCCTCCCAACCCGTCATGCAATTCCCTGGCTAAACGACTGCGTTCCTCCTCCTGTCCTTTCAGCATCGCATCAACTGTCATCAACTGTTTATCTTTTTCCAATTGCGTGATAGTTTGTTGTTGTAGTTTTTGTTTCTGCCGGTAATTTCTGTGCAACAAAAATCCCACGAGCAATACGGCTGCCAGTGACCCCAGCAGGATATAATTCAATGATGATTTTTGTCGCAAAGAAAGAGATTGTATCTGCTTATCTTTTTCGAGCTGGACGATCTCGTTTTGTTTTTTTTCAGATTGATACCTTGTCTCCGTCTCATGCATTTGACGCTGGACCTTTTCTTTATTCAGGCTGTCATTGAGGGCTACATAGCTGGCCTGATATTGATAAGCTTTCGCAATGTTTCCTGATCTCTCTTCGATTTTCATTAGCAATTGCAAAGCCTGCAGCCTTATGAAAGCGACCTTCAAACGCTCTGATTCATCTAAAGTAAACGTTGCCATGGTTTTTGCTCTGGCAAGGTCGCCCAGTCCAAGATAACTCGCCGCTATACCCTCTGCGCTGTTCAGTATTTGAAAATCATCACCATTTATTTTTGCGGAAAGATTTGCCTGTTGAAAATTATCCAGTGCTTCTTTCCATTGTTTTCTTTTCCGGTAAATGCCACCCAGTATATAACGGAACCTCACGTTAAGGTTTGGTTTATTGAGTTGCATCACGATGGGCCTGACCTTATCTAAATAGAGGAATGCCGAATCGAACCGTGATAAAGAACTGTAGTCATCGGCGACAAAAAGGTGACCGACCACGAACAGGTCTATGTCTTTGTTCCGATCCAGGAACTGAAGCGCCTGTTTATCGTATTCCAAAGCAAGTTCATATTGATCAAGCTCATAATAATTACTGGAAATAGATGTATAAATATGGCCAACCGATGTGTTGTTCTTGCTGTCATTGATCTTTTCGAACATTTTTATACTTTCCACGTAACATTTGATCGATTCATTGTATTCATATTGTTTAGCATAAACAAGGCCTTTCGTTATCAGGGTCTGGGCAATATCGAACTGGCACTTGTTCAAAATATTCTTACCATTCTTTTTGTTTTGCGATAACTCTTTTGATAGTGCAATTGCAGAATCACAGATCGTCAAAGCCTGCGAATATTTTGCTTCGCTGGTAAGCAATGAAGCTTTCATGTGATAATATTTGGAGACCAGGTAGGGAGATCTTATTGCAGTAGCAAGCCTGAACCCGCTTTCAAGATACTCCGATGCTTTCTGCAGATCGTATCCTGTGAATGCAGCCTCCAGCTCATAATACAATGCTATCTTTTGAGTGTCTGTCTCTGCAACTTGTAATGATCGCAGAAGACTGTCAATGGTGGCTGACTGCGGCGACGCATGTTTACCCAGGGGTAGCATTGCACAAAAGATCAATACAGCTTTGAAACATCTCATACTAATCAGCGGCTATTGCTTTCCAAAGTTTGGCTTTCCGTACAATATTTACAAGCAAACGCTAAAAATTCGCTGTTTCAGGTGATTTCTTTCAGGCCCAGGTAAATTCACTGTTTCGGGGGATAGGTTCCCCACATTCATCAATGTATTTTTAATTACAAAATTTGATGCTGTGTTCAGAGAATTGTTTGTGACGATCGTTCTTCTTCCTTCTGCTGTCTTGGCGCAAGGTAATTTGACTGACACGACGACAAAACCCCTGGTGACTCCTATAGGCGATCTTTTAGGAAACGCCGTAACTGC